>JAABUH010002237.1_pt1 | contig 18980 bp, 28 predicted proteins | sample 5559121 | NCBI WGS metagenome assembly JAABUH01 (sample SAMN10711871, study PRJNA513364) | rock metagenome | isolation source: Antarctica rocks | place: Antarctica: Victoria Land, Battleship Promontory nord | collected 2015-12-28
GATTCGACCCTCGGAGAAATCCCGTGCGAGTCTCGCCAGGCGATGTCCGGCCGCCCCAACGAGTAGATCCTGACCGACTGATCCAGTGATTCGTCCAAGGTATGTTAGTGCTGGGATGTCTGGACCGATCATACTTGGGATTCCCTGGCAGCCAGATCAGCATGTGAGGATTCTAAACAGATTCCAAGCCGCTCACCGATATTTCGGCCAAAAGGTGACAGCCGCTCCCTCAAGGCCCACACCGCTGCCCAGACAATCCCAAACTGTGCCGTCCCCATCCATCCTCCTTCCTCTTCGCTCAGTGGGCAGCCTCTCGAGGTATCCATCCAAAAGTATCGGACTGAGTAGCGTACTGCTTAAAGCGGACGAAAAGAGAGTCTGACCCAACATCACCTCCCATGTCGAGTTCATCAGTGGGAGTGTAGAGGGCAACGACGTTAGGCTTGAGACCGCAGTGAGTGGTAAGAAGAGCTTTGTGAGATAATCTTGGGCTGATATGTTTTCAGAGGATATGAGTATGAGCGGAAGTGTAAGGAAAGGAAAGATGAATGAGCCCTTTTCTGTCGAAGAGAGTGCGGATGCTTGAATGAGGAGATATGTCGACGTGTTGGGTCTCTCATTATTGACGAAAGCCTTGAGGTGTTCCCAGGCTTGGGTAGGAATCATTGTCAATGTCAGCGATATGGGGAGGAGAGGAAGATCAAGAAAAGACGTAGATATGAAATTAGCAGCCCGGAGTGAGAGGTGAATAGGTTTGATCGTGGTGGCCCGTGCACTGGTTCAGCTACAGTACATCTTAATCGACCTCTCGCAACTCATACATCCACCAATCTTGTGGCGCTATCGTTGCTTATCACTGCTGCTTGTCAGCATCTGGCAATCACCAAACGATCCGCCAGGTGTCTTGTCCTGAGGACAAAGCCTGACTCAAGGTCCACTTGGCTGCCTGCCTGGTCCCGCCGGATGCTCCGCCATGAGTCTCTCATCGCCCCATTGTCCCACTGTTCTTCCTGTATCGTCCATAGTATGCCCGTCGAGACCTTTGAGGATAATCTTGACACCTTCTTCTGGCAAGATTGGTTTGAAGTTGGACTCCACCACACGGCTGAACTCGGTTATCATATGTCCACGTTCACCTGATCGGGTATTTCAATACTCCGTTACGGTACAGGAAGAAGGCTCCGCTTACTGTCGATGAGTTCTTGATCCCATACTCCCGAAGGCATGACACCAACTACCAGGATTCCTTCGCTTCGCAGCTCATTTGCGATCTTCAAAGTCATCATGATATTGGCAGCCTAAAGAGTTGGTAGACCAGCAATCATCAGCCGCAGCCTGTAGGTACCCAAAAGGTGAGGGTTTCAACTTCTCAAACTCACTCTCGAAAACGAATGGCCAAAATCGCCTGGGAGCTTGTACTCCTTGACGAACGCGTAGTCTCCAAGTGGCGAGGCGGTATTGTATATCCTTTTAAGATCGCCTGCTCGAATCAGAGGCATGAATACCGAAATGACCGTGACCTGAGCAACTGCGAGCACAGAAGATGATCAGTCGATCAGAAGTTCTCGGTTGACACTTGATTTTTGAAGAACAGCGGCACTATACGCACCGACATTGACTTCGTACGATTCCATCATGTCTTTTCCCTGAGCCTCGAGGTCCAAATCTGCCAAGGCATCGCGATTGTTGGTGGAGAGACCTGACAGCACAGGCTTCGGTTGAGACATAATATCAGTTGGGTGACCCGTACCACGTACCTGCGTTATTGAACAGGACGTCGACTTTCCCACCCGTGATCTCTGCTACTTGCCTCGCAGCCTCCTGTCCTCGAGTCAGCCATCAATATGCGAGAATGCGTGTGAATGGCAGCCAAAGCCACCGAGACACAGTGCCCGTCGGTCGGCCTCACTTTTACGCTATCTGCCTTGGTCACTTCACATTGAATGTAATGGATATTTGATCCTTTAGCAGCCTTGGGAGATGCATTTCTTTGCAGGCCAATCACAGTGTTCTCCTTATTCTGAGCAAGGAATGCGACGTATGCCCGCTGGTGGTGTGAAACAGAAAGATTAGTGTCGAAGGCATTGCGTCAGAGGAAGCTGGAAATAGCACTCACCCCAAGTTGTCCATTGGAACCTGTAATAACGTAGACTGGCATGTTGATGATTGTCAGAGATTTGGATGGACGACACACCGCTGGATGGCCAATATAGTACTCTGTGCACTCTGCATGCGTGCTTCGACATCCTGTTTATATAGTAGCAGGTCTCGCTCGGGCTTCCGGCTGATCATGGTCGGATCAGGGTTCAGGTTCACGCCCGACGCGCGCGCCGGCCGGGGCCCGAAATGAGCGGCCCTTAGTGTGTGTGTTGCATCGGTAGCGGAAACCGGAGAAGATTCAGCCATGGCGCGATGAGGGAGAAGCAGCACCGTTGGATACGATTCTAAGAGGAAATCATTCTCTCGGTCGATGGGACGCCCGAGGCAAAGAGACCGGAGGCATGCCGAGGAGTTGGGTCCTCGACTGTCGAGGTGGATGTCCGGGCGGCAGCGGCACGTGCTCCAACGAACTTGCGAGAGTCCGGAGGTCGATGGGAGCAGATGGCCCGTGGCCTTGAACGTCATAAATTGAACTACATCTACTTTACCCTCCGCAACCCTACTATAAGCCTCTCTACAGTCCCCTTTAGCAACGTGACCTTGCCCTGTACCCTCTTGTCATCCTTCTCTGGCAGTTCACCCGCAGCAGCGATAACCCTATCGAACAGATTGAACGGCGTGTACGCAACGTTGGCTCTTTTAGGAGGTAACAGCTCTGGCGGAGTCGCCTACGAAACCACTTCGTCAGACCCTGCCACGTCAAAATCTAAGGCAATTACTTACTCTTCTGAGAAATTCAAGTGACCAGTCCATTGCTTCTTCGATCCAACCCCACTTGATGGCTCTACTGATCCACCCCTCTGCATCCCGCTCCATCTCCCATTCTACGAGCCATACGGGCATCTGCCACCCATTCCGTTTATCCTTGTTCGTCTCGAATAGCGTCTCAGCCACCACCTCTCTGTACCGCCATTGCGTTTTCGCCGAATCGTGCCTACTGAGAGCGACTTGCCCCCGACTGAACGAAGGTCCCGGAGCGCGGTCTCGGAGTACGCCTTGAACTCGTCGGATAGGCAGACGTCGTATGTCTCTCGAGGGGTCCACTCGCATTCGATGTTGTGGCTTTCACGAAGCTGTCGACCCTATTGATGATGGAGTTGATGGGGTGCGAAGGGTGTGAAGCGGGATAGACATACCGGTCAAGAACAACAGCCTCGGATGAGAGGATATGTTTCGCCTGTTCAGGGCCATGAAAAGAAGAGTAACCCGTGAATCCACGAGAAGCGTCTAAGTTCTCGTCAGCCTCATTTTCTCACTGTCCTTCCAAATCACGCGCACCTGGACGACAATGCCCCGCATTCCGTCCACTCGCGCCCGAACAGATCTCCCTCGCCTCAAGAACAACCACCTTCCCAGGCCTATTCTCCGCAGATAACAAGCTGTGCGCCGTCACGGCTCCGCACATCCCACTGCCGATGATCACTACATCCGCTTCGGCAGGTAGGGGATCGTCTTTGCCTGCGTTAAGGAGGGGGTGGTCGCGGGTCGTGTGTTGCCAGACGGACAGTTGGCCGAGGGGAGTGGGAAGGTGTGGGTGTGGCGGGGCGGGGGTGGCGATGGGCATGATAGAGCTTTCTCAGATAATATTGTGATTGGAAAGTCTTGGGGGATCTTTGGTGAACGCTTCCTTCCGAACTCGATGCCAAGGCGGCAGCTACGGGGGATAAGGATAAGGGCGTTGGATTCACCGCTAGCCTGGCCAATCGGAAACGCTAAGGTATAGGGGGGGACAAGCGGCGATGACGACGCCTTCCGCAACCCCCACTCCCACTAAGCGCTATCCGTCATCCGAAGCGGTTCCTCCGCCTCATTTCCGGGGTCGCACGCCATTCCGAGGCGAACCGATAACGAGTTGGAACAGGAAGAACTAATTATGCTAGTTCGCGGAATGGGAACTAATTGCAGTCGAATCACACCAGTTCCCGGCTCGCTCAAAGACGACGACGAAGGTGCGAAACTACTCGATCTCGCTTGTAAAGCTCGCTTGACAGGACCAAGCAAAACATTTCCGCAACATGGCCTCTTCCTCCGGCCTCAAGTCGACGATGTTCGGCTTCCTCCCCCGCCACGCCTCCAAATGCGACCCAGAAGCCGTGGCCGTCATCGACCCCACGGCCTCGGTCGATCCGCAGACGGGAGCGATCATCGAGAAGAAGTCAGTCGAGGAGCGGAAGTTTGTTGCGAGGCTTGATGCGATACTTCTACTTTATGGGTGTATTAGTCAGGTTATCAAGTATCTCGGTGAGTACAGTCATCTTTAAAGATGGTGGGGTAGTGCTGATTGAGGGGGGACAGATCAGCAGAATGTAAGTGTGTGAGAGTGACGATGGAGCTGATATGTTGATCTCGTCGGCCTATGTGTCTGGGATGAAAGAAGGTAAGTCAACCTTACATTGGCTAGACCGAGGACTTACGGATGACCAACATAGATCTCCAGCTGAATGGCGATCAATACAACTACTTTACGACGTGAGCTCCTCTTGCATGGTCAGGTTTGGCTTCCAGCTGAAGCTCGACCTTGTTGTCCAGCTATTTCAACGTCGGATACGCCGTCTTCCTCATCCCATCACAGATCATCATCACCCACGTCAGGCCGTCGTACTGGCTCCCCGCGCTCGAGTTTTGCTGGGGCGTGCTCACGCTTAGTGTGTACAAGACTACCAGTGCGAAGCAGATGTACGTGCAGCCTCCGTGATTTTACTGTCCAAGTGATCTTACATGATTTGTAGCTATGCCATCCGGGCTTTCGTGAGGTTATGCTTTTGGTGGGAGCGATGGAAGCTGATCGAGGTAGACTGGCGTATTCGAGGCGTCGGCGTACCCGGGTACTGTCATGCTGCTCATGTCATGGGTAAATCGTAATCCGAAGACTGTTCTTAAGCGATCGCTGAGCGAGACATAGTATACGCCTCGCGAGATCGCCTTCCGGATCGGTTTCTATCACAGCTGCCAATCGAGTCAGTCTGGGCGATAACCGTTGGGTTCGTACGCTGACGATGGCTGTTCAGTCGGCAATATGGTACTTTCCCTTCTTTGCGACTAGTCAAGTGCGATTGACGCGGATTCAGCTGTCTGGGGCTCTTCAAGCTGCGATCTATACCAACCTGAACGGCCGGAACGGTATTGCAGGTTGGAGGTGAGTCGGTCCCATGGCTCTTAAATAATGCATCACTAACCGGGTTCTCTAGATGGATGTTTGTCAGTGGCGCCGTAAGACGATCGATTATATCACTCACAATTACAGATCATCGACGGGATCATCACCATGATCCTCAGTCTTGTCGGCTTCATGCTCATCCCCGACTTCCCATCAACGCCAAAGTAAGCCGTTTCATCCCAAAACCGTTCCCCATACCACAATGATGACTGAGGACCTATTTCTCAGCCCAAGGGCATTCTGGCTCCGACCACGCCACATCGAGATCGCCCGTCACCGCTCTGAACAATTCCGACGATCCGACAACAAGAAGTTCACGCTCTCCACCATCCAGCGCGCCGTTCGTCAACCGCTCTTCTGGGTGTTCGGAGCTTTGTACCCGAGCGCGGTACTCGCACAGCAGGGATACAACTGTGAGTTTTTCGCACGCTTTGCTCTCAAGGGTTGATGTGGCTGGTGCAGACTTCAACCTCTGGCTCAAGAGTTTGACCAATGCCGATGGCACGCCGAGGTGGAGCGTCGCGCAGCTGAACACGATTCCTATCGGTGTGTATCCCCTAGCTTGCCGGCCGACCTGTCTAATTTCGTTCAGGTGGTAACGCGATCACCGGTTTGTCATCCCGGCCTCGCTCTCATCTAGTCGATTACACCTCTGATTGACTGGCTTAGTCGTCATGGTATGGTTCTGGGCGTTCATCTCGGACTGCTTCCAGACCCGATGGCTAGTAGTCATGTTCCAAGCGGTGGGTGATTCTTCTCAGCGGTCGTCGTGAATCATCTGTTGACGTCGCTCGTAGATCCTCGGGCTTGTGCCATCGGCTATCATGACAGCGTGGAACGTGCCTGACGGAGCGAAATACTTCAGCTGTGCGTCTCAATTCAAGTTTCCATGACCTTGTGGCTTATATCAATCGCTCGTCATTCCTTTTCCATCGCACCTCTTCATCGCTTGACATCGTCCAACGTCCCTCCACTCCTCCCACCTGATCCATCGCTTCGCTCTCCTAGTCTTTGCTACTTTCCTCTCCCTCGCCACCGCACCGCCCCTCTTCGCCTGGCTCTCCGACCTGAGTCCACACGACGCAGAGCAAAGAGCTTTCATCCTCGGGTGGAGTGGGTAGTCGCCCTGAACCATCCGGCCACGCGTTGCTGACCAGGAGAAGGCATCGCATTCTACTATGCTGTCGGTAGGTGGATATCGTCTCTCGGATGTTGAGCAGGATGACTAAGAGGACCTAGGCGCATGGTCGAACGTCCTGATCTGGCCTGCCAGCCAGGCACCTGCACGTGGATGATGTCGCATTGGTGAACAACGCTGACCTTCACGCAGCATTACAAAGCGGGCTGGAAGGTGTCCATCGGGCTATGGATCCTGGTTTGTATCCTCCTCTTCGTGTTGAGATGCTTTGAGGTCAAGATCATCCGGTGGGTCTCAAGTGTCTCGACCTTTGATTGGCCTCGCTGACGTATCGTCCCCCTCCTTTTCGTTGCGTCCTTGCGGTCCACCTCTGACCTTAACTCATGCGGACTGGTTCTCCACAGCCCGCGCAATCACCGTATTGCCGAGGAGAAGGCGGCTGCCCAGATCGCAGAATCGGAGGCTGAGGCGGGCGACGGTCCGGATAAGAAGGACACGGGGATCCATAAGATTGTCTCGGCACAAGGTAGTCGTTGAAATTTGCCGATTTATGACGTTAGGATGCGAAAGACAAGTCATCGGTCTGAGTCCGTGAGATGTATTCGAATAGAAATTAGCTATGTGGCGGGTGAGATATGTAGGTTGCATTATCATTGCGCGCATAAGCTAGTCCGAAGTCTTTTCAACACTCGGCTTCGAGTTCAGTCTAGCTCGATTGGACCACCTTCCCGTCCCTCCTTCCCATCAGGCGATCCACATGAGCCCGGACTCCATTCTCCCAGACTCTCTTGGTGATGAATCCATGGAAAACCCTTCCTTCTCGACCACAATCAGCACGAACCCCTCAATGTCCTCCTCCTTGACCTCGACAAAACCCATTCTGATGGCAGCTTGTTTGCTGATGGGACGGTCCTCATTCACGCCCCGCCAGACGCGATTCAAGCCCCAGCCACCAAGCTCGGGCGGATCAGGGCACCGATGAAGGCTGAGGCCAAGAGCATGGGTGTGGACATGCGTGCGCTACCGTTGTTAACATCGATACGCTCAATCAAGCCTATCACAACAACGAAAACCTGTATGGATCTTCAAATCTCACCTGGAACGGTTTCAGTATGATGGGCCGGCCGACGCCGACGTGCCCTTGTTCTGGAAGGCAATCGCGAAGACCAAATATCCCAGCGGACCAATGGGAGCAGTATCGCCCTCGGTTCCATGGACTGGCTCGGTGTACACGGCAAACGGAGCCGACGTCTAAGCCATTTCACCCGATTCAATCAGCCACCCCGGCCTTCCGTTCCAATGGAAAAATTGACCCACCGGACGGTCCCAGTACAATGTCAGCCAATCGATCATCCCTAGTTCGTCTTGGAAGGGACCATGATCCATCCCTTCCCAGATCTCAGGAGTGTCCTCCACCCCGGCAAAAAGCAGGGGAGCATGTTTATCTTTCTAGGGTGTTGTATCAGTCAGCTAACACTGAACTAAGCGTTAGCATAGGTATGAAAGGGATCACCCACTTTGAGACCGTATCCAAGCTTCTCTGGAACGCTTCTCCCGCATGACGTACTCCCAGACCCTCCTTACAGATGTAGAAGAAGATAGCAAGCTGAACCCGAGTTGGGATATAGCGTGTTGGAGCTAAACCGCCCAGAGTTTCGAGATCGTGCAAGACAAGCTTGAAGGTCGAAGGGAAAACGCCAAAATGGCTGTGCATTGCACCCCGATGGCGCTGGTACCACTCTTGGATCTTGATTTCACCCGTCATCCTCGAATCATGTATTCTGTGCTTCAGCAGACGGCTTGCATAAGCAGTAAGGACGCGATGAATGATGATCTTGTTGACGAGAGGAAGGGCTTGGATGAATCGTCGAGAGTGAGGGTTTGAAAGATCAAATCGGTTTACCGCGCTGATAGGATATTGAGTGGGGTCGTGTTCATTGCTGAAAGGCGTCTGCAGCATTGATGTCAAAGTAAACCTGGAGAACGATGGATATGAAGTGAGATAGTTCATCGGTCTCATTTCCACGCACTTGTTAGCGAGTTACGCAACTTCTGAAGCGCTTTCTTTTTCTTTTTTTTCCCCCTTTTCTACTGAAGGGTATAGCAACCCTAATTCGGGAATACAGCTCCACTGGCGAAGCGTTCTGGGCAACCTAAATGAGGAGAATGGTTATATGTATATGGATGCTCCCCTCAAGTCTAGCAGAACTTGCTATACATAGGGGATACGGATCTTAAATGACGGAGCGGAGCTGAGTCTTCCCCCTTCACGACCACGCTATAATTAATGGATCAAACCGTAAAGGCGGAATGACATCCCTTTGAGCTGCCAACAATGATGTTACCTTGCCTGTTTGAACTATTGAGCAGTATGACCCCCATCCACTCTAAGATCCGCTCCCGTCATATAACTCGAAGCGCGACTGAGCAAGAACAAAGCCGGTCCTCTGAACTCGTCCGCCGTCGCGATTCGATTCAACATACTCCCTCTCAACCATTCCTCTTCTAAGCTTGGGTTCTGGGAGAGCGTGAGGACCGTCATTGCCGTTTGGATGTATCCGGGTGATAATGACTGAGCACCAACTGAGTGTCAGAGCTAAGGACGATACTCGGGAGAACCGGTGTACAGGAGCTCAGGAAGTGACAGGATGGCGTGTTGTTGGAATAAGGATAGAACTCACGTTGACTCGGATACCATGAGGTCCCCATTCTGCAGCTCCGTTCCTGACCATCTGGTGTAGTGCCGATTTCGAGGTATTGTATCCTATCATCGGCATCCCTGGGGCGTCTCCCATTTAGCCTTAGGAGTACTCCGAGCTGGTGGGTACATACCTCGGTTGACGACATGCCCAGACATCGAGGCGATCACGACGATACTGCCTTTGATATCCCGCTTGATCATCTCTTTGGCAGCAGCTCGCATCGTCAAGAATGACCCTATATCGAGTTAATTGAAGGAGATTCCTGATGGATGGATTAGACCGATGACCCAGAACCTACCGGTGACATTTATATTCATCAGTTCCCTGAACTGATCCACCGGATATTCCAAAGCAGGGATCTGTTGAACGATCCCAGCAGCCCCATAAAACCCCCCGATCTGATGGGGGCACTCCTCGTAAATATCTTTGAAAGTCCTGTTGACCGCATCTTCATCGGTTATATCGAGTTGACGGTATTCGGTTTTCCCACCATGTTCCGAAGCGACTTTCTCGGCGAGTTTCCATTGATCTTCGACTGGATTGAGTAGAACGTCGAGGCAGTAGATTTGGGGTGATTTCGCTTGGAGAGCTGCGGTTGCGAGGGCAAGACCTAGGCCGCGAGCACCACCGGTGACGATGAGGGCTCGGTCGGATAATGAGAACAAGTCGAGGGGTGTTGTTTGGGCGAGAGGGGCTAAAGGATACATCTGAGCTTAGAGCAATGTTTCTACTGGTAATAAAGGTGTATCTTTACCTTCCGGTGCATGTTTCAAGCTCGCTGAACCAGCAGGTTCTACCGCAGGTTTCCTTTCCTCCAACTTCCCTGCCTGACGTTTGGTCGATTGTTTCCCATTGTCGCTACTCGCGATCCTAGGTGTACTTGTGATGGCTCGAAATATCCTCAAGGCAGGCGACGATGGGAGAAACCTCGGCGAAGTCCCAAGGGCTTGAGACCGGATAAAGCGTTCGAACAGCATCACTCGAGGACGTTCTCCCTGCTCTCTACCCCCGAAATCGTACTTGAGGTAGTCGTTGAAATCAAATTTTAGTCAGAATTTTCTGTAGCGCTCAGTCCCCTTCGCAAACGCGAAGACACGTTATAGCTAAGCTTTCGGCGGTGTGAGGCGCGAGTTTCACAATCCAACAGGAAGAGCTGCACTACTACGATGACAAAACGGTACGATCACTTAAACAGCGCCTCCACGAAGTATTGTCCGATATACGAACGGTTGAAGGGATTTCCATCTTTCGGTGCTCAGGACATTCAGTCTCTTCCATCTTGCAACCTAGAGAAATGAGCTAAACCTCGCATATCCAGATACTCCTTTTCGTCCCAGTCATATTTCCTCGTTCCAACTTCGGTGTATTCAGCTCCTTCCTCCTAGGCGTCTCCTTCTGGATCTCGAGTCGACCTTCATCGGCATACATGACTTTGACGGGAGGGGATTGCTTCGCGCCGACTTCGAGGACCAATTGCGGGACGGACGACGAGGGCGAGAGGACCGAAACTGTGAAAGCCTAAGAGAATGGGAGTGAGTTAGCTATGACCTGTGAACATCAAGTTGGGATCAAGCTGTTCATGAAAGGAAGGGACCGATCATCGAACTCACCTGTGATGTACGCTAAAGGTTTCCCAGTCACAAAGTCATCCACCATCCCCTCCACCTCTTCACCGCTCGAACACCTCCCCGAATCGAGAGACTATGCCTCAAAACAAGCTCAAAATCCTCTTTCTCCCCACCCCCCCCCCGGTATCTCTTTCATTTCCATTCGTAGTGGAGTGGAAGTCATTCGTACTTGCGGAAAAGGTTTGGGTGAGGGGATCGCTCTGATGGTTCAGCCTGTTGATCAGAGCTGCGTGTAGTTGTGGGGTAAGCTCGACCAAGCTGGAAGCCATGTTGATGTCGGCCAAGATAGGTCACTTCGGTAACAGTATTTTACCGGTCGCGGGGAAATGCTGTTTTGATGCTACCATCACCCGTTTACCGGAAAATCTCTTCTTGGTTGCACTTGTTTACACAAAGCATGTCAGGGTAGCGAATGCTTCGTCAAGGGGTCTGCCCTATGCTTTCAATGGCTCAATGATCATCTCTGCCGCTCAACTCGCTCGGCCGAAGCCATAGTACGCAAAGTCAGTCAACCCCTTCCAATCCTTCGTCTTCTCTTACATCCTGCAGATCAATCTCATGCTCAAAGAAATGGAGGAAGGCCGTGGACTACAGAGATGGGACTGGCAACGGCTCAGGGGGTCATGCATTGCGCACTGCAACCAACGAGGAGATGCCTAGGGTTGTACAGGAAGTTCAAGGTGGATCTCCCTTTCTCTTGCTTCAATGGTCTCTGATGCCTTCCTGTAGCCGAGACCAACAGGCTATGTCCCTACTTCAGCCGTCTAGACCCCATCTTCTGCAAGCGCAACGCCAGAGACTCATCCCTTCGAGCCGACACAGGCCACGAGCGAAGCCTAGCGCTTGACGCATTGCAGGATGACCTCTATGCTCCGCACGCGGTTTAAGAGGACAGGAGGAAGGAGAAGATAACATGGACAGTGGGGAGGGTGATGAGGAAGGGGTGGCCAGGCCTATAACTGCACAGAGAGCCCGTGAGAACGATCTGCCAAGGGGTGCCTTGTGCAGCTGCTGATCTAAAGCAAAGGGCAACGCAAGCGGGCAGCTCATGATGTCGAAACCTTCCTCGACACCGCCGAAAACGACTTCTTCAGGAAGGCGGGATGAATATCGTACTGAAAAGTAGAGGAAGATGGATGAGGAGAACAAGGCGCTCAGGGAGTAGCGTGAGAGGAAGCTCTGGCTGCAGAGGGAGGCTATCCCATAGCTTCTCCCCTTGGACCGCCGACAGCATGAAAAGTACCGATCCAACCAAAAGAGATCTCGGAGTCCAAACCTGAATCGGCAGTTGGGTCAGGCTGTACACCTGATCCCATTCGCCGTCGGTGGGGTGACCTAGGGAAGGTGCGCTTCCGGTCTCCATGTCAGCTGACATTTCAAAGAGCTTCTCCGGACCAGTCCTAAACTTCCCGGGAAACGGCCCATTTTCCCCAGGACGACATGTGCCTCGTGCACTGGTAACCGCATAGAAGCTAAAGCCCCCCGACCACAGCTGGAAGGACTCTCGGCAGGAAACTCCACTAGCTCGCCTAGTCAGGCATATCTCCCGAAAGCAGGTGGGCTATAAGCATCCGAACAGGTCCACGATGTCTCCCTCCCTCCATTTCGAGATCCAAAATGAGGTTCAGCATCCCTCTACTCGCTGCCAACCTCCTCCTTCCTTTCGCCCGGGCCGTTCCCGCAGCGAAGAGCGAGAGCTTGAACGTGGAGCGCTGGGTCAATGACCCGTCCGATTCGCTACCTCCGGGCCATGTCACCACCAAGGGCAGTCAGTTCTGGCTCGACCACTATCCATACTACTTCAACGGCGCCAACATCTATTGGCTGTCTCAGCTGGTTTACGACAGTCAGTACACCCAGGTCTTCGAGGAGCTACAGGATCTCGGCGTCACGGTGATCAGGACATGGGCGTTCTCTATGGTCATCAACGAGGTCCCGACGAACAATTTGACGTACTACCAGGTGAGTCTGACCATCTCGCGCCAGAAGTAGTGATAAGCTGATGAGGGTATGTAGTACTGGGTGAATGGGACTTGCTTGTGAGTCTGCCCCAATGGATGACCTGATACCGCAGCTAACGAAGGCTCTGCCTGAACTACGGGCCGAGCGGATTGCAGCGACTGGACAAGACGGTTGAGTATGCAGAGAAGTACGGCATGAAGCTGTGAGTTCCCGAACCTTCTCCGGATTCTTACATCTCACACTCAAGTCCAGCATCCTCACCCTCGTGAACAACTGGGTCGATTACGGTGGTATGGACGACTACATCATCGAAACCACCAATGCGACCTATATGAACGAAACCGAGCACACCGACTTCTACACGTATGGGCCTATCGTCGACCTCTTCGACGCCTATGCGCGCGAGATCGTAACCCGTTACCGCAACTCATCCACCATCTTCGCTTGGGAGCTCGCCAACGAGCCTCTGGTGAACAGTTACCCCGGTGTGGCCGCATCGAACGCTTCGGCTGCCGAGATCACTAAATGGGTGGCTGATCGCTCGGCGTACATCAAGTCTCTCGACTCTCAGCACATGGTCTGCATCGGGTGCGTCGCTTGCTCAACTTCTTTGACTCGACGTCATGGATGATAGAGTTGCAGTGATGAAGGCTATTACAACTGGAAGAACAGCACCGATAACATCTACGATGGCGGTAGCGGCGAGGACTTCGAGACCGACCTGAGCATCGACACGATCGATTTCGGTACCTTCCATCTTTACCCGGAGCAATGGGGCGAGCATCCCACAGAGCAATGGGGACTCAACTACATTCAGCAGCACATCAACTCGCAGTTGGTATCGAAGTAACTGAGCTCGGATGTTGAGCTGATAAGAAGGCGTTTAGGAACAACATCGGGAAGCCAGTCGTCTTTGAGGAGTTTGGAGTCATCGGATACGACAACCAAACGACGTGACTTCCAGCCGTGCTTTGGAGACTTAGAAGCTGATACTCTGACCGCAGTATCCTTCCCAAGTGGTTTAAGCTTGCAGAGGATGGCAATCTCGGCGGGATCATGCCTTGGCAGCTCGGAGCGCAAGACACTGACATCACGGTGAGTGCTCACCGGATCCTGACTGGACTGAAGCTGACGACACCAGGACACGACCGTCTACTACAGCACCGACCCTTCCAGACTGGATGGATATGACATCTACCGGAACAAGACGGCGATTTACGCGTTATGGAAGCAGGCGGGCGCGATCATGAGTGCGAAGAGCGGGAAGAACGCGTCGTAATACCGAAAAGAAAGTATATAGCCGTCAAGTGTCTCTGATGAACAAGCTCCCTCACCAAAGTGGACCGAATGCTCGCGAAGATGGTCTCCACGTTCCGCTCTCCTCGTGAGCCTCGTTGAAGGCGTACTGAAAGCGCGGCTTTCCAGGTTGTTGGACCACCAACCGCCTCGTGTACGGTCTGCAAGCTTGCCATATCACGCGATGATCAAGATTGCCTTTCGAGGTCGCGATCGATTCGAAAGGCGATAATGACGAAAAACTGAAGTCCATCCGCGGTTTCATGGCATCCACGTGGAAGCCCAGGCGGTCACCGCGCAAAGCGAAGGGAAAGGCTGATTCGCTTCCATGTTCCATGTGCTGTACTCGTACGGGGGGGACGGAGACAAGAATACGTACCTGTGAGTATTGGACGTACTTTCGCGTTTTGTTCGAACTAAGTGAGTGCATGCCATGCATAGGGAACCCACGAAGTTATATCGACCTCAGTTCGACGCACCGGTCATCCCGGCCACGGTCGCCTCGCGGTATTATCGGTTGGAGCTCCGTGCCTCGATCATAGAGGATCGTTGCGTGTGACGATCATGACAGTCAGCGGGAAGCGTTTCCGGGATGGTAAAATATTCGGGGTGGAAAGACGAATAGGGTGACCGGGGCGTACGCAGACTTGGGTACTGTATCTCCCCTCTCGTTCCACCTCAGCGGAACAGGCTGCCTTTGGATGACGCGTCATGAGGGCGAGGCTGGAAGGCCCATCGCCATGGAAGATGGATCGGCAGTAGCTCGAGTAGCTCGACAGGATCATCGTGCTCTTAATGTTCTCACTGACACGCTTAATGTTGGACGAGCCTGGGATCGGGATGTTCTATCAGATCGAATTTGGAGTCCACGGTCTCAACAGCGTGGGCATCACGCCTAGGCTGACATGGGGTTGATGGGTCGAGAATGCGTTGGTGTGGGAAAAGTCTGCGATGAGAAGTGAGATGATGGGCGAAAGAGAGTGAAGCTTGGACTCCATATCCTTTTTTCCCCAGAAGAACTTAATATAGCGTGGAAGGACAAGAATGATCAGCATGATGTACCCAAGCTGATCGGCACCCAGACCGAGCTTGAATATGGAGGAACGATCTCAACTTCCCGAGCTGCTCGGCACCCAAGCCGTTGGTCTCGGGGTGATGGGATCGCGTGTGAGAAGCCAACCCGTCATTCTGTAGGTCCAGATGGAGGTGCTCTGACCTCATTCATCCTTTTCTAGACAGGGACGTTTTTGATCTTCTCCCCATTTTCGTCTCCGCTATTCCCTCACTAAATCTCTACGGCCGAAACAAGCGGGAGGCGATCGAGGTTACGGGTTCAGGCGGACGGAGCGGTAAGCTTCAAAAGTGGCACAAAGGAGGCAGCGAGCACGCGTGTCCCTATTGCTGTATATTCTCCTTTTACTACTACAAGGTATTTCCTCTCTAACGACCTTTTGGTGGCCCCGAGAGTTCCCCCACGTTTCTCTTCACTCCGCAGATGCGACGTAATCGGGTTTACGTATAGACCGTCGTCGGCCGTTCCCTTGCTCTGCCCGCCCGGTCCTATCCCGGACAATAGACTACATTTCGTTGATGGCCGAGCGGAGGATACGATGTCATGCTTCGTCACGTCACACTGGGAGCAGTGAGGGACGACGTTGGTCTGAAGTAATCAATCCCTCACCACATTGGGAACGACCCGATGCTCACTCTTCGCCTCTCAATCGTTCATGCTCAACCAACGTTACGTTCATGTTCGCTATACGCCCCATCGCCAGAAGTCTTACATTCGGTGGAGGCCGGCTAGCGCCGGCCGCGTTCCTCTCTTCCCGTGACTACAGCACCCCCCTCCCCCCAACTCTCAGCGGTCTCACCTTACCCAACACCCAAACGAAAGAATTCGCCTTCCCCTCAATCCAGACGGCGGGTTTCCGCATTCCGTCCACCCAAACGGCCGCTGTTGTGCCCGGCGTGGGCAAGTCGCTCGAGATCCGTGACTCGTACCCCGTCAAGCAAGCCGAGGATCTCGCGCCTGGCGAATGTCTCGTCAAGCTATCTCATACCGGCGTCTGTCACACCGATCTCCACGCTCTGAAAGGTGATTGGCCTGTTCCGGCCGCAACCCCGCTCGTTGGCGGTCACGAAGGTGTAGGAGAGATCGTGGCGATCGGGGCGAACACGACGCGATCCCCTGTGCAGGTGGGTGATCGGGTCGGGGTCAAGTGGTTGGCGGATTCTTGCCTAAATTGCGAGTTTTGCCGCAAGGGCTTTGAGATGAGTGAGTGAACCACCACCCTTTATTGGCTCATCTCATCTCAGATTGCCCCGATGCCAAGTACAGCGGATTCACTCACGATGGCACCTTTTCCCAATACGTCACCTCCTTCGTACAACACGTCACGCCCATCCCCGAATCACTGGAACCCGCCGGCGCAGCCTCCCTACTCTGTGCAGGGGTCACCACCTATAAAGCTCTCAAGGTCTCCAACACCAAGGTTGGCGACTGGGTGGCGATACCCGGAGCGGGCGGCGGACTTGGTCACCTCGCGGTTCAATATGCCGTCGCGATGGGTCTGAACGTCGTCGCCATCGATACGGGGTAAGCCAAGCAAAAGCTCGTCAAGTCACTTGGCGCCACTGCCTGGGTGGATTTCGTCAAATCAGGCAAGGACCTCGTCGCGGACATCCTCAAAGTCACAGGTGGTCTCGGCCCACACGCCGCGATCGTCTGCGCTGCGAATGCGTCGGCCTACCCCCAAGCGGTCGACTACCTCCGACCGAGTGGTACGCTCGTCGTCGTCGGCACGCCACACGCCCCGCTCTCGGCCAGTGTGTTCTGGATCGTGCTCAAATCGATCAGGATCCAGGGGACCCAGGTCGGAAATCGACAGGACGCTGTCGAGGCGCTTGCTATCGCTGCGGCGGGCAAGGTCAGGGTCGTATACGAGAAGAAGAAGATGGGAGATCTCAAGGAGTAGGTCCTGTCTCTTCTAGGGTGACTCCCATGACGACCTCCGTTTTTGCAGTGTGTTCGAGGACTTGGAAGCGGGGAAGATTGCTGGTCGAGTCGTATTAGAGATGTAAGTGGGTGACGTCGCCTTTTATTATGTAGTTTTAAATTTGTTTATTAGTAGTAAACAATGATGCAGTCGATGTTCTCAGAGCAATTTGTACCATTGCTCAGTTGCGAATTACAAGGTAGCCAGTGTCCAGTTGTCGATCTTTTCCGGGTGGAGGGAACTAGAAGACTAGAAGTCTGGTCTTATAGCGCAGCCTTGTGTCAGTCTAATAATGCCCAATCGTGCGGAGAGGTTTAATCGTAAATATCATACAAACTCGACTGATTACGCATGAACTTGATAGGGTTCTCAGACCAATGAAACAGGCTAGATGAGAAGGCAGAGCTTTGAAATGCGCCGATTCAGTTGTAAGTTTATGATGAATGCATAACGTGAACGAGCGGTCTGAAGTTTGCTAAGAATGGATTCGACGCGAGCTTATCCGAGCCTTTCAACACTCCCCTTCGAGGTAAAGCGAGCGGATCGAGCGGACTACTCAGTAGCCCATCGAGGTTGAACTCGCTGATTGAGGATGAGTCGCCCGAACCGTCCGAACATTTGAACCGTCCGAGTTCAAAGTCGAGGCAATGAGCGCAGAGCGTTCGGTCTTGAGGTTGTGAAGGTGCTTCTGAGCAAAGAGGATCGCTTTATCGATCGCCGCCTAACGCATTGTGGATGATCGATATCCCTTTCAAGTGAACTCAACGACATCAGATCGCTGTAACCGAGCGATCCGTATCCCCGGAAGGCCAAGCATCGTGAGGAATCAAGCAAACGCGACCGGGGATGTAGCAATGTACTCGATCGAGATGACACTTCGTTCAACAAGTTCCCTTAGGTAGTGAAATCTGATGTCGATCTGCTTCGCTCAGGTATGTCCCACTGGTTCTTTGCAATCGAGATCGAAGCCTGGTTGTCAGAATAGAGGGTGATTGGCTTGCTTGACGCAAAGCCAAGCTCACCCAAGGTCGAACGCAACCTCATGGGTTCCCGAGCGGCCTGAGCAAGCGCCTGTTGCGAGCGTTACCGAGGGTTGCTTCCTTGATTGCCAGCTGAAGGCTCCGCCCCACCGTCTGAAGACATACCCACTGTTGACTCGACACCGATCTGGTTCGCTCGTTGCAAAGTCGGCATCGCTGTACCCGGACCCCGATCTTGATCTGATGCACAGCATACTGGTTGGAAGCGAGCGACGCGTACGCCGGAATCTTATGAGGGACGTGCCATGCTCGACATCCATTTGCCTGTTCTTGACTAGAGTCACCCGGGAACCAGCCCTCTCTTTGAGCGAGATCGCACATGGAAGAGACAGGTAGCAGGACATATCTGGATTTGGTGCTTGGATCCTAGTATACCTCAGGGAATGTTTCGTGTCCTCCTAGAGCTATGCTCGATGTATCGCAGTCTCAAGTTGACGTTCCCCAAATTCGCCAGTGGATCGATTCTGTATGAGGTGAAGAGCTCGGCTTACCTCGCGGCAGACTATTGACCTTCCCTCCATTTGCCACTCCGCCCACTCGGGTATTGAGGCCAGCCTAAATCGATAACGACGACGAAGCGGCCTTGGATCTGAGAAATCTGTCTTTCATAGGCGGCCATCGCTATCTCTAGTGTCATGCCGGAACACACCTTCCATAACCACTCTCGACACAATTTCCAACCTTGCCATGTATGAGCTCCCAGAAGGTGTCATGATCTGAACCAATAGGGGACCTCCTTTCTTCTGCGGAAAGACAAAGGAAGGACACTCCAAAGGTTAGGGGGTTTAGTTACTGCATAGTGTGGTATAAAGATGGTGAATATGATATAAGAGACAAACCCGGAAAACTCCTCTGTCACATCCGAAAAACTTCGATCACTCCTCCAGATCCCCGCACCTCG
>JAABUH010002238.1_pt1 | contig 18976 bp, 28 predicted proteins | sample 5559121 | NCBI WGS metagenome assembly JAABUH01 (sample SAMN10711871, study PRJNA513364) | rock metagenome | isolation source: Antarctica rocks | place: Antarctica: Victoria Land, Battleship Promontory nord | collected 2015-12-28
CGGGGTGGGGAGGGATGCTCGGATGTCGTGGCTGGGGGGTGTCAGCGCGATTCTTCTACTGTCTTGGAATGGACTCACCGAAAGGTAAAATTAGGTGAATCAGCTCGGTGAGGTATGTTTGTAGCTACGCAACAAAGATTAGAGACCGGTCTGGAGTGGTCGAATTCCACATACCAATGCTATATCCCGCTCCGTACTTTGCGCCACCTCCGTACTCTCCCTCCTAACCTCTTTCCCAAACTCCTCTCCCCATCCCCCTCTCCCCACCTCAACACCTTTCCCCTGCCCCTCGGACCCGGGCCTGAACCTCGAACCGATCGGTACCGGTGTAGGGGGCAACGCCGTAGGAACAGGGTTGTATTCCCCAAATGACGGTCCTGAACTCGGCACGGTGGATGGGTCGATATCCACCTCCCAACCCGAGATGGTCACTCGTGCACGGTCGTAGGATTGTTGTTGTTGTGGGAGAGAACCCCATGATGGGTGAGGGGAAAAGGCACTCTCGATGTGGATTGGTACTGATGGAACGTGGGTGGATTGGCGAAGAGCGTTGAAGGGTGTGTCGTTCGAAGACTCGGTTCGCGGGTCATGGCCGTACGAATAGGGGTGTTGAAAGTTTTGGAAGGCCGGGGAATACGCTTGTTGTTGTCTTTGGATGTCTGCTTGTAATTGAGTCGGGTGAGTACCGAATGGATTCGTTTGGGAGGATGACGACGTGGTTTGATAGCGACCACCATCTGGGAATGGGAACGCCAACATCGAAGATAAACCTTCTGGTGCGGGAAACATGGTGATCGAGGAGGTATCTTTCCCTTCGGCTTCGAGACGATCTTGAGAAGAAGGATTCTCGGCGCTTGAGATTGGGTTGGAAGTGGATGGAAGTGTCACGGGGACAACGATACGAAACAGAAGTTGGAACACGGGAAGGGCAGTGTATCATTACTGGATCTCAGGTGTTGTACGTAATCTTCCCTTTCCCACTCCTGGATCTACCCAATCTTTATGGCCTTCGGATTTATCGTAATCGATCATTGTCAGATCTGATTCCTGATCGATTTACCCAAACCATGCGGCCTCACCCACGACGCCTTCACAGGTCTTTCCCGACCAGTTCGGAACTGAGACCTTCCCCTACCACCCGTCTCTACGCCTCTCACGCCCTCAAGACGCCTTTGATTCTCCCACTCCGCCCCGCCGATCCACCTCCCCCACCTCCTCCACCTCCCCCGCCCCCATCCACCTCCCCTCCCACGTCACCGAAGACTGCACCTCTCCCATCCTCCTCCCTCCCGAAACCCCGACTCGATTACGCTCGCCTCCTCGCCGACCCCATCAAGACCACCACCAACCACCTCACCCGCGCCTCCCGCCTGCCCCTAGGGCGGGACCATATCGCCCACCTCCAGCGTCTCCGTTCCACCCAGCTCCTCTTACTTTCGAAACTCCAGACCATCCGCGCAAAGCAGAGAGAGATCGGGGAGGTCATCCGTTCCGACTTGGCCGATCGGGAAGAGGCGCGGAGACAGGCCAAGAAGCTGAAGTCCAGAATTGGGGATTATGAGTCGACCTTGTCGGACACGGAGGCGGAGCTACTGGAGTTGGGATTGGCGTTGCCGAACGATACGCATTCGAGTAGTCCGATTGGAGGGGAGGAGAAGGCGGTCGAGCTGGAGAGGTTTGGGCCCGACCCCATCCACGCAGACACTGCAAGAGATCATCTCCGCATAGCGGAACGTTACGGGTTACTCGATAACGATGCGTCTATAGTCGCGACCGGCTCATCATGGCCGTACCTCAAAGGCACACTAGCGCTTCTCGAGATGGCAATCGTGAATTACGCGGTATCGGTAGCTCTCCGACATGGGTATACCCCGGTGATCCCCCCCGACGTGATCCGATCCGATATAGCCTGGAGATGCGGCTTCCAGCCCCGCGACCCCTCCACATCCGGTCCTAGTCGGACATACCACCTTCAAACCTCCGAAGGCTCGCCCGAACTCTGCCTCGCCGGAACATCCGAAATTCCCTTATCCGCAATGTTCGCAAACCAGGTCCTCCCGCATGAGAGTCTCCCCCACCGGGTCGTCGGCATTGGCCGGGCGTTCCGCGCGGAGGCGGGTGCGAGGGGAAGTCTGACTAGGGGATTGTATAGGGTACATCAGTTTACGAAGGTGGAGCTGTTTTCGGTCTGTGAGGCGGGGGTTAGCGAAGGGGTTATGGAGGAGATGAGGGTGGTGCAGGCGGAGATTGCTCGGGGACTAGGGCTGAGCGTTCGGTCAGTCTCCCTCTCGCCATGTCCTGTAGTGAGACAGAGCCTGACGCGATTGGGCAGGGTACTGGACATGCCGAGTGAGGAGCTAGGCGCGAGCGCGTATAGGAAATACGACATGGAAGCGTGGATGCCCGGCCGCGGAAAATGGGGCGAAGTGCGTCTCTCCCCGTCGCTCCGTCTTCCTGTATTCACCCAAATGACGGGGCCAGATCACCTCAACGTCCAACTGCACGGACTACCAATCCCGCCGCCTGCACATCCGACATCGCCACTCCCCCTCAGCCACCACAGAGACCGAGAAAGAGGGCCTGCCATTCGCACATACGTTGAACGGCACGGCTGTTGCGATCCCGAGGCTTTTGATTGCGTTGCTGGAGAATGGGGTTAGGTTGGAGGGCGGGGAGGTGGAGGGAGTGGATCTTCCCGAGGGGTTACGGCGGTTTTGGGTCGGCGGGGAGGAGGTTGGGGAGGGGAAGAGGAAGGGAGCGATACGGTGGGTGTCGGCGTAGACGTTGTGGTTTTCGCATCATGCATTATTTCAACGCAGATTTCGATACAGAAATAATACCAATGGTAGACTGCGTGCAACTCAACGCTTTGAGACAGAAGTCATTCCGAAGGTGATTCACCAATGAGCACTTCGAGCTGGTAATGGGAACGCAGCAAGGTATCGTCGTAATGTCATAAAGGTGGTGTCATTACGAGATGGCACTAGATTGTCCATTCGATCTGAGATCACACCAGCAATAACCCCAGCAATCCCCCCACGATCACCCCGCCAAAGCTAAACTGCACACTCCGCCCCGCTCCAGATGCAAGCGCAGACGCCTTCGAGCCTTTCGCGAGGGACGCAGCCGCGCTCGCAGAAGCGCTGGCGGACACTGAACCGCTGGCGGACGCGCTGGCCGTGGACGAGGAGAGGGTGGTGTAGATTGTCATCCCGCTTGCCGAGGAGGAGGTGGAGCTAGTGGTGGACACGGCGGCTACGACGGCCGAGGCGGAGGTGGAGGCGGAAGAGGTCGTCGAGTTTGTTGAAGAGGCGTCAAGGAGTTCGCCGGTACCTGCGAAATTTGGTAAGTACTCTGATGGTTGATGAGGGGAGGGACGTACCCCACTGGACGGTGTTCCCCCTGTATACGGAAGTGTTGGTCGGCTGGGAAGTGCTCCCATCTGCCCCTGCGATCTATGACGGGTCAGTGTCTAGGCCGGAGTGTGGGGTGAAGGTGGACACACGGTGAAGCGGGTGGTCCAAGTCGAGGTAGAGACGTCCCCCCGAAGTGTACTGAGAACCGATCAGCCCATCGTTCATGCGGCATAGACAAGGATGAGAGAATAAGCGTGAACGTACAGTTGCAAGAAGTAGATAGCCGAATTGGGGCTGACATTCGGTACGGGTGTCGAATACGAAGTCAAGCTCGTCCCATCAAGTCCAGAGGCCAGTACTGCTTCCGTCAGCCCTTTCAAACAACTGCTCGGTGAGATAATCTCACTTGATAGCGGGACCATCTACCGACGCAATCAGTACTCTTTTCGACACCAGACCAGGGCGAAGAGCTCACCGCCTCATTGGGCCCCGTCATCAATTGGATCTCCAGATCCGTCCATGTCCCAGTCGTATCCTTGTCCCAGAGCGCTGTGAGCGTGTCGCCGATTTTGACCACGGTGGTGGAGTCGGGGGATGTGGGTGTTACTGCTGCCAGGGAGGGAGTCACGAGTGCGAGGAGGGCGAAGACGGCAGTTGAAGTGAGCATCGTGAATAGGGAGAAGTGGTCAAAGGGTTGAGTAACGGTTTTGTTGACCTTGGGACTGGCTTGTTTGGCGGAAATGGGAGGTCGTTAAAGCGTGAAGAAATTCGTAAAGAGAATCCGGGACTGCTAAAAGAGCGACTGAGGTGGGGCTATGAACGGGAATAAACTAATGAGAAAGGGAAGGTCGAGGCGATGAGAATGAGAAAAGGTTCAGGGAGATGTGACGATCCCAAACACCGCCCGGACAGCACTTTCCCCGCGTGCCTGGCCTGTTTCGCATGAGTTGTCGTACCCCTACCCGTGTTTACGGTCAACTCAGGATTAGCAATAAACTGCATGCATGGTGTAAGGAGTCCACCGGAGCACTTCTCAACTAATCGGAAAGCCTGGAGTTTCGCTGGCCATCATGATCCAACGCCAGCTACATGATCACATCCTAGTCTTAGAGGTCAAAGCAAACATCCGAGAAATCAAACACGCGCGGTGAGCGCCGCACGGTGGCACCGCTTGATCTTTGTCGCCCGACAGGGCCACAGCCTTCACCAAGGGCTCCGCCGACGATGGTCTGGGAATAGGCATCTCATCACTTGAGCCCACTATTTCTCCTCCTAGGCCCATTTGCTTTTCGCCAACGGACCATCAAGCTTCTTTCGCGAAGTTTCCGCCTCGTCCTCAACCGTAAACCTCCCACGACCCTTCTTGACCATCCCCTCTTCGTCCTCGTCCCGGCGCCGCTTGGGCGGTGGTGATCGACTTGCGCTTCTTCCGCGGTACCTGGGAGGTGGAGGGGATCGCGACTCGCAAGCAGCAGCGCGACGGCGAGGTGGAGTGATGGCAGGTGATCGACTGCGGCTCATGCTTCTTGACTTAGACCTGAAATCGCGAGGTGTGGGAGTACGGCTTCGTGATCTGCCTCTTGTCTTGACGAGCCGTGGAGGGGGAGTAAGTGAACGCCTCGGCGGGGAGTCTTGACGTGTTCTTTCCCGCAGCCGTTCTGGCGATAGTGCTCGCCGAGTCCGAATAGGCGGTGTTATGCTGCGTTCCCTCCGTCTAGGCGAGGGCGAGCGTCTGCGTCGTGGAGGTGAGGGTGATCTTTGACGTGGAGGAGGCGAGCGTCGACGGGGAGAGGGCGAGCGCCGTCGCGGTGGAGGTGATGGCGAACGCCGACGATACCCCTGTCCTCTTCCAGGACTCCAGCTCCTACTCCTAGGCCGACCGGCCGAACCTCTCCCTCCGTATCCCCTATTCCTTTCCCGGTCGTCGTCAAAGCGTCGTGGAGGTGGACCTCGACGGTACCCGTCATCTCTGTCCCGAGGAGGTGAAAATCTACGAAAAGGTGGTCCAGGTCGATCGGGATCGCGATCTCCAGGTGGTCCGATGGGACGAGGCGGGAGGCCGGGATTACCGCCCTGCATCCAGTCAGCTCGGTAAATGGACATGAATCAGCGGGGTCCGAGCTCACTCTTCGTCGATCAAAGGAGTCTGAAGCCTGAGCCCGTCCATGAGCGGACCGGATCATCGTGTCCTGCAGTTTCCATTCCTCCCCTTTCTTCTGCTCCAGCTCCGCTTTCTTCGCCGCGATGAACTGGGGGAACAGCACCATATCAGCCCATTTTATACCACACCGATTCCAAGACTCACTTCCGCGGGCACACCTCCTACGGTTGACTGCGCCGACAATAGCAGGGTCCAAAGCTTCTCCATGAAAGCGGCAGCGCCATGCTTGTCCATGAACCCAACCATGGAGACCTGCATCTTCCTCGGGTCAGGGTTCTTCAAACCTCAGCCTCGACGTTTCCTCGGCCAAATTACGAGCGTACCGGGTTATCCTTATCCTCTAGCATCCCAAAGGCGTACTCCACCACCACATCGTCCTCAATCCGGATCAGCTCGGTAACCTTTTGCGCGATCCAGGGACGTAGAACCGAGATATTGACTTTCCGCAGGTCCACCTGTGATGACCTCATTAGCTGCATGCTTCGCTAGGAAGGATGACAGGTGAGCGAACCTTCTCGGAGAAGTTCTTGGGGAACTTGGTGGATTTGATGCTGGCGGCTTCTTTATCCTTGAACCTCTGGCATCTCCATCAGCGCAAGTCCCACAAATGGATGCCTCCATGACTGAAGAGCCCAGACTCACCGAGTCTTGCGCGGCATTTGTGCCTCGCATGCCTGTAAGAGAGGAAGGACATCAGTCACTTCTGTTTCCGTTGACAGCTGGTGCTCATACCGACGTCCGCCATCCTGTCGAACTATTCGAAGCGCCTTGAAGAGCTTGTTCGAGGCTGTGAGCACTGCCAGGAGCGGCAATCGCCCAGATCAAGTCGCTTGATGACGGGAGGATGGACAGTAGTCCTCTGTTTGCAGAACGGGAAAACCAAGAGGGAAATGATTTCCGGTTGTCAGGCTGGTTGACATCCGCAGGCTGAAATGATTTAAGGAACGAGGCTGATTCTTCCGTGAGCTCCGCCGTTTCTGCGCATTCCTTGGGCCTTTGAGACATCCAAATACTACATCTTGTTCATCATCTCCTAGATGTCTGAAGCAGAGCCTTCGAAGCCCTTACTCGAAGATGAGCTAGTGAAGTCGGACGGTCATGGCGGTCAAGAGCTCGAGCTGCTGCCCCTTCCGACGGAGTTCGACCCGTCTGCCAACTTTGGCGACCTCATCGAAGTCGTCGCTGCCGAAGAGGACAGGGAAGCATTTGAAAGGGCGACAAGAGACCGTTTAGATCTTCCTGCGGTATCTCTAGTCATCGCGGAAGCTCCCTCCAGAATCGAGAGCACCGGAGAACAAGACCAAGGTGCAACCAAGCGGGACGAGGAGCCCCAGCGAGATGGGAAGGATGGGGATGATCCGACATTGAGAGAGATCCTTCAGAGCTTAGCGCGGACACAGGGAGCGGACGAGGGAAAGAGGCAGGAGCCGCAGACTGGTAGGTGGACCTGTAATATCCATTTCGGACTCCTTCTAATCCTTCGCCCTTGTTTAGCCTTTAGCTCCCCAATATCGGACCTTCCGGATCTTCCCACAGAGCTCCCACCTAGCCCTGAGGTTCGAACAGTAACACTTCCTCCTGCTCAGTTCTCTCAATCACAATCAGCAGCCACCCGTCCAAACGGGTCCGCACATCCGGCCGAGTCGTCTGCGACCGCCACTCGTCGTGCAGCTACCGAAGTCGATCCTGCAGGCGGTAAAACGAGCGGCAGGGCGAAACGAAAAAGCAAAGAACCTGCGAGCTACTTTGAACATTGGGCTGATTTGGAAGAGTTGAATGAGCTTGGAGACATCAAGGCGGAAGGAAAGTCGATGTCTTCGAAAGGCGGGAAGAACAAAAAGCTCAAAGGACTGGATGGGCAGCCCATCAAGCGTATGTGGCGCAGCGTTTTAGTCGAAGCATAGATTAACATTGGTGCAGCTTCGAAGCCAGCTGGCAAGCGGATCGACGCGGCGATGGGTATCCAGCCTGACGGTGATGATCCTCCGGAAAAGATCAAACCTCGTTCGTATCCCCCTCCTTACCTATCAATTTCAAGACTTACTCGGTTCAGGTGCGAAGGTGATTAGCGACGCCCAGATCATCAAATCTCTGAAAGGTCAAACTCGGGACATTCAGATGTCCCCATGCCTACGCCCACGTTATGCCAAGTGGGGAAAATGTACGCAGTGTATCTCGAAGCACGGTGGGGATTCATGCCGTTTCAGGGATTTTCGTGTTTTTGAGTTAGCTTTCCGGCTGCTTTACGGAGGGTGGAAAGCTAAAGCCAAAGCAGGATCGACCCGGATACCACGGAGATCAAGGGACCGGGATGGTTTGAATCAACGAAGCTCAAGGAGGAGATGACTGCTCTGCCTACTGATTTCAACGTGCCACTCCGGGAGCAGTACATGCGGGAAACAGAAGTAAGGTTGTCTCACCGATGCGCTGCGGCGCATGCTGATTGAGCTCCCAGCGCACTGTCGCACCGCTGCTTTTGCCTCTGATCACCCGCGAGCTGCGTCATTGCGTGAGATTCAAGGCGATCAAGCGAGAAGTCGATACTGCCAAACACCGGGCCGTCTGCGGTACGTCATGCGTCTTACTCAAATATGGGATGCCGATTCCTTCTCGTGTCTCAGATTTCTGCTCGTCGACCATCTTCGGTGGCTACTTTCTATGCAAGAAGTGCGGGCGAGACTTCTGCCTTCAATGCGAGCGATACTTTTCCGAGTCTCTCGAAACAATCCGTGACTCACCTTGGGACATTCCAGACGCTGCGCGACCCCGACTCCTCCGCTGTACGGGCGGTGTCGAGAGGATTCAAGGGAAGATCGGAAGCAAGATCGCGACTCAGTTTCACGTCCGCCCCGATTTGCAGCCTGTCTCGCGATTCGACGCAAAGGAGCTGAAACAGCAGTGGGTAGCATTGGCCGAGTTTGTCCTTCGGGGTATCGAATCACTCGAACAACAGCTTCAACAGCTGGGAGTCGCGGAGGACGAAGCGGAACTGAAAAAGCTGGTCGAAGAATGGATGGCCCAAAGAATGGCGCAAGCAGCTCTTGAGAGGCAAACCCAGCCTGCCGTATCAGAAGAGGATATCGCAGCATTATATCAGAAGAGAACCAATCCCGCCATCACACCTATTTCAGATCCCGCCGGGCTCGAAGACCTCTCGCTTCCTTTTCTACTCATTCCTGCTGATAGACTCAACAACGAAACGTTTGATATCTTGTGGGCACGAGGCGAGCCGATCATCGTGGACGGTGTTGGGCAGAGGATGAAATACCCCTGGACTCCGGATACCTTCATCGAGCGCTTTGGCGCGGAGTTATGCGGTTGGTATCTCTCCTTCCGAATCACCATTCCTGATCGTCCCCTCAGTCATTGTGGATTGTCAGACGAATGCTTTCGAACTGATCAACATCGCTCAATTCTTCGAGATGTGGAAGAATCCTGAGGGACGGAAAAGCCGCGTCTTAAAACTCAAGGTGAGCATCGATGTAAGACTGAGTATACGCCCTTGTTGATGGTGCATTCAGGATTGGCCATCAACAAACGACTTTCAGAGCGCCTATCCCGATCTTTACAATGACTTTTGCGATTCGCTGCCGGTGCCCGACTACACTCGCCGAGAAGGGGTTCTCAATCTCTATTCACATGTGATTCAATTTCACATATTGAGACGCAAGCAGTTGACTTTGCTCTTCCCCAGTTCCCGCCGGGACCGACAAAACCTGACATTGGGCCGAAGATGTATAATGCTTTTGTAAGTCTCGCTGCCTCAGACTGATCATTGCTAACAGTCTTGGTATATGTAGGAGGGCAAGGAATCGTCTAAAGGCTTTGGCTCGTGAGCTTGGTTGGTTCACCATTTGGAAAGCAGCTTGACGTATTTACCCTTATAGCACTCGTCTGCACATGGACGTCGCCGACGCCATCAATGTCATGCTATACGCTTCTCCCCGCAACGATGGCCAGCCAGGCTGCGCGGTCTGGGACCTGTTTCGAGCGGACGATGCGGACAAGCTGCGCAAGTTTTTGAGGAAGAAGTACAGCGCGACTCATATATTCACCGACCCGATTCACTCGCAGCTGTTCTACCTTAATGCAGACTTGAGGAAGGAGCTGTTGGACAAGCACGGGGTGGTCAGCTGGAGGGTGTATCAGCATCCGGCAAGTGTCTTGATCCCAATATTGCTCGAAAGCTGAATCTTTCGAAGGGTCAGGCTGTGTTCATACCTGCTGGTTGTGCGCATCAAGTATGCAACCTGGCAGACTGTATCAAGATCGCGCTCGACTTTGTCAGTCCCCGTGAGTGGTCTCCTATAGGACAAATGGGCTTCTATGTTGACGAATACTTATAGACAATGTTACCCGATGTCAGCAGCTTGTTAGCGATTTCAGAAAGGAGAACTATGTGCGAGCTTGGAAGGAGGATGTCTTGCAGCTGTATAACGTGATGTGGTGTGTCTTCTCTCTTGGACCAATCCGCATCTGACAATTCAATCTAGGTACGCTTGGCTCAACATTCGCGAGACACGAGCTCGAAGGTTTAAGGAAGCTGCGGAAGAAGAAGCTGCCATCACCGCCAGAGCAGCCCATCTTGAATGTCTGCAGAATGGGAACCATCCAGACCTATCCATGACCAAAACGCTGGGACTACAGACCACTTCTCCGGGTAGGAATGGCTTATTCGAGCCTGCGGTCAGCTCGGTGCGGGATGAGCCTGCGCAGCCTGTCCACTCCATGGATGGTGTCGAGCCACCGCATGAAGTCTCTCTGGGCGGACCGCCAGAAGGCGACCAGCCCGAATACGACGTCTCGATAAGTACGTCGATTCCGGTGAACGGAGACAATGCCGCGGTCTCGTTCGAAGATGGAGCGAAAACGACAGATCCCAAGCGGATCTTAGCTCACCAACTACTCGAAGCCGCGCTCTCTCGTCCCGATCCCGCTCCGGAACCGTACAAATCCGAACGGAAACCCGTCCCACCCAGCCCCAAGCCCACTCCCCCTCCAAAGAGCCTGAGCATCAAGGACATGATCAAGCTCAAGATGCTACCTATCGACTTTGCGGTCAACGCTGCGAGGCTGGCTATGGGTGAGGGCGCTGAGGACGACGATGAGGATTTTGGCGATTTACCTGGAGTGAGCGCCATGGGCGGGACCGGGATGGAGATGGAGATGCAGGTTGATCCGGCCGGCGATGGTGCCGTAGAGCCTCCGTTTGTAGCTTCTTTGGACATCTTGTAGTAGGTGTCGGATAGACTTGTTTGGTCAACCAAGTATGCATATGTCATTCGTTAATCTACATCTCGGTATGATTTTCAACGGGCGACTCAGCCACGTTGTGCAAAGGCCTCATCAGAACGGTTTTCAAAGCTCAAGCCCAATCTTACTTAACCACCTTCGGCTATGGAAAGGCACTTGATTAGGCGGCTGTCCTGCAACGAGCCTATTCTTGCCAAGTTCAAGCAGTCCGCGTGCCTTTGCCCAGTCACAACGTACATCTTCGTATCACACCGACTGTGACACATCCTCTCTTCCTCCACCACCTCCCACCCAGGATGTCCATCCCAAGAGTGAGTAGTGCACCCATCTGATCAGGCCTGGGAGCCGGCTTTACTATCCGGGAGCCACGCTGACGTCCTCGCTTCACCAGGCAACTTACGACCCCCGCCGTGTCTTTCGCTTCTCCCTACCCAAATTTGAGGTGGGACCCAAGACTCGCTCGGTGGGGACATATATCTCTGGCGGCCTCGTATGTACCTCCTCTTCTCTACTCCTCACCCCCTTGCCTCTCCCTCCTACTCTCTCCTCCTTCCATCCTCCACGTGAATCTGTCATTCGATACTGACGACGGACACTAGTTCGCATTCTCATTCTTCCTCCTCTTCGACGCCGCAACACTATCAAAGCACGCCACTCCTCCTCCCGATGCGCCATATGATGTCGTCCCCGTACACATTAGTTTCGTAGATTGGGTGCCTGCGATCTGTTCTACCCGTATGTCCTCCCCTCCCCCTCCTCTCCGCTCCATGCTGCTCCGAAAAATGAGAAATGAGATTGATGCGGTGTGTGTAGTGGGATTTCTGACTACGAGCTTGTTGGACAAGACGCACTTGCACAGCGCTTTCAGTGGGGATCAGTGGGGCTCGGATGGACCCGCGGCGTGGAGGGCTAGGGTGGTGCTGTTCATTGGGGTGGCGCTCATGGCAGGGGGACTCGCTGGGAGTCTGGTGAGCTCGTCGATGTCTCGTATCTAGCGGCACAAAAAGCCGTTGGGAGGGATAGTGTAGCTAACGATGGATGGGGATAGACTGTATTGATCCTCAAGTACATCATGCCGGATTATACGGGCTATATCTATTATGGAGGTGCGAATGTGGGTATGAACGCGGGGATCATGATCTCGTGAGTGCGAGATTCAGGGGGAAGGCCTAGCTGACGTGGGTGAAGCGCGATGATCTTGTGGATCTCACAGAGTGGGAGCGACGAGTACGAGTACCAGCTGACGGTGTAGTCTGGCGAGGATGTGATTTGTTGTTTATCAGTAGCCGAGAGTATGCAGCAGTGGACAACATGAGAGGCCAGGCTACATCGCATCAAAAGCTGGCACTAAACAAGTAACAATAGCAAATCGAAGATTCGAACCCCTTCCCTTCCGTCCTCTGCGCTCCGTACCATCCCTTCTCAATCCAAGCAGTGGAGTACCTCCTACGAGCGCTCGCCACGGAGACGACGGGCGAGCTGGAGGTCTTTGGGCTGGATAGTGACCCTCTTGGCGTGGATGGCGGCGAGGTTGGTGTCCTCGAAAAGGGAGACGAGGTAAGCCTCGGACGCCTCCTGGAGGGCCATGACGGCGGACGACTGGAATCGGAGGTCGGTCTGCACGAACACGAGCGTTAGCGAGTGTGAAGTGTATAGACATGATGCGTGAGCCGCTCTCACCTTGAAGTCCTGGGCGATCTCACGGACGAGACGCTGGAATGGGAGCTTTCTGATGAGGAGCTCGGTAGACCTGGCCACTTGTCAGCTTGTGTAGGATAGAGAAGGAGGGAGTAAGCACTTCTGGTATCGCCTGATCTCACGGAGTGCAACGGTACCGGGCCTGTACCTGTGGGGCTTCTTGACACCGCCAGTTGTCGGCGCGGACTTGCGCGCTGCCTTGGTAGCGACTACATCGCGTTAGCAATGCCATGATACCAAAGCGAAAGTGGCCACTCACGCTGCTTGCGGGGCGCCTTGCCACCGGTGGATTTGCGTGCGGTCTGCTTGGTACGAGCCATGCTGATTGGTTAGGATTGGATTGTGTTGAGATGTAAGTAAATTATTGGATTTGCTTGATGGCGAAAGATCGGTGGGTAGGTAGGGTGTTTATAAGTCGGAAAGGTGGGTTGGGTGGAGGGTTGGGTGGAGGGTTGGACGCCAGTGATCCTGGTGAAACTCCGGGAAACGCCGGAGAGCATTGAGTCACGTGATATATCGCAGTCGGTCAAATGCGGTGAGTGACAAACGCCGAGGGCTGTTTGGATTTTGCCTTCGTTTGACGCGCGGTCAGATAAATATCCGGTCAGGGCTAGGAGATCCAATATTGATTGATATCGTATATGTATGCCGGCGTCGTCTGACTATTTGAGCAGTCTGACGATGCCTGTGGAGCTCTTTAGCGTGAATGTGTGCATGTAAACCAATATGCTTAAGCATTGCTTGAGGATTGGTACAGCGGAGCGAGGGAGCATCGCGGAATATCCTGCTGCGTGATTGCCAGGAAGCGGCTCCGGCAAAATGCCAACATTCTCCATACAGATTGTCCCTATCCTATCCATCTTCGTCGTGCGTCAGGAAGATGACGCGACCCATGCTCAATGCAACGCTCTACTTATGAAAGCCGTGACAGCAACGGAACTATCCAGATCATTCTTCCAGGGACCCGCCACCACGTCATGGGTCCGGTAAAAGTCTGAAACGCAGAGGTCCACCAATTTCAAGAGACCTTGTCCAGGGAGAGCGAACACCGTCATGGACGCTCTCATGGCCTCAGCTGGCCCAAGCGCCCAGCGCATGCCCCGCCGCCCCAACTACCAGCCACATGGTCCCATCTCTTCCCACAGAACCATCTCCCGCGGACCCGACAAAGACCCCATCGACCCCTCCACCAATTCCATCCTCAGCACCACCCGTCTCCCCTCCTCCTTCCACCAATCCGACCTTGCCACCGGCTCTGCCTATGCCCCACTTCGACCAGACCCTGCCGTGTCCCGGATAGCGGATAAGAAGCTCCGAGCGAAAGTAGCCCGGACGGACGTCAGTTCAAAGCGGGCACGCATTGAGCGGGAAGAAGTGGATGAATGGCTGAACGCACCTATCGCTGGAGGAGCGGGCGGGATCGAGGTGGATGAGGAGGGTGGGGAGAGGACGTGGAGGGTGGGGCAGGAGGAGATCGTCAAGGAGGTGGGGATGGCGAGTGGGGGGAAGAGGTTTGATTTGAGGTTTGAGAATATGGGGAATTATCGGGTTAGCTACACGAGGAATGGTCGGTCAGTCTACAGTCATGATTTGAAAAGGGTGGTATGCTGATAGATGATCTAGGCATCTGGCTCTAGCTTCCTCGTTGGGACACGTTGCGACATTCGATTGGCACGCGGGGACGCTTCATTCGGAGATCCAGCTGCGCGAGTCTGTGCGGGATATCAAGTGAGTTCTGATGATCTCTTCGTGTGTGAATGTGCATGAAACGACGGTATTTAGATTTCTGCATTCCGAGGCATTCTATGCTGTCGCGCAGAAGAAATATGTCTTCATCTACGACCAAAATGGCGTGGAGGTCCAGTGAGTCACCTTTGGACAGTGCACTCTAGCTCAATAAGCTGTCGCAAGCTTCGTGGAGAGGTCATTCCGCTGACAAAGGGAATCAGCAAGCTGAAGCAGCACCTCGACGTCACGCGCATTGAGTTCCTGCCCTATCACTACCTCCTGACCACAATCGGCAACGCCGGGTACCTGAAGTACCACGATACATCAACCGGAGTGCTGCTCACACAAATACCTACCCATCTCGGCTCGCCACACTCCATGGCGCAGAACCCACATTCCGCAATCATCCATGTTGGCCATGCAAATGGCGCGATGACCCTCTGGTCACCCAACCTCACTACTCCGCATGTCAAGCTGCTTGCACACCGAGGACCAGTGACGGGTATAGCTGTGGATCCCAGCGAGGGAAGTGCTGGGAGATATTGCGCGACGAGCGGGATGGATGGGACGGTCAAGATTTGGGATGGACGAATGTGGGGGAAGGAAATGCGAAGCTTGACAACGCGAAATCCGGCTTCATCGCTAAGCTATTCTGGGCGGGGTGTTCTAGCTGTCGGCGGGAAATCCGGTGTCACCGTCTATCGCGATCTCCAAACCTCCTCAATTTCCGCTCCGACCCCATATCTCACCCTGCCCCTACCCAGCGTCTCAGCAAACAGCCTCGCTTTCTGTCCTTTCGATGACGTCCTCGCCGTCGGTCACTCCCGCGGTGTCTCCTCCCTCCTCGTCCCCGGGTCCGGCGAACCCAACTTCGATTCCGCCGAAGCAGACATCTACGAGTCCTACTCCCGTCGTCGCGAGCGAGACGTCCGTGGCGTACTTGAGAAGATCAGACCGGAACTAATCACGCTCGATCCGGATTTCCTGGGGAAGGTGGGGGGAAATGATGGTGGGCATACGCATGAGGAGAGGGAGAGCCGAAGTTTCAGACAATTGGGGAGGATGGAGAGGTTACGGCAGACTGGGCAGGCAGATCACGAGGAGGATGGGGGGAAGGTGGGCCCTAAGGCGAGGGAGAAGAAGAAGGCGAGAGGAAAGGGTGGGGGTGTAAAGCGGTACCTCAAGAAGAAGAGGCAGAATGTCATCGATCCGTCTCTTGTGAGTCGTCGTCATGGTGACAAATTACGTCGGAACTGATTCTGTATAGCTTGCGATCAGGGCCAAGGTGGATTCGCAAAGGAGGGGGGATGAGGCGAAGAAGAAAGTCAGGGATGGACAGGCAGCGAGGGAGTCAGGCGCATTGGCAAGATTCGGTTGAGCAGGAGTTATGTTGAGCCAAATTATCCGGCATCTGTGTTACCTTTTGGGCTTATCTCGTGTTATGTCATCCCTCGTGACGCTCCCTCAGCTTGCGAAAGGACTTGACAAGAAATCGGATGTGCTTCCGGTTTCCCTTCGGACAAAGGATTTTCAAGATGGTAACATAAACAAGAGAGGACCGAGCCTTCATGACCCTTTCCCATCTTGACGCCGCTCACCTTCACTCTGCACGGTTACCACTTACCGTGTCATCAATGACAGGAGAAAACGATTCTCGTCCAGCAACACAATTCATCGAAACCTTGAGCGATCCCACCAAGTACACACCAGATTTGCGAGACTGGCTCATTGGCATCAGCCCCTTCGGCTGGCCTGAGCAAGGTTCCCAGACCGGCAAGTCGTGAGGACTGGTCCCAAGACGCGGAGGATGTCCACATTCACAAATCGACCTTCTTTCAGATGCTGGAAGCCGGGGCAAATGTCTCTGCACTCAAGCGCTTACCCAACAAACTCAAGCTCAATGATCCCGATCAGTCCAATGCGGAAGCTGACAAGTCATCGGGAGAAAACGGCAAGTCGGTGGGACTTGACGGCGCGACCAAGGAGACTCGTTCTGGTTGGTTCAATTTCACTAGGGACAAGTCAGTCGAGGACAATAAGCCGACGCCTGCTCCAAGCAGGGTTACACTTCCTACAAATCCAAGCGGATTGATTCACGAGGACCACAAGACGGCTTGGGAGACTTTTGAGAAAACATTGATCATTTATTCGCTCACCAACTTTCGACCGAACCGAGTCAGACTGATCCAAATCACTTGAAAGACGTGAGTAGTAACTTATCAGATTTGGCCAGTTTCAGCATCCGAGACTACGTCACTGTAATTACTTCGCCTTTGCTCGCGAAGACGCCGAGGCACTGAGCAGTGGAAAGAAACAACTTTTCGGATCCCAAGACTGCTCAACCGGAAGTTGACTGCTCCAACGATACGCAGCAATACTCGTATATCCTGATCAGTCCTCCTATGATAGTGACACGCATCGCGAAACCCGCAGGCAGTGAATCTGACGCGTTTCAACCTTCCCTTCTCACAACGGATACACGATCTGAGCATCCACGAGCATTTTCTTCTCCCACTTGATATCGCTCATCTTTGATATTCTCCACTCCTCGTTCACAATGGCTTTCTATGGAACCAGCTATCAGGACGATCTTAAAGCGATTCACCGAAGTCTTCATCGGTCCCACCAAGTACACGCCGGATGGGAAAGAAAACCTCATTGACATCGCGCCGTGCGGAAAACAAGGCTCTTGAGCGTCTTCACCACCTACCTCGTATCAGGGGCAATTCGAGAATACTCCATCATCAAGGGATCGCTCTTCCTACCAGGATAATCTCCAGGATATTTTGAATGAGGGACCTTCGCTCGAGTCCCCTCAGGTCCTTGCCGTACAGGACTTTCGAGCTCTGCGTGAACGATACAACCCCAGATCAATGCACAGACTCGGAGGGACAAAGCCAAGGGACATTGATCTGCGAGGAACAGAAGGAGGCATGTGACAGGTTCGAAAAGGCAGCGCGTAGCATTGTTGCGGACCAGCAAAACGTCGCCCGAGCCTGATCGACGGTGCCCAATCGAGTGATGTCAGCGCCATAGTGGGTGAATACATGCTCTCAATATTGGCCGAGGACAAGGCGATTCTGGCAGGACTTCGGGAGGAGGCGTAGGCCCTCATCGATGGAGAGAGCTTGTTTGATCCCAAGACATTCTAGCCGGCCGCTGAGCTCGCCCTTGGTGTTTCGCACCATGAAGGCCTCGAGGAGGATCACCATTTCAAGTTCGGGTGGAAAGAACCCGATCGGGTGTGTCGGTGGTGAGGGTCCAGACAGTACACACCTCGTCAAGACCATTGGCGAAGACTGAGCCTCCTTTGAACGGTTTCGACGCCCATCACAGGTTTGTACATAGATATTCGATCGAGCATGCATCCTTGCCATGAAAAGCTCTGGCACTCCGCAAAACCCACCATTCGTCTCGACTTGGCGCTGTCTAACACGATCGAAGGACGGTGAGCAGTGATGACCTGACATCGTGCCACCTGGAGCAATTCATCGCGGAGCATCCTCATGGTTCAGTCCGTTTTCCATATGGACGCGCAAGATATCTGCCCAGATTGTCAAGATGCTGGTTAAACGTGTGGTGATCGACATCCGATCTGGCGGGCCGATCTTTGACGTATATCCTAAAGCGACAAAACAGTCCTGCCGTCTATGACAATTGAACTCTACCCGCTGCTCCCCTCCCCAAGGAATAGTCGCTCCCTTGCCTGCGGTTTGTGGGTCCAGCGCGAAGAGTCAACCTGGAGGAACCGGATGCATTCGAGACCTGTCCCACCCGCAGTTACTACCGAGAAAAGACACAGCCATTTACACGGACGGGATGCGCTGCCACATCCAGCAATCTGCCACATAGACGCGATCAGATGGCACGGCTTATGGGCTTGGTGAACAACAGTACCCGGTGTTGAGGGCAGGTACAACGGCGATTGCACGAAGGACATGAATACAGCACGAAGGTAGCATCGCATCGGATGATATCAAATGGAGACTAGCGAAAACGAAGTACGAAAACGGAGCTACACTGAGAGAACCTCCTAGACCTCCTGGGAAGCCTTTGCGCCCTTCTTCGCGGTCTGCGTTCCTCATAAGCATGGATGAAAGGAAGAGATGAGAGGGGAGACTTGCCTTAGCGGGGAGGAGCTCGGAAAGGATGTTGGGGAGGACACCACCCTGGGAGATGACGACGGATCCGAGGAGCTTGTTGAGCTCCTCATCGTTGCGAACGGCGAGCTGGAGGTGACGGGGGACGATACGGGACTTCTTGTTATCACGGGCGGCATTACCGGCAAGCTCGAGGATCTCGGCAGCGAGGTCTGAAAGAAGTCAGATGGGTGTGAAAGAATGAGTGAAAGGTAGACGTACACTCGAGGACGGCGGCCATGTAGACGGGAGCACCGGAACCGATTCGCTGGGCGTAGTTGCCGCGCTTCAGAAGACGGTGGATACGGCCGACGGGGACTAAAAGTCATGTCAGAATGAAAAAATGGTTGTCAATGAGAAAGCACGTACATTGAAGACCGGCCTTGGACGAACGCGAGCTCGACTTGGCGTCGGCACCGGACTTTCCGCCAGACTTGCCACCAGTAGACATTGTGATGGAATGAGTTGGTTTAGGGTTGAGGTGCGTAAAGCGAAAGATTTGATTATCGGTATTTGTATGGATGGAGAGAAAATTGAAGGGGAGGAACACGTCCGGTATTATAACCGAGACGAGAAGGGTCACGAGAAATCTTCCACGTCACCCTGTTGTCCAAAAGTTGGCGTCACGACGGATTTTCAAC
>JAABUH010002239.1_pt1 | contig 18976 bp, 22 predicted proteins | sample 5559121 | NCBI WGS metagenome assembly JAABUH01 (sample SAMN10711871, study PRJNA513364) | rock metagenome | isolation source: Antarctica rocks | place: Antarctica: Victoria Land, Battleship Promontory nord | collected 2015-12-28
CGCGCGGCCGCTGCCGCGCGCGCCGCCGGCCTTGAGCAAGAGCTGGCGCGGCTGCGGGCAGACCGGAGCGGCGCGGCGGCCGCGCACGAGGCGGAGCTGGGGCGCGCGCGCGCCGCGGCCACCGCGTGCGACGTGCGGGCCGGCGACGACGCGGCTGCGCTGCACGGGCAGCTCTGCGAGGCGGAGCGCGCGCGCGCGGCATGCGCCGAGCGCGCCGCGGCCGCCGGCGCAGAGGCCGCCGCGCTGCGCGAGCAGATGCAGGAGGCGGCGGCGGCCGCCGCGGAGGAGCGGGGTTTTGCGCGGGGGGCAACCGCGGCGGCAGAGGCTCGGGCCGCTGGCGCGCTGGACGCGCTGCGCGGGGAGCTGGGCGCCGCGGAGGCGCGCTGCGCCCGGCTGGAGGCCAAGGCGGGGAAGCTGCGCGAGCAGCTGCAGGGTGCGGCCGGCGCGCAGGACGCGACAGGCCATGCGGCGCGCGACCAGGACGCCCGGGCGCTGCGCCCGGTGGAGATTGGCCCTGCCGATGCTGAGCTCGACAGCTGCTCGCCCGGGCCCGGCCCGCTGGCGGCTCCTTCCGAGAGCCGCAGCACGAGCGCCGCGCGCCTGGAGGCCGAGCTGCACGCCGCGCAGGCGCAGGTCGCACACCTGCGCGCCGAGTTGAACGAGCGCGAGCGCCTGATCAGGCGCCTGGAGGCCGCTGCGGCGGCGCCCGCGGCCGGCCCGGGGCTGGCTGCGTCGAGCGCGGGCGCGTCCTCGGCCTCGGCCGCCACGTGGGCGGCAGGCGGCCGCGAGCAGGAGGCGCTCTGGGCAGAGCTGGTGGATGACCCGGCCGGCGACGGCGCGCCGGGCGGCGGCGCGCACGCGGACAAGGAGAACCGCTCACCGCGCGGCGCGGCGGCCGCGGCGCGCGCGCCGCTGGCGCCGCTCGCCGGCGCGCGGAGTGCCAAATTTAACCCCGATGAGCCCTGCCGCGCGGCGCCCGGCGCGAAACGCCTGCAGGCGCCCGCGGGCGCGGGGCGCGCCGGCGGCGCATGCGTCCGGGCGGACGCGCAGACACAGACGGAGGGTCCGCGCTCCGAGTGTGGCGAGGGTGTGTGGCGCACGGATGATTGCAACGGCGTATTGCCAAACGGGGCCGCGGAGGAGCGCCTGGCGGCCGCGCACGCTAATGCGCGGCGCGCGCAGGACGCCGCGGAGGCGCTGCGCGCTGAGCTGTCCGCTGCCTCACTGCGCTGCGCAGAACTGCAGGCGCGCCGGCCCCTTTGCAGTCATTCACCGTGCAAAGCCAACAGAGTCAGACGGCTGCCACGCTTGTTCAGCTGCCTCTGGCCCGGCCAACCACTTGTTCATCATTAGTGCGGAAGACAGTGGGCTAGGTGCCATGCCGGCTGCTTGCAAACGAGCAGCAGGTCGGCCGGTGAGCATTCTTGCTATAGGCAGCAATGCCGCAAGCATCGGCGCGACAAGGCGGCCAGGACGAGGGCGGCGGCGCGCGCGGCTGCCGCCGCGCTCGGCGCGCTGCTGGCAAGGGGCGCCGGCCTGCAGGGCGCCCAATATCGTCGATCGATCCCTCACACTGCACGCCTGTCTGGCTGGCATGCTGCTGCATGTAGCAGCCCCCCAAGAGCTCTGCAACCCGCTGGGCCGCAGGCGTGCCTGGACGAGGCGGATGCGCGCGCGGCGGCCGCTGCGCAGCGCGCGCTGGCCGCCGAGAGCAGCCTAGGCGACGCGGAGCGCGAGGTCAGGCGCCTGGGCGCGCGCGCAGCCGCCGCACAGGCGGATGCGGCGGCTGCGGCCGCCGCTGCGGCGGCCAGGGGAGACGCGCTGGCGCAGGTCTGCGCGCGCCTGGAGCAGCGGGGCGCCGCAGACCCTGGCCGAGGCCCTGAGCAGGGCCCTGAGGACACAGGGCATGACGCACGGCGCCCCGGCGCTGGGACCCTCGCGGTCGTCGCCACGGCTGGCAGCGCGGCGGGCGGCAGCGGGCCGCCGCCAGCCCTGACCCTGGACGGCGACTGGGCCACCCTGTTCGACTCGCCGGGCCCCGACGCATCGCGCGCGGGCAGCCCCGGCCCGCTTGGCGCGGCTGCCTTGCCCGCCCGCGCTCCTGGGCATGGCATGGGGAGCAGTCAGGCCGACGGCGGCGCGCCTGCGGACGCCATAGACCGGCTGGTGTGCGCCTGGCGCGGCGCATGCGCTGAACGTGAAGGCCGTATTGCGGAGCTCGAGGCGCGTCTTGCGCAGGTCCGCCCCGCGCCGCCAGCTCGAAGTCGCCTGGAGCTGTGGCGGGCTGTAGCCGCCGTTGATTGTTTGCCAGCAATTTCATGTGTGTTGAAGATCTGAGGACGATGTGTCACCGCATATGCGTGAAATGAATCGGGCCTCGCAGGCGAAGCTAGGAGGGGCATGATGAGGCGCATGATGATGATGTCCTACACAGGTTAATGAGAAATGCTAACAGCTCAAAGACTGCGCCAGGCGCAGCAGCAGCTGGCGACTGCATGTGAAGAGCTCGAGGCTGCAAACGCGCGCCGCGCGGATCTGACGCGGGAGCGCGCTGAGGCGTGCGAGCGCGCGGAGGCGCAGCAGGTGAGCGCTCAGCCGGTGCCAGACAGCAGGACACACTGAATGTGTGCAGGGAAGCGAGAGCGAGGGTTGCATGGGTGCCGTGTCACTTTCTGAGCTCATCATGCCCACCAGCATGCCATCTTGCCAGTGCTCAGGCATGGGCGCCGGCTGATGTGCATTCACTGCAAGACTGTATACCCGCAACACCAGTATGCCCGCACCTATGCCGCCTGCACAGCATTGGTGCTGGCCCCTCCTCCCTGAATGCCTCTGTTTTGCAGGCGCGAACAGCAGAGGCCGAAGCAGAGCTGGCAGCGGGGCACGATGCTGCCGCGGCCGCGGCTGTGGAAGCGGCCGAGGCACACGCGGCGGCCGCAGGCGCGGAGGCGCGCGCGGCAGCGGCCGAAGCGGCCGCTGCAGAAGCCCGAGCCGCGGCAGGGTCGCAGGTGGCCCGCCCCGGGTTTGCACAACCTCAAGCTGCCTGCCTGCTATAGCATGCACCAAGGGTTGCACACATGACGGACATTTACTGTAAGCTGTGACGGTGCACAGGCAGCCCGCGCGGATGCAGCGGAGGCCGCGGCGGCGGCGGCGACCGAGCGCGCCGCGGCGGCGGACGCCGCGGCCGCCAAGGGCACTGCGCAGCGCGATGCTGCGGCGAATGCGGCGGCGGCGGCCGCGGCCGCCGCGCGCGCCGAGCTGGCGGCTGCGCGCAATGCCGAGCGGCGCGCCGCGCTGGCGGCCGCGGAGAGGGCCGGCACGGCCGCAGAGTGCGCGGCCGAGTGCATGCAGCATGATAATATTAGGATTGGCCTACCCTGGCCACCAGCCTGCACAGGTCTGAGCAGGTCCATGCAGGAGATGCATGCTGCTGAGCATTTGCTGTAAGTCTTCGAGCTGAGAATGTCAGCAGAAGGGTTGCCTGACCTGCCTTCTCGCACTGTGAGCCTGGTCTGTACCATCTACAGGTAATGCGCAGCATACACAGCGCCAGTGCTTGAGCGCCTGGTGCTACAGATCCCGCTGTCGCGTCACCAGGCTGGAGGCGGCGCTGAGCGCAAGCCGCACCAAGCTGGCCGCGCTGCAGCAGCACGCGGCCGCCGCAGAGCGCCGCGCGGCCGCCGAGGGCGAGCGCGCGGCCGCCGCGGACGCGGACGCCGGGCGCGCGCGCCAGCAGTGCGCAGCCAAGGTGGGCGCAGTGTTGCAGCGCGACGCACGGCGCGATGTTATATTGGCACATTCATGTCACGGAGGAGCGGTGCACGAGGCACAACAAGCATGCGTGTTTGCTTCTCTGGAGACCAGAGCACCCATTATCACATTTATGAGCGGTATACAAAGAAAAGTTGCCAAATACAAAAGGTCACCCAGGCTCCTCAAGTCTTGAGCTCCCTGTGCCTGTGAGGCGCAACGCCATGCTTGCCGCTGCGACAGGCCCTGGAGCTAGAGGCGGCCCAGAAGCAGGCCGCGCCCGCACCCGCGGAGGCGCTGCGCCAACAGGCCGAGGCGGCGACCGAGGCGCGCGCGGGGGCGGCGCCGCCCGCGCCCTGCATGTGACCGCAGCTGCCTCGTGGCCACGCCGCCCTGCCGTCCATGCGCGCACACCCCTATCAGGCGCTGCGCGCGGCGGCCGGCGGTGCCGGGCGCCGCTGCTGCCGCCTCCCGCCTGTGCCGCCAGCTGTCCCCTGCTGTGGCGCGTCCGTTCCGAAGGGGCGGCGACAGGGGCGCGCTGCGCGGCCTGCCGTGCGGCGACGGCGCGGCGCGCGCGCAGGTGGCGCGGCTGCGCGGCGCGCTGGAGGCGTGCGGGCGCGAGGTGACCGAGCTCGCGCACATGCTGGCCGCGTGGGAGGCGCTGCGGGTGGGCAAGGACGCGCAGGCGCGGGCCCTGCGTAGGGTTGGGGTGAAAACTCTGGGCATGCACGCCTGCCCCACCCTGGGGCCCGCGCGCCTGCCCCGCCCTGCGCCGGGCCCTGTCCCGCATGCCGACGAGCGCTGGGCGCCGGCGCGGCCCTGCGCCATGCTTGTTCGTGCCTGAGCCAGGCCCGCGCTGCATGGCCTGCCTTCCAGGCTTGCAGCCTGCCGGCAGGCGCCATGTCCTGAGGCATCTGCGCGCGGAAGCTGCACGGGCCGGCCTCCCTGTAAAGTGCAGGTCTGGGACGCGCCAGACGCGCCAGACGCGCCAGACGCGCCAGACACGCGCTCGCCTGCAGCCAGGCAGGCAGGCCCAGGCACGGTGAAGGGAGCTCCTGAAGGTCTGTGCCGCGAGCGCGCGGCAGGTGGCAGCGCTGCTGCGGCGCTGCCGCGCGGGCGAGGCGGCCGCGGCTGAGCAGGCGGCCGCCGCGGAGGCGCTGCGCGCGCGCCTGGCTGGTGCGCGCGCGCCCGGGGCTCCTGGGTCTTGAAGCATGTGCTGGTGTTTGCTGCGCATAGTGAAGCAGCGCATCAGGGCGCCTGCTAGGGTCCGTGCACTGTGCTAGATCTCATGCTAAGCTATTCACCGAATGTGAGCCCGTGCACCATGCTAGGCAGCCCAGCGCGCCATCAGAAGGTTATTTCGTGACAACATGGCCATTTTGTGACAACATGGCCTTTGCAAAGCAGAAGCATGTTGGGCCAATACACACTGGACATTGAACGCATTCTGCCGCACATCCTATTGGTTAGTCACATGGTCACATGGACAATAATGGTGGGCTTGCTCCAGGTGGGCTCGGCGCTGGGGAACCAGCGCTCAGTGGCGTGGCGCAGCCGAGCGCTGTCGAGTGACTGGCGAGCAGGCCGTCCGGGCCAGATTTCTGCCCCACGGCGCGTGGTCTACTGCAGGGTTGTATGCACACCGATGGTTGTTGAAGTCGGCCGCATGTTTGTTGGGATCAGCAGCATGCGCAACATGGTTGGCCATCAAACAACTGAGCTTGCCAAACCCCCTAGGTCAGCGTTTGAAATGTGTTCCTGTGCCTCGAGCGCACGCCGAGAACCCCGGGCTGGGCACGTCAGAAGATCAGCGCACACCACAGAGGAAGCGCGCAGAGGAAGCGCGGCTGCAATACGCCATATGCACGCTGCGTGGCCCAGTGCCGCACGCCTCTTCTGCAAGCCAGCTTTGCCTGAGCTCCGCACGCGTGCGCATGGACTCCCGTGAACCTATCAAGGAGTTTACGCTGATGGATGAGCACCAGGATGGGCGTGCATCCCCCAACGCATTGGTGCTCGCCTGCAGCCTTGTGGCGGCCAAGCTCGGCGTGTCGCCACAGGCCGTGTCCTCCACTGCAGCGTACGGCCATCTGCCGCACAGCAGCAACGAGCGCTCGCTGCCTTGTGCAATCGCTCCCGACCTGATCAACTCCCCAGCCGCCTCCCGCGCAGGATTGTGCTGCTGGGCTTGGTTGCACTGGGCGTGAACGCCGGCTTCAAAGCCTACCCGAGGAAAACAAGCGGTGCGCGGGGCTCGCGCTCTCTTCTGCTCCAGCGCTGAGCGGCAAGCACTCTGAGTCGCCGGGCTGAGGCGGGTGCCTTGCGCAGAGCACACAACCAGGCTGCTGTATGTCGTCAGCCTGGTTGGGTGCTACAGCCTTTGCAGCAGCATGCTCCTGATCCTGAACAAGGTGCGCCCGCACACTCTGTCCATCCCATCCTCCTCGGGCTGCCAGTCGTCCCCACACCCCTGGCTTGCAGCTGTCGCTGCCTCTGGCGTGACAGCTACATCGGAGTACCAGCAGTTGTTGCCAGGCAGCAAGTGCCTGCATAAGGGACGGTCCGGCGGCGAACCTCAGCAGGGCGCTGCAAGCCTGTGCTGCCGCTTGCAAGCAGTGACAGCAGGCCGCTGCCGTACCCCCTGTGTGAGCTTGACGCAGGGATGCCCACCGAACGCCCGCGCCTGCACCCCTCGCCCGGGGCCTCCACCGCGCAGGTCGCCGTGACGCTCGTGCCGGCGCCGTCCTTCATCCTCTTTGCGCAGCTCGCGAGCAGCGCGGCCTTCGTCCAGGCGCTCGCGGCCGCCGGACAGGTGGAGTGCGAGCGCCTGGCGCCGGGCAAGGCCCGGCGGTTCGCGCTCATCGTGCTGGGCTTCATTGGCGCGCTCTACAGCAACGTGACCGCGCTCAGGGCACGCGCCCGGGCTCGCCCCGCGGAGCGGGCGGCGGGGGCCGTGCTACGTCCCACATGCGTACGCGGGCGACTCCACGATGCCGGGTCGTCTGTGGAATCCGTGCTTGCGAGAGCTGCTTGCAGATAGCGGATCAACCGTCCAGCCCTGCTGCTGCAGCCACGGGCAGCATATGCATGCGTCCAGCACACGCATGCGGGCATCCCCTCTCAACCCCTCTGTCCCTGGCATCATCGCCCGCTTCTCTGCTTAGCGCTTGACCAATAAAAGACCCGGTCCGCCACCGGCAGCCCTAACCCTACCCTAACCTTATAATCCTGACCCTATCCAGTACGTGCCGGTCGATACGATCATCTGCTTCCGGGCATCGATTCCGCTGGTCGTCGCCGTGCTGGAGTCCGTGTACATGGGCCGCGAGCTGCCCTCGCCGCGCTCGTGGGCCGCGCTGCTCGGCGCGCCCCGTACGCGAGGCCCCTGCGTCGACCTGCCTTGCACGTCCAATGATTGGCCTGCATTGTGCAATCGCTGCGCTGCAAGCGGGCGGGTTACTGGGCACCACCTTGCACGCTCAGTTGCTTCCAAGCCTTTGAAGAACAGAAGACCTTGATAGCTTACCAGGGGCGGTGCACACCGTGCGCTGCAGACGTATCTCGCAAATGCGCGCGACCCGCATGGCAAGCGACCGTACACCCAGTCGAGGCGCGCGGCGCCCGCAGGCGTGCTGGGAGGCGTGGCCGTGTACACCGCGCACGACATCCACTTCACGCGGCTCGGCTACATGTGGACCGCCGTCTGGTACGGCTTCGCGGTGTTCGAGATGGTGTACGTCAAGGCAGTCATCGACAGCGTGCAGATGACGACCTGGTCGCGCACGTACTACCAGGCGCGGCCGCGCGCGACCCTAGCATGCTTCAGGGTCGAACACATGTGAGCAGCTTCTCAGCGCGCGGCGAAGTATTCAGTTCTGCATCTGGCGTGCGCATGCAACGCGTTGCAGCAACACACACGGCTGCATCAAGTCCCAGCTGCGGCTGGGGCAGCACGACCACAGCCCAAATTTGCCCCAAAATTTTGCCCAGAACCTTAGTATCACCTGCGCGCGCCCTGGAAGCAGAACGTGCTGGCGATGCTGCCGATGGGCGCGATCGCGCTGTGCGCGGGCGAGGCCGCCGCGCTGCGCGCGCTGCGCTGGACGCCCGCCGGCGCGGCCGTGCTGGCCGCCTCCTGCGGCGCCGGCCTGGGCATGTCGTTCTTCTCGTTCGCGCTGCGCGCGGCGGTCTCCGCCACGTCCTTCAGCGTCGTCGGCAACGTGTGCAAGGTCCTGACCATCCTGGTCAACCTGCTGCTGTGGGACCAGCACGCCGGTGCGCCCCTGCCGTCAAGTCCTAACCCTGTTGTCAAAACCTAATCCTGGTTGCAGCCTGCAGCCCCGGCCTCGTACCAGTCCGGCCCCACACCAGATGGCCCGTGGCGAGCCCGCCACCCGTCCCGTCGCACCCCCAATTACTCCCAAATCACTGTCCGGCTGCGCCGCCGCCGGACCGCGCCGCGCCTGCCTGGAGCAGGCTGCGGCTGCTCTCCCGGGCTGGCGAGGGTTTCCTGGGCAGCAGCACGCCGGGTAGGCCGCCCGGCCCAGCTCGCACAGGGCGGCCCCAGGCAGCCATTGCGCTGGGAGGCGTGCCAGCGCTGGGGGCCCTGCATGCAAGCCCGCAGTGAGGAGAATGACGCGTGTGCCTCAAAAAGGCGTCTGTGCCTGTGCCCAGGCCTGGAGGCCTCCCCGCGCAGCACGCTGCTGCGCACGCCCGGCGCTGGGAGCCAGCTGGAGGGCCGTTCATGGGGGGGGCGCGCCGGCGCGCAGACCTGCTCGCCGACAACCCGTTCAACACGCTGAAGCTGGGCTGCGACTTCCTGCGCCACCACGCGCTGCCGCAGATCGACTTCGCCACCGCGCACCTGTGCGCGCTGGGCGCTGTGAGGCTCTGCAGCTTCGCGCGAGAGCGCAGAACAGCGCCGACTGAAACCTGATCCTGACACCAGGCAGGCAGACTCGGCACAGGCAGGTGCTGCATGGAATTTTGCGACGGCAGCGGGGGCTCCACGGGGGTACACCACCTGTGTGTGGCTACCTGGGCAGCCCAATCCAAGGCATACTGTGTCAGCATGCGCATGCGCCTATGAATACAGGGTTGACGGGCGCTAGGTGGCCAGACACGTGGCTGCCGGAAGGCGCGGATGCCGCGACCGCGCTGCGCTTCTCGCGGCGCTGGGTGAACGTGCACGCCGACGTGTGCACGAGCGCGCTGGGCAAGCCGCTGGTGCTGACAGAATTTGGGATCAAGGCCGGCGGCCGGCCGGCGTTCTATGAGAAGGCGCGCGCGCGGCCCGACAAGCAAGCATGTCCTCTGTCGGGTTGGGTAACATGGTCTTTGAAAAGCTCTGTCATGCGCCTGTGAGTGAGCTTTGACAAGAAGTTTTGTTGCACCGCGCTCACTGAGATGGCGCCCGGCGCGTGCACGGCGGCAGACGCCGCCCCTAACTCCGCGCTCTGCCCCGCAGGTGTACGACACCGTGCTCCGCCACATGGCGGCCGGCCACGCGGTTGCAGGGACGTGCTTTTGGATGCTCGCGGCCGCCAGCTACCCTGGTACGCACTGCAACGTGCCACCGTCTCAAAGGAATGCAAGACTGAGTTGCAGTAAGACGCACCCACTGACAAGATATCATCCGCCTCCATGAGCCTGCGCATAATTTTCTCAGCGATGCAGACTATGACGGATTCACCGTCTACCTGGGCGAGCGGGGCGCCGGGCAGGGCGCCGCCGCAGCCGCCGCGGAGCAGAGCCGCGCGGCGCCAGCAGGGCCAAGCAGCCTGGCGCCAGGCGCCCCGCCAGGTACCTGCCTGGCGGACGAGGGGCCCAGCCCGCAGGAGGCCAGCCCGGGGCGCGGAAGCGCTGCGCAGGGCGCTCGTCATGGAACAGCGCATGCGGCAGAGCCAGACGAGGCTGCAGCAGGGCGGGGCACCGAGGCCTCTGGCGATGCTGGGACAGCTGCGGGGCCGCTGGGGGCGGCAGCAGTAGGTCGGGGCGGCGGCGAAGATGGCGGCGGCGGCGGCGGCGAAGCGGCAGCGGCGGGCACCATGGCGGATGCCGAAGATGAGCGATTTTACAGGCGGGCGAGCAGCGGAGGGAGATATGCAGCAGCCTCGCGCATGTTTGCCGGCGGGGCCGGGGTGTCGGGGCCGGACGGCGCCATTGCAAGCTTGATCAGGCGCCACGCCGCGCAGCTGGCCGAGCTCAACAGGCGCGCCGCCGCGGCAGCGGGTGACCCGGGCAGCCGAGAGTGCACGCTGATGTGACGTCCTGACTGCCCTTGCTTTTTGCAAAGAGACCAGAAGAGGGGTGCTGTAGCCAATGTCTGGCTCATGTGTAGTACAACGTGCATACTGAGGGGTGGTGAGCAGAGCACGACATGCATTTCCTGATAACTTGTTGTTGTTGGCCCACTTGTGTGCAGTTTTCCTTGCCGATATGTGTGTCCTAATTGGCTTTCCTCGCTTTGTGCCCCAATGTACATGCATGTTATGTATGTGGCTGCTAGCAATCAGGAGTATGTTTGTGGCTTACCTGTGCTCCACCGCCCGGCAGTCGGTCACGTCGAACCTTGTGAGGAGTGCGTTGCCGTGCACGCCTCCCCCCTGCACACCATACACACCTCACAAGGCAAGCAGACCTTGCTCCTTCTTCACCTGGCAAGCACACCAAAGTGGTAAGACATGAAGACAGCACATGGTAGCCTCAAGCAGCACCTGGTCGGCGGGCTTGCGCTTGGGCGAGCGCAGCTCCTCAAACTCGCAGAGGAAGATGTAGTTCAGAGAGAGCGCCTGAGCAATCTTCCGTCCTGCCCGGCGCTCCAACTTGGAACAAGCTTCATCACATTATATAAAAGCTTTGGCTCCAAAGTAGACACATGTTCAGAGTGCTCAGTAATAGTTACCGGTGTCTGCAAGAGCGCTGCGCTCGCAGCCAATGCGAGCTCGCTGAAGCACACCATGCCTATTCTGACTATCATGACCTGGCAAAAAAAACAGCAGCCCCAGGTCACCACATCAAACAAGCAGCAGGCACACTTGGCCTGTTCCGCAGACTATGCAGCCCCACTTGTTTACAGCTATCAATCGTGCGCACAGCACGAGCCGCTGAAGCAAGCTAATAAAGCAAGCTGAACTTAAGCTGCTGAAGCAAATATCTAGAACCCTGGGTATTTGAGGCTGCTACCTCCCAGCAAGCAGTGCCACTGGTGCCACCTGTCTGTAAACGCCGGTCTGTAAACGCGGTCTGTAAACGCGACAGGGCAGCGTCCCGTCACGGTGCTCTGGCCAGTGCCTTAAAAGATACTAATTTATTACGGCACTCCCACGGCACGCGCCGGCACGGCACCTTTCCAGCACCGCTGCTCCTTAGTGTGCCGTGAAGGTACTGTGGGCCCAGTGCCTGGAAGGCACTGTGCTGGTGGTGCTGTGCCAGTACTCGGTGACATGGAGTGACAGACAGGCACTGCGCCAGCAGGCGCACGCACAGCAGGCTGCCGAGTGAGCGTCTTTGTAGTGCCGCCCTTACACCGCGTGGCCAATGCTTATGCTTCCAGTGCGCTGCGCCAGCGTTTGCGCTTGTGCTCTTGCTGCTTGGCCTGGTAGTGACTGACGTCAATGCCAGAGTGCAGGCCCGCTCGTGTTGCACACTTGCCTCTTACAAGCAACGCAAATGAAAGCGAAGAAGCGCGACCTACAGCTCCTCCGCGGGCTTGGTGAAGCACAGCACCAGCTACCCTGCGCAGGCTTGAAAGCTATTGTGCGTGAAACCCACGTCGCCTGGAGTCGCGATATGAGCACTCCGCGTCATGGTTGTTAACAAAGCAGCGCTGCGCGTGCGCTTCGCAGTTGGCAGCACCTCACCAGGGTCATACACCGCAGTGGGTGGTCTGCAGCGGGTTGGGCACCGTGAGGCAGCCTGCGTGTTCATTGCGCACACCAACTGCTGTTAGTATCTTGGGCCTCAAGGTCAGTGCATCCCATGGCAGCTCAGGCACCAGGTCAGCGCTTTGGCGTACCCGTCAAGCACATCCACGGACGCATATGGGCGAGGCGCCCTCTCTTTTCTCCTGCGCAAGCCAGTGTGTGAGCTTGGTGTGCGTTTGCGTGTACATAACAACATGATTTCAAACTGCGCGACAGCTTGCAGCGCCACGCCGCAGGGCCACCGCGGTGCTTGATCGTCCAGACATGTGCTGCAAAGCACCACTGCGTTCAGACACAGCCCGGGCTAGGCGTGCAGTCACTGAGTGGCAGCAGTGCACCGTGCCGCAAGGTGGAGGTGAACCCTGTTGTTAGGACCCTGCCGCGCTGCGCCTAAGTGCACATCTTGCACTCCCCACGCCGAGCCTCTGCCAGGCCCGCGTTGCTGGCGTTAACCCATACATTAAGCAGCCTGGCAAACGCTTTCCTCCTGGCGGCAAGGGCGGCCAGCTCAGCAGGCTACTCCTTCCGTTTGCAGCTCCGCACCTGCTATTCTTGTCGCAGCTGTTTCTACTCGCTACTGAGCTCGGCGATGACCAAGGCACGGTTTGAGAGCAAACGCTATGCAGCTGGACAAGCAAGCGTGTGCAACAAGTATCTGCGTGTCTTGAGAGTGCGCCCGGCGGCAAGGGCGGTATGCAATCGCCTGTATCTCTGTGCTGACGCTCTAAACGGCTGGTGATTCGCCACCAGCGGTTTGGTATATGCACTTGTAGCAAGTCACAGCCTGCAACGCAAGCCAAATGGCGCTGCGCTTTTGTCAGCGGGGAGTGAGGTTCCAGTGCAGGGCCGCTGCCCCACTGCACTGCACGGTGTAAGCACACGCTTGCCCGGCGCGCCACCCAACACCAGGAAAGCACTTATGCGGTCGTTGGACTGCACGTACAGCGCCGCAGCAGCGCCTGCACGTGGTACTGCTAAGCCAGCACCGATGTTCTGGGCACCTGTGAAGTGACAGGCCGGCGCCAGCACCGGGCTGGCGCCAGACGCCTCACGCCGCAGCAGCACTGGTGCCTCTATGGGCACTGGCAAGGCACCGTGTGCAAGGGGCGCCGGGCAGGCAGGCGCACATCTGGCTGACGGAGCGGTGCTAATTGGATGCGGTACTGTTTCGGCACCCTCGATTCGGTGCTTTTCCGTGCCGTGCCGCCGCTGGTCCCCAAGGCCGTACCCCGACGCTGCCCTGTCGCGTTTACAGCTCCGGGAGCCTCGCTGGGACTCCTGGTCGCGGTGTGGCTGGCATCGTGTTGTTGGTCTTGGCAGAATGGCAGGCCTTTTTGACAGGCTGGCAGAAGGCAGAGTGGTGCCAAATGTGTCCCTACCCCCCGAAATGTCAGTGCATGGGGGGTCTTATGGCCTAGGGTTAGGGCCACATTTATGGCCACATCCCTGGTAGATAAAATCTGCCAAGTTTCTGCGTGCGGGCAGAAGTTTAGCCAGTCAAATGGGTAAAGTTCTGTCAGCCACACTGGGAGGTTGGGGTTACCTTGAAGGGCATCACTGCTGCTCACTCTGATTGAGCTCACATACTAGTGTTGCTTTGCATGTGCGTGGCGGAAATGCCTCTGTAAACGTGTCCCAGAGCCAGCAGGCCGACGGGCTGAGAGTGTGTATCTGGACCTGTGCTTTGGCCACCCACTGTGGGCTCTATGGGTTCCGGTCAACGTGCTCGCTGGACTGGGCAGGTCCAGGCAGAAACTGCGCCACATGTGCCAGGACATTACAATTTGCATGGTGGGGTTGCCTCGCAAACCCTTGAGAGTCGAGCGCCGCCCCGGCTCTGGCACCCCTGTGTGCACACGGCACACCTCAGTGGCATGCACTTCATGGCAGAGCGCGCCACGACAGCCGGTGCTGCTGTAAATCAGAAGGACAGCCACCAGCAAGTGCGGAGTACCTGTACTGCACGCAGAGCAGTACCTGTACTGCTTACAAGTCCATGGCCTCGTACTGGCTTGAGGTCATGTCCCCCACAGCCGCGGCCAAGGCCTCGAACTCGCTTGAAGTCATGTACTCCTCGTCAGAGTCCGACGCGTAGTCGGAGTCCTTGCCGTTTCGTGCGTGCCTGCCGCGCAGGCTTCCTGTCATACAGACTGGTCCCCAGCGCGTCCGCACGAGCAACATAAGTGTGAACCACCCTGCCTGGGACTTGTGCAGGATCACCAATTGCGATAAAACCTTCTGGCAAGCACGCTGTCCCCTCACTGGGGAGCGCACCCGCCCTGCGCGACGGCCACGCTATCGTGCCACCTGCCGGCGGCCTCCTCCACGCGGAAGGTGCCGAGCTGCAGCCGCTCGTTGAGAACTTTTGCAGTTACAAGCCATCTTCCTCCTCCCTCCGGGCCGTTGCGGCCGACGCCGTGCTGCTTCGAGTTTTTTTTTGGCGCGTATTTCGCAAGCACGGCGTCAACGGTGAGGCCATCGAGCTCGCGCTTCTCGTCGTCGTTCAGGGGCACTAGCGGTGCTCCCTTGCCCGTCTTGTAGTAGTACCTGCGCAAGCACATGCTTTTATTAGGTAAGATGGCTGACTGGAGCCAACAGACTGGCGCCGCAGGACAGCGGCACGGACCGCACTCGCTTATAGCGTGGGCTGCGTCGAACGCTGTCGCGTGCTTGCAGCCCAGCGGGACGCGCTTGCGGCTTCCATCTCCAGTCCGAATGACATAGACTGTCTTCCACTTGCCACACGGGGTCGGCTGCACATATGAGCCAAAGGGCGTTGTATCTGTGCGGCGCATGTCCGGCCTGCAGGACGGAAGGAAGGCTCTGAGTGCGCGTGCCCTTCGGCGCAGCCAGGCGTGTAAGCCTGTTCCAGCCAGCTAAGGCTGCATGGGTGAGACCAAGCAATAGGAGCCTGGCTACATGCCTGTCAAGAATGCATGCACATGCTATGTGCACAATGCTTGTTGTACACTGTGTACATCTAGGCCCAGGCGATGTCTGGGAAGCACATCAAGCTGCATGTGTTTAGAGTGCATGGAAATGAGAGACAGGTTCGCACCCGAGCACGCGCGTGCCTGGCTCTGCATCCGGGTTGGCCAGCCGCGCTTGCAGGTCAGATGCCGCGTCAGGGTGCAGACCTGCAGGGCATGGAGGCCTGGTGTCATGCACAATGCGCGCTATCCTTGAGGCCCTCACACACTCTAAAGCCTGACATTTTGGCCACCGATATATGCACGCACTCTGGTAAATGAGCAGCTCTGCTCCATGCCAACCCTTGTCAACGTTCTATTAAGGAAGCACGAGGAAGCTCACAAGGTATGCGCTGGACGGCATGCAACGCATACCAGCGACTCGGCAAAGGTTGCTCCTGCGCACCTGTTGCTGCTTCTCCGCCCTCATCCTCATCCTTGCGCTCACCCTTGTCCGCGGTGGAGCTGCTGCCGGCCTGTGGGAAGTTGACAATTGCGCCACTGTCGCGCAGACAAAGTTTCAGATGGCTGCAACAAAGGCTAGCCTGAGGCAAACACTTTTGCCTCGAGCACTCTGTCCAGCGCTCACGCAGGCCGTGCGCGAGCAAGCTGCACGGCACTCGGCCTGACAGGCACTGTGCGCGTTAGCTGTTTCACGACGCGCACCTCTCGTACTGGATGATGGCAGCAGCGTCATACGCACGCGCAGCGTCTTCCTCTTTGTCAAACGTGCCGAGGCTTTTCATTGTGCCATTAAGCCATATTTGAGCTTTCCACCTGCCGCTTTCTTGCTGCGCGATGCCGCGGAACTTTGACTTGCTCCTCCTGAACCTTCGCTGCGGCATTGTGCCTGCTTCCAGGTACCAATTACCAAAAGGAACGCACGAGGCAAAAGCTTGCTAGAAGAAATTTACTGTGCATCAGCCATCTGCAGGCTATGCGCGGTGCTGAAATAACCAGGGACCTTTGAAGCACTTAGACTTGCACAGGGACTAAGTCTCAGACTCACATCAGTGTACACTTGGCTGTGCCACCCTACGTACGTAGGGTGCCGAGGCTCTCTATCAAAATCGGTTACACACCTCGATCCTCCGAGGGTCACCAAAGTGGTAAACGCACATGTGGGGCATGCAGGAGGTGCGCAAGACATCTCAGCAGCCCCACCTTAGCAGTTGGAGGCTGCGACGATTTCATCAGTAAGCAAGACCTCATGCACTGGTAGCAACGGGCTTTCCTTGCAGGATGCTGTGCGCAGAAGGAAAAAAACTGACCTAACAGTTTCTGTGTCGCAGATATCACAACTCCCGTGAACTGGCACTGCTGCATTACCAACGCAAACACAAGATTGGGTGCAAAAAAATGCACGTCCTTGCAGCTAAAGGTGTGGTGCTGACAGCGTTGTAGCTTACACGCGACTTGTACCATTCACAGCTGTTCTCATTCATATATGCATCAAATGCATGCTGTAATATTGTAGCAGTCGTGTATTGCCACTGCTGCAGGTCTCCTTCCTTGGTTGCGCTGCAGCACAGCAGCTACGCCTCCACGCCCTTGGATCTTTAATATCAATAAAGGCTGAATGCTCTGCAGCAGGCTGCATTAATATAGCTTGCTGCAGAGCGCGCCGGCGCGCTCGGCTTGCAGTGAGGCGTGCCTTATGATTTGCACGCCAGCCCTGACAGGTGCTCTGGCCAAGTGTGCGCCGCAATTGTTTGGCGCCTGGGCAATGCGCGCCAGCACTGCGTTGGTTCTCAGCTAGGGCCCCGCTTCTCACCTTCTGTGCGCGTGCGCAGCGCGCACAGGTCAGGCTGATCAAGCGCCCGGAAGTGCAGGAGCCTTGTATGCAACAGACCAGGGTGGGTTTGCATGCGAAAGTGCCCTCAAGTCAGATGGTGTGCATAGCTCACCAGCCTTGCCTGTAACCACAAAGCAAGGTCTTGCCCGGTGGCAATGGAGACTGCATGCATCAACAGGTGGCATCAACAGTATGCAATGCGCCGTGTCCAGCAACATCACAAATGCCACAAGCCTCAAGTTTCGTCTCAATTTGCCTGGTACAGAATAAGTCAACCAGACCCGGTCACAGACACCGCCTTCCAGATATACATGTCCAGCAGCTGCATGCGTGGTGTAGCTCGCTCTTTACTGGCCGTAAGGGGCCAGTTATCGGCCGACACACGGTTGTAATTCATTCACAAGACTACATAGGCAAGCTACCGTGCACTTCCCTCGTGTTACTGGGCTTGCAGGGCGCGCCTTTGCCCACGGGCGCGCTTGCCATGGTGCGCAGGATCATTGCGCTCCGCGCCGCCGCGCCCCACGCACGCTCCTCCGCCGAGACACGCTCCTCCGCCGACGCGCGCGCCCCCCCCCGCCCGCAGGCCTGCTGGCCAGGCTGTCCACCAGGCCGGTCTGCATGAGCTGCGGTCCAGGGTCTGTGCGGCATTCATTGGTTGCGGCGGCCGCTGCAGCACCGGGCGTGAAGGGCGGCAGCCGCTTGGGGGTGAACAGGCCAATGGCGGCGGGCTTGGCGTTGGGCGTGGCGCTCCGCTGCCTGTGGCATGGCTGCCTGGCGGGGCTGCGTCTGTGCGCGGCGTGCTGCATTTGTCACCCCAGCTGGGGGGGCCTGCGCGTGCGCGCATATCTATGTGCTGATATGCTCTTGTAGGTGACCCCAGGCGGGCATGCAGACGCGCCTGGAGCGTCTCGCGTTCAGGTGCGCACGCGCTCGATTTGCGCCTGCTGCTCACAACAATGCGCCCACCTGTCACTGCAGCGTGCCAGAGTCCCCCGCCTGTCGGGCGCGGACGGGTGCGCCAGGAGAGCTCGCACAGGGCTCCGCCAGCCTGCGCAGCGCGGCGACGACAAAGGCCGACAGGCCCAGGGCCGCCGCCACCAGCGCCTTGCACTCCGCCGGGCCCTAGACGGTCATCAGCCGGACCATGCCGCTCTGCGCGCGCAGGGAGCACCTGTACCCTGTGAAACCCTGCCATACCTTCGATGCGCGCCGTCCGCAGCGGCGCGCGCGGCTCGGCCGCTGCACGAGTGGCCGGGCTGTGGGCTGCGGCGCGCGCACCACCTCGTCGGCGAGGAAGGTCGGCGCGTGGTCGCCATGGGCACTGTGGGCCGCGGGCACAAGGAGCGGCAGGCCCAGCGCGCACGCGCTCGGGCGGCAGGAGTGCGCCGCCGCGTACGGCAGCAGCGCCGCCAGCAGCGTCTACCCGGCGTCCGGGGGCTCGCCGCATTCTTGATGCTCGCAAGTCGCAGCAGGCCGGGCACCCAGCCGTAGAGCGCGTCATGCCGCCGTCCATACAGTGTAGGTCACAGGCAGGCGCGCCGATGCATCTATGACAGCATGCCATCCCAATGCATGCGCAGCGTCGCACCCGCAGGCGCGCTGCATGTGTTGGCGTGGCGCACCCGGGACCCTGCGCGCAGCGCGAAGCCCAGCTGGTCCGCCCTCGCGAGCAAACTGGCCAGCGTCGAGCGCAGCGCCTTGGCGGCCGGCGCGGCCGCCTCATGCCCACTATGAAGCTCATCAACGGCAGCACATCCGCTGCATGCCCCACCGCCTGCGCGCTGGCGGCTGCGTGAATGGCCGGGCAGACGCCAGGACCTGGTTGTCAGGTTATGGTAGAGAGTCCCTGCTGCTGGCCTAGGGTGGGGCGCCCTCTATCATGCTGCCGGCGTGCCAGAGCGCAGCGGCCGTGCAGCTGAGAGGACGCAATGAAGGAAGGAAGGCTCCGAGTGCGCGTGCCATCCGGTCATGGCACATGCAGCGCGCCTATGCAAGGCATGGCAGCTGGACTTCGCCATGCTGACCTTCAGGTGCTAGATGCTAGAGGATATGCTTGAAGAGATCCTGTAAAAGAGCCTTGACCTTGGCTATCTCAGTGCATGCGACAGTTTCTTTACACCGTCCGATTCTATGTCTGCTCAGGACAACAAAAAAACCAAGTTTGACTCAGTTCCCATGGTTCTGCCATGACCTAACCCTATTTCGTTCACCATACCCTATACACAGGCGGTCGGCACAGGCCGCAGGGCGGAGGCCCGCTTGGACAGTCTATTGCTACACAAGCACAGCGCTGCATTCATGATCCACCCCCGGGTCCACCAACCTACAGCCCTCTCAGCGGAAAACCCTTTTTACCTCTCAGCCTCACAGACGCAATGCCGCCGCCACAGCCCTGCCTGCTCGGGCTCCGCCCACCGGCAAGCGCTTGCCCACCCGCACCCCGACATGCGGCGCCCACGAGCGCGGCGCTCGGCACACATGTACAACCAGCAGCCAGATGCTTTTTACAGGCTCGCAACGCGCTCACACAC
>JAABUH010002240.1_pt1 | contig 18975 bp, 15 predicted proteins | sample 5559121 | NCBI WGS metagenome assembly JAABUH01 (sample SAMN10711871, study PRJNA513364) | rock metagenome | isolation source: Antarctica rocks | place: Antarctica: Victoria Land, Battleship Promontory nord | collected 2015-12-28
CTCGCTTGTAAGTATTCATCCTTCCAATCTTGGAATGTTCCTAGCTCTCGCATCGATGAACAATTATGACACTCTCTCAGGTGAATACTGTCGTACTCCATGGCAACGCGACTGAAGCCTTTTGCCCAGGAAACTCGTTTCTTTTGACCTCCTTGGTCTGGCAGCTAATTTTGTCACCTTCTCCTACCTATGGGGCTATTCGCCCGCTCCTTCTACTAGCCCTCACCTCGTTTACAGTTGGCTCCATGATTCGCGTAGTACCACAGAATTTCACCATGATGCTCGTGAGTCGTTCTATCCAGGGAGCTAGGGAGAAGCCATCATCGCTCTCACGGAAATTTTGATCACCGACGCGGTGCCTCCCCACGAGCGAGGCAACTAATTCGCTCTCATTAGTATCGTCTGGGCCATCGGCAGCGCAGGCAGCCAGCTGATGACGGCTTGTCGGAAAGGAAGGCAAATCCAGTGCGTCATTTGGCCCAGATGTTGGGGCGGCGGGACAGGGAGAAGAGAGTTGAGTACTTGAGAGAGACAGTGGTGTTCCGGGCTGCTATGAGGGTGTTGATGACTTGGTCGCGAAGCTCTTCCTCACCGTGGTTCGCTGGGCAAGCTCGTAGAGAAAGATGTAGCGTTCGTCTTGGTCGTCTTCTTTGGGGTTTTGGTCCAAGTCGGCATCTTTATCATCCATCGGAGTAGCGGAAGAGAGCAGAGATGGCTTCTCGAAGTAGTCAGCACGGGTACCTTGGTAATTGTTCATCATGAGGGCATTGTTGTCGAATGTCGACCAGTTTCTCTTATTGGTGATGTTCAACCGAGTGGTGAATGACAAGGCCTACACCTCGTGGATATGCTTGCAAGTTTCGGTGTATCTTGTGTCATATGATAACCAATTGAACTTACCGAAGCGTAGTTTTGCACAATGCAGCCGAGAGCGTAGTCGAAGACACAAGAGAATCGCTTGATTTCGCCTGGGGCGTTAGGACGGTGAGAGTCGATAGATTTTCCAAAGAGAAATTCCGTTGCTGTGTCTATGGTCTGTGGGTGAATGATCAACGATGACCTCTATAAAAAGCGACAGGATTATGAGTCCTACAGAGATCAAAGGCCTACCATACGGAAAAATTCCTCGGATGTTGACTGGGGTTCCATAGTCGTGAAGATAGTTATAGTAGTCATAATAGGATGCTCCATGAACTTTAAGCCTCCAACGTGTTCTCTTACGAAATTCGGCGGGATCAAAGCTCTAGAGTGCTCCCAGTATGCGCCATCTGCGTTCAAGATACCGTGTCTCAACGACTCAACTGTAGCCTGACGGCGCAACTCTCCAATGTGAAGTCGGGTCTGCTCAGTCGGGCGCTCGAAACGTCAGCGTGATCAGGTCGAACGTCGTGTTCTTTTGTAGAAGTGCGAAATTCGGTAGATACTTTCGGAGCTAATGCAGCCCAATTCATCGGTCCTCAAGTCGATCGAAGGCCAGATTCTCATCATGCCGCCAACAGAGTGTCCTGCCAAGGCGAAAAAAGGGACGGAATGGTCGCGCAATGAACGTCGGCAAAGGCCTCGTGAGCCCTAGCTAGCCGCATCAAATCCCATTTCAAATGAAATTTCTTCTTGAGGTAGGCTAGGCGGGGAATCCTCGACATGCTAAACAAAATCTACCGTATCTCTGTCTGCTGGGCGGCGAGGTGTTGCTTCAACCCGCCGAACACATCGACAGTGATCCAGTCAGATACAAAACGAGAGGCCGTATTGATAGCGTCAGTAGTGCTATTCGAGCTCTAGCTTGATATCCCCTTCATCCTTGACATCTTCGCATTCACGTGCTCTGTAGACATCCTGTTGATGATAGTCGTCCGTGTTTTCCACGAATCACTCAATCTCTGGCTTTGCTGGGGAAGCAAAGAAGGTGTGCATTGACTCTGTGGCCTCTTGCTGGAAGTCGCTCTTAGTACAGGCTCTCATCTTCGGATGACCAAATGAGTGATGTCGGTTCCAGGAGGAAAAACGTATCAAGAAATTACCGGCCGCAAGGGCAGCCAATCAGCGCGGGATAGTCACGTGACGTACACTGAGCCGCAAGCTAGATATCCAGGTCTTTGATATCTTCCCTTAAAGATTGAATGAGAGTAGTCAGAACCCGGTGACTTTGTCTTACGGACGTTGTACCTCAGTCTCGCCGAAAGAAAAACGCCATCGAAGCCAATGCTTGTGAATTGGACGAATACGAATGACAGGTCAGCAAAATAGAACACGACCTACCGCCAAATAAACATAGTCACGTACTCGAAAACAGACAATAGCTATAGAGCTGCTATCGTATAGGCTCGGCTGCATTGAGAGGAGGACTCAAGTGCCCATTCAGACTTGCAATCTAAGCTCCGTAAAGCTCCATCCTCGAAGCCATCAGAATGGAATCACTGGATTTAGTACTCGCTCCTCTTCTCTGGTATAATCATTTTGGTGATTATAAGTGCCTTTGCAAATCAAGACAGATTCATTCTGCCTACCTCCTGCCCTTAGCCGAGTTCACACTATCGCCCACGAGCCTCCCCCTTCCAAGCGTGCTTCCTCGTTCATCAAAGCTGAAATAACATTGGTAATTCCTCTGTCCCTCCACCAAATAAAGCCTCAAACCCACCACCAAATTCCTCAACGCCCTCCAAGTAAAGAACGCCATCTGATGGTCATTCCATACCTCTAATTTGACGCCATCGTGGAGGGTTTTTCCGAATTCTTGGTGGCCGTGGTTATCCATGGGGAAGAATTGCCACGATGGATGCCGTTCTTCGTTTTCTTGATTGATCCAATCTTGGCTCACTGCAAGAAGAACTTCAATGCCTCTCAGGTCAAGGCTTCTGGGAAGAAGGCCAAACCATATTCGAATATCAAGGTCGGTGTTTGGGACAGTGAAGCGATGGGGGAGCAGCGAAGGGATAGTGAGATTGGATGATTCCGAAGTGTTGCTCACTCCAAGGCCGGTGGAAGAATTAAGGGATATGAGATTGAGTGCTACCGCAGTAGTTGTAGTAGTCAAATACCAAAAAGGTAGCAGCAGATGTGACCAGGAGCTGAACATTCTATCGAGTGAGCAATCTCACTGCTGAAAAGACTCCGAATCGAGCATGCATAAAGAGTAAAGTAAGCTAGAGTGAATAAACTACGATTGGATCTCAAGACACGTGTCCCTGCTGATAGAGCTTTCGCAAGTCGGAAATACCTATGCGCGACGCATGGCTCCTTGCCGCTTAACGAAAAGACACAAGAGAATCGCAACAGCAAATAGTGCCAGTGCAATAGAACCCGGAGATTTTACAGCGTGTCCTTATTTGTACTATTTCAATTTTTGAAGGTTTGATAGTGTCTTAACGACAACTGAATTTCCGGCTTTTATGGATGTTATGCGGTCTAGATTGGGTTCCTGACGGTCTAAGTTTCCAGCGAGCTCACCCTGTTGGTGCGCATTGACGGATAGCTCTCGAGTGGTGACAAAGGATCCAAAAACCTTTAACGGAGCGTCGTTGCTATTGGTATGCATTTTTATTGGTGATTCCTCCTTAGATGTGGAGGAATGCCTGAAGATCAGAGCTGGGCATATCAGACTAAGGCGTTGACTTGCTGTGGCTCACGCTATGTGAAAGCTGTGATCGCTTTTTCTCTCGATAATATATGCGGAAGGCAGATAACTCATGCTAGGAAAGCAAAGTAGGATCATGTACGATCAAGGGGTCTCTTGAGATCACCGAATCAATAGGAAAGTTCATGCATCCAAACAGGGCACAGTTCCACAAGAAGAACAGTTCAGACCAGATAGCAGGATTTGACTCTTCCCTGGTTCCTTCAAACTGGTCACCACCTACTGAATTAACGTTATGAGCAAAAAGCACTCATCGCATCGTTAGGAAGCCCAGTCCAGCGCTGTGAGGTCGTTTCCTTACGATGATCCAACTCTTTCGAGGTGTGGTGATTTTCTTGTTGATATCTTATATGCGGAAGGGGGAATCTTCGGCTGATTAGACATGTTGATACTGCGCCGTGGGCATAAATACTTGGCATCAATGGGTTGAGAAATGGGATGGAACATGTGAGTATCATGGCTTTAAGAAGTTCTCCAAAGAACCTAGATCTGACCAAACTTGTCATAGTGCACACATACATCCTACCTGTCTTTACTCGCGGCTGTCCATGCATCGTCTTTGACGATACCTGGTGTTCTGAAACATCTTGTGTAATTTCGAAATCTTCTGCCTTGAGCCATATCACCAGGTTAACCTGATGGTGACGTACGGTGTCAGACCAGTGTAAGCATACCCGGACTTGGTGCTCAGCATCCACATTTGTTGCGGGACTTGGTGGGGAAGCTGTCTCACCTCTAAATCGGGTTGGAATATTTCTTGGTTCACACATCTGACAACAACTAGGACTAGCAATCTCCGACACTGGAAGGCCATAACTCGCAGTCAAGAGGATCTGAGTGACTCCACCATACGAGCGACTGTTTCAAAAGTCTGCACAGACAGGGCAGGTATCGACTAGTTCTAAGCCTATTACATTTTCCGCATATTTTTTGGGAAGTGTACTATTCGTCCAAGCGTACATAATTGGCAGGGAAAAGTCCCTGTTGCCCTTTGTACTCACCAGACCACCAGTCTTCGTCCGGGAATTCCTGCAACACGGCTTTAGTAAATAAAAGTATAGCATGCAGTCGGGAACTTACTACACCCGTAATGGTAGCATTCTCCGGAAAGCTCAACTCATTTCCTTCTGCTGCTTCGTAGTCGTACAATGCCGTAGCAGTAGCTCCCTGACCAGCCCCAGCAGTGCTGGCGTGATTTTGCTCAGGCTCAGGCTCAGGCTCAGGCTCAGGCTCAGGCTCAGAGTGAGGCTGACTACTGGGTTGATGGGCTGCTTGCCGTTCCGCGTCCCCATCGTCCTCTACCAGCTCCACGTAATTGCTTGGGAAAAGTCCTGATTCTCCGCGAGGATTCTGGCCCATCCACCAGTCGTCATCCACCATCTCGATGTTCGTGACATACTCGCCTTCTCTCAATTCAAGTTCATTGTCCTCTGCCTTTTCATAGTCGTATTGGACTAATGCACGATTCCCCCTCCCTTGGACTCCTGGATGCGCAGACCCGGCTTTGTCTTCTCCAAAAGCTGCAGCAGCTGTGGCTTCGCCTGCACCACGGGCGGGATCATGACCCGGCGGCTCGTCTGTGAGATCATCCTCGTGAGGTATCGCTTGAGCAAGTGATCGGGTAGGCATGGACGGTGGAGGTGAGAACTGTTCTTCTCGTGCGTCTTCAACATCTTGGTCATTGTGGCCTCTGCCGACCGGCATGGCAACTCGAATTGGGGAGCCAGAGTCCATTGCTGGAGGAGTGGGAGGCGTGGGGCTTCGGGGTGGTTGTGCCGGAGGTGTGGGCATTCGTGGTGCTTCTTGCTCCTCTTGCTGACTTTGCGAAGGTCGGCCTGGGAGGCCAGGGATCGGTATACCACGACCAGCGTTGGGCTTACTGGATGTGTCCAAGGGTGGTGGACTGGGTGCTGAAGCGCCGCTTCCGACATTGGCAGCACCCATAGGAGCTGCACCTTTAAAGCGGTCTCTGATAGCTCCGACACCACCAGCAGGAGATGACGGAGGCTCTTCCCGATCCTCCTCCTCTTGACCAGTGGATTGCCGACTCAAGCCACTGGCCGACTGTACTGTTCGGGTGGTCTGCACTGGAGCCCAGCTCTTGCCACCATATCCGCTCTTCCAGTCACCTGAGTTTTGGTTTGCGATGGGAGGCGGAGGACCTCCCATACTGGAAGGAGGATTATCACTCGCTCCGCTCAGCCCTCGGTCTTGTGCTTTCTTCTCCGCCCATAATTGTGCTGGGGTCTTACCACCCTGGTCAGCAAACGTTCTGCCAACACCGACGGGCGGAGCAGCAGGTGTCGCTGTTGATTCCAGGCCAAAGCCACCTGGCGTCGGAGCTTTAGTCCCTGCAAAAGAACCAGTACCGGATCCAAAACGGTTGGCAACTTTAGGTTTTGGCAGGGTTGTAAGGCGCTCAGATGTTGAGAAGGGCACAGATCGGTCTGGAAGTGATCGTTGCTCTTCGGCCTGGTCATTACTTCGACTAGAGGTGCCTGTGACCGCTGGAGACATACTACTCGGAGACGAGGTCGCTCCCTCAGTGGGTTGTTGAGCTCGTGCCCTGATAGCAGCAATATCGACTTTTCCGACCGGCTCGTATGATCCCTTAACGGGAGCTGGTCGGTCATCGCGTTTCTCTTGAGCTTGTCTCCGCAGAGCAGCAATGTCCACTTTGCCAACAGGCTGATAGCCACCCTTAACAACATCGCTATTTTCTGTTGCACTGTCGTCATTACGATTGCCATTAAAGCGGGAATCTTCTGGTTTCTGCGAACTGAGTTCACGCATGTCGACTTTGGTAGGTTGATAAGAAGACTGCACTTTTTCCAGCTGTGTCCGAGTCACTGGTGGCGCATCTTGACCCCAACCGTCCTCGTCGACATTGGAATCTTTGGGCGCATTTGAACGTGCACGAGACCCCGCGAGGGGGTTGAATCCCGTTCCACCTCCACTGCTGCGAGTGGGCGTGAAAGCCGGCTTGGATGAGATCGGAGGGGGTGGACCAGCAGCAGCAGCAGGTACCGAGCCACCGCCAGAATACTTCGACCCCGATGCATCGGAGACCTTTCGGATAATGGACTCGGGAGTGAGGTCCCGATCTGAGCGGGCGGTTACTTGTACATGGTAGCCCTTGTGAACGTCAGCTTGGTGCTACGGCGGCCGAGACAATGTCTAGGAAGGCACTCACATGAAGGACTTTCGAGACAGTGGCCAAGTGACTAGTGAAATAACCCTTGGTGCGTTCTGGAACTCCTTCTCCGCACCATCCAATGAGGACGGATTTCGGTAGAGTTGTATTGGGATCTTTGACTTTGGCGAATGCAAATTGGACCCTACCGTCAGAGAATTCGTCTATTAGATCGACCAATTCTCCCTCTGGAAACGTGTCAGCACGCTTCACATCAACAGGCACGGACCCAATACTCACCGCCGGTGCTTTGCACTTTGAGCACACTTTCTTTTCCGCCAGCATCTTGTTGGAAGGCATTGACCAGAGGAGCAGAGACGGTGAAGACAGCCCATTGTCCATAGGTGGGGGATTTGGCAGCGATGCCAGAAGGCAAGGGTGCGTCGACAACAGCTTGGTAGCTCTTGGATATCGACGGGCCATTCGTTGATAAGTTCAGGTTTGCCATATTGTAGTCCGGCAGTACTGCTTGAATGAAGAACTAGAGCTAATCACGAGGATTGGCAGAGAAAAAGAAGGTCAAAGAGGACACAATTCCAGAGAGGTACCATCTCATCCTGTGGCATTAAGGTAATTGCTCAACAGTACATAGTGCACTGGATGACTTGATTCAGCTTGGATACTCTAATTTGCTCAATGCTATCCAACGTGCCGGGTGGGTAAGCTGCAGGGTCCACGGCGCTAGTTCTATTCTAGATTTAGCATATGCAAGTTTATCGGGATTCCTTGGCACCCTTTTTGCACTCAGGCCTACCCCGCGACCGCATTCTAGAAAATTCTAATATTTTTCTAAAAAAGAAAACCACTAAAATTATATTACTAGTGTACTTATCTAAAAAATAATCTTTATTAGGCCTTAACTAAAAAGTATAAATTATAGCTTAGGCTCCTCGGAGTATATTTTATATAGTATATTACCCTTTATCTTATATTTTAATCGTGCTATTAGGGTTTTTCGTAAAAGTTACTTACTTTTATAATCTTCTTTTCGGAATTTTTTCTAAAACGCGGTCGCGGGGTGGGGCTAAGTACAGAAAAGGGTGCCAAGGAATTCCGATAAACTTGCATATGCTAAATGCCATCTTGGCAAAGCGAGGCTGGCCCTTGATTGGCTGCACTGACTCGCCTCATTTTTCTTCAAGCTCGCCTACTTTACTTTACTTGAGACCTCGAGTCAGATCTGCCTTCATTTTTCGAGCGCACTTCTGTACGACGACCGTCGCCGCAAACACCATCACCGCCCTACCGTATACCTTGTTGCTCCCTCGTTGGAGGGTCTCATGTCTGCGCATCTCTCCAAGGTCCTCGATTCTTAGAATCTACCAAGCTTTCATCTAATCCTGACAGCTGCACCCGTCTGACATCTCCTACTACTACTCGCATCTACGGATTGTATCTGGCTCGTCCGGGAGCTACTGTCAAGTCCTAGTGCTTCGCTCCCCGTGGCTGTACTTGATTCCTTAGAGCGGTCGTCCTGCAGTGTATACGCTTGCCGCTGTTTTCCATACTTTCTCATCACCTTCGCCGGCTAGGAGCCACATCACTTTCCGAGGCTGGCCTCCTGCTACTTACCACAGTAGGTTTTGTGACAATACACACTGGACTTTGCGCGCTATGAACTTGCATTTCTACCATGGCCGTGTCTCCCAGAAGTACAGTGTCTTCCGACCTGTACTCCCCATCCGAGCCCGAACAGTCGAACGCGCATGTCTATGGAGGATCGATCCAAATCGGTGAACACCACTCTGCCTTTGAGGATGGAAATGCCGAAGCGGACGGATCAGATTATTCAGACACTATGCAAGGTCTGGATTCTGCCGGAGAGGACGTGTCCAGTCCGTCTAGTGCTGCCGCAGGCCCCATACTAGGAGTCTCGTCTGAAACCACGCATAAACGAAAACGAGAAGATTACGTGCAAGATGAGGCTAGCCCGGAACAATATCGTGGTCTGAAATATCAGGAAGGAGGACCTCTTACCCCGAACAATGAGAGCTTCGGTGCTACTAACAGAAGCCCGTTCCAATGGCAGGATGATGGAGCAATAGACGACCCATCCAGGATGAAGCGGCCAAAGCCTAATGGCAAGCCTTTGGTGTCCACCAAAGAAACCACACTCTCCTGCAAGTTCTCTGCTCTGCCTGCTGCAGTCTGGCAGCACGTCTTTTGTTTCGTTCCCCCAGTCTTTCTTGGACGTTTGCTGCGCGTGAATCACGCTTTCAATTCCTACCTGACTACTGAGGAAAAGATCGAAGATGTGGTGCCTTTGACTCACAGTATCATACAGCCACTGACGGCGGATGCCATTTGGGTTGCCTCTCGGAGGCGCTTTGCTCCTGGATTACCAAGGCCCATCCGTGGCTTGCGGGAACTAGACATGTGGAGACTACTTGTAGGCCGCAACTGTCAAATTTGTGGTCATGTCAAGGATGCCGATCCGGCAACATTTTCGGAAAACCCTTGGGAGGCTGGACCTGGAGAATCCGGCGTTAGGATAGTATGGCCATTTGGTGTTAGATGCTGCGGTTCATGCCTCCAGGACATCTCTAAAAAGGTATTAATCAAGGCTTAATATCATTTGCCGGTGGAGAAGGCAGACGGACTGACTTACCCAACAGGAGCTTGATCTTTACCTTTCCACGTGCCCCTCGTTTTTGGTGCCTGCTGTTCCTTTCGCTTTTGTCTCCGAGGGGAACCATTACATCAGCCACAACCTCCTGAAGCACCAGACAACCCCTCACACTCTACAAATGACAAAACATTTCTACAAGTCTGGTATCGAGGATGTGATACGCAGATTTGAGGATGCCAAAGCCCTGGGTACTGGCCCTGCAGAGGAATGGATCAAGGGTTTGGCCGGCCAGGGACACGAGCGCCTTGAGGACGTCATCCGTTGGGAACAATGGGAATCCAAGGGTGGCCTCAAGAGAGTCAATTCCCGGCATCATCCTAAGCCAGTACCATCTGGAGTTGTGCCCACTAGTAAGAAGGCTATCCCCATCAAGGACGAGACCCATTCGGAACGATCAACTCCACAAAGCACGGTCTCCTCCGCACGGCACGACGGAGGCCACACCAGTGCAGTCGCTAACCTATCAATTGATAATGTGCATTCCCATTCACTAGGCGCAGTCACGGCGCCCCTTCAACCCCTTCAGCCTACGTGGAGTGCTACTATACAGCATCTAGGTGGTACGCCTCAATCGATGCAGAATCCAATTCACCATCCAAGACCTGAACGGAATATACGAGACGTCAACGAGGCCAAGGCAGTTCGACGGGCGGAAATAGAGCGTAGATGTGCAGCCCTGAACCCTCCGTTGACGCCTAGTGTGTTGAGTCACATGGAATCGTTTCAAGCTGCCATGCAGATAACTCAGCCAATGACAGACCAAGCCTGGCAGATCCTGAAACCTCGTCTTCTCACCCAGCTCCCGTATGCCGAGCGGAAAGAGAAGGAGCGGTTGCAGCAGGATGAACTCCTTGCTGAAGAGTACAGACAGCGGCAGCAGCAAGAAGTCCAGCTTAAAGTGACCAAGGAAACATTCGATCGAGAATGGGAGACCTTCCAGAATCCTGTCAGGAATCGCCTCGGCGCGTTGGCTGAGGATTTCATTAATTCAAAATGGGCAGGAGGCAGAAGCGTCACTAAAGATACTAGTCCGATATTTGCTGCAGAAGTCCTGCTGCATGTCCGCCAACGCTTTTACGCTGAGGTCGCCCAAGCTGACGAAGCTGCTGCTGCCGCGGGTGAAGGCATCAAATACGACCCGCCCAATGGACCGCCAACGAGAAAGCTAATACTGGAAAACATGAAGTGGCTGTTTGATACCAAGGTCAAACCACTAACTGACTCCTTTCAGAGGGAATTGTTCCTGTGCAATGGGTGTGACGGAAATTTCAAATTCTATGGTTTTGAGGGGGTGATCCAGCACTATGCCGCGAAACACACCACAACCCTCAGCCTAGGAAACATAGTCGTGCATTGGCGAGCCGAGTGGCCAGAACATCCTCCTTTCAACCCAAATCCTAGTGTCGCCAAAACGGCTTACTACAAGGTCCCAACCCCTGCAAATCCTACCCAGGTTACATCTGCGAACGACCCGCTAGGGTTCGCTCCCCACGGAGGCTTCGATCAGAGCTCAGAGACGAGACCGGTAACATCACCCCAAGCACAGGATAGCTCTCAATACCCAGCGGACACATCCGCAATTACATATACAGGACTTGGCCAAGAAAGGCATCTCTCCACAAATTCGACTCAGTCTTACACTCCTAGTACTACATTTGGCGGAGTTGCCGGCTACGCAGGAGCTCCAAATGGGTATGTAAGTAATGCAATAAGCTATAATCCATACGCGACCACACAACAAGGTCATGCATCGCAGACTTACGGTTCCTCATACCCGGTTCAGCAGCCTTACCCAGCATTTGCACAAGGGCAGCTTGCTGCGAATCCACAGTCTTACTTCCCTGGCCCTGGCGGCAATACTTATGGAAACGGCCTTCCCCAGCCATATCAATCTAATTTCCAAAATGGAGGATTGGCGCCAGCTGTTCCAGGCCCAGTTCCGGATCTTTATCAACGTCAAATGGAAGAAATGGCTAAGCATGCGAAAGAGGTGTTCATTGGGATTGGAGGAGTCAAAGACCTTCCGGGCAGTGTTAGGATTCATGTTGTCATACAACTCACAGTCTCCAGATTTAAAACGACTTTCCGCAATGAACCCAGCTTGTCAATGTTTATCGATGGCCTCGACCACAATGCAACTATGAGGCCGGTCAGAAGTGTAAATGGACTGGGCTGCAAGACATGCATCCAAAGCGGGACAGGCGCCAAGCTGTTCACGCTGCCCCATCTCGTCAATCATTTTAGGACCGTCCATGTGGAAGGCCCCCAAATGCTTGCCTATCCGCAGGCACCAGAACTGGACTGGAAGGTCGATATGATAGACCTTCCGGATGCTTCTATCATCTCAAGACTTGCAAATGCTGCTGGCATGACTGACTCCAAGCTGGCAATCATAGCGTCTGTTTTCCAAGGCTATTTCCCGTCTTCTTTACCTATCTCGAGAGGCAAAACGAACACGGGACCACATCCGCCCTTCAGAAGGGAACTTGACATGGACTCAAAGGGTCCGCCCAGAGCTCTGATAGAGGCAACGAGTGAGGTCGCGGTCCAGTCTAAGGATCCTTCAGGTGATCAGTTGTATGGACAGTCTCGTAGTGCCTCGCAACAATTGTCTCAAATTCCAATGACCGAGCCTTTCGAGCCTCCGGGTGAAGATGAGTATGATCCTCATCGGCCTGCACTCCTCGGAAACAATTTCAAAGCCAAGTCGCGCACTAGCCTACCCGACAAGTCTGGGAGACCACCTACACAACAGGGCGTCCGGCCATCTTCTCCCCAGGTCCAGCTCGACTTGAGTCAAAGAGCAATACTAAACCGGATGGACAGCGAGCAATCCTATGATCGTGCTAAGCCACCACGAAGCCAATTCGACAAAAGCCATTCCCACAGATCTTATAACAGAGTTGAGCATACAGCATTCCCTCAATCTCCAAGGTCTGATCTTATGCCGCGATCTCGAGGGCAAAATGTCATACAGAATGACCGACAGACGATGCCACAGCATCATGACGAGTTCACAAAGTATGAGGTGCCCACAGAATATGGTGATCGATATGGACACACCCCCGAAACTGGCGACATCGGTGCGAAGCCAGGGTCCGTAAATCTTGAAGCACCAAATGCTTCGCCGAATGAGACGGTCAATGCTGCAGATCAGTTTTTGAGCAATTTCCTGTCTCAGTCGGACGCTGGTCGCTCTTATAGGTCTTGTCCACTGGACAACCAGATAGGTTACCGTTCAGAGGTCCAGTGGCAAGAAAGCCCTCAAGCCAATCACCAGTCGAAGCATCTGGGAGGAGATGGCGCCTATGACTATTGGTCCGCAAATGGGACCGACTTCAACGGGCAAGGAGATGAGATGTCCGCCCGAGAAATCCGCACAAGTCCCTCAGACTTGAGGAATGGTATCCTGAACGGTACCTTGCAGAGATCAGGATCTCGTGCTCAATATCACAGGGAATATCATCCATCGTCGAATACACAAATGCCTGTGACAGCTACAAGAGTTGAGCAGGGTTCAATCGGGCGCTACTTTCCGCAGCAAGGTGGCAATCACGACAGACAGGAAACGAATGGTAGTGTCATAATGAGGCCTCGCAGCGGCAGTCACACCTATCAAGTGGCGCGTGTATCGGATTACGGCCCTGCATCAAGGTCACCTCACGAGACCCCCTCACGCATGGCTTTGTACCGGCCAAGAAGTCCTGTCGAGGAGGACAGAGGTGATCCGATGTACCATGCGCGTTCGCCCCCTCCGCGTAGGCAAAAAGACCGCCCAGAACAGGTCTTGAGCTATGAATTCCCTCAGCAAGTTCGATACGAATATATCGATGACCGAGATCTTGGAGAGGTGCAATACCAACCCCGATTCGAATATGTCCGAGTTCCTGTTGACTACGAAGATTCGAGAATGAGAGAGCCCCCTGCTCGCTATCTTCTGTCTCGGCCGATGGAGCAAGTCGAGCCCCAGTACGTTCGTTATGAGCAAACATATGCGGATGGGCGCACCGAGCCCGTTTACGAGCGAAACGGTCAGTTCTACCATGCTCCACAGAGAGCGTTCCAAGAACAGTCTCCAAGGGCAGCACCATCTTTAACCTAAGGTTACATGTCATCATGTGGGTCAAGCAGTAGCTGGCTTGTGGCTTGAAAAGATTATGCACGTCCTAGCATTTTTCTATTCTCGTCCTAGCATTGCAAGCTTACGTTTGCAACGCACAAGTGTGCATCTCGATTCACTGTGTTCGCTTTTTTAGCCATCAACCCTTTTTCCTTATGGCAGGTTGTTCTCACTCCACTGCGCCAAGTTAAACCTTTTTTCACCCTGCCCATCAATTTTATGATTTCCAAGCTCCAAGTCACCGTCGGGGACTTGCCTGTAATACTATACATGTGCGAAAACCTGTTCAGTCGTCAATCTCGCCTCTCCTTTATGATTGGTTCTGATGGAGGAATGCCTATGGCAAAGAACCTCGAATTCGCTGATAGGCAAGGCAATAGCAAGTATACTTGTAAGGCCTCACTGAAAGATGAGAGCCTAGTGGGCTTGATCTTGTACATGATCATGATGTGCCCCACAACGTAAATCAAGGGTCGTGTCTATAGGGGAAGATAAAGTCAATCACAAGCTTAATTCAGCAGAGAACTCTAATCGCTTTACTTGTCCGCTTTTTGGAAGCTCCTACTTTGAATTTCCCGTATGTAGATGATGTTGCAGAAAGATTTGTACCGGGAGACTAAATCGGAGCAAAGCGTAGAAGGGTTCACCCCCTAGCTGAACAAACCCCCCAACCGAACACCCCCTTTGTATCTTTATAATCACGCGAGATACTGAAAATTACTTCATACGAAATCTTCCTAAAATCAAAATTTACATAAGTTTCGTATACAAAGTTTTTTTATAAAATGAAACGATGTTCTAAGCTACAATTCAGCCCTATGAGCTGTTCATTTGGGGAGTGTGTTCAGTTGGCGGGTTAACCCTTCTAGGCTGAACACAGCTACTAGTCTACGACCTCGCTCACTGCTATGGCTCTCTTCTCTCAGGTTAGTATGTCATGACACTTTCAGACGCAGGTACGACTTTATTAGGGATTACTGACAGTTTTCGTGAGGCTACCAGATATCGAACAGATTCAATAATGTTGTCGGAAGAGGATGAAGAGTACGGAGCTGGTCCACTCGGATATTCACAGCATGAGCGAATAGCGAGGGGCCATGATGATGCTGATGGCGAAAGCGAATTGGAGCATGACACAACCCATGAGAACAACATAATCAAGACAGCCTACTACAACGCTGCTTCAGAGAAGTCGCTCAGCCATGAAGAAGCCAAACTGTTTTACCAAAGACATCAGCTAGAACAATCGAAGCAAGATCCCGAAGCGCATAGTCCGTTGTCTCGGGCAAGGACGTTCACTTCCGTTGTTGACAATGATGGAGGGTTGGCTCGCACAACAAGTACAGCTTCGAGAAGAAGTACTCGGAGCTACGTTCCAAGAGATCGGAATCGCAGGCTTCCAACATCAGGCCCCGACGCCAATTTGCAGTCAGCTGGCTTGAGAGGCGCAGACTTTCATAGTGTTGAAATCGATGTCGACTCTAGTACGGACCATGCAGATGGGGAGGAGAGTTACCAGCAAGAGCCTTGCATCGGGGGCGATATTGGAAATGCTTCAATGCAGGGCTCAGACATTTCGCCAGAGTTGAGTGCCATCTGTGTCAACATTAGAAGAGTACTGGACATCCGACATAAGTACATCAATCTCTCATTGCAAGGTCCTGGCGACAATCCAAAAGATGGTCCTGATTGGAAGATCCATCCACCACCTCCGAATCCTATATGGGACGATAATAAGAATCGACCAGTCAGTCAAAGATCTGACGGTAACAGCCTCAGTAATAGTAGATTATTATTAGAGTCGAATGACCAAGCAACCAACCTTTTGCCCTCTGATTCTATTCCGCCAGTCTCACCAACAGCGAAACAAAGAAAGCCTGGACATGACATTGGAGAGGATTTCGATATGTCAGATTTTCTTCCGCTTCCTGATAACGATGAGGACATCTCCTTCACTCTCGATCGGGGTAGCATTTATGAAATATTTAGTGCCTCAAAGATTGATAATACCAAGCCCCCTATAGTCAAGGTCCCTACCCTACGCGATTTCTATAAGGACATGGACGAGATCCAGGTGATATCATCTGATGGACCCACTAAAAGTTTTGCTTATCGACAACTAGATATCATCGAGGGCAGATTTCTTTTGTACTTTCTAATGAACTCATACCAAGAAACCGCAGATTCCAAGAAGGCTCCCCATAGGGACTTTTACAATGTGAGGAAAGTTGACACGCATGTCCATCACTCCGCATGCATGAACCAGAAGCATTTACTGCGATTCATAAAGAGCAAGATGAAAAAATCTCCGGACGAGATTGTCATGTTCCGGGATAGTAAGGAGTTAACCCTCCATCAGGTGTTTGAGAGCATTAACCTGACGGCATATGACTTGAGCATTGATACTCTTGATATGCATGTATGCCGATCCTGAGTCGTGTGTGGCCCAATGGTATATGACTCTAGGCGCTGACAAAGCAAACAGGCCCATACTGACTCATTTCATCGCTTCGACAAATTCAACCTCAAGTACAACCCAATTGGAGAATCGAGATTGAGGGAAATCTTTCTAAAAACTGACAACTACATCAAGGGACGCTACCTTGCCGAGATCACTAAAGAGGTCATATCCGACTTGGAATCAAGCAAGTACCAATTTGTCGAATGGCGAGTTTCTATATATGGTAGATCCATCGATGAATGGGACAAGCTCGCTGCTTGGGTCATCGATAATAAGCTCGTCTCTCATAATGTTCGATGGCTCATACAAATACCAAGGCTCTATGGCTTGTACAAAGCGAACGGCCAAATGGACAGCTATGAACAAATCCTTATCAACATTTTCCAACCACTTTACGAGGTTACTAAGGATCCTTCAACTCATGATAAACTCCACGTGTTTTTGCAGCGCGTCGTTGGCTTTGATAGCGTCGACGATGAAAGCAAGGCGGAAGTTCGGCTTTACAGGAAGTACCCACCGCCGAGAGAATGGACGACTAAGCAAAATCCGCCGTACACCTACTGGATCTATCATCTCTTTGCTAACATGACCTCCCTCAATCAATGGCGGCAAAGGCGGGGATTCAATACTTTCGTGCTTCGACCGCATTGTGGAGAAGCTGGCGATGTCGACCATATTGCAGCTGCTGTCCTTTGTTGCCATAGCATAAGTCATGGTCTAATGCTCAGGAAGGTGCCTTTACTCCAATACATCTTCTACCTAGATCAAATTGGAATTGCGATGTCGCCTTTGAGTAACAATGCCCTTTTCCTTGCATATGACAGAAATCCTTTTCAAAGGTATTTCAAAAGAGGTCTCAACGTCTCCTTGTCAACTGACGATCCGCTTCAATTCGCGTTCACCAAAGAGCCGCTCATTGAAGAGTATTCCGTGGCTGCACAGATCTACAGATTGAGTGCGGTCGACATGTGTGAGTTGGCCCATCACTCCGTTATCCAGAGTGGCTTCGAACACGAGCTGAAGCAGAGATGGTTGGGTCCCAATTACCATCTGCCCGGCGTCGATGGTAATAACGTCGCAAAAAGCAACGTGCCAAATCTCCGAGAGAAGTTCCGGTACGATACGCTCATCCAGGAACTTGGCATGTGAGTCCTTCTCGAAGTATTTTATACCAGCCCAAAACTGACAGTACGACTCAGGCTCGACCGATATGCGGCAGCATCTGCTTCCACCCGGGACTCGCCTGCATTAGTTCAGACTCCACTGGTACCACCCGGAGCAATGCAGACCGCCACTAGTCCCGCATCTCCAGCTCGCATACGCCCTTCTAATTCTAACGCTGACGTCAAGAACCTTGATCTTGGCCGTGTAAGACAGCCGATGAAAACGCCAGCTCGATCGTCGTCAATAATCGTATCGCCATCGCAAGCAAACACAGCATACTGGACGGACAAGATGCCTCCTTCACCACGAATCTTCCCAGGGGTTGTGCATGAAAGGACCAGGAGGGGAAGCATGAGGCAAGGAAGTGCCTCTGAGAAGGATGCTGATGTTGGAGGAGATTCGAAGTCTCTGCCATGGGAGCAAGAGGGCAAGAATCTACGCGAGGTGGTGTTTGAAGAGCCTGCAGAGCCTGCAGAGCCTGAGGACGCGAAGGACAGCGAATGACAGAAATTTGAGAATCGCAAATATCCATTGATTTAGCATCAAAATGAAAGAATAGAACACCTACACAATATTTACAACTGACCTTCATCTTAAGAGCAATGCTAAGCAAGAAAATCGAAACAGAGTTCTTTATTAGTTTGTTATCCGGATAATTGTAACTATATAATACCCTGATAAAACCATTGCACATGACAGTCGCAATCATACAACGGAAAGCTTGTCAAGATGACAGAAGCAAGTCAAAAAACGTAGACCACTGATCGAAAACCGAATGAGGAATTTTTGGTCTTCTTCGAACTACCAAAACCGAAAGCCATCTGATCCAAGGGTCTAGATGTCTGGTTTCTGCTTTCCTATTGGTAGCAGCAGCACCATGATAGCCAAGGGTACCAGTTTTGAAGACCAGTAGCCCTCGACAGATAGGAATAAGAATCACTGTCATGTGATAGATGCGATAGGTGATGGCTTAATCACCGAGCTGCTCCACCCTCGGCCGCTCACAGAATGGGTTGAATTGAATAGGGGAGCGCAGAAGACAGAATCAGACAGTATCGGATCATCGGCCAAGCCTTGAAGTTCGATGGTGATTCGCAAAATGGTTCATTCAATGTGAGTACATATTTCAAGCTAGCGACAAGCGAGCTTTATCGTCATCGCTACGAGTGTCCTAACCGTCTCCACTTCTGGTCCAAGACTTGTCTACTTCAACGGAATGAATCGCGAAGAGTGTGTAGCACCAATACCCGGCCGACCGTGCTTGACAGGTTTGCTGCAAAACAAGATTAGCCCATGACCTTGTCGACTCACACAACTCGCTGTTGGGTGTATATATCGGCAAAACGTACTATGAGATACTGAACTCCCCCAAATAAAACCCAACCATCTCCGGCTTTATCTCCACCTGATTGAATTCCTTCCCGGAATAGATACCGATCACGCTCCCAATCATCTCAGGCACCACAATCATATTCCGTAGATGCGTCTTCACCAAGTCTGGTTTCTCATTTGGCTTCGCTTCTTGCTTGGCTTTGCGGAGTTTCTTGATCAGGCCCATGGGCTTGCGCTTGAGACCGCGGTTGAATCGGCGGCGGGCGCGGGCGTGGACGACATCGCGAAGTTGTTCGGAGGAGAGGTCGAGGAGTCTGTTGATGTCATATGCGTCAGTGGTGGTAAGGATAGAGGCTGGGAGTTGGAGGGTACGCACTGGTCGAGATCGATGCCACGGTAGGAGAATTTGCGGAAGGTTCTCTTCTTCTTAAGCTCTGTTGAA
>JAABUH010002241.1_pt1 | contig 18970 bp, 28 predicted proteins | sample 5559121 | NCBI WGS metagenome assembly JAABUH01 (sample SAMN10711871, study PRJNA513364) | rock metagenome | isolation source: Antarctica rocks | place: Antarctica: Victoria Land, Battleship Promontory nord | collected 2015-12-28
CTGGTCTCGATTTTTGCGAGTCGGTCTTTTTCTCCCGTCGTCGACGAGGAACAATTGTCCAGGTATCCGACGATGCGCCTGGTCGAGGCGAATCTGAAGAGGTGCTTGATGCACCGGAAATTGTCGATCTCGAAGAGATACGGGGAATCCGAAGATCGGAGTCAACAACGCGTGTCGCGGTGGTGCCGGGGCGCGTATGTCCGGCGTCAGGCCTCGCCGAGCATCACATCGAGCCGCACACGTACGAGGGACGACGCCGAAACGACATTCGGCTGGTGGGATCAAATGCTAGAGGGCGCACGGCGATCGACTACGACGTCAAGATCTACTCTCTGATGGCTGGCCACGCTCACTCGACCACGACAAGGAAACCGGTCGACTCAACCAACGTGGACCATGCCGTCGCACAGTGCATCAAGTATCTGGCGAGCGTGGCAAAGGTCGCCGAAGTTCGTCGTCCGTGGGCAATCGGCGACTTCAAGCCGCTGGTGGTGAGCCTGGGAGGATTGATGGAGAAGCAGACGGCGGCCGAGGTGGCAAAGTGGAAGAGGGAAATGACGGAGACGGTGTTTGAGGCGATGGTACGGAGGGTTAGCTTGGTCCTGCTGCGAGCACGGGCCAAGGTCTACGAGGGATGAGGAGACTTGGAGGATTTTGGCGGAACTTGGTGAAATTGGACGACTTTGATTTAAGTTAGAGGGTTCAACAATGATACCACCAGACCCATATATACAACCAGATGCACCTAGATACAACCTATAGACAGACCACGAAAATCTTCTCGACCTACGATACCGTCATCCCTGGGTGGCGACCTTTCAATTGGTTATCCATCTTGGCGATGACCAATGACTGCGATCTACAAAAGGCAGCATTCAAGTTTATCGGACATGAGTGTCGTCCGCATAAGCGTATACCACGTCCATCACGAGAGATGCTCATGATGATGGCGGCTCCTCCGGATCAAGCTCAAGCGATCGAGGACATAAAGGAGTGGTGTAAGAGGAGGTGGGGTGATGATTATAGTTGGGCAGCTCCGGTTTGGCCTCAAAACGACCCGGTAAGTACGCAAAAGTGCTATCAAACAGGACTGATAATTCAACATAGCTTGAACCTATCGAGAACGGAAACCACCCTAATACACCGACTATCATCAGGTTTCGCTTTCCAGCCAAGGAAAGACACGATGACCGGGACATCTCGAGCACGGAAGTCTAGGTCAGCAAAGAGGGGAGAGTCATTCTCATGGATATTCCTACCAGACGCTGTGCCAGACAGCAACACTCTCATCAGACTGGTGACTTCCGCCGGCCATTGATATGGAGAAGGAGAGGATACGACTAAAGTCTTGGACGTGAGGCGGGAGAAGCTAGCAATCAGCAGAACGACCGAGATATTATGCACTCCGTGAAGCTGTCGTATTCTGTCATTCCTCCCTCCTCCGCTCCTCCGTTCGACGTGTATACCGATCTCTGGAGTGTAAGGTCCAGTCGATCTTGATTGGAAGTCGCGTCTTATTCTCCTCCTCATCGCGACCCGGACTTCCGATAACTGGCCGAAACGTCGCTTACATTCGCTAATGTGGTAAAGTACGCCATGATACTGAATAAACATACAAATCAGCCTGCTTTGCTTGTAGCCAGGTGTGCCGACAAAGGGCGATGCCCGTAGCCGGCCCATCCTGAGGGTGTCATGAGCTCTAATCCCGCACTCAAGAAGAGGCTGGCAGGATTAGGCCGTCCCAAGATCACGGCTTAGTAATTGCTACAGTAAATTAAAATCTGCATCAGTGAGCGTAAGGAAAGTAGAAATGATTACACGGCCGTCATCCCGGTTAGGAAAGAGCTTGTAGCGGCCTCAAAGAGATCAAGCAAACCCGGCATCTAGCATTGTAACTTTTTGAGGGATCTAGCGTCGAGCTGGCGTAGACAATGTATGAATACAATTACCACAGACCAGGTACGAATGTAGTCAAGTGTCGACTAGCGGCGCTAGAGCGGGAGATCGGCCACCGTAATCCCCAGTTTGTATCCATTTGCTACTCTCTGGACGTGTTTCATGGCTCTTTTGCGATATATAGTGGGCTCTTTTGAGCTCGTATTGATTTGACCCGTGAACATAGCTGACAAAGTGGGTATCAGAGAAATCCCGCTAAGAACCAGCTGCCGGTTACACGTCCATCGATCGATGCGTACTAATGCCGACGAGTATCATCAACAATACGACCCCACCCCCGATCCGCCAGGTGATCTTTAGAGGGAGGGGGTGTGGAGAGACCAAGAGGGGGGGGAAAGGGGGGAGGGATGTCGAGGAAAGGGCTAAAGCGGCGTATAGCGGGAATCAAGAGGATCTGAGGGGAAAATAGAGGCAGTATATGAAGCGGACCATGTTCCACATGTCAAGCAGTCAATGCAGTATTGACGTATACTACCGCAGGCGTCCGGCTATACAGCACCTACTATGCATGTGTTGCTCATCAAGCACACTACCTATTCCTCTCTCTTTTATGTCCGCATCTTTCGCTTCTTACTTCCACTGACCATGTCCTTCCTCCTCCTCGCGAGCTCCTTACTTACATCTCTACCTCCCCCTCCTACTTCTTTCCGCTCAACAGGAACCTTCGCCACCTTCCTCTTCATATTCTTATTCGGTTTCGGTAGGTCAAGCATGTACTGCGGAACCGCACATCCAGATGCTCGAAGGACGTTGGCGATAGTCCGGAGGTGGGGACTGTCTTCATTGCTGAAGAAAGTGATTGCTTTCCCAGGTCGACCGGCTCGGCCAGTCCGACCTATTCGGTGGATATAGCTCTGTACCGTTTGAGGAAAGTCTAGGGTAGATGTCAGCTTCTGTCGAGCACAACTCCTTCGCGGTGTGGGAAGGAGTCTCCAACGTTAAGTAGCGAGACCCACCGTAATTGACAACCACCTTGACACCCCTAAAGTCCATCCCTCTCGCTAATACTTCAGTAACGACCAACATCCAAACCCTCCCCTCCCTAAAACCTTTTACCGCCTCATCCCGCTTACCCTTCCCCCTATTACCATGTACCACATCCACCCTCATCCCGTCCATGATAAGGGTTTTGAACAGCTCGTCGGCTCTGGTGATGGATTGGACAAAGATCAGTGAGGGGTAAGGTAGTCCGCCTGACGAAAGGAGGTCGCGCAGGGCGAGGATCTTGCCTGATTCCGAGCCGGTGTAGAGGAGGGATTGGGAGACGGTCGTAACTGCGGAATCCCTGAGATGCTGTTGATCAGTCATGCCCGAATGACCACGAAGCAGCGACAGGCAGCGGGGACCGCTGTGATACGTAGCTGACAAGGTCGCGAGCTAGGACTTACTTGACTCCCACGACGACCCTCACCCCACCGTCACGCAACCACCGCCTCACAATCTCCTCGGCACCGGCGGGAATTGTGGCAGACAGGAAGCATTTCTGGACCGTAGGATTCGAACAAGCAGCTAGGATCGGTTCGACTTGTGACGAGAAGTCCGAGGAGAGGAGACGATCAGCTTCGTCGAGGACGAGATGTCGCGTACTACGGCTTTCGTTAGTGCGATACTCGACTAGTATGGGTAGCAGACGGAGCGAGCGAGAGACGTCCGCTGTCGATCAGGTGATGCAGTCTTTCAGGTGTCGCAATAAGCAAGTCTACGCCCAGGGGTGTCTCGTGGTCCTCCGAGTCTGCTACATTTCCTGTCTTGGCCCCTTCATCTTCTTCTTCGTCGTGCTGGTGATCCTCTTCCAGCTCGCCATCCTCATCCACCGAGGCAGATTCTAGCTGCTCGTCCTCGTCCTCCGCGCCACCCAGATTTTCCCCAGGAGAGCTCTCGCAAACCGCCTTCTCCGTTGCCTTCGTCAAAACCAAGCATCTCCAAGCTCGTCCCCTCGTGACAGCCTTGACAACAGCTAGTATCTGCACCGCTAGATCATGTGTAGGTACCAATATCACCGCCCTGACTCCTTGCCCTTGCTCCTCCCCTTGCTCCTTTCCTCTGAGATTCCGAGCGGGATCGCCGAGCTTAACGATTGTAGGCAGGACGTAGGCGAGTGTCTTCCCTGATCCGGTAGGAGCGATACACATTGTGTCCCTTCCTTCGAGGAGACAACCTCCCACGGCACACTGGACACCCCATAGAGTGCGAATGCCGGACGATTGAAGGGCGGAGAGAAGGGGAGTGCCGGTCCTGGAGGAGGTTGGAGCTGATTCGTGGTTGAGAAGGGAAGGCAGGTTGGCGTGCAGTGATCTAGGGAGAGGAGAAGAACCGTTGAGGGTAATCTTTTGCTGAGGGGGAGCTGAGCGCGATACCGAAGATGATGAAGATGACTCGGAATCGGAGTGAGACTCAAGGGAAGGGGCTCGCTTCCGCTTGTTGGTCCGAGGAGGAGTTGGGTCGAGGTGAGCATGGCCGCCGAAGATGTTCACGGAGTGGGGCAGAGGCGATAATGCCGGAAGTACCACTATTTCCTTTCGATTACGATAAGTTTTCGAGCTGGCCTAAGATTGGGGTGATTAGTGGGATCAGGATGCCGCATAATGATAGCTCGGTGTTGAGCTACATCGGGCAGACGTCAACTCACTGGTTTGAAGAGATCTATGTCATGCTTGAACTTGGATTTGTCGAAGTGTGAACCACCGGCTGTGAGCAGATTGAATGACGAGGTCATTTGAGACGGGCGAGCTTGACCACGTCAAAGACACTCTGACTCGATATAGGGGCGGCAGAACCGGTAGAAACAAACGTCAGACGTCCGGCTACCAACTTTTGCTCTTCCACCGTGGGAAAGTGGAGTATCAGGTCAAGGTACGAGTACTCGAGTACAGCGATCGAACGAACATATGTTCACTCTTTGGAGCACTACACATTCAGCTTAAGGAGTTCACGAGCAGCTTGTTGCACTCTGTTCTCCCGATTTTCCCGTCAGGCGATCGATACGATCAATCAACTTGGCAGCATGGCTTCAACACCATTACGGTCGAAGCGATCCTCTGCTGATCCTCGCGTAACCCTTATCACCCCGGTCAAGCAGGAACCATCATCTCCTTCAACCGATACCTCGACACCCTTCACCTCCCTTCGCCGCTCGACTCGATCCATCGCCACGAAAGTTCCGACTCCAATCAAGCAGCTCGCTAAAGCTGAACCCCCGATATCCCTATCTCCACGAAAGAAACCAAAGCTCGAACCCCCTCTCACTCCTGCTTCCCCCTCCACCCCAGCGCGACCACCCACACCAAAGTCAGCGAGTAAGAAGCCTTTACCGCTCCTCGCGCTTGAGAAGCCCCATGCTGCTCCTGCGAAATGGGAAGAACAGTACCGCCTGATAGATAGGATGAGGAAAGGGATCATCGCACCTGTTGATGATATGTGAGTAAGGCGTTGTGGCTTTTCGGCTGTATTGCTGGCGTAGAGCCACTATTGCCTTCCCATACTGATACTTCCGCTAAGGCCTGGTGAGAGACCTCGAACGACAGTCGGAACCGATCCGAAGGTGTGTCTGGCCTCCTAGTGACGAAAACAACCCCATGCTAATGGTTAAACCAGACACTCCGCTTCCACATGCTCGTCTCCCTCATGCTCTCTTCTCAAACCAAAGATCCAGTCACTTCCCAAGCGGTTACAAGTCTACATCACACCCTCTCTGGCGGTCTCACAGCCGAGTCTCTCGCGGAAGCATCGGTCGAACAGATACATGAATGTATCAACAAAGTCGGGTTCTGGAGACGAAAGACGGATTATATCCAGGAAGCGGCTAAAAAGTTGCTCGGGAGAGAGGGACAGGAGAAAGGGGATGTACCGAATACCTTGGAAGGATTATGTGAGCTGAGAGGAGTGGGTCCGAAGATGGCTTTCTTGGCTCTCCAGGTGGGTTTTAGGCCGGACCGGAGGTATCGATGGGATGAGAGATGCTGATAGTTGCTCGAAGTGTGCATGGGATATCAATGCTGGTATTGGGGTGGATGTTCATGTCCATCGGATCACGAATCGATTGAAATGGCATAAGCCCCCGACGAATACTCCGGAACAGACACGATTGAATCTTCAATCTTGGCTACCTTCTCACCTGCACAAGCCGATCAATCCGATGATGGTAGGCTTTGGACAGGTAAGTGACCGCTCCATATCATAACAAACAGGTTGCTACGTGTGTGATATCTTTCACTGACACGACGTCATAGGTCATCTGCCTACCAATCGGTCCAAGATGTGATATTTGTTTATTGGGTCAACGGAGGATCTGTCCCTCGCGAGTGAATAATGTCAAAGCGGAAGGGAGGAAGGAGGTCCTGTACAGTTTTATCGATGAGGATGGGGAGACGCATGAAGGAGTGAAGGTCGAGGCGAAGTATAAGGACGAAGAGACTGGTGGGATGGCTAAGGTCGAGATAAAATATGAGGGTGGGTTGGATACGATGAAGGAGGAGAAGGAGGTGAAGGAGGAGATTGTGGATCAGCCGGGAATCGGGGACGGTGTTCTGGAAGTGCTTGATCGGATCGATGGCACGGAGGAGATAGGGGACTGAGCAGTTACAGGAGGAATACATATGGCATGCACTTCTAGTTCATCCAACTACCATCCTGTATGTTTGATACGGTTCCTGATGGGGTATCAGTGCTATCCCTGTGGGAATAAGACGAACCAACATGTTTCTCTACCTCGATGTCACCATACAGCCGCCACCGGTCCCCTCTATTTCTAGCCTGCGCTCGTACTATCACCATACTCGCCTCCTGGTTCAGAGGCGTAATGTTCTTTTGCAAAACAGAAGATATGTCGTCGAGCGAGCGGTAAACATCGTTTCGTACTCGAATATGGAGCGCTCGGAAGAAGGCAGCCTGAGCACCGACTTCGTAGCACATCGTTCGTAACTCGACTTCGGACTTGTATTCCCATCCAAATTTATTAGGACCGTCGAATGGGTTACGCGCCAGATAGGAGGTCGCAGATGTGTATGAATCGACCCATCTCGCAAGAACGTGGTGCTTTGCAGAGCTTATGTGGCTATGCGACCGCCTCGTCGCCGTAAAATCGTCAAGAACTTGGGAAGCTATAAGAGGATGCCCTGCATGATACAGTAACGAAATGTATGATTTAACGAAATGCCACACCCGCGTCCCAAGTCTGCCACTCTCACCCGCTCAGTAGCTTATATTCGTCATCCCCATGCCGCCCTGCCTAGCACTGATACTCCCCATCCTAGCACGATCAATCATCGCAATCCACTCCTTCGCCTCTCTCGCACTCGATACTCTGCTCTTATCAGCCTGCTTCGCATGTCTAGCTACCGAACTCACTTGAGTCCGATGGTATCATTTCCTCCTCTGGCGTAATCAAGCTTTAGACTGAAGGAGGACTCATCGCGACCTGGCCGGACGGAGAGGTCAAAGAGGGGTATAGGCTGAACACAACTGTCAACGACTGGAAACTTCGGGATATATGATCGAATATTGACACGATTGGTAGAAAGAGGGAAGAAAAGGTGTTGCTTAGGGATCTGCAGGGGGAAGGAAGGAGGGCAGGGAGGGAGGGGTGCGAGAGAAAGGGGAATAAGGGAGCACAAAGCGTAAACCGACTTACCATCCGGTACAGATTTCGGTTCTCGATCAACACCAAGACATCATTGCACAATATCAAAGTCAACTTCCTCCCAGACTTCGCTTTCGCCACCCCTCCTTCCTTCAGCAGCTTTCTTGGTCCTTGAAGCTGCGTCGGTGCGGTCAAGTCCAGTCGACTACCCTCATCAGCACCATCACGATTCATGTCGGAAAAAAAAAACACCCTTCACCACCTATCCAAAGGTCCTCGCTGAGCGCACGCAGCCGGTCGTGCGCTTCGGCTTCGCGTACAGACTCATTTATGGTACCGACGATCGATTCGACGGTATGGAGAGCGTTTCCGACAGCATGAACGTCTTGATCGGGCTCGGTGTAATTGATGATCTAAAGGGTTTTCCTGAGTATCATAGACGGCTCAGGGAGGGGACGCAGACACACCTGTTTCAGCAACAACGGATATCGAGTGATGCGTTGCACTGCGCGATTGGATTCAGCTCCGTTCCGTGCAATTCGGCCCCAATGATGACACTCACTCGGAATGAGTAGGAAGCTCGATAGATCCAGTCCCCGAGCAGAAGCGTCGGTCTCCCGCACGTTCTGCTCACCCGTCAGGTACTCATCCTAAACGCAGATCAGATATCGCTCACCTGCAAATGCGCCGCCAACTCTGCGTTCGACTCTCTTAAACTCTGTAACAACCGACTAGCCTGTTGCTGGTTCACACAATATGTCTGAGACCCCATCAGCCACAACCTCTCCATCATTCTCTCATCAAATCAAGGGAAAGCTAGGACGTACTGTATAGATACTCATAGCAGGCATACACTCCTCGAAGATGTCCCCGACAGAATCCACGTAAAGCCGACAAGCCTTCTGCCGCTGTTCGAGGGATGACAGGAAGGACGTGTTCGCCAATAAGATATCCTCGACGTTCGCGAAGATGACGGTGAGAGCTTTGTCGTCGAGGAGGTTAAGCAGGGAAGCATAGAATACCTATTCCGGTCCCATTTGAACCGATGACCCAGTAAAGGATGAAAAGGAGACGTACCTCGACGATGAGTTGGAGATCCCGATTGTATGTACTCTCAGTCGCTATGAATTCAAAGATCGCCTATTCGAAGCACCACCTCATCAGCACTTCACAGAGCACGAAAGCCATACTGAAGTAGCCAATGGAGGCAAATGGTCAAACCCACCTCTTGTCGCTTCCTCTCCCTCCCACTCATACTCTCCAAAACCCCCGGATCCACCAAACTACTCCATGTCTTCCCAAACTCTCCACCCTCTCCACTTCCTCCAGCTCCATCTTCCCCACCACCAACAACCGGCGAATCTATCCTTGTAATCGGTCCGCTTATTCTCGACGTCGGTCTCTCCTTCTCCTTCTCGTGTATAGTGGTCGGAGCCATCATCCTCGAGAAGAACGTCGAAATCTTACTCCCTTGATGATCCTTCGATGAAGGCCCTGCTGACAGCGCCGAAGAAGTCGGAGTCAAAGGCGCACCGGTAGGTTGTGGCGATACTAATGAAGCAGGACGATCCGAAGGTACTCGAGCGGGAGGAGTAGGTTGTTGTTGTGGTTTAGCCTGTGAGAGGAAAGTCTCATATCTCGCATAAGCATCTTGCGTCTCCACTTTCGTATCCTGTTCCCTCTCCTCTCGAAGTGGCGGTGTGGTAACAGTCGACTCAGTCTCGCTCGAACTGATTGGGGGTACAGCTGGAGCCTGTCTCCTCTTCTTTTTTGGAGCGGCAGGAGCAGGTCTCCTCCTTGACGATACTTTCCTATCCACAGGTCGGGAAGGAGGTAGACCGGGGGGTTCACGTCGTAATTGAAGACCTGCTGAAGAGAGGATCTTGGATCGTTCGACTTCACGACGACGTCTTTCGGCTTTGCGTTCTTCGTCTGATTCGGAATCTGTTTCGTCATCGGATGACCACCAGGAGAGCACGCTATCGTCGTCTGAGGAGTCGTTAGGGTCTGAGGCGCTTGCAATGGAGGGTGAGCGGGGTCGATTGTCAGTGAGTAGATCTGGAGAGAGCATGGAAGTCGTGGGTCGAGGTGAGGAGAGCGTGTAAGTGATGGGTTGCTTCGGGGGAAGTATTGATGAAGGTCTTGATAGAGCTGGAGAGTTCAGTCCCGGACCTCGAGGTTGCAGAACCGGAGCGTGGTATTGTGCTTGAGCTTGATGTATGAGGGAAGGAGAAGGAGGTCGAGGGATGATCGAATCAGACCTAGGGTTCGAATCTGCAAACGAAACCAATCGTACGTTTGCATATAGCAGAAATCGGTATTGTAGCAAAGAGGAGGATAAAACCAAGCTTCAGCCTGCGCCAAGCCAATGGTAAACAAGCGGTAAGACCGTTTGAAAAGAAGGGTGAGACTAACCTATGATCTCTAGGTAAGATGCTGGGACGATGAAGATGATTCCCGCTTTCTCCGTCTTCCACCAACTCGGGTCGGAGGTGTCGACAATGTCGAGCTCGTCGCCTGCTGCGAAGGGGAGTTCCTCTTCGGAACCGCCGTCGAAGGCGTAAGTAGCCTTGGCGCGGGTGACTGAACGCGTCAGGATCCAGAATGGCATACTGAAGCGGCGTGACTTACCAGTCATTTCCTCGACGTAAGAATGAGGGAACCACCCCTTCCTCCCCTCCTCAACAGACATACCATACCACCAAGGACTACTCGAATCCTTCGCTGGGTGCGCAACAATCGCCACGTTCTCCCTGAACGAGAGGTCCACTTCCCTCTGACCTTCATATGAATAAAGAGTCCGCACACGAAGCGCTGAGCCTATCAGCTCCATCTCGCCAGTGATCGTCGGATTGGAAGAGCTTACATTTTGAGAAGTCAAACTCCGACAGGTCATCTCCATTCTCATTAGACACATTGATCGCCGGTCCACCATTTGACATCGGATCTTCCTCCTCCTCCCACGTACTAGCCAGCACAGACTCATGGATAGCAGCTGAATGAGTCTGATCAGCCGCTAGACCGGCATACCAATCTACCGACTGACGATTCGGGTTGGAAGGCGGGAACGAATCATCCGCAGCTGGATTCGGCGGGGAAGGTGGTGCACCGGTGTTGATATGGGCTGGAGGAGCGGTATCACCGATCACTTTCCCACTGACGGGTGGAACGGAATGGTCGACGGTTTGAGCTTTCCTCAGTCGAGCACCGCTTTGAATGGCGGAGAGGAGATCGCCTACTCCGGCATTTGGGTCGCCTCCGCCAAGTCTCGTTAACGCTGCAGGGGTGGCTTTTGTTGGAGGTGGTGCGGCGGGCGGAGCGGTACCAGGACGAGAACCGGTCGGGGAAGTGACGTTGCCGAAGAGTGCGCTGGCAAGGCCTGCCCGGGCTTTGCGCGAGTTGTATCGCTCGTCATCGCTGGAATCCGACTCTTCGAGGTCGTGCTCCTCAACCTTCTCCCAATCATCCTGAGGTGGAGGGGAGAATGCAGTACGAGCTTGCTGTGCGGTCGGCGGTGGTAGCGGTGGTGGCGGTGGAGGAGCTCCAGCAGCTGAGGATGAACCCGCTTCGGCAGCAGGTTGAGGCTTGAAGAAGGGGTTGAATCCGCCATTGGCAGTAGGAGCAGCAGGAGAAGGACTAGCAGCAGCCGCAGCACCGGCATTCGGCTTGCGGAACGGGTTGTAGCCCTTGTCACCCTTCTCCGAGACTTGAGACGGGGCGACAGGAGTGGTGGGAGCTGCCGGGGGAGTGGGCTGTTGAGAAGCAGTAGCTTTAAATTGACGAGCCGAAATCATTTCCTCCTCCTTCCTCAGCTCTTCCTCTTCCTGCTGTTCCAGCTCTTGCAACCTCTTCCTCCTCTCTTCCTTTGCCTTTGTCATCGCTTCCTCCTTCCGCCGGATCTCAGCTTCTTCTGGATCTTCCGCAGGCGCGGCAGGTGGAGTGAGCGAAACAGGTGGTCTTGCAGTAGCGCTAGGTCGTGATGGAGGCGGAGCAGGTGGTTTGACACCTCGCTTGGGCGGGGTCGGAGCTGCCTTCGATGGCTGCTTGATGGCGGACTTGAGCCCTTCACTCGGCGGTACAGGAGATTTCGGCTTGTCTTCCTCCTTGCCAACGCCAGCGCCAGCGAGACGAGCTTGCCGAGCCTGCTCCCTAGCCTCCTGCTCCTGCTCAGCCTTCTTCGCTTTCTCCGCAGCTTCCTCTTTCTCCCGCTCGAGCCGCTCCTCGACCGACTTGTCAACCGCAGGCTGTTCGGTAGGAGCAGACTCAACTCCAAGGGCCTTAAGCCGATCTTGAATACGCTGTTGAGCCTGCTTGCGGATGAAAGCGGTTCGCTCTTCAGGTGTCATGTTCTTGGTCGTCGGCGCAGCGGCTGCTTGGGAAGTCGGTACAGGCGGAGCAGGAGGCGGCGCCGAGATGGTGAATGACGGGGCAGGCGGTGGAGCGGGTGGAGGAGAACGGACATTCGGCGGTGATCGAGGTCGGTAATCGCGGTCTCGGTCTCTCTCCCTCTCCCTAGATCGATCGCGACTATCATACCGGTCGTAGTCACGATCCCGACTATCTCGCCGACCACCATACCCGCGATCCCGGTCCTTACTCCTGTCCCTATCCCTGTCTCTTTCCCGATCATAAGTCCCACGTAACCGATCCCGATCATCCTCCCGCTCATCCCGACCAAACCTCCCATGCGTATCATTCCTCTTATCCCTCGCTCGAACCCCAGCCCTCTCCTCCATCCTCCTCTCATCCTCCCTCTGCTGCTGCCTCCTCTCCAACTCCGGCAACTTCTCATGCATAAGGTAAAGCAATTCCCTTTCAAGCTTCCGCCTCTCCTCATCCTTCTCCTGTGATCGACGTCCTTTGGAGACGTACTCGATATCCTCCTGGATCCGCTTGACCTTGTACTTTAGATCATCGACTTCCTGTTCCAACTCTTCGTCCTCGGAGGATTTGCGCATACTCTCTTCGTTGGACCTGTCGAGGAGTGCCGAAGTGTTCTGGAGCTGTCGACGGATATCACCGATATCCGCGGATGAATCCTCGCCGGCATAACGGACGGATTTGCGATCGAGATGCCGTCCGGAAGGTTTGTAGGTCGATGAGCGGGAGTCATCGTGCTTGTACATGGTAGCGTCTTTTGACTGAGCAGCGGGGACGGGAGTAGTACTGCCATAGCCAGGGGAAGAAGCGTTGGAACGTGTAGAAGCGTCATGTCTGAGTAGGTCGCGCATGAAGTTGACCGTAGTATCGATATCGCGCATAGAGGCGGGGACGAGTTCCTCGGGAAGGGTATCCGGGATGTCGTTGCCATTGAGCGCTGGACGAGTCAGCTCAACCCGTGCGATCAGGCTCGCTTGCTCGCTCGCTCACCTCGGTAAATCAGACCCATCGCAACATGAAACTCAGGCAAATTCAACTTCCCCCGATTATCCACATCCGACAAGTTCCTGACCGTACACCATCAGCTTCCAGCCTTCTCCTTATCTCTCCTCGACGAAGGGAAAGGGGCAAGTAGAGGTCGACTCACCAAATTTTAAGCAACGCCTCCTGACCCAACCCAGCCTGCCCAAAAAGCTCCCTAGCAGTCTCCCCAGTGATGAATCCATCCCCATCCGTATCCCAAGCCCTGAAGATCTGATCGTAATCCTTTTTTTCCTGTTTCGATAACGTCCAGGGGACTTTTGGCGTCTTGACCGATGGGTTTTGGAGGAGGCTTTGGAACGTCTGGGTTAAGGGTTGATGCGGGGGTATTGGGTTGAATTGGGGTGCACCGGATGGGTTGAAGGGCTATTTAGGGAGTTAGCTCGGCTCGATCGTAAGTGTGGACTTGTGATAAGAAAGGTACGAAAGGGGTAGTTGAGAAAGCTGCGTATTTGGCGGAGATCCGAAATTTGGTCAAGGCGGTGAAGGCGGTGTCTGGGCAAAGAACGGAGAGAGGAACGTACCTGGGAGAGGTTACTCGGCATGAAAGACTGCATCATCGACTGTAACCTCGGATCCTGAAGCCCAGTAGGTTGAGGCCTCAACCCGCCGCCCATCCCAGTGGGCTGTGACATCAATCCTCCTCCTCCACCCATCCCTATTCCAATCCCCATCCCAGTGGGTTGAGCTCCAAACCCGCCGCCTGTAAACCCGGTCTGCTGAGACATGAGTCCACTAGCTCCACCTCCAGGGTACCCAGTCATCTGCGGGTTGACTCCGACTCCCAGGCCGCCTTGTCGGAAACTGAATGGAGGGGGTTGGTTCAGGAAACTCAGACCGCCTCCTCCTCCTCCACCTCCTCCACCTGCGTTGGAAAAAGAGGACGGGGGTCGTTGTTGTTGTCCTCCTTGAGAGAAGCCGGTCTGAAGAAGCTGTTGGGATCCTGTAGGTTGAGTTGACATGAATGATCCACCTCCAGCGCCGGGTTGGAAACCCTGATGCGGCTGTTGAGGTTGCAACCCGGTTTGTTGAGGTTGGAAGCCGGTTTGCTGAGGTTGGAACGAAGGATTGTAGGGGTACTGCTGCTGCTGCCAATTTGGCTGCATTTTCGCCGAACGATGTATGCAGGAGAGGAAACGGAAGGGAAGTGATAATCAAACCAGGGAGATTATCGATGTATGCTACGCTTCCTGGTCTGGACTGGCTTGACGGGATTAACTACCCTGAGGGCAGCGTGTGGCGCTTATGACGTGGTTCTTTCCAGGGAGGTGTAAGGGCTTATGTCGGGCTGCATGCATCTAGCTCACTGCGGACCGATCGTTCGCTATCACAGTGTGGTCAGTGCAGTGGTAAGGGACGGGTTGAAAATACAGTAAAAGACTTTGGGCGAAGAGCTGGCCGTGAAGAGAGGGGGGACGGCCGCGATCCAACAAATGGAAATGAGACGTCTCATTTCTGGACGTTGAGGAGTATATCAGTACTGTGATTGAGCTTCTCTTGGAGTGTTTACAGATGTTGCGAGTATCATCATGTCGTTATAAGCTACATAAATCTACGATTGTATAACCCATCAACGGAAGGAAACAGCCCCTTCTTCCAATGTTATGCTACGAACTGTCTGCCTCTCATCCTCCTCGATCTATCTCCCATCTAATGATAACCCTTCCAGCTGGACTTCCGAGGAAGGACGAATACAGGGTTGAGGAAGTTGAATGTGGTCACGGCGATGAACATCGGGATCCCATCGAGGACGTTCTGATAGATCTGATGGGTGATGAGGTAACCTGACCATCCTTGGTTAAGTTCGATCGATCGATAGACACCTCGAGTGACGATCATGATGGAAGAGATCATCGCTCCGGAGAGCATGATCCACCATCGAGTCAGATTCTCCCTCGCCTCGCCTTGCTCGAGTTCCCTCTCCTTCTCGATGATCATGATGGTCGTATCTGAACCGTCGCTGAGACCTTTCTTAGCCATCTTCGCAGCTCGTTTCTCTGCATCGAGCTTCATCTGCCTCTCTCGGAAAGCGTAAGGTCGATTGGCGTTGGCTCGAAGGATAAAGTCGAAGCCGAGGCTGACGAAGACGACCATGGAGATTAGTTGGAAGATGATACCTGCGACCATGATCTTTGTCGAAGAGTTGGTCGGTGTACCGGTCGCAGCGCTACCGGCAGCTTCACCTCCACCGATGGCTTGGAGGATACAGGCGATGCAGTCGGCGCAAAGGAAGACACCGAGGTAGTATACCGGTCGGAGGATGGAGAACTGTTGACCGAGGTGGACGATGGCACCACCAAGGAGGATGTAATCGTAAGCGGAAAAGAAGACGGGTGCCATGATCAAACTGAAAGAGATGATATCAGCATGAGCTTTGACACAGTAGATCGATGACTCACGTCACGATCTGCATAAGGAAAGGTGACACAAGGGTGACATTCTTACTTGACCATAGTCGTCCTGACCATCCTATGGTCTCGATCAACGCGCCGAGGGCGAGTGTAGGGAAGATGACCCAATACTTGGATCGGAAAGCTTGGATGATATGGATGGTGGCGGAGAGGGAGAAGAGGACTATGAAGGTGATACACCAAGCCGGGGTAGGGGTGTAACCGTAGTTGGACCCTTGAGAGTGGTCGTTCTGGTAGGCGGTAGTGTTCCAAGGAGGGTTGAATTCGGACATGGTTGTGTGAGTTGAACTTATTCGCTTCGAAGTCGGTTGAATGGCTCGACTGAACTCGTGTTGAGTAGTTCAACGTCGACTGATGAGGTGAGGATCGAGTTCCAGTCACGGTTTTCACCTCTATATAGGTGTACACATCGGCCTCCCATGCAGGCCACAGTCTTCCAAGTATCGATTGATTGGAAATGACGAATTCTCATTGCAAATAATCTTCATGTGATCGCCGCTCACCGCTCGTTCCTTGGATCTCAAAGCGGATCATTGGGCTTGACTCAGCTCGGATTGAGGCTAAAGGTTACCCATTCTTTGATTGGTAAATGGGGCGGGGAAGGAATGTTGCACGGAACTAAAAGAAATGCTACTAAGTGAGCGGGCATGGGTGGTGACGGGGTCGAAATTGTTGGCATGTGAGAATTCGTGCCTGATATGAGATAGACCGCTTCCACCTTTTGCTGATTGCATCTCGTGCTTGAAAGAGTTGCCTTGCTATAGGTTTACGTGGGAGAGTCAGATCGGTGGTAGAGCTGCGGCAAGCGCATGCATGTAGGACTCTCGGGACGACCGACTTGATCCTCTACTACTCATTAATCAGTTTCCAGTGATTGATCCTTTTTCAGTTTGTTCCTGTATTCGAGCATAGACTCTCGTGATGGAGGGAGCACCTTGCCGGGATCTTAGAGGCCAGGCTGAGAGGGGACTGTAGACTGGTGAGTCAGTGTCCGTCTCTTTTTGAACGATCTTCAGTAACGTCAATCCTCACACTTCCACACTAGACTGTGAAATAGCACCTTGACGTCAACGGAGCCTTTCTGCATCACTCACTGTCCGCATTTGATCGCCTTCCGGTATTCTTTGATCAACGCACACCCAGATCCTTCGCGACCCTCATGAGTTCATCACCTTGTGTATGCGACGGATTCTCGGTTCCCTTTTTTCTCACCTCTACCTCGTGTTTTTCTTTCTTCATCCTGCTTGTTCTCTCCACCATTCGCCGACGTTTCAATCTCATGGCGCCAATCATCCTGCCAGTATCAGTGAGCAGACTCTCAAAGCGCCTCAAGAGGTCGGAGCTAATCATATCGACAGCTTGATTGGCTCGGTGCGGTTTCGTCCCTTCTCGTCGGCGGTATCGCTCTGCTCGGTCGATCCGTCATTGAGCTTGTCCTTTTGCTCATGAGGGTCATCGATCCCTTACTCATCAGGAAGCATCACTCCAGGACGCATCCCTTCAGGAGGTTCCGCTCCAGGAGTCTTCACTTCCGGATGCTCCAAAGGATACTCCGGTATCGCCGACGAATTGAGTCGAGTCCACCACTCCGAAGATCTCGCACCCTCACTCGTACACCTATCCCCTACGACCTCCTCCATCGGATCCTCCGCACTCTCGCCGCGATCCAGACGACCTGCCAAGATGGAATGCGAGCTTCCCACCTACCTGCTGTACGATGTTGCCAGTCTCAAGCGAAAGGATATGGGGTTAGTCTTCGACATGGCTCGGCTTTCATGACGGAGAAGGATAATCGCAAGCTGGCAGACTGTTTGACCAACGTCGAAAAGTACGCCAGGGAGGCGATGGAGAACGGGACCTTCTTCTCGATACACCCCTTCGCCTTCGCCATTCGCAGACTCATCAACCTCCGCTATGCGCAGACTCTTACCATTCACGAACTCTCTGCGCAAGATTCGGTACCTCTTCGTCAACTCGCCCATGTTCTGCTGAAGAGTTGGCCCGCTGCTGCCGAACCTCCGATTCATCCAGTTCGGTCCAAAAGTCTTGAACTGCACCGTCGTTTACTCGGGCAGCTTTTAAGTGGGCTACTCACGGTCTCGCCCCATCACTCGTCTCCTGCGTCAGGCGTCAAATGTCGATACCATCGAAGTTGCCTATCCTCTTCCCTCTCCAGCGACTCCGCCTGCAATCACCGAAGCGGACAAACTCGGCATCGACATCATCAATTCTCTCGTCGGTTACTACGTGTCACTCGGCTCACTGAAATCCGTCAGCATCGACAACGTCGCTCACCAACTCCTCCCATCCTGAGTCGCGGGAGGTCAAAGTCAAATATAACCTTCTCGATCGTCAACAATACCGACCTGCACCGTGGCCCCAGACCGTAACTCAATTTACTCGGACCGTTTCACCGTCGAGGCAAGGATGAAGTAGCCGGGAAATTGGAGATCATAGGAGGCAGTGACGGCTGAATCGAGTATCCTCCCGCAAGCCGTTAGGAGCGTTGTCGCCAGGACCCCGCTGGAGATGATGGTGCGTGAGGTGATTGCGAATAGGTGCGGTTACATGACGCTGAACGAGAAGAGGAGAACTCTGTATATACTGATCCTCATTGGTTCGAGATATATGCAGACTGTACATGATTAACTCTTTCTCCGCATACTCGTACACACCTAATACCTCCAGTCAGACTCGCTAGCAATCCTCGGCTTTATCAAACCCAACCTCCACACTTTCCATCAATCGTTCCACTCCTCCTCAGGATTCACAATCGGATCAGGCCAGACACTCCACCAATTCCCTCCGATTCCCAATCTCGAACTTTCGTCCGCAACTATCGCCCACCCAAATGACTCCCTCACAACGATGGTCTCATTGTCACCGTTTGGTTGAATAGCGTGACACACTCCCATCGTCGTCCAACTGTAGATCGTTGAGTTCCGATGGGTGAGTACGACATATTGTGTCAAATTAGTTTGGATATGCCGGATAAAAGCTGAGCTTGGATCATCTCGTATGTTGTCTGGGAGGTTTGCAAGAAGCTGACTGTGAAGCGGGTCAGACACATTGGCAGGAAGGAACGTGATATCAGGATATGCAGGATGAGTTTATGACCCAATCAGGTCAATATCCGTTACCTAGGGGTGCTCTGGTGGTGGAAAACTCTGGTCTTGATTTGCCAAAATTTTCCTCCATGATCCTCTCCTCCCATTCAATTTCCTCAAGCCCCAACAACTCATCCATAATCCGATAAGCCACGATCCTAGCTGCATCCCTTCCCCAGCGTATCATCATTGGTCATCACTGTCATACCAATCCCCTGATCGGGAGCAAGGAGGAGCATGCTCTGGTGTCCTGGTAGATAACCAAGGTGCCATGTGATGTGATGACCTCCGAAGGTGGATGTGAATTGGGCTAGGCCATAGCTTGGTTTACCTATCTCTGGGTAGAATTGATCTGCCGGGATTATGAAATGAGGGGTGAGCGTTTTTGACACCGAATGACATGCCACACCGCCATGAACGCCAGAATCGACGCGACGCGACGCGAATGAAGATCACCGAATGGCCGGACGCGCTCCGGGATATTACATCACATCGTT
>JAABUH010002242.1_pt1 | contig 18970 bp, 38 predicted proteins | sample 5559121 | NCBI WGS metagenome assembly JAABUH01 (sample SAMN10711871, study PRJNA513364) | rock metagenome | isolation source: Antarctica rocks | place: Antarctica: Victoria Land, Battleship Promontory nord | collected 2015-12-28
TGGTCGGTCATGGCGTCCTCGTTCTCACAGCGGCTCATCCGAGCTGGGGTCTTGGGATTCCTCACCGAGCTGGTCAGTGTCTGCCTGGGAGCGCTCCCCGGCGAAGCTCGGCGAGGTGCGAGCAGCTTTCGCGTCAACGTCGACGGGTTGCTTCGGGGGGCGCAAGGCACGAACGTTGTCGGTCGAGGCTGCACGGGCAGCAGTAGCCTCCACGATGCTGAGAATCAACTCGTCCACCGCTTTGCGTTGCCGCTTCGTCAGCCAGTCCGCTCGATCAGGCGGCACGTATGGCTCAGATACCGTTTGTCTCATCCCAGCCCATGCGGCGATCTCATGGGGGCGCCTGTTGAGCGCGTCAGCGACCTTCTCGATCGTCGCCGGCTTCGGTATGCCTACTCCTCTGATCAGTTTCGAGATCGTGGTTGGTGCTACTCCCGAAAGGTTCGTCCGGTAAGCCTGGTTTCCGGTTCACGGCGTTGACGTCGCGTAACGCCTGCGCCCACGGCTCCGGGATCACATCCATCCTGTCCCGTCTGCCCCGCCTGTCACTCATGGCACCAACTTTCCCGCTCGCTCCTGCAGCCTGTCCAGCAGGAGTGTAGACACCGCGTCTACATATTACAGCGTTGATATTCGCAGGTCGGCACGTCATTGACAGCATCTCAGCCGATTCATGTAGACACAAGCGTCTACCTGTAGTAGTGTCTTGCAAGACAGGAGATAGGCGTCTACATTGAGAGGAACCCCGATGCTCACCTACGAAAAGAGGTTCGACGTGCGTCTCAGCAGCCGAACGCTACTGATCCGATACATGGACCACCGCGGCTTGTCGGTGCGCGACCTCGCCGCGCTCACACACTGCTCCCGGTCGGTGATCGGCCACCTGCGATCAGGCAAACGTGCAAGCTGCGAGTCCAAGACGGCGAAGGCCATAGAGAGGGTGCTCGATGTACCCGCAGGCACTCTCTTCGACGCTCGTGTGTCTCCCGTCCTGCGGGAAACAGCACACCAGCCAGGGCGTGCCGTCGCATGAGCATTCCGCTGACCTACTCCGCCGCCGAGGTCGCCGAACGCATCTGCGGCGACCAGGACGCTGCGCAGTGGTTCATCACCAAAGCCCGGACCGGGCGCATCCCGGCCCGCAAGATCGTCCGCGAATGGCGCTGGACCGAAGCCGACATTCAGGGCACCCTCGACGCCTTCGCCAACCGGGTGCTCCCCCCGCCACCGAACCCGTGGGAGCTATCCCCCACCAGCCTGCGCCGACTCGGGCGCGGCGCATGAGCACGAAAAAAGGGCCGCCAGTTGCCTCTGACGGCCCACGCACCACAACAACCCGGATCGAGAGGAAACAGGAAATCATGCTGCAACCGACATGTTACCCCGACACCAGCGACGCAGACCGCATTGCGGCCATCACAGCACTCGTGCAGCAACTCGCCGCCGCGCAGGAACGCAAAGCCCAGATTGTCGAACAAGAATCTGCGCTGAAAGAAGCGTTACGCGGGATTCTCGGCACCGGCTCCCACCGCTACGGCGGCCTCAATATCAGCATCACCCTCAACCGCCGATTCAACATCGACCTTGCCGAACGCGCCTATCCCCGCGAACAACACCCGGACCTGTACACCCTGGCCCTGGACCCAAAAAAGGCCAAGGCACACATCGCTCCCACCGACTACGACGCTCTCATGTCCACCGTCGGTGACCCCCGCGTCACGCTGCGATGACTGCCACCGGGCTGTATCCACCCCTGAACTGGCGCATCGGCGGCACCGCTAAGTCCGCGCTCGAGGTAGCCGGGATCAACCACACTGCCATCATCGGTGGCATCGGCTCCGACCCACAGGTCAACGGCCGCGAGCTGCTCAGCATCATCACCGCCGCCATCGCCGATGCCCCCCGCTCCCGGCAACGCCACATCGGCCCGTCCGAACTTGGCATCCCCTGCAACTGGTGCCTCGCGCACAAGCTCGCCGGCATTGAAGAAACCCGCACTGGCGGGGACTGGCTGCCCGCCATCGGCACCGCGGTCCACGCCTGGCTCGACAACGTGTTCGGCGAGGAAGATGCAGCCGCCGACCTGGCCGCCGTGCACGCGGGCAGGGAAGGCGAAACACCCCGCTGGATTCGCGAGTCCAAAGTTGATGTCGGCGAAGTGGACGGCACCCACGTCACGGGCAACGCCGATCTTTACGACACCCTCACCGCCGAAGTCACCGACTGGAAAATCTGCGGACCCACCACACTTCGCAACGCCAAGTCGTCGGGTCCCTCGGTCACCTACCGCACCCAAGCGCACCTCTACGGACGTGGCTTCACCCGTCGCAACCTGCCCGTGTCCATAGTGCGCATCGCCTACCTGCCCCGCACCTCCGTCACCCTGCAGGACGCGGTGCTGTGGTCCGAGCCCTACGACGAAGCCATCGCGCTCGCCGCCCTCGAGCGCGCCAACGCTCTCGCTCGAGCGATCCGCACCGTGGGCATCGACAAGCTCACCACAGGTCTCACTCGAGCACCTGACTGCTACTCCTGCCCTCGCTACCCCAACGCAGACGGCAGTGCACCACTCGCGCCCGGTCACCGGGCGCCCACCAGCAACCCGAGCAAATCCATGTTCGGGAACTGAAAAAACCACCCTCACAACACACCCCCAGGAGAAAACATGTCCCTCTTCGACACCGACAACCGCACCTCCGTGTCCTTCAAAGACGCCACCATCGGCACCAACTTCGACCTCACCATCGACAAGAACCCCGAAATGGTGCAGTCCACCGACTTCGAAACCCGGACTCCCGCAGTCTGGTCCGACGGCAACCCGAAAATGTCGGTTGTCATCTCCGTGACCAACAACGCCACCGGGGAGCAGCAATCGTTGTGGGCCGCGAAACCGGGTGGCATGTTCTCCGCGCTCGCCGCCGCCGAACAGAAAGCAGGTGCGGAGATCACGGCCGGTGGGCGCCTCGTCGTCACCTTCTCCGGGGAGACGCCGAACAAAAACCCGCGGCTGAACGCCCGCAAGGACTACAGCATCGACTACACCCCCGGCAACGGTGGTGTCCTCAACCCTGCAGAAGCTCGGACACCCATCGCCGAGACTCCCCCTACAACCCCGGTTGCAACGCCGGACAACGTCGGCACAGCCCGCCAACTCATCTCTGCCGGCCTCGACGACGCCACCATCCTCGCCACAACTGGCCTTGACGCCAAAGTCGTCGCCGCTCTCCGTAACGCCGCCTGACCGGTTGCTGGACCTCGTCCCGCGGTCAATGTCGCGGGACGGGCTCGAACACCCGGCCCACTAAACGCAGCGGCAGGAGCAGCCCCTTGAGCATCTATTATTCCGACGAGTCGGTGACCCTGCATCACGGTGACTGGCGCGAGCTGATCCCTGCCGACCTCACCGTGGATCTGATCGTTGCGGACCCGCCCTACGGTGAGACCTCCTTGGACTGGGACACCTGGCCGTTAGGGTGGCCGACGCTGGCGGCGAGGCATACGCGGTCGATGTGGTGCTTCGGGTCGATGCGCATGTTCCTCCGGCAGCGCGACGAGTTCGCCGCCTGGAAGCTCTCCCAAGACGTGGTGTGGGAGAAGCATGCGGGCACTGGGTTCGCGTCGGACCGCTTCAAGCGAGTCCATGAGCACGTCCTGCACTGGTACCGCGGTCCGTGGGGCGAGGTCCAGCACGTAGCGCCTCTAGAGCCGTCCGGCTCTCCGTTGAAGGGTCGGACTATCAATCGCGGGCCAACTGTCCACTACGGCAAGCAGGGCGCGGTTGGATGGATCGACGAAGGCACTCGGATCGTCCGTAGCGTCTTGAAGGCGCGGAACATGCACGGCAACGCGATCAACGAGACCGAGAAGCCGGTCGGCATCCTCGAACCCCTCATCGCCTATGGGTGCCCACTAGGTGGAACAGTGCTGGACCCGTTCGCGGGCTCATCCTCGACACTCGTGGCCGCCCGCAACACAGGACGCAAGGCCATCGGCTACGAGAAGCGCGAATCCCAGTGCGAGGCAGCCACTTTACGGCTCTCGCAAGGCGTCCTGGACTTCGGGAATGCCGTATGACCCTTACCGTTCCCGACATTGCACCCGAAGACGACACCCTTACCGCAGCGCTCGCCTACGCAAGCGCAGGCTGGTACCTACTACCCGTCGAACGCGGCTCCAAGAAGCCCGGATCCATTGTCGGCAACAACTGGCACACCAAAAGCAGCCGCGACCCCAAAACCATCGCCGCCTGGTTCGTCGGCACAGACCACGGCATCGCCCTACACGTCGGACGCTCCGGTGCCGTCGTACTCGACGTCGACACCCCTAACAACCTCCCCGCCGTCATCCTCGAGGCGCTGCAGGTGTCACCACCCCCAGCGCAAACCACCCGCACCGGAGACACCCGCCGCGCCCACTACATCTACACCCAACCCGCCGGGCGGATCCTCGGCAACGGCACCGGCCAACTCGGCGGCACCTGGGGCGAAATCCGCGGACTCAACGGTGTCATCATCGTCACCCCCTCCCTGCACGCCGACGCCGCTAACGGTGGCCTCTACACCTGGGGCCGCACCGGACCCGTGCCACCGCTACCCGAGTCGCTGGCCGCGCTGCTGCACGACAGCACCAACGCCACCGACTGCGCCACCGACACAGCCGTCGCCGCGTTCATCACCCAACACACCACCTCGAGTAGACCCGAACTCCTCGAAGGCTGGCAACGCCTGTTCGCCGAACGCGCCAAGGCAGGCGAATCACGCCACGACCGGATGCTGTCCGTCCTTACCGGTGCGCTCAAAGAAGCCGCCACCGGCCACCTGGCCGCCGGTGCCACCATCACAGCCCTACGCACCGACTTCATTACCGCAACCACCAGTGAGCCGGTAGGACGGCAAGGGCACGCCCGCAAACCTGCTGAGGCTGGCGACGAGTTCCACGGCATCCTGTCCTGGGCGGTCGCCCAAGCCAACGCCGCCGATCCCATCCAGACACGGGAGCGCCTCGCCCGCACCCAACCCACCGTCGGACCACCACCATCGCGCCACCTTCGTGTGGCCCCGGCCGGCGACGAGCATCACCCCACCGGCACCGACGGTCCGACCATCCCGCAACGCGAACCCAACGAGCGGCCACCACTGACCGTCATCGACAGCACCACCAACACCATCAGCGCCATCGCCACGTACTACGGAGCCTCAGAAAACGGCACCGCCCTCGCCCTCGTACACCTCGAAGGCGACACCATCCGCTACTGCCCCGAACGCGGCCGGTGGCTACACTGGGACGGCTCACGCTGGGAATGGGACACCGCCGAAGTAGTCCGCGAAAAAATCCTCACCATCGCCGCCCTACTCCCCGAAGACAGCGCCTGGAAATCGCACAAACACCGCGCCCTCTCCGCCGCGGGAGTCACCGGCATCGCCCGGCAAGCACAAACCAAACCCGCCATCGTGGTGCGCCTCGCCCAACTCGACGCACGCCCCCTCGAGCTCAACACCCCCGGCGGCATCGTCAACCTCCGCACCGGGCAACTCCAACCACCCGACCCCGCATCACTACACACCCGACTCACCACCTGCACACCAGACGCCGCCGCCGACCAAAGCGTTTGGCTGCGGTTCCTCGACCAAACCTTCGCCAGCTCCCCCGAAATGATCGACTACATGCAACGCCTCCTCGGGTACAGCGCCACCGGCGAAATCCGCGACCACGTACTCCCCTTCGCCGCCGGTGAAGGACAAAACGGAAAAGGCGCCACCCTCGAGGCCGCGCTCAAAGTGCTCGGCGACTACGCCACCACCGCACCCAACGCCTTCCTCATGGCCAAGATCTACGACGGGCACGACACCGAAATCGCCCGCCTCGTCGGAACCCGCATGGTCCTGTGCTCCGAAATCGACCAAGACGCCCGATTCGATGAAGCCAAAGTCAAACAACTCACCGGCGGTGACACCCTCACCGCCCACTTCATGCGCCAGGACTACGTGACATTCGCCCCCACACACAAACTGTGGCTGATGGGCAACCACAAACCCGCTGTCCGCGCCGGCGGGTACTCCTTCTGGCGCCGCTTGCGCCTCATCCCGTTCAACCACACCGTCGCCGAATCCGACCGGGTGGACAACCTACAAGGCATCCTGTCCAGCACCCACGGACCCGCGGTCCTCGCCTGGATCATCGCCGGAGCCGTCCGCTACCTCCGCGACGGATTACAAGACCCGGACGCAGTGAAAGTAGCCACCGCCGAGTACGCCAAATCCGAAGACACCATCGCCCGCTTCGTGGACGAAGCCTGCCGAATCGGAGGCGGACAGATGATCAAACAAAAGGTCAACCAAGTCCGGGAAGCCTACGAACACTGGTGCCACACCGCAGGCGAAACAGCCGTCAACGCCAAAAGTCTTTCCGCTGCACTCAAGCGAGACCACGACGTTCTAGTGGGCATCCGCTCCCACGGCGAACGGTTCTACGGCAACCTCAGCCTCATCCGCGAGGACGAAGAACGATGAAAAATCCGGCACCCAAAATGTGGCACCCGGTCTCTTGTTGGCCTAGTTCGAAGCTCACGCCCCTACTGGGTGCCAGATTATGCGTCACCCTGGCACCCGCAAAACCGCAGGTCAGACATACCGGGTGCCACATGGTGCCACATTTCCTAATCTATAAGCCTTACGCGCACACACAAGAAGAGGAATACACGAAAAATGTGGCACCCGAGGACATCGGGCGATGAAGCCGAAGCCCTTACCGCGATACCTCGCTGAGGCCATCGAAGCCAAGACCGGGCAGGAACTCGGCCAACGCCGAGCCCGAGTCATCGGATGCAAGACATGCAACGAACCGGTGTTCTCCGGGCTCGACGGAGACATCGCAGCACTCGAAGTACGAGCCGACGTGCGACCCCTCAACGCCGTCGGAGAACTCGCCGCCCTCATCGCCGGACGCACCACTTACGAACTGACCTGGAACCGCAGCAACGGCCGCTACGAACTCGAGTGGCGCAGCCAATGGCAGATCGCCGGCCGCCCACCAGGAACCCCCGGAATCGATGTCCTCGCCACCCACGTCTGCGGAACCAACGTCGGCGCAGGACGACTCCAAACCGGACCAGCAGCCGCGATGGTGCAACTACCCGCCGAACCCCCATTCTGACGCTCACAGGAGACCTCATGCCCCGCACCCGTTCCTCAGCCAAAGCCGCCGGCGCACGCTTCGAACGACAGATCGCCGACCACCTCGCCCAGGTACTCGAGGACGACCGCATCGACCGCAGAGTCAAAACCGGCGCTAAGGACCGCGGTGACATCGCCGGACTCCGAGCACACGGCCAACGCATCGTGCTCGAGTTGAAGGACTGTGCTCGAGTGAACCTCGCAGGCTGGGTCACCGAGGCGCACGTCGAAGCGGGAAACGACGACGCGCTGGTCGGCGTGGTGGTGTCGAAGCGTCACGGTGTCGGCAGCCCCGGCGAGCAGTGGGTGCACATGACCGTCGACGACCTGGTGGCACTACTGACCGGCGAACACCAGGAGTGATCGTGGTGCACCTCATGGCCGTTTGCACAAGCACAGGTGTGTCGTGTCTTGCGTGATAGGCCGCAGGTGTCTACAGTTCGGGTTAGCGGTTGCCTCCGCTGAACCACCCCCCCACCGACCGAGAGGAATCTCCGATGACCACCCGAGCTCCCCGCCTCATCCACCAGCCGAGCCACCCCAACCTCACCCCCGACCTCCCCGTCGACACCGAGGTCACCTTCTACGAATCGATGGTGACCCGCCTCGACGGCATGATGACCCTCGGCGGGAACCTGACGGTCAGCGTGATCACCGTGGACGGTCAACGTTTCATCGTCCCCGCCGACGACCTGGCCCTGGTGGCGTGATGAGCACCTCGACGCTGGACTTGGACGCCTTACACCTGGAATCAGGTTCACACCGCGACCCAGACTCGGGCGTGTGTTTACTTGAGGCTGTGGCCCTGTTCGCCGGGGAGAAGCACACCGACCACCCACGGTGCGTGTCCACACTGCTCGCCAACGTCGGTATCCGCCTCAACGACCGGGCCACCGACACTCAACGCCAAGACCTGAAACGGTTCATTCCGCTCGTGGTGGGTACCGCCGGGGACGGCCAAGACGATGCGCGCCGTTGGCTGGCCGTGGACCGTTCCGTCAGGTTTCTGCTGCCGAAGTACCTCGACCTGCTCGACCGCCGCGAGCAGGCCGCAACGCTGCGGACGCTGCCCCGAATCACAGATGCCGACACGTACCTCCCGCACGCCAAGCGGTTGCGGACCGTGGCCGACGAGATGTACGAGCTGCGGCGGACCCGCTACGAGACGATCCGGGCGGCGGTACGGGAGGCGCTGAAGAACAAGCCCGATGCCGTTGCCGCTGCCGCTGCCGATGCCGCCGTTGCCGATGCCGTTGCCGATGCCGCTGCCGCCGCCGCTGCTGCCGCTGCTGCCGCTGCCGGTGCCGGTGCCGTTGCCGGTGCCGATGCCGCTGCCGCCGCCGCCGCTGCCGCCGTTGCCGTTGCCGCCGCCGCTGCTGCCGCTGCTGCCGCTGCCGTTGCCGTTGCCGGTGACCCGTGGGTCACCACCTATGACGCGGTGTACGCGAAGGTCAAACCGATCTATCAGGAGAAGTGCGCGGGGCTGATCGCGGAGTCCTGGGACGACGCTGTGGCGCTGTACGCAGACCTGATCGACCCGGCGAAGGCGGTGGCGTGATGAGCACCCTCATCGCTTTGGACTGGCCCCGCCTGCTCAACACCCCGGACACCCGCTGGTACCTGGACCGCGAGTCCTGGGAGCAGCACAGCCAGTGCAGCAACCTTGGCTGCACCGAGCCACCGATGGCCTACTTCGAGTACCAGGTGAGCATCCTGCCCGGCGACGCCAACGACTGGACCAACGACCAGTACGAACTGGTGTGCGCGACGCACCTGCCCTACATGATCGAGTACGTCACCGGGGAACCTCTCGTCGACGGCACGGTGGTGGAGGTTGGGGTGGACCCCGCCTTGCTGCGGTTGACGGGTGTCGACCCCGCTGTGGTGGATCAGTTCAACAAGCACGCGCTGGGGGTGTCGGCGTGATGCACATTCACGACACCACCTGTGCTGCCCGCGGCGGTCAGTGCCCGGCGGACCCCACGTACTTCAAGCGCACCAAGCCATGCATGGCCGGCGGTCCGCTGTACGGCCCCAGCAATGAGCAACCCAGTCCTGTCAGATGCACTCGGATGGCACACGCCTCCGGTGAGCATGTCGGCTACGGGGACAGCTTTCGAATCGTCAGGTGGGCCGCATGAGTACCCGCGACGAGTTGGAAGCCGCCTCGCGCACCTCTTGGGGCATCGATGTGGACGCCGCAATGCGACGGCACCCTGTGGGGTCGGGCGCCACGGAGGACGATCGGTGGACTTCCCGGGACCAAGCGGAACTGAACCGTGTGCTGACCGCTGAGGCCCACCCCGCTCTGCCGCCGAACTGGCAGGCATGGGCCGACGAGAACACCCCCGAGGATAACCCGATCCCCGACGCCGTGGCGTTCCTACTCCTCGGCTTCCTGGCGCTGATAGTGCCCGCGCTGATCGTGGTCTCCGCCTGGCACTGGCTGGTGCAGTGATGACCGCCTACATCTTGGCGTGGCGGATGCGCCGGGGTTTGGACGGCACCCGCATCCCTTTCACCCGCGCTTTGCGTTTCGCTCGTTTGGGGTTGGCGGACGCCGCAACACTGACCGGTGCACGATGAACGTCCTGTCACTGTTCGCCGGCATCGGCGGTATCGACCTGGGCCTCGAACGGGCGGGCATGACCGCTGTGGGCCAGGTGGAGATCGACCCCTACTGTCGCCGCGTCCTAGCCAAGCACTGGCCGCACGTCCCACGGCATGGCGACGTCCGAACAGCCACAGATTGGTGGGCCAGTGAGCCAAGACCTCGAGTCGATGTTGTTTGTGGTGGATTCCCTTGTCAGCCGGTCAGCGAGGCGGGTCGAGGGCTGGCGCAAGAGGATGCCCGGTGGCTCTGGCCTGCCATGGCGGAAGTTGTCGCAGCGATCGACCCTGAGTGGGTCATCGGCGAGAACGTGCCCGGTCTGCTCAGCCGCGGAGTCGAGATTGTTGTCGCTGAACTGGCAGCACTCGGATACCGCGTTCGGGTGGGAACGATCTCAGCTTGCGCAGTGGGTGCCCCACACACACGGGAGCGAGTGTTCATACTGGCTCACTCCGTGCGCGTCGGATGCGGAGAAGGGAGCGATCTCGATAGCACCGGAGGGCGCTGCGAGACTCGCGCGCCGGTCGGCAAACGGCGGGTCTGTCCGGCTAAACGATCAGATCGGCGGACGACCGAACCCACGGTGGCTCGAGTGGCTAATGGGATTCCCGGATCAGTGGACCGAATTAGAGCCCTCGGAAACGCGGTCGTCCCTGACGTCGCCGAGTACGTCGGCCGGCTGATCATGGCGAACGAGCGACAGTTGGTGGCGACATGATCGCCAACGAGCTGGCCCTACGCCTGTCCACCCTCATCCCGAATCCGACGCAGATCACGGAAACGGTGTGGGGGCCGCGGTTGCCGGCGGATTCGTGCACGGAGGCGGACACCGCCACAGCATGGGCACGTTGGTGCCGCGACCACACGGGGGGTGTCTTGTGATCCGGTCAGCGCCGTACTACTGGGTGACCTGCGACGTCTGCGGTACGAACGCGCAGATTGATTCCGACTACTCGGCGTGGGTCACCGGGGGTGACGCGGAGGAGTCCGCCGAGGAATTCGATTGGTGCGTCGAGGGCGGCAACCACGTCTGCCCGGACTGCATCCCGCCGCTACCTGATGAGGACGACGAATGAGCACCGAGGTAACCCCCGAGTCTCTGCGCACCCACGCGACGTGGCTGGACGCCCACTGTATGCCTGTAGAGGCGGCTGCCTTGCGCTGCGAGGCCGACCACCTGGAACGCCAGCAACTGCCCACCGTGCCGGGTTGGTATCCGGGCATTGTGGTGGAGCGGGGCGGGGAGTCCTGCACCGGGGCACTGCTGGCGGACGACGAATCGTGGCAAACCGCACTATGTGTGGGCGATCATCACACGCACTACCCCCATTCGGGCGGTGTCACCATCCGCTGGGCTGAGCAGGACGGCACAACACCGGGACAGACGCTGTGGGAGGCAGATAGCAGCAATGGCGGACCGGAAACATGGCCATGGCTGAGCCTGGAGGCGAAGGATTATTGGGAGCGCGTGGCCGCCGCTGTCCTCGCCGCTCACGGCACCCCCACCCTGACCCCGGTGGGTGAGCACCCCGAGCCGGGCACGCGGGGTCTGTTGCCGGTGGTACAGGAGAGCGGCGAGTGGTGCAGTCGCGAGCTGGGGATGTTCCTGTGCCTCGCTGGGAGCACAGCCAGCAGGGCCATTCTCGTTGACCCTCGCCCGGACGGTGCGCATGAGTGACGACTTGTCCCCTGTGGAGCAGGCCCGCGCCGCACGGTGGGCAGCGGACTGGCTGATAGGTGCGGGGTTCAACACTGGTGCTGGAGGTTTTGTGGTCAAAGCGCTATTCGATCATGCCGACACCCTGGCCCCCTCCGAAACGGTGGAGTCCCTACGGGCCGAGCGGGACGAAGCGTTGGCAGAGATGGAAGAGGTCGAAGCTGCTTGGCGGCAAGAGCAGTTTATGCACCAGAAAGCGTGGGCCACGATCCGCAACCTGCAAGCCGAGATGGCCGAAACCCAAACTGACTTGCACAAGGCCAACGCCGAGGTCTACCGTCTCCGCGCCGCTATCCCCGTGGCTGATGCCGCATGGGGGCGGTCCAAGTCGGATCGGACCTGGCACAAGGGGGCCGACGAGCCGGAAGGCGTCAATCGGGTGACCGACATTGGCGGCGATGAGTGGGGCAGGGCTAACGGTAAGTGGAGCCACCCCCATGCGGGTCCGTCGCGCTCGTGGGCGAATCTCCTCAACGCCTACGGCCCGTTGACCGAGGTGATTTCGCGATGAGGACTGACACCGCAAGGGCTGTTCACACCACGCTCCGTACCCCCGAACTAGGCCGTGAGGAGTCGTGGGAGTTGCAGGTGCATTGCCGCGGCCCCCTGGCCTACCTATGGGATGACAGCCTGGACGGCGAGTTCGAGTCCCCGTCAGCGCGCAGACGCCGGCACCGCAAAGCCGCGGAGGTTTGTTCCACCTGCCCCGCAAGGTCGGCTTGTGCAGCCGCCGCCACCCAAACCCCGCGGGCTGAGGGGATTTGGGCGGGCACCCTGATCGGCGGTTCCCGGCCCCTGATGGTGCCAGGACGGCCCTGCCTACGCTGCGAACGCCCGTTGTTGCCGGGGAAGTCTCACAAGCCGTTACCGGCGGGTTGGGTGCGACACAGCGCCCACGGGTACTGCCACCCCTGCCTCAAAAACTACTACCGGCAGGGGGCACCAGCATGAGCGAGTTAGGCGAGTGGACCGAGTGGTCTGTGATATCCGAACGCGGGATCGAGATATGCAAGGACCGGACGCACGCGATGCACCAGTTTTACACGTGGTATCGAAACGATGCTTCGGCCTACCCGGCGAGCAGGGAAGTCAGCGGATCCGACTGGGGACCAGCGTGAGCACGCACAGCTTCGACGTCACCGTGTCCTCGCACGATGAACTGCAATACGGCATCACTGCGGCACGGCGCCACGGTTCCCAGCACGCCCACCACCGTGTTGTTGTGTCCGGCGAGTACGGGCACACCGAGGCCAGCCTCATTGCCGCTCAAATGGCAGCGGCCACGTCGGGGATGCCTACCGGCGTCTATGTGAGGGAGTGAGGCGACGGTGAGCACGCACACGATCATTCTTGATCTCACCCGGCCGTTGATGACAAGCAACGAGCAGAGGCGGGCGCACTGGACCAAAGTCCGCGACACGAAGTGGACAACCGAGTTGAGCGTCTGCAACGTGCTGCGGCGGCGGGGTGACGTCGCAGTGACTACACCTGTGGACGTGCACCTGACCTGGTACGCCCCCGACGCCCAACGGCGCGACTCGGACAGTCTGGCCCGTGCTTGAAGGCCTGTTTGGACGCGTTGGTGAAAGCCGGGGTGATCCCTGATGATTCTTGGGCGTATGTGCGCCGTTCCGGATGCTCGGTGGTTGTGGACCGCGCCGACCCCCGCATAGAGCTCAGCATTCAGGAAGTGGACGCAGCATGAGTGTGATCAGGGTAGACAGCATCGAGGATGACGTGACGCTTAATCTCAATCTGACACCTGCACCTGGCGAGGCGTGGCTTGCGCTACGTGAGGGTGAGAGACGGCGGCGGGTACGCCTAGAAGACAGTCAGGCTGAAACGATATCTACGGCGCTCAATCAGATTTGGCAAGCGATCGTGCCGCTGTTGGAGGACTCGCCTGATGAGTGACGCGGAACCATCGTTCAGTCCGTACGAGAACACCATGGCTGGCCTGAAATACGGGTGGAGCCGGTACGCGCCGGAAGAGTACGCACGGTGGTACGCCCTCACGCCCGAGCAGAAGGCGGCCGAGATCGCCGAGCGCCGCCGCGTGCGGGACGCTGAGCGGGCGGCCGAGCGCTATAAGGCCGAGTTTGCGCACTACAAGGCACTCGCGGACGCCACTGGCCTACGCCGCGCTGTCTTGGAATTGCACGCGCCGACGTTTGAAGAGTTCGGCTCTAGTCCTGGCTGTTCCTGTTGCTACGACAGTGAGTACGGCGCGGATGATTGGCCGTGTGAGACGTACGTGCTGGCCCGCGACTTCCCTGGAGGCGCAGTGTGAGTAAGGCAGCGGACGACTACCGGGCCACCGCGCAGCGGATGCTCGAAGCCGGCAACCAAACGTCGGTCAACCTGGCGCTCGCCATCCAAATCTTGGCGCTTGACACGGACGTGGCCGAGTTGCGGGCACGGCTGGATGCGCTCGAAGCACCGGGGGATAAGTGAGCAGCGCGCAGCGTGTCATTGACGACATCGACGCCTTGGTCGATGAGCAGCTACGACAGGAGGCCAGCGGCTACGACTGGAACCTGAACCAACCCCGTTGCCGCTGCGGTTGCATGTGGCACGGTTTGAGCAGGTCTGGTTGTCCTGGCTCCGACGTCGAGGGTCCGGCTATGGCGACTGGCCTCAGGTTCGGGAATTGGGCGTCTGAGATGGTGCTCCCTCCCCGCCGACTCAGCCACGTCGATCCGGAAGATCTACGCGAAGCGGCGGAGCTGATCACCGCCGCGTTCCGTGTCGTGTACGCGGATGTAAGTCGGGTGTGGGAGTCAATTAGGCGCACGTTTTTGGGCCTTCCGCACCCGCAGGCGCAGGCGCAGTCTCGTTGCGCCCTGGCCGCTCGCCGCCGCATGCACTCCGACCAACTCCGGGTTCAGCGCCGGGCGGCCAGGCGAGCGAGGAGACGGCAATGACCACTCCTGAGCGCACCACCACCGACACCCGCGAACGTTTGTCCGGGGTGCGGGAACAACTCGACGACGCTGTGCAAGACCTGATCGGGGTTCGGCATGGCACGATCACCGTGGACACCCCCAACGGTGGCACCAACATCCGGGCTGTGTACCGGGACAGTGTGTACACAGAAATGGTCGCAGCCCTGCCGGGTGGGCAAGGCACACAGTTGGGGAGTACAGCCCGGTCGATGCCCCCGTTGTGGGTGGACGGTTTGATCTGGCTCAACGAAGTGCACGCCACCATCGCTGACTGGGTGCGTATGTACGATTTGCCCGGCGAGTTCACGGTCGCTGAACAGCTTGACTTGCTCACCACCCTCAAATGGCGGCCGCAGGACGTCCCCCTGATCCAAGATCATGCCGACAGCATTCGGCGCTGGGTACGAACTGCGAGCTCGCTGATCGACGGCGAAGAGCAACGCAAGATGGAGCTCGTTTCGCCTTGCCCCGCGTGTGGTGTTCGTACCGTTTACCGCAAGGATTCCGGGGGTGACACCGTTCGGCAAGCTGCCCTGTCGTTGACCACCACAGGGTGTGTGTGCCTCGCCTGCCGGCATGATTGGGCACCCCAGTACTTCCAGCACCTCGCGGCCGTGCTCGGCTGCAACATACCCGGCGTGGCGTGAAACCACACTGATGTAATTTCTGATGTATGGTGGGCCTACGGCAGCAGTGACTCTCCAGCTAGCCGTTCCTAACGTCCCCGCCACTGTCCGGGGACCGCCCCCGCTGTTGCGGCACGTCTCCACTCCACTTGCGGACGGTCAACCCAACTGTGGGGGCACCTAACTCCCCGTCGTCCTCCGGGCCTGGCGGGGCATATGGGCGCATCTGGGATGCGACTGGCCTCCAAAGCCGGTTGAGTCGGGTTCGATTCCTGGCGCCCGTGCGACCCCGCTGACCACTACCGACCAGCCGGTCGGGGCGGGACCTTCTCGACCAAGGTCGCCGACCATGCCCGATGCTGTCGAAGCCCTCGCCGTTGCGCTGCTGTTGCGCCGGGACGACACCTACGCCGCCCACCTGCTGGCCGAGTTGGAGGCGCAGGGCTGGACCCTGGTGCACCTACCCACTGTGGAGCAAGCCGTTGACGCCGCCGCACATCAGCCGTGGCGAGCTGAGTGCCGCAACCGTGAAGATCGTGACGCCGCCGCAGTGCTGGACCTGATCAAGGGTGTGTCGCATTGCGTGTACCTACGAAACCCTCTCTGAAGGGGCAGCGGATGATCGCATGGTTGATCGTTGCAGGTGTGTGGCTGGTCGCCATCTTGCTTGGTATCGCCATCGGTGCCTCGCAGGCGAACCGATGACACCCGCCGGGCGTTGGCTCGCCCCGATGGCGACCCGAACATGTACCTGGGGGACTGATATGGCAGAAGTGGTTCCGTTCGCGCACCAGTGGTGCCCGAAGATGCTCACTGAGTACCTTTGCGCGCAGCAAGGTCACGCCCCGGACAAGCGCACCAGCGACGAGATCGGGCGTCTCATCCTCGTGCTCGCTGAGCACCGCCCCACAGGACCGGACGGCAAGCACGGCAATCTGCACACTGCTACGTGCGGTTGTGAGGACCGACCATGATCCCGAATGTGGCGCTAATGCCCGACCCGCGCCTATTCCTTTGGGAACACGATTGCTTCGAGTGGGACGTGAACGACGACACAGGCGAAATCTCCGAGGTTGAAGCCCGCACGTCCGCGCACCTCGCACTCGGAGGTAGTGGCTGGACGCTGGAACAGGTTGAGCCGCTGACGATCAGCCCGTCGATCCTGTGTCACCGCTGCGGCACTCACGGATTCTGGTGTGACGGCGCATGGGTGCCAGCGTGACACCCGCTGGGCGTTGGCTCGCCTGGGCTGCCCTGACCGGCCTCACGTTCACCGCACTGGAAGCGGACGCGCTGCGACGCCGCGACCTGCCCAGCACACTCACCCACTGCCTACGCGCTGCACTTGGTCTACAGCCACGCAGACCCCGCTACCTGCTCCGTGTGACAGCGTTCAACCCTGCTCGTGCACCTGGAGGACTGATGAGACACCTGACTGCGGTCCACCGCGACCCCACCGACGCACGTCCTGGCGGCTGGCATTACGCCTCTCTCGGCAAGCGCGGTGGTGGCCCCATCGGATTCTGCCCGCAGCACGACCCGCACACCACCGAGCGGGAAGCCCGCGCGTGCTACGCCGCCTACGAGCGCTCTCTCGTCCGACTCGACGTGATGTACGGCAATTGGCAGGGCTGCGCCATCTGCGATTCACCCACCAAGAGCGGCGCGGGTAGCGGCGGTTACCGCGACGCACCCCTTTGTGGTGACCATCGTGACCTGTCCACCGTGTACCACGCACTGCACTTGGACGAGCCCGCTGGCGATTCCTGGGGATCCTGATGCCCACCCTTCCTGACACCATCACGATGTACGCCCAGCCCTGCGGTGAGACCCGGCACGGCCTCTGGTGCCCCGACTGTCAAGCCAGCCCGGATCGAGACCGACCTGTTGATCATGAGCACGGACGGGTTGAGCCCGCTCGGCGTGTTCAGCGTGTGCACCGACTGCGGCCTACCCGGCACCCTGCACCGCGGTGACTGACATGAGCATTCAGGTTGTGGCCGGTGTGCAGTCCCGCGAGTTCCTGTTGGCCACCATCGACCACAAGATCGAGCAGGCACGTACTCGCCGCGACTACTACCTGGCCGCCGCCGACCAAGCTGTCATCGACGGGGCACCGGTCATGGAGCAGTTGGCCGTGGCCCGCGCCGACACCGTCAGCGAGTTCATAGACATGTTGCTCGCTCGGCGGTTCCGCCTGACCTCGGAGGCACTGTGACCACTGCCCTTGTGTTCACTACTGCTTGGGTGTCCCTGGTGTGGACCGCCTGGTGGATTTACCGCGGCACCCCCAAACACGGCAAGCACCACACCCCCCTGCCGCCCACTGTGGACCTCGCGAAGGCCATGTACGAGGTGAGGGCCTCGGGAATGCACGGCGCGGACGCCCTAGACGTGCCGAAGTCAGCGGCCCTTGACGCCGACACTCGGCCTGCACCAACCAGCCGGCACACCCACCGCGACCCCACCACCGGGCGTTTCGTGCCGAGGGGCAAGCTGTGAAAAACCCCGACAACGACACCACCGGCCACGACGGACACGGCAGATTCATCCGCACCATCGACACCGCCGAACGCGACGCCGAATGCGCCCGCCTCCGCGCCCGCGACCACACATACCAACAGATCGCCGACACCACCGGCTTCACCTCTGCCACCGGTGCCCGGTTCGCCGTCGAACGCGCCCTGGCTCGGACCATCACCGAACCCGGCGAAGAATTACGGCGCATCGAACTGATGAAGCTCGACGCCCTCGCCCGCGCCGCTTGGCGAGTGCTCGAAGCCCGCCACTACCTGGTGTCCCAAGGCCGCCTCATCCGCCTCGAAGACGGGGCGCCACCGCTGGAGGACGACGGGCCTGTCTTGCAGGCTATCGACCGGTTGCTGAAAATCTCCGAACGACGCAGCCGACTCTTGGGCCTCGACAGTCCTGTGCGGATGGAGGTGTTGACGATTGACGCTATCGACGCCCAGCTCGCCGTCCTCGACGCCGAGATCGCTGGCCTCACTGCAACAGACGAAACTCCGCAGATTGAAGGACCGCCAAGCTGAAAAGCTTCGCCTCGTAGCCGCTGCAGCCCGCAACGTCGACGTGTTCACCCTCCTCGGCTTCACCCCCAACCCCGGACCGCAAACCACCTTCCTGACCCTGCCCGACACCAACGACGACGTGCTGTACGGCGGCGCCGCCGGAGGCTCCAAATCCACAAGCCTGTTCATGTACACCATGCGGTCCTGTGTTCGCTACCCCGGGCTGCAAGCGTTCTGGTTCCGCCGCTCCTTCCCCGAGCTCGAACAGTCGGTGCTGCGAATGTTGATGCGCTACAACTACGGACGGGCGTTGGGGTGCCGGTGGAACGGGTCCACCCACGAACTACGGTTCCCCGGCAGCAGCATCCTCACCTTCTCCCACGCCAAGAACGAACAGGAAGCCACCGCGCTGCAGTCGGCGGAAATCAACCTGCTGCTCATCGACGAACGCACCACCATCCCCCCGAAAGTGGTCGAGTTCATCTACACCAGGGTGCGTTCCGGTGTCCCCGGCGTCCCCTGCCTCGGTATCCGCTCCGCCACCAACCCTGGCGGTGTCGGGCACGCTCAGGTGCGGAAAACGTTCGTCGACGCCACCGACCACGGAGCCCACACCGTCGTCGACGACGCCGGGCGCACGGTGCGCTTCATCCAGGCCCACGCCTCCGACACCCCGCAGCTCGGTGCCGAGTACGAACGCACCCTGAACGGTATCGGCGACCCTGAGCTGCGGAAAGCGATGCGAGACGGCTCCTGGGATGTGTTCCCGAACCAGATGTTCGGGGAGTTCAACCACCAAAAACATGTGGTCCCCGGAACCTGCGAAATACCGGAGTCGTGGTTGCGATACGGGGGCCTCGACTACGGGTG
>JAABUH010002243.1_pt1 | contig 18966 bp, 24 predicted proteins | sample 5559121 | NCBI WGS metagenome assembly JAABUH01 (sample SAMN10711871, study PRJNA513364) | rock metagenome | isolation source: Antarctica rocks | place: Antarctica: Victoria Land, Battleship Promontory nord | collected 2015-12-28
ATGGATGAGATGGACGTTATATCCTCCATGCCCTACATGTCATACATGCCATACCTACCACACCATTATGCCCCCTCTAACTGCACGCGCAAGGCGGCCTTGACCTCCGGCGCGCGCTCCAAGGCGTAGGTCAGCACGGCCTCAAGATAGTCAGACTTGTTCACCTCAACGGGATACAACTCGTGGGCGGCGTCCCGATAGGCGCGGTCGAGTCGGGCGACGAGCGCGCTGTCCAGGTAGAAGGTGTGGCGGCCGCGTGTCCGGGTCGGAGGCGCGGCCGACGCCACGGCCGGGGGCTGCGCGGGGGCAGCCTCGTCGGCGTCCGTAGCCGGTGTGAAGCGGGAGGAGAGCGTGGCGATGCGCTTGGCGCGGTCCTCGCTCATGCGACTCCTCCCGCGACCGGGTCGGCCACGCGCGCACGCACGAGGGCGGCTAGGTCCCTGTAGATCGCGATCAACTCGTCGCGATCCTCGCGCTTCGCCTTCTCGCTCGGCTTGTAGGTGAAGATGGAGCGCCCGGCGTCCCACGCCTCGCGCACGACCTGGCGCTTGGGCACCTCGAACGGGGTCACGGCCGGGAGGGACGCGCGCAACTCGTCGAGGATGCGCCCCGACAGCTTAACATGCTCGACGAGGTTGGGCACGATGGCCGCGATCTCGACCTCAATCTTGAGGCCGCGCCGGATCGACTCGATCTGGTCGAACAGCAGCTCCAGCGCGCGCACCGACGAGGTTTCGGCCTGGATTGGGACGAGCGCCCGCCGCGCCGCGTAGAGCGCGTTGTCGGTCAGGTTGTTCAGCTCGGGCGGACAGTCGATCAGCACCCACTCAACCTCGCGGGGGACGCCGGCGAGCAGGTCTTTCAAGCGCTCCTCGCGGCCGTGGGCCATATAGAGGGCCTTGTCCGCCAGCGCCATCTTGTAGGTCGTCGGGATAACGCTGAATTGCTCGGCGGCCGTCTGCCGAATCAGTGTCGTTATGTCGTGTCGCGCCGGGTCGAGCAGCGCGTCGTAGAGGGCCGGCCCAGTGTCCAGGTAAAGGTCACGCAGGCCCACGGCCTCAGTGAGGTGGCCCTGTGGGTCGAAGTCGACAAGGAGGACCGTCGCGCCAGCGTCGGCCAGTGCGGCGCCGAGGCTGATCGTCGTCTGCGTCTTGCCCACGCCGCCCTTCTGATTGCATACAGCTAGGATATGTGTCACAGGTCCGACTCCTCTAACATTGCTTACTTCTCCTATCTGTTGAAGTTGTCATACATGACCTACATAGCGTACAGATCGGCATTGTCGGAGTCAAGCTGACGCGGGAACGCGCGTTTCCGGGGACACTACGGCGCTGCGGCCTACCACCACTCCAAGACGCGGTAGCCGTGGCGCAGGCGACGGCGCAGGATCGCCTCAACGTGCGCCTGCGCCATGGCGCGGTCGGGGTAGTAGTCGATGCGCGTCCGCTCGGGGCCACCGGTGCGTCCCCATAGGCGCAGCAGCACGCCACCCTCGAACAGGGCGGGGGTCCAGGTCAGCGTGTAGCTGCGGTCACGGTTGCGGGCGGGATCGACGCTACGCAGGTGGACGAACGCGCGGAACTGGGCGGCGGACGGCGGCAATGAGTAGCGTCCCATCGATCGCCCGTCGCTTAGATCGGCAGATACCGGCCCGACCCATCGCCGGGACGCGCGTGGGTGTAGCGCGAGGTGGTGGCGAGGCTGGCGTGGCCGAGGCCCTCGCGCACGAGCGAGATGGGCGCGCCACGATCGAGCGCGTGGCTGGCGTGCGCATGGCGCAACCAGTGCGGGGAGAAGGCGGGGGCGGACGCGAGGCCGGCTCTCGTCGCGGCTGCCTTCACGACACGCCACGCCTGCGTGGGGGAGAGGGGGTGGCCCTGCCGCGAGCGAAACACCGGGACATCCGGTGGGGCATCGGAGGGGCGCAGGGCGACAAGCTCGCGCCAGGTGCCCTCGGTCAGCAGCACGGCCCGCTCCTTCTCGCCCTTGCCCCAGACCGTCACCTGACCAGCGTCCCCGCGCGGCTGGACGTCGCGCCAGCAGAGGGCACAGGCCTCCAGAGGGCACAGGCCTCCGAAAGACGCAGGCCGGCGGCATAGAGGAGGCGGATCAGCGCGTGGTTGCGCCGGTTCGGCTCATGGGCGAGCACGGAGAGGACGTCTTCCTCGGACGGGATACGCTCGGCCAGGCGGCCGCGTACGCCCGGCAGGCGCAGGCCGCGGCCGGGGTTATAGGGGAGGTAGCCGGTGGTGTGGGCGAAGGTCAGCAGGCTCTTGACGGCGGCGAGCATGCGCGTCTGGCTCGCCGGAGCAAGGCCAGCGGCGGCGAGGCTGTCGGCGTAGCCCTGGAGATCGGCGAGGGTCACGGCGGCGAGGGGCTTCGCGACCGAGGCGTGGAAGCGGGCAATGTTGGCGGTGTAGGCGCGGGTACTATGGGGAGAGCGGCCATGCACCCAACGCGCGCACAGGGCGGCTTCGTCCGCAGCGCGCGTTGTGCTCGTGGGGGCGTCCGACGCGTCGGCGGGGATCGCGGGAGCAGCGGCGCGCAGACGCATCGGGCCTCCTCTGTCTCTCGTCTAACTGAGTGCAAGATAACGTTATTTATCGTGCACTCAAAACCCCATAAAAAAAGGCCGCGTGGCCTTTCCCACCGCGACTTTCAATACATTGATTGTACCATCTTTCGGGGAGGAGTGTCAATAGACGAAGTAGACATAATAAGAGAGGGCGGCGAGCGATAACGCGATAAGAGGCTTAAAGAATTGACGGCTACGCAACGTTTACAGGGTGATGATCCACTGTAGCGACGAGACCTTGGTGTCAGAACAGCTGCTATCTAGGCGGGAATAGCAGTAACTGCCTGCTAATAGGCGCATCAGGAAAAAGGTATAATTGCCCATTCACGTCATAGTCAAGGGCAGGGGGTAGGTTGTCATTTTTAGTCTCGTCAGCAGCAGAGACAGAACGACGCTCAAGGTCGTCGAATAAGGGCAACTGCCCACGCGCCTTCATACGCGCATCTATCGGATCGTAATCTTCTTTGCCGTCGATTAAGGCATCAAGCATCTTGTCTACCAGCTTGTCGCGCGCAATCAAATCCTTCGGGTAAATCAAGAGCAGCTTGATGTTATGCTTGGCGCAGACCCGCTGCTTGAGCTTGGTTTTCGCATCATAGTCGGGATTGCCTGTCAAGCCCAGGTATTCAATGAATATGCCGCGAGCCACAAAGTCTGCTCTGTAATTCCCCTCGGGATAGAGCACCTCCTTGGCATGCGTCACTCCAAGCGATGACAGTAAGTCATCGATGGTCTTCTCACCGAGCGACAGGCACACATGCCCGTCTTGGGCAACACACTTGGTGCCCCGTCCCATCTGCTGTGTCCCATCTTCAAGCACCCCTGCTTCCACAAGCGCCTGGAACCAGGAGCCACAAAGCTCCCGCACGCGCTGGATGGACGGACGCCGTTGCAGCAAGTCGAAGATAGCTACTTGCTGTTCAGTAGTTAAGCTCGCCGTGTCTTCGGGCGTCGTGCCGAAATCGCGTGGTGGGACGTAGCCAAGGGTGGCGGCGAGTTCCTGCACGTAAGAGAGGGTATCTTCATGGGATATATCGTGCGTCCCGCGAACGCTCACGTCATTGAAGTAAATATCCGTGAGGCAGGGGCTACAAAACACGATCCGATTGATGCTAATGCGACGAATGAGCGGCAACGGCAGCGAGTCTTCAATGAAAGATTCTCCGCATAGCCTGCAGGTTGTCCACCCCGCAGATTTGAGATGGGAGATTAGACCGGCATCGCGCGCGCGCGCCCGGGCAAAATCGGTCAGGACACTCTTGATAGTACGTCCACGGCATAGGGGGTCGGTGTCGCGCCAGTGATTGATGGTAGCGTCTGGAGTAATATCTAGGAGGTCGTCAGAGACGCTGCGATCAGCAATACCCTTGTGCCATAGCCAGCGATATCGTTTGATCCTGGTGAGAATAACAAGGTCGTGTGTGTCTGTCCACCATGACAGGATATGAGGATTATTCGCATACTCCTCGTTGATGGGTGGCTCCGTATAGAGGGACTCGTCTCGCTGCCTGTACTTGCTGGTCATCGGTCATCCGTTCACGCTTGGTCGTGAGATCAGCACCATGCGTTACCATACAAAATGATGATAACGGTAAGCGACCAAGCCTCTACTCTTCATCGAACCCCTGCGACACGAACTTGAGCGTCCGGCCGTTCTCCGACACGGTCCGCACCACCCCCTCTGGCGCGCCGTCGGGTAGCTCAGCCTCGATCTCTAGCCGCACCCGCACCCGCGCCCCCGGCAACGTGCTCAGGTGCTGCACGATCTCTTCCGCGATCCGTCCCGCGTCACGCCCCAGGCGCATTGTATCCATCTCCGCCGTCCCGTGATAGCGCCGCAGCTTCGGCGGTGCCAGCGACGTTGGCGCGCTCGCCGCCGCCGCCGCCGTGCTGTAGCCAGTTGGTCCGTCGTGCACGGCCGCTAGAGTAACCGTACCGGACGTGCCCACGGGATAGCTTACTTCCTCGCTGGCCTGCGCGGCGCGCGCCCGCGCGACCTCTCCTCATAGACGGCCGTGATCTGGTGTGGCAAGGGATCGACGATGGATGTATGCACCGCCAGCACGGGATCGAAGAGGTAGGCCAAGCGGATGCGCTGCGCCTCGGAGACCAATCGCAGCAGCGCCCCGTCGCCGTCGAAGCTCCAAGGCCGGCCGACGGTGGTAATCGCGATGCTCGGCTCGCGGTCGCGGTACAGCAGTTCACTACCCAGGTGGCCGCCAGCATCTTTATAGGTCAGTTCAAGGCAGCCAGACCCGTACCAAGCAACATTAACCACCGTGACCAGTTCATCGGGCAAGATACCGCGGACGGATGCGCCACACGTCAATTCATCTAGTGTCGCCATATTGTTCCTCTATACTTGACTTGCACCTAACAGCCAGATGATTAGTCAGTTCCCAGTGTGGGCTATTCTTTTTTCAGCCGGATTAATTATTTTCACCACGATATTGTCGAGGAGATCGTCGATATTTGTGTAACGATAAATGGGCAAAACCCAGGGGTATCTCTGAAAGTGCTCAAACATGCCATACTCACTAGCCGAAGCTTGTAGTAATGGCTGAATGGGAAGGGATGGAAGGTTTGGGACAATACGGGCTAATTCCTGGGGGATACTTCGCGGATCGGTGATGTCAGCCACAACGAAGCGAGCCATATGAGCTAATGTAGAAACTGTTTCTTCAATATCTCGGGTGGTAGGTTTATCAAAATCAAACAAAATTGGGAGGTAGTTGCGAGTACGCAACTCAACTCTGATTGCATCCAGAATACTCTTCCGTTCAGGGGTAAATCGCCCCAAAATGAGCACGAATTTACTAGTAATAGCATCTATTGTTTGTCGTATTTTTTCGTTGTTAAGTAGAAGATAAATGAACTGTGCAACCTCAAGGTTGTCAGTTGTAATAGCAGATTCGCTTTTCCCAGGATTATTAATTATTAGATTGAGCTGGTTAGCTCCCTCCAAATCCACTTCCCAAACTGAAACGCCAAAGATCGAACAGTTGGTAAGGTTCGCCCCTCTCAAATTTGTGGCCAGAAATTGTGTGCCAATTAGATAGGCTCCGTCAAGGTTTGCTTCGCTAAGATTAGCCTGGTGAAAGGCTGCTGCATTTAAAAGCGTGTTACTAAGGTCCGCCCGAGCGAGATTTGCGCCCATAAGGCTCGCTCGTACAAGGCATGCCCTATGAAGGTTTGCATCCTGGAGTTGTGCACCCATAAGATTAGCCTCATCCAATTCCGCATGGCTGATATTGGCTGTTTGCAGTTGTGCTCCATGGAGGGCTGCACCCATAAGATAGGCTCCGTTAAGATTGGCTCCCTTGAGATCTATTTGGTCCAAGTTCGCTCTAACCAAGTCTGGATGGCGCAGGCTTGGATTGTTATCTCGCCACTCATTCCACGCGACCGTTCCTTGTTTAAGCACCTCCAGATGCTGATCATTCGCCACTCGACTCTCCATCCATCAAAACTCGTTTACGCATACCTAATACAACACCTTAGTCCACTTGCTCAGGTCTACTGTCATGAATATAAACCTCAATCTCGCCCGGACGCACCTCCAGGACACGGGCGAGACGCCGCACGATAGCCGGGCGTGGCCGCACCTTACCGGCTTCGATGTGATAGACCGTCGAGGTCGAAACCTCCGCCGCAACAGCAAGCTGCTCTTGCGTCAGATGACGCTCCTCTCGTAATCGGCGGAGTGTAGACACACGGCGTCCTTTCGGTGTTGGCTCACCATTCACGGCAATCCTGCACGTCAAGCGCGGCCCTTTTGCTCAACTATTGTCCTGGGAAGTTCCCGACCTGTCAATAGGCTAGCATGGCTATAAACTACGCCCGCCATGTTTTGCTCGAGAACAAAGAGTGACATCAACAATCACCTTGTCGCATATAGCTACTCGCCGCGCCACCGCTACATCGGTAAGTTCCCGGGTCCTTGGTGGATTGCCGAAAGCTGACATGCGCTCTATTCTCTCGCTCCTCCACCCTGCTGATAGAAGTGAGCCTCACGCATCCAATGGTGGAACGCCGACGTCTGTTCCGGTCCACCCGTCATTGGTCATGCTCCTTGCCCTCGGCAGAAGGGATGGCTGCGGTCGTCGAGGCCTTCGGCTTGTTCTTCGCGCCCTTCGGCCGGCCGCGCCGCCCCAACCGCTTGCGCTTGTACTCCTCAAGCGCGGGTTCTGGGACCATGTTCTGACCCGGAGCGATGGCCCGATAGGTGAGCACGCCCCGCGCGATGGCATCCCGCACCGCACCCGGTTGAATGTCCAACAGCGCGGCCGCCTCGGTCGTCGTGTAATGCACCGTGCCGTCGATGACTACTGGCACGCGGTTCCTCCCCCTCATAGTGTCCCCACTATCGTACCGCGTTGGGCGGGGGAGGCCCGGCCCTTTACGCACACCGGCCACGCGGCCGCGCCCTCTGACGCCACTCGATTTCATCATGGATCGATATTCCTCCTGCTCCTGGGTGTGGTGGCCGACCGGGGCATCCACCCCGGCCGGCTTCAATCTGTCGGTCCCGTCAGGCCCGCTACGCGCGGGCGTGGGCAGCGAGCCAGGTGCTGCCCTCGGCGGTCAGGCCGTCCGCGATCATAAGCGTCCGCGCCTGGGCCGCTGCGTCGTCGATGATGGCGACGCGCCAGCGCACATACGCCTCGAAGTGGGCCTCGTCCTCGCCCTCGCTCTCATCGAGGTCGTCCCAGCGGTTGAGGTGGTCGATGACCGCGCTCACGGCCCGGTCGATCACCTCGAACAGCGTCGTTGGGGCCGCGTTCATCGGGTTAGCCTGAGGCTCCTGTGGCGCGTCCTGCGCCTCCTGGGCGTCGTCCCGCCGTGTCTCCAAAACAATCATCTGGTTCATGCCCATGGGTGTTGTCTCCTTACGGTAGGGGGCGGCGCGCTCTCCCCGAACGCGCCGCCCCGCGTGGGGGTGTTAGAAGGGGATCGCGTCGTCGAGGCCGACACCGGCCCCGATGGCAATGGCGCGCTTGGTGGGTGGCTCCTGCGTGCGGGCATAAGGGCGATGGCGTCGGAGCGCGTCCCGCCACAGGTGCTCTAGCTCCGTGTGGTGCGCGTCGCAGAGGCCGCAGGTGTCGGCGCTCTGCCGCCACCCATCGACGTGATGCCGCTCCGTCGCCTGGGCCGTGCAGCCGAGCCAGGCGCAGACGCCGAGCGTCGGCGTCGCCCTGCGGGCTTGGGCACGGGCCTTGTCGCCGGCCGCGTTGCGTCCGAGCACCGGATCGCGCCCGAACTTGGCGCGGTACGACGGGGCCAACTTCTCTAGCAGGTACTCGCCCCAGCCCGCTTCAATAGCGCGGGCGAACCCAACCGCGCCGATGCGGCTGTTTATATGGAATAGGATTGTCAAGTATTGTGGGTGTAAGCACGTACTCACCGAGGACGGCCTCGTGTCATGGAGTGGGGAAACGAGCGCTGCCGTTGCATAATCATACAGCCGCGTCGCTCAGTTGTCCGCGTAGCCCTGATCCCACGTACGCTGCTGATCGTGATTGCGGAGGTCGCCCCCGAAATCGACGGCAGCCTAACAGCCCATCCCGAACGTCGATTCCGGTGATATCCTGTAGGTATGGCCCTAGCAGAGAAACCAACCACATCGCCCCGTTCCACGGACAAACGAACCACCGTGAAGCGGATGGGCAAGCAGCCACCGCGTTACCGCTTCTTTCTCAATCCGTACCCGGACATCCGCTTTACGTCTTGTCCCCTATGTCGGCGCAAAACCCGGCAGCGCAAGCTCCCGCTCATGATTCACATCGACCCGCTCACCCCCGTGGCCCTGCACAAGACCTGCCGCTTCTGCCCGTCGTGCGATCTGCTCATCGCCCACCAGGATGAGTTGGAAGCCGTGCTGACCGCCCTGTTTACGACACACAAGCCCGAGGTGGTGGGCAACGAGTACCTCGTCCTGGGGACTATGGATCGCACCGAGTGGCGGCGCGGGCTAACCACCCCCCTGACCATTCAGGAGATGGTCGCGGTCCTGCACGACTTCCGGGGAGTGGTGCGCTTGGAACCCGCTGCCTGGGGCTGGGGGCGCTAAGCGCGCCTGCACAATCGTATGGTCACGCGCCTGCGGATCTGCATAGCGTTCTTCGCTGGAGGGCCGGTTAGATGAACCAGCCCCGCACCTACGGCGAGTTGCAACAGCGCTGGCTTCACCAGGTTATGCCAGACGCTGTGCTGTCGGACGCGCACGGGCAAGCCTCCGGGCCAGTCCTGCGGGCCACCATCACCCAATTGCAGCACGCCGTGCGCGAGCTCGCGCGTGACGCTGGGACCGTCGTGGACGTCATGGGCGCCCACGTTCTGGCACCCATGATGGAGAGTCAAGAGGACGTGGTTGCGCTGATTGAGGTGGCGCGCACGGCGCGCACGGTGCGTGGTGCGGGGTCGCAGTACCTTGAAGAGGCGGCACTGCAGGCACTGGTCGACATGGCCGATGAGCCGGCCCTGCCCTTCCTGGTGGAGTGCTTCCGCTTTTCCCGCCCGCACGATGGCTCGGCGGGCCACCGACGGACGATCGTGCTGCGTGGGATCGTGACCATTGCGCTGCTGAGCGGGAATGCCGAAGCACTGGCCGTGGTGGAGGAAGCTCTGACCCACAAAACGGCGCGTGTGCGCCTCGCGGCCTGCCGCGCCATTGCCGATGTGGCCGGCATGACCAAGAGTGAGTGGCTCGCCCCGCTAACCGCGCGGCTCGGCCACATGGCCGGCCAAGACCAAGCGCGTGATGTCCGCGTTAGTGCGGCGATGGCGCTGGACGCGGCGGGAACGCCTGCAGAAGTGGGTGGATGAATCCCTCCCAACGCGTCGCCAGACGAGAGCGATGACAACAACGGAGATACCGACTGCGCCAGCCTCCCCGAAAGACGATCCCCCGATCTGGCGCGTCGACTCCTTTCATCGATCGACGCGGCACACCACGGCCCACTCCCCGTATGACGGGGAGTGGGCGTCAAGGGGACCGATGTGTCAAGGGCGATTTATTTTTGACCCACTAACGCCAAGTTAGCTTGACCCCCCGTGAGCCCGCCTGGCGACCGCGTCGCTCAGCATCCACCAGAGATGAGAGCACACGCCAGGTACGAACTGCTTGAAAAAGAAGGGTCATGTTATCTTGGCGCAGATGGGTCAATTCTACGTCGCCGTGTACAGATGTCGCGCTGACACGCGGTTTCGCCCGGTGCCCATGGCTCGTGGGCCTGCGCTAGCCGCACTCCGGCCCATTCGCCACGGGCCCGGACGACCTTAATCTGTCGGCCCATGGATTATGGTGAGCGGGATGCCGCGGGTCGCCGCGCCCTTTGCTCGTTGGTGGAGCGTGTGCGGGAACGGCACATTGCGAGTGCGCTCGTGCGTCTCGGTCATCTTGTCGCGGTCGTCCTCGACCGCGACGATCTCCTCAGGCGTGAGTTGCACCTTCTTAAGGAACATCTCCACCGTGTCCCGGCTCCGAATGATCGCGGCTTGGTCATGCGGGATGAAGAAGGGGCACTTGACGCACGCCATGCGGTAGATGCAGGTGTACCACTCGGCATTGCCGCACAGACCGTGGTCGCCCAGGACGTAATAGACCTGCACGGCGCCGACGGCGTCGGCCTCACGATCGACGAGCACCTCGACCAGCCGGCTGGTGCGCTCGGCCTTCTCATAGGCGACGGCGACCTTGGTGGGATTGGCCCGTGCATACTGCTGCGTCGACCACGGGTTCTTGTGCCCCAGCCACTGCATCAACTCCCAGATCGTCATGCCATCCGGCGCGTTGTACAGCGCCGTGGCGATGGTGGAGCGGGCGCGGTGGCTGGTGATGGCGCCGCGCTCGTCTGCGGCGGGGAGCCCAGCGCGGCGCAGCAACATCGGGATGATCGCGTGGTTGATGTACGACTCCCCAATCGTCCGTCCCCGATACGCGAAGAGGTGGTGCGTGAGTTGACCGGTCTTGCGATCGGGCAGGGGCGGCTGGTCGGCCGGTCGCGCGCGCTCCCAGGTCGCGATGGCCTGACCGACGAGAGGGTTAACCGCCTTGGGGAAGGAGGTGTTCGTCTTGTTGACCGGGACGGTCAGGAAGCACACCGTGTCCCGGGGCAGCAGATCGCCCGTCTCCGCGACCGTGACGTCCTCGCGCTGCCAGCGCACGCAGCCGACTTCCAAACGCCGGATCTCGTCCGAGCGCAGCGCGGCGTAGCACCAGACGATGGCCACGGCGCGCACAAGCGCCAGGGGATACTGGGGGCCAGCGGGGGCCGGCGGCAGGTCGGTCTCGTCCAGGTGGACAGCGGCATGCACGATCATCGACCACCAGCGGATGTCGATCGTGCGCGGGTTCGACCCGAGGGCTCGCCGAATAGGGGTCGGGATGCGGAAGGCCCGCACGGGATCGAAGCGCCGGCGCAGGTTAAAGGGCTCCGCCTGCAAGTCGACGAAGAACGTGCGCATGGCGACATACAGCGCGCCCCTGGTCCCGGCCTTGAGCGGTTGCCCGTAGCGACCCTGATACTGCCGTGCGTCGGTCTGCGCGCAATACTGCCCGATGGTCAGGTCTCGCGCCATCTCCCCCCACTCCGCCGCCAACTCGTAGGTCCACTGCTCCGGCGACGTGATCTCGGGGTGGACCTGCGCCAGCCAGCGCCCCGTGCGCAAGAGCGCGCCGGCATAGTGGGCCCGCGCCCGGTCGCTCAGGCCGACGGCGGCGCGGTGCCAGTGGCGCACCCAGTCGAGCCACGTGGGGTCGACCCCGTCCGCAGCGGAGTACGCCCAGGAGGGGCCGCGCGGCGCGCTGTGTTGGCGGGGCAGCGGAGCGGGGAGGAGGCCCAGGTGCGCCAGCGCCCGCGACACGACCTCCAGGTTTTCGGTGAGGGTCTTGGTGTAGGCGCGCTGGCGCAGTGCGGCGAGGCGCTCGAGCGAGAGGTCGGCCAGGTGGGGGCTCCGGTTGTCCAGCAGGGCGATGGTGAGGGCCATGCGGATGTCGGGCCGCGCACTCGGGCGGTAACCCCAGCTCCGGGCCGCCTCGTAGACGGTCGTCGCCGCCTCCTCCACCGCAGCTAGGCCGAAGATATGCCCGGCCAGGGCCACCCAGGGCATGGCCCGATACGCGAAGAACGGTGACAGGTCGCGCATGCCTCCCAGGACATACGCTAGCACGGCCAGATGCCGGCGCGTGTGGCGCCCACGGTTGTGCGCGCCATGGCGCCGCTGATGGGCCGCGGCCGTCGCCCCAATGGTCTCGGCCCATTCTTGTTCCGTCCAGTGCCAATACAGCCGGCCGCGGCGCTGCACCTCCGCCACCACGACACGCACCGCCACATGCCGCCACCATTGACGGCAGCCGCTCCGCTCCAGGGCGTCGTACAGAGGGCGCACGACGCGCTCCAGGTCTCGCAGGGCGGGCTGCGCCGCGGTCCACCCGGGATAACGCAGGGCGAGGGTGTCGAGGGCCACCCACTCGTCTGGCGTCAGGCGTGGGCAGCGATCGCACGCCGTCACATCGACGGGCGCGACCCAGCCGATGCGGGCGGGCACGCGTGTACGGTCCAGTTCGGTCATGGCTGGCTCTCCTCTAACAGGGCGGCGAAACGGGCGTCAAGCTGTTGCATCGTCGCCCGCACGCGCTCGGCGATCTCGCCGCCGCTCAGGCGGATGTACAGCTTGGTCGTTTCCAAGCTGCGATGCCCGGCGTAGGCCGCGATGGCGTGAATGTCGTTGCGGCACCGCGCGAGATCGGTCAGGCGCAGATGCCGGAACGTGTGCGTCGAGAATTGCGGCACCCCCGCCTCACGCGCCAGCCGCTGCACCACCTTGTCCCAGGTATTGACCGTGAGCGGCCGCGCACGGTTGCGATTCGACTCGGAACGGAACAGGACGCCCCCGCGGATCTCGGCGTCGGCGCGCTGATCAAGGTAGCGGCGCAGCAGTTCGGCGGTCGTCGCGCCGTACATAACCACCCGCCCACGCCCGTTTTTTGTGGCCTCCGGGCGGATCGTGACCTGCTGGTGGGGGAAGGCGATATCGCGCACCTCCAGAGCGACGAGCTCGGAGCGGCGCAAAGCCCCATCGTAGCCGAGCGTGAACATAACCCGGTTGCGGAGGGTATCCCTAGATACCACCTGCAGGAGGGCGGCCCACTCGTCGTCGCCCGGGACCCAGGGCAGCCGCTCGTATTGCGGGAGCAGTCGGCGGGACCGTGCGCCACCGAAGGCCCGGCCGGGGGTGTAGGTCCCGCGCTCGGCGGGATTGCGCTGATCCGCGCGCGCGTCCTCGCCGATCAAGTAGTCGTAGAAGAGGCGTACGACGACGACGCGGCGCTGCATCGTCGCGTTAGCGAGGCCAACGCCGGAGTGCGGGTAGACGATGCGCTTACCCCTGGTGTTGGGCCGATGCGCCATGTCATCCACATAGGTGGCGATGTCCGCGCGCGTCGCGCCGGCGACAGAGATGTCCGCGCGGGCGCAGAAGGCCAGATAGTCATCCAGGTCGTGGGCGTACGCCGTGATGGTGTTGGGCGCACGGCTGAACTTGGCCTCGATCTCTAGCCACCGCCGTACGTGTGGGTGCGCGCCGGCGTAAGGGTAGAACTCCCAGCGAATGTCGTGCATAGATAACCGTCCCTCTGTATATATATACGGCGGCAGATGCCGGCCAATCGTCTCCTGTCCCTGCGCGACACCCCTCCCTCGGATCGGGCGTGCGGCAACCGGATGGATTACAAATAACATACAAGTGCTCCGTGCCGTACCGGGCGAGCGTCGCCTGGCCGCCGAGCCGGCCCCGCTCCTGGGGGGTCAGCGCGCGGGGCGTCCCGCCGGGCGCGGGGATAGCCGGGGTATAGGTATCCTGGGCCTGTGTTACCATAAGGTGAACTCCCTTGTAGGGGGTCTGAGGAGGCGGGTCGCCCAAAAACTCTTGGCGGAGGTGGCGGCCCGTCTTTTTTATTCCCTACACCCTAATTATATAGTTTACGTGAACTATATACAAGGGCAAAAGAGCCTAAAACAGGGGCAAAATAGGCACATGTTTATTCGGCGCACGTCCCTGTAGAGCGAAGATATTTCAGGGTGGGGAACTGCGCGGCCGCCGCGGCGGCACGCCTAAAAGTGGCGACCTCGCTGGCGTCGTGGGGATGCGCGCCGAATACATACAAAGAGGGGAAGGCGTCACGGAGGTAGAAGTATAAGCTGCCGGAATACCGGCTTGTAAAGATACTCGGGGGCAAGGAGCCGCCATTTTATTTTTCCAAGTAGAAGGATTTTGCCTTGTGCTCGGTTGCCCGCGCCAGACGGCATTAGGGCCGTACGTCACGCAACCCTGATGGATCATCCCTACGGGAAGATGGGTGGCTGGCACGAGGGAGGGCCGGGCTGCACGATGTGTTGTGGTGGGGCGGCAAGCCATGCGACGCTTTGCTCATGGCTATCTCGGCAACTGAGCCATAAAGCTAGAGACAAGTGAAGAGTGTAGACAAGGAGCACGCCGTCGCAGTATAGTAGAGGGAGGGAGGGCATCGGGGTCAGCTACCCGGTGAATAGGAGGACGCAAACCCTTTGTGCCGAATTGGAGCGCGACTCCTCAGGATTATTTGGGGGATGCGGTCGGGAACCTTCATAAGAATATGAAGGTCGGGTACGGACGGACGTCTCGTATGTATCTGGGAGCGACGCATCCACGGCCTCCTACCCTCCCTATCACCACCATCGACCATGCTCCGAGTGAGGGGAGACACGATGGTCCGAGCACAATCGATGGCGATGCGCAACGCGTCGCCTCCCATCCCGCCTCTTGCCCACGACGCCCTGTATGTGGGCATTGATATCGGCAAGAGGCGGCACGTTGCCGGCTTCGTGTCGAGCACGTTGCTCTCCCGGCACCAGCGGTTCGAGGGCTGCCCCGCCCTGCCGTTCGACAATAGTCGCGAGGGCTTTCGCCTCCTCATCGACCGCATCTGTGCGTACGCCCCCATGGAACAATGCTCCGTCCTGATGGAAAAGACAGGACACTACCACAAGCCCCTGGTGGGCTACTTGCTGGACATGGATGTGACAGTCTACGTCATGCACGTCCAGTCCCGCCCCCGGGGCCTCGTCAAGACCGATAAGCGCGACGCGCTCGGCCTGGCCAACCACCTCTACAATCAGCTCGAGAAGGGCATTCAGGTCGGCGACAGCGCCCAGCTCGTGCGCCAGGCACTCCCACCCACCGAGGCCGCTGCAGCCCTCAAAACGATGATGGGCCACCGCTTCGAGTTGGTCAATGAGGCCACCAAGCGGCGCAACCAGCTCACGGCCATCTGCGACCAGTTGTTCCCTGAGTTCACCACGGTCTTCGTCGATCCCAACAAGCCGATCGCCCTCGCCGTACGCGCCGCGTTCCCGACCGCCCACGCCGTCGCCACGGCGAGCGCTGAGTCCTTGTGCCACGCGAAAGGGGGGCGGGGACCGAACCGCGCCGACATGGCGCACCTCCAGGAGCTTGCCGCGCGCAGCATCGGCATCACGGACGGCGCGCGAGTCCGCAGCTTGGCCTTCGAGCAAGGCCAACTCATCAGGGAGCTTACCGTCATCCGTGAGCACATCGCGCAGATCGACGCCGAGATCGGGCAGATCGTCGCGCACGCGCGGGAGGGTCGCATCCTCATGGCCCTGCCCGGCATCGGCGCGACCTCTGCCGCCGCGATCCTTGCCGCCATCGGCCACATCGACAACTTTCCGGATGCTGCCCACCTCAAGGCCTACTTTGGGTGGGCACCGAAAGTCACCCAGTCAGGGATGACGAAGGATAGCGCGAGCCTCACGCGCGCGGGTGAGCGGACCATGAAGCAAGTCATGTACATGGTCGCGCTGCGCTGCATCAAGGATGATACCGAGTTCGCTTCCATCTACAAGCGCCTCGTTGAGCGCAAATGCGCGTATGACGAGCGGACGCGCGCCTACAAGGGCAAGCGCGTGGTCATCGCCCGTATCGCGGGTCAGCTCACGCGCATGGTCTACGCTTTCCTCAAGGCGGACGCCGACCTGCTCGCGCGCACACCGGCCGGGCAACAGCCGCCCGAACCGATGCTCTACGACCGCGTCCTCCATCGGTCTCATATCGCAGGTAACTACCACTCTATGACGCCACGCCCGGCGCGCGGGGATCTGATTAAACTCCCTAAGCGCGACGTCTCATCGTGACGGCGGCGACGTATCAGCCCTGTGACCCAAACAAGAATTGGTGTCCCTTGACACAAGTTCATCCCAGGTGATAGTTTCCACATCATGAACAAGCGATTCTTGCGGCTCCCCCTGTGTGGCGCCGCCGTGACCACCCTCGCCGCGTAAGCCCGACGCCTTCGCTTACGCGGCAGGACATGGCGCTTCTTAATGATGCCTACACCCGCTATTGTTTCCGAAACGGGTTGTACTTGCGCATCCAGACGTCGCTCTCCCTTGCCCTCATCCTCGCCGGCCTGTGGCGCCGGGCACCTCTCACCGTACGACACCTCGCCACGATTGACTTGACACATACGTGTCATGGACGGTGAGACGAAAAGCGGCCTTCCAACACGCCAATCAGGCCACCCGCACGCGTGGAAGGGCGGCATGGCCGGGTGGCTAAACCTCGAAACCGTCTCACTGACCACTGCAAACATGTGTCAAGGCGATTGTGGCGAGGTGTCCACCGTACCTCCATCCAGCCCTGGCGTCGCGCCTGCGCACGCCCAAGTCGATAGAGAGCGGGCCTATGTCTACAACACACCATGACCCCCCGTCCCGCCGCACCCCCACGTTGTGGCGGCATCCTGACTTCCTGAAGCTGTGGGCGGGGCAGACCATGTCCCAGTTCGGGTCGCAGATCACCCTCCTCGCGCTTCCGCTCACCGCCGCCCTCGCCCTCCACGCCTCGGCCTTCCAGATGGGGCTGTTGCGTGTCGCCGAGTATCTACCCTATGTTCTCGTTGGGCTCATCATCGGTGCCGTGATCGATCGCCAGCGCCGACGTCCGCTGCTGATCGGCGCCGACATCGGGCGCGCCCTCCTACTCGGCGCCGTGTCGCTGGCCGCGCCCCTCGGCCTGCTCCATCTTAGCCTGTTGTACGTCGCGGCGTTCTTCGTCGGCCTCCTCTCCCTCGTCTTCGACGTCGCGTACCAATCGTTCCTCCCGTCGGTGATCGCCCGCGAACGCTTGGTCGAGGGGAACAGCAAGCTGCAGGGCAGCGAGTCGGCGGCCCAAATTGCGGGTCCGGGCCTCGCCGGTGTCCTGGTGCAGCTCGTGTCGGCCACGCCCGCGCTCAGGATTGATGCGCTCAGTTTCCTTTTCTCTGTCTTCTCCTTGCTCCTGATCCGCGCGCCCGAGCCCATGCCGTCACGACGGACCTGGGGAGCGAGCATCTGGGGAGAGCTGGTCGAAGGATTACGGGTTGCGTTCGGTGACCCCCGTTTGCGGGCGGTCGCCGCCTGCAGCGGCACCTGGGCCTTGTTCGACGGCGTTCTGTACACCGTGCTCGTGCTGTACGTGCTCCGCGAACTTGCAGTAGGCCCGATCGTCCTGGGGCTCATCTATGCCAGTGCCGGCGTTGGCACGTTCCTCGGCGCGTTCATCGCCGGGCGCGTCGCGCGACGCGTCGGTCAAGGGCGGGCGATCGTGGCCGGTGCCACCGTCAGCAGCTTCGGAACTTTGGTCATCCCGTTTGCGGGCGGGCCAACGGTCTTAGCGATCTCTCTCCTCCTGCTGGCCCAATTTCTCATGGGGCTTGGGGTCATGGTCTACGTCGTCAATCAGGTCAGCTTACGCCAGGCTATCACACCCGACCACCTGCTGGGACGCACAAATGCGAGTATCCGCTTCGTTGGCTGGATTGCCACTCCACTCGGCGCACTACTCGGAGGCGTGCTCGGGGGACTCATCGGGCTCCATGCAACACTTGTGATCGCCGCGCTCGGTGGGGTGTTTGGTTTCCTGTGGGTATGGTTCTCCCCCCTACGAACTCATGGTGAACACCCATAGAGAACGACGGGGAAGTATACGCGTGTCGTGACAATCTGGCTACGCTTGATAAGAATAATCCTCAGTCAGGGCAGAGGCGCGGAAACGTGCGTGTCCAGGGCACTTGGGGGAGGGGAGTTGGTCTATTCTTTTTCCAAGTAGCAAGCCTCTGCCGGGCGTCCGTTTGCCGGTACCAGGGTGCGCCACACGCGGTACTATAACGGGGAGGACATGATGTCACGGATTGGAGCGCGCCGGCGACCGATGCGGCAGCGGTGGCCCCCGATGGAGGAACGGCGCGCGGCCGACGTGGGTATGCGCGACAGCGATGACCACAGCGAGTTGCGAGACAGGGGCGAGGGAGAGAGCGATGGCAGGGACAGGGCGACAACATCGGCACCGGCACCCGTCGGCGCGTGCGAGGAGGAGTGACGCGCCTGAAACGAATCCAGCGGTGGGCGCGGCCATTAGAGAGATCGTGGACAACCAACTGCGCGACGGCACGCCACCGGAGACACGACAAACCTTCGACCGGCTCCTGGCGGCTGGCTACCCCGAGGAAGAAGCGCGGCGGCTGATCGCCTGTGCGGTGACGAGCGAGATCTTCGACGTGCTCAAGAACCACCAGCCCTACGACGAGGCCCGCTACCTCGCCGCGCTCCAACGGCTGCCGATGTTGCCGTGGGAGGGTTGAGCGGCCTGACGATGCGTTTCATCTTCACCCCGATGACTGCGGCGCAGGCCCACGCCATCGTGGCGTGGCACTACGAGGGGCCGTATGCGTTCTACGACGTGGCGCAAGACCCCGACGACGCCCGCGCATTCCTCGATAACTGGACGTGGGGCAAGACGATGTTCTCTGTCGTCGATGCGCGCGGGGAGTTGGCCGGTTTCTTCTCCTGCCGGCAGGACGGCGATGCGGTCACCATCGGGCTGGGGTTGCGACCGGACCTGACGGGCCAGGGGCTCGGCTTCGCCTTCCTCCAGGCGGGGCTGGGCTTCGCGCGCGGGGCGTTCTCCCCGCGGCACTTCCGCTTATCCGTGGCGCTCTTCAACCGGCGCGCCATCCGCGTGTACGAGCGGGCCGGCTTCCGGCCCAGCGGGACGGCCACGGTCGAGACGAACGGAGGCCGGCACGAATTCCTGGACATGACGCGGCCGACGTGAGGCAGGCTATTTTCACCCTAGCAAAGGCGTCGCGGGCGTGCCTTCACCACTCCACGAGCGCGTCGCCCTCGGTCACCCCCGAGTGATACAGTTTCAATGAAAGCCTTAGTGGGTTGCGTTAGGGAAGGGGCCTTTCGATGGCTGAAACGGTGCTTGCGAAGGTATTTGAGCACAACAATTGGGCGAATAGCCAGATTATTCAGGTATGCTCTGACCTGAGTGGCGAGCAACTTGACGCC
>JAABUH010002244.1_pt1 | contig 18965 bp, 17 predicted proteins | sample 5559121 | NCBI WGS metagenome assembly JAABUH01 (sample SAMN10711871, study PRJNA513364) | rock metagenome | isolation source: Antarctica rocks | place: Antarctica: Victoria Land, Battleship Promontory nord | collected 2015-12-28
GCTCGCGTTGGGCGGCGAGGGTGTCAGCGAGGCGGGTGCGGGCCCGTTCCCGGGCCCGCACCTGAGTGGTGCGTGCGGTGCCAGCCACCAGGGGTGCTCCTGTCGGTCGGTGGGCGCCCGCCGTCGTGGCGGCTGTCACACCACACCCGGAAGCAGACTCTACGTCCCCACCCGGCGCCGTGTCTGCCCGTGCGAGCACACCTTCACCCGGACCCGTTGCCTGCGCCCCCGTTCACCACTCCTGGTATCCCGCCCCCCGGTCAGCTAGCTCGCGGTGCTCGCCCCCGGGCACAGGCCTCGCCTACCGGCTCGCCCCGCCACGACAAGGACCCCGCACGGTTGGCTGGCCCTTCCGGCGCAGCCAACCTCATCACACCTCTTGCACTCTGGAGTGCTGCGCCTAGGCTGACCCGGGTGATGACCGTGCACCGCCTGCACGCCGGGGACGGCTACACCTACCTCACCCGCCAGGTGGCGTCCGGGGACCGGGAACGGGGCCGCGGGCAGGATCTGGCCGACTACTACACCGCGGCGGGCACCCCACCGGGGCGCTGGCACGGCCGCGGCGCGGTGGCGCTGGGGGTAGTGGGGGTGGTGTCGGAGGCGCAGATGAAGGCCCTGTTCGGGGAGGGTGTGCATCCCGACGCCGACGCGCTCATCGCCGCCGCTATCACTGCGGGGGCGAGTTCGGTGGATGCGGTGGCGGCGGTGAAGCTGGGGCGGCCGTTCCCGTCGTTCACCGCCGCGCAGACCCCGGCCCGCGCTGAACTCGCCCGCCGCCTGGTCGAGTTCCGCGCCGAGCACGACCGGGTGGCCACGGCGGGGGAACGCACCATCCTGCGCACCGAAGCCGCGCGGGCCGTGTACCGCCAGGTTCATGGTCGGGCACCGCGGACACTGGAGCTGGGTGCCCTGCTGGGTGCGGAGAAACGCACCCAGGTGCAGGCGGTGGCCGGCTACGACCTGGTGTTCACCCCGCAGAAGTCGGTGAACCTGCTGTGGGGGCTGGGCTCGGAGCAGGTGCGGGACGCGGTGGCGGCGGTGCATGAGCGGGCGGTCACCGAGACCCTGGAGTGGGTGCAGACCGAAGCGGGGAAGACCCGCCGCGGTGCCGGTGGGGTGCGCCAGATCGACACCCGGGGGTTGACCATCGCCCGCTTCGACCACTTCGACAACCGCACCGGGGACCCGAACCTGCACACCCACGCCGCGGTGTCCAACAAGGTCTTCGGCGCCGACGGGAAGTGGTCAGCCCTGGATGGGCGGGTGCTGTACGCGGTGGGGGTGGCGGCGTCCACCCGCTACAACGCCCTGATGGTGGATCACCTGCGCCGCGAACTCGGCGTCGACTTCACGGACAGGTCGAAGGGGGTGGAGAAGGAACCGGTGCAGGAGGTCGCTGGCATCACCGACGCGATGATCACCGACTTCTCCCGCCGCGCCGACATCATCGCCCGCACCGACGAACTCACCGCGCAGTACCGCGCCAGTCATGGGCATTCCCCGTCGAAGACCAGCCAAATCCGGTTGGCGCAGCAGGCGGTGTTGGACACCCGCGCCACCAAACCGGTACCCCGGTCGTTGACCGAGATGCGCGCGGAGTGGGCGGGGCGGGCCACCGCGCACACCGGCGGGCAGGTGCCCGCGGATTGGGTCGATGACCTCCTCGCCAGCCACCGTCACCCGGGCCGGGTGCGGTCCATCGAGGTGGTGTTCGACCGGGAACTCATCGCCGCGGCGGTGGTGGAGACGGTGTCGCGGCGGCGGGCGACGTGGACGGAGGCGAACCTGCGGGCCGCCGCCGAGGACCGGGTCGCCCGCTGCGTGTTCGACACCCCGGAGGCTGCCCGGGCGGCGGTGGAGGAGGTGGTCACCGCGGCGCGGGACACCGGGTCGCTGCTGCTGAGCATCGACCCCGACGACCCCACACCGGCGGTGGTGTCGCGGGCGGATGGGGGCTCGGTGTACCGGGTGCATGGTGCCGCCCGCTACACCAGCCAAGCCGTGCTGGATGCCGAACGGGGCCTGTTGGAGGCGGGGCATACCCCGACGACTGTGTTCCTGACTGGGGCGGCGGTCGACGCCGCGGTCGCCGCGGTCGCCGCCGAGGGGGGCCGGGACCTCAACGACGGGCAGCGCGCCATCGCCCGCCACCTCGCGACCTCCGGTCAGCTGGTGGCGGTGGCGGTGGGTCCGGCGGGGACCGGGAAGACCACCGCGATGAAGGCACTGACCCGGGCGTGGACCGACGACGGCCACCCGGTCGTGGCCCTGGCGCCGAACAAGGCGGCGGCGAAGGTCCTCGGCGACGAGCTGGGTGTGGGGGCGCAGACGGTGGCGAAGCTGCTCACCACCGAACACCACCGCGACTGCGAGGGCCAACCCAGCGGGGTCGCGGCCGGGACGATGCTGCTCGTCGACGAGGCGGGGATGACCGCCACCGCCGACCTCGCTGCACTCCTCGAGTTGGCCCGCACCCGGGGGGCGGTGCTGCGCCTGGTGGGGGACCCCGACCAGCTCAGCGCGGTCGAGTCCGGGGGTGCGCTGCGGCTGCTCGCCGCCGATACCCGGGCACCGGAGCTCGCCGAGGTGGTGCGCTTCGCCGACCCGGCGGAGGCCGACGCCGGCCTCGCCGTGCGCGGCGGGGACACCGACGCGGCGTGGGTGTTCTACCACGACCACGGCCGGGTGCAGTCCGGGTCGGCGGAGGAAATGCGGGAGCAGGTCCTGGCGGCGCACCTCGCCGACACCGCCTCCGGGCACCGCTCCCTGATGATGGCGGCCACCACCGAGGACGTGACCGCCCTGAACAACGCCGCCCACGCCGCCCGGGCCGACGCCGGGCACGTGGATACCGGGGGGTCGGGGGTGCGGCTACGGGACGGGTTGGCGGCCTACCCCGGGGACACCGTGGTGACCCGCCGCAACATGCCCGGCCTGCGGGTGAGCGGTGGGCACCACGACGGCGCCACCGTGAGCAACGGGGACCTGTGGACGGTCACCGCCGTCCACCCCGGCGGGGCGCTCACCGTGCGGGGCACCACCCACCGGGGCACCCTCACCCTGCCCGCCGACTACGTCGGCGAGCATGTCGAACTGGGGTACGCCACCACGGTGCACCGGGCGCAGGGCATGACCGTGGACACCGCGCACACCCTGATGGCCCCGTCGCTGACCCGCTCCACCGCCTACGTCGGGTTGACCCGGGGGCGGGACACCAACCACCTGTACCTCGTCACCGACACCACCCCCGACGCCCACCCCGATCACCAACCCGAGGAGTCCACCAACCCGGCCGCGGTGTTCGCCGCGATCGTGGCCCGCGGGGACGACAACCTCGCCGCCACCGCCACCCTCGCCGCCGAACTCGACCACACCGACGACACCGACCGGTTGCGTGCGGTGCACGCCGACCTGGTCGACGCCCTCGCCGCCGCCCGCGCCGAGTACCTGCTGGACCAGGCGCTGCCCGCCGCGCACCACGCCACGACCACCGGGTCCCCGCACTACCGCGACCTGCTGGCGACCATCACCGCCGCCGACCGGCACGACCTCGACACCCGGCAGCTGGTCACCGACATCACCACCGCACCCGTCGACGCCGCCACCACCCAGCGGGGGGCGGAGCTGATCGACGACGTCGACCAGGTGGAGGACACCCTGGCCGGGGCCCGGGACCCGGCGGCGGTGCTGCGTTCCCGCGCCGACGCCTGGATCGCCGCCCACACCGACGAGCAGGCCGCGGTCGCCGCCGGCGGGCAGCGGCCCGGCGGGTTCCGGGCGCTGCGGGACCTACCCCACCGCCGTGGGCTGCCCATGACCCCGGGGCGGCACCCCGGGTCGGACACCGACCGCGCCGACTACGCCACCACCCTCGCCGCCCGCATCACCCGGCTGGAGGCCGCCGCCGCCACCGGGTCCCTACCCCAGGTGGGGGGTGTGATCCGGGACCGCGACGCGGCCCCCGGGCGGGGGGAGGTGGCGGAGCAGCTGCGCACCCACACGGTGCGGCGGCGCACCGACCATGACCTCGACGAGGACATCCGCCACTTGCGGGAGCGGATGCGCAGCCACCGCTTCGACCGGGCGAGGGCGGCCCGGGCCGCGGCGGACCCGCGGATCCGCACCGCCGCTGCCCTCGCGGCGGAGCACGCGCAGCTGCCCACCCAGGTGACGGCGATCACCGCCGCCCGCGCAGCACAAGAGCGGGCGGACACCGCGGTCACCGCCGCCCACGCCGCGGTACAGCAACGCAACAGCCTGGTGAATGAGCTGGGCACCACACCGAGGCGGCGGGTGCTGCGCCGCCGCGCCCTCACCGAGCAGGTCAACGCCGCGGCCGAGCGGGAACGCACCGCGCGGGCGGTGAGCGACGCGGCGAGTACCGCCGCCGAGGTCGCCGCCGCCGGTGTCGGGGTGCACCGCAGTCACTGGGAGGAGACCCTGCGCCGCGCCCACGACGCGCCGGGCCTCGCCGCCGAGCTGGGCGCCGCCCAACAAGAGGACGCGCTGCGCGCCACAGAGCAGCAGCGGGCAGCAGCGTGGGAGGACCACATCCGCCAGCAGCTGGTCACGGCCGAAGACGAACGAGCCCGCCGAGGCGGGCTCACCCCCGCCGAGGCCAGCACCGAAGCCCAGGTGCGGTCGGCCGCCAACCAGGACGCGCCGCAGCCGGCCGGTGCCACACCCCGCCGGCGGGACACGGAGATGCAGCACGACGAACTCCACCACCAACTCCACGACCAACAACGCGCACACGACACCGAGCTGGGGCTGTAGCGGGTGCCTCCGTCCTGCTGGTCGGGGTGCCGGTCGGGCGGCTAGTGGGGGTCTGAGTAGCAGCGCTGCAGGATCGTGCGCTAAGGGCGGGTGCCTGGGCGGTGTCGTTCAGGGTGTACCCCAAAAGCTCGCACGACCCGGGACCGAGCGAGTGCGCTATTTCGTCTACCCCGATTGACTGAATTATGTCTACCCCGGTAGACTAATATCATGGTCAGCGAGATTGCTACCCGGGTCATGGTCAAGACGCTCCGCAAGGCGGGGTGGACCCCGGTGCGGTCCGGTTCCGGCAGCCACACCGTGTGGGCCTGCCGGACCGGCAGACACCAGGTGACCGTTCCGGATGGCCACACCACGATCTCGGCGGGCGTGCGCCGCACGATCGAGAAGGCCACGACCGGGTGCGACTGCAAGGAGGAGCGATGAGCACCTACGAGGTGAAGGTCAGCCGCGAGGGCAGGTGGTGGATGGTGTCCATCCCCGCTCTCGACGGACTCACCCAAGCGCGCCGGTTCACCGACGTCGTCGAGGAGGCGCAGGACTACATCGCCGTCACCCTCGACGTACCCCGATCCCAGGTCGAGGTGCGCGTGAGCTTGGCCCCCATCGGCGGTGTCGAACACCTCGACGACAAAGTCGCCGAGATCGCCGCCGACGCCGCAGCAGCGGAGCAGGCCGGGGCCCGAGCATCGGCGGCCCGACGCGAGATCGCGCGGACCCTGGCCAAGGCGCACGTGCCGGTACGCGACATCGGCGCCCTGCTCGGCGTCACCTACCAACGGGCCCACCAACTCGTGAACTGACCCCCACACGTACGGCTGTCGTTCGACGGCGCCCAGTTTCCTTGGCAGAGTGGCCGGTCATGGGAAGCACCGTGCTCGCGTCGGCGTCGGTGCTCGCCGCGTCGCTCACCGCCCGCGCCGTGGGAGCGATCACCTTCACTGTCGTGGCGTTGCTGCTCGGGGTGGGCCTGCTAGTGGGTGGGGTCCGCTTGCTGCGACGCCCGGGGGGTGGCGGCCGTAAGGCCGGCGCCATCGTGATGATCGTCTTCGGGGCACTGCTTCTGCTCGGGGTGCTCGCCTCCGCCGTGGGCGGGGCAGTTCGGGCGCCTGCGCCGACCCGTTACGCCCCCGCCTTAGGTACATCGTATTCGGGTCCGGGCTCCGGCGGGAGGTGCGCGAGCAGCCCGGCGTCCGCCGGCAGGTGCAGCCAGGCGTCGGCTGCGTCCGCGACCGGTCAGTCAGCTTTACCCGTGTGACCTTCTGCGCTGGCGATGGCAGTTGCGGTGGCGGCGCTTTCTGCGGCGAGCTCACGGACGGCCGGGCGGGTTGTGACGCCCCGTTTCTTATCGGCCGCTACCAACACCCGCGCCGCTGCTATCGCGATCCGCTTCGACGGCACCTTGCGAGGACGTCCGTTACGGTCCCGCGCTGAACCTCGTCCGTGGCGCTCATGTGAACCTCTCCTCCGCGTCCGTTGTGAACCTCTCCCACCTGAAGGGTCCCTGTGGGATATGGGGTGCCGGTAAGAACGCTGTCACCAGCCCCAAACCGCGGTGATCTTGCTGCTTGTCAGTACTGACGGCGTCGGGCGGCGGGGTCGTGGGCGGCGGTCATCGCTGCGACGGCTTCGGCGGAGGGGTGGACGTAGCGCTGCAGTGATCGCAGGTTCTTGTGGCGGCTCTTGGCCATCAGCAGGGGCAGGGAGACGTTGGCGTCGGCGAGGGTGGTCAGGGCCGAGTGCCGGAGCTGGTGCAGGGTCAGCCCGTTGCGGCTGATCCGCCGGGAGTGCCGTTTGAACAGGTACTCGGCGCGTTCGTAGGACAGTCGTCCCCGGCCGGTGACGGGGCAGACGTCGAGGGCGGCTGGGGCGCGGGCGGGTGCGGGGCGGCGATCGGCCAGGAACAGCGGCCCGCTCGGGCGTCCGGCGATGATGCGGGGCAGCAGGCGGGCGGAGCCGGACTGAAAATGCAGCCACTCAGTGTCACCGCCCTTGGAGACCGTGCGGGCGCGCTTGTTGTCCAGGTCGACGTCGGTGACGTTGAGGGAGAGGACTTCCTGCGCGCGGGCGGCGGTCTCATACAGCAGCCGCCACAGACACTTCTCCCGGACGGGGACGTCCTTGCGGCGGAACAGGCGCTCCAGCGAGGTGTCGGCGACGGCCTTGGTGCGGTCGGTTCTATCCGGGCGCCGCTCCAGGCCGGCGCAGAGGTCGACCTGCAGCCAGCCGGTGCGGCGGCAGAACGCGGTGAACGAGGCCAGCGTGGCGACGTGCCGGTTCCAGGTGGCCGGCGCCAGCGTTCCCCAGCTGTGCGCGGCGAGCTCGGCGACGGCGGCGCCGTCGAGGGCGTCAAGCGGGCGGTCGCCGTACGCGGCGGTGAGCGCGCTCATCGTCTGACCGTAGGAGCGCCGGGTGGTCGGTGCGGTGGCGCGGGCGAGGAACGCATCGGCCGCGTCGGTGACGGTCCGGGTGGGTGGCACTCGGCACCTCCGGCGAGATGTGACAGGGAATGTGTCATCGCCGACGGTAGCGGACAGGCCTCGACCCTCGCCTGGCCCGCGGCGATCCCCACCTCCCGACTGCCGCTGTGACGGGGAATGGCTCATTCCCCGTCATGGCTGCTCCAGCGCGCTGAGAGTCATGTGATGGGGCCGAGGCGCAGGCGGGAGCTCATGTCGAGGTGGACCTCCCCGTAGGGCAGGACGTGCATCCAGAACAACGGCGTCAACCCGCGCCGGTCCGCCGGGGTGAGGATGTCCGCCCACGCGGGTTCGGCCAGAACGTCTTGGAGCATCAGAGTGTTCACGTAGACCAGGGCGGTCTGCAGGATCCGCAGGCACAGCACGAACATTTCCTGCTCGTCGCGGCGGTTGCTGGCGATCTCCCCGCCCTTGCCGTAGGCGATGACGGAGTTCGCGCCGTTGAGGACTCCATCACGTTGAGCCCTTCCTCGATCTCCCGCTGCAGGTCCCGGATGCGCAGGTAGCGCGCGCAGAAGATGGTCTTCTGGGCACGCCCGACCTCGAGCATCGCCGCGTAGGTGGGGTGGGAGGCGTTGCGGGTGAAGCGGCGCAGGATCGCCTCGGTGGAGGCGGTTCCGGCGCGGATCGCGGTGGCGTACTTGATCATCTGGTCGTACTGCTCGGCGATCAGGTCGAAGCGGATCGGCCGGGTCAGCGCCGGGGCCAAGTTGGGGTAGGTGTCGGGGGCGCCGGGGCTGGGCCGGTAGAGCTTCACGGTGTTGATCCGCTTGATCCGCGGCAGCAGGTCGAAGCCCAGCAGGCGGGTCACGCCGAACCCGATTTCGGACTGGCCGTGGGAGTCGACGTAGTTCGACTCCACATCCATGGTGGTGCCGTGGCGTATCGCGCCCTCGACCATGGCGGCGACCTCGGAGGCGGTGCAGGAGATCAGCTGGGAGTGCACCGCCATCGACTTGTGCTCCACGTGCCAGTAGATCAGCACCCCGCGTCCGCCGTAGCGGGAGTGCCACTCGGTGAAGATGTTCTGGTCGAAGGCCCGCACGTGGGTGGAGTCCGAGGCCACCGCGGTGGACCCGGTGCCCCACAACTCGGTGCTGCGGGCGGCGAAGGTGGCGTTCGCCATGCCGACCGCGATCGCCCGGGCCGCCTCGACGGTGAGGTAGCGGCGGCGCACGTAGCGGATGTCGTCCTCGCTGTGCCCGTGCCCGCCCGCGGCGACGGCCTTGATCCCGGTGTTGGTGCCGTAGGCGTAGATCGCCAGCAGCAGCCGCTCCGCGAGCACGTCGGCCCGGATGCTGCCTCCGGTGGCCACCGAGGTGACCGTGCCCAGGCACCCGGTGCGGAGCACGGCCTCCTTGAGCATGTCGACCAGCGGCACGCTGCCCCAGCGGCGGAGCACCTCGGCTTTGACCCGCCGCAAATTGCGTGGTTCGGGCTGCGCCGGCACCGGGGTGAGCTTGATCGCCCCCGATCGGCGCTCGGTGATCTGCACCCACCCCAGCTGGGGCAGCTCGGCGTTCAGCGCCGTCAGCTCGGTGCGCATCTGCTCGCGCAGCTCCTCGACGAACACCGCCGGGTCCACCGGTTTGCGCAGCTCGCGGTAGTTCTGCTCGCGGCGCTCGGCGAAATCCGCCGGTAGGTCCTCATCGGGGTTGCGCCACCTGTCGGCGCCCACCACCCAGATCTCCTTGCACCGCAGCTGATCTCGCAGCGCCTGGAAGGTGGCGACCTCGTAGACCATCCGCACCACCCGAGGCTGGCCGCGCTTGTCGGCCCGGTAGACCACGTCCTGCCAGTCACCGCCCAGACCGCGATGGACCGGCACCGTCTCACCCACCGGGTAGTAGGTGATGCTTCCCGCCTCCGCGTACCGGCCGATCAACGCCAGGGCCTCGATGACCGGCTGGTGTGCGGTGTTGCTGCTGCGGAACGCCAACACCTCCAGCAACTTGATCAGGCCGCGCCGGTAGTGGTTGGTGTAGGAGGCCTTCAGCGTGGTCGCCACGGTGCGCCGGTAGACCGGACCCTTGGTCTTGAACTCGTGCACCAGCTCCCGCAGCGTCTGCTCACCGCCGGCCACCGCGGGGAACACCACCTGGCGGACCGGGTCATCAGGGGCGGCCAACGACGCCTCGGCGACCTGGAACAAAATGTTCTCCTTGCCGCCCACCCGTTTGAAGGCGTTGACCAGCTCGGTGGTGACCTTCTTCTCCGCCCGGGCGGAGATCCGGTGCACGGTGGCGATCAGCAAGTCCACAAGCGTGTCGGTGATCTCCCGTTCCCGCTGGTGCAGCAACGCGGCCAGCAGCGTCAGCCGCAGCGCCATCGGGTGCGTACGCAGATGCGAAGGTGACTCCACCGCCGCCCTGCCCCGCCAGGAAGCGACCACCTTCGGGGCGACGTCGGCGAACAGGCCTGCTGGCACGCCGATCGCCCGCACCGCCGCCAGCTTGTCGATCTCGGTCAGCATCGTCTCCAGGCTCACATTGCCCGGGGCCTCCTTGACCGTTCCCAGCAGCGTCGGTTCACTGCTTTCCTCGTCTGTGTCCGGGGCTTCGGGGATGTTGGAGATCGGCCGCCGCCAGCTCGTACACCGTCTGCGCATGCGGCAGTAGCACGCCGTAGTCGATCAGCCGGCCGAGGGCGTTCTCGCCGGCGAGGACCTCAGCGATGGCGAGGGCGGTGGTTTGCGGACGGCGCGCAGGGCGACCGCAGCGGCGATCGGGCCTGGCTCGATCGGGGCGGGAGCGTCGGTGGTGATCGCGGCGATGACGGCTTCACGGGCGGTGTGGGACAGGGCGGAGTCGCGCCGGTCTTCGGGCATGGCGATCAGCGTGAGCGTCGTGCCGCAGCCGGCCGCGTGCACGAGGTGCGCGGCGTGGTCCTCGCTGACGCGGAGCCGGCTTGCCTCGGCGATGCGGTGGTATGTGGAGGGCGAGGACGTCGGCTGCGGCTGCGGCGGCGGCCGGCGGGGACGCGCCGGGGGCGGGGCTCGCCGTACATGAGCGAATACAGGGCGGGGTTGGCCAGGCCGAAGCCGACGTGCAGATCCCAGCCGGCGCGCAGGTCAACGGCCGGCGCTCCTCGGTAGCGCCCGCCGCTTGCGGCTGGTGACAGCACCGTTACCAACACCCCAATTACCGGAGGTCTGAGACTCTTCGACCACCCCTACGCATCCTCGACGGTGGGGTCGTTCCTGCGGGCCTTCACCTTCGGCCACGTCCGTCAGCTCGACGCCGTGGCCACCCGGGTGCTGAGCGGTCTCGCCGCAACCACCCCGGTGCTGGCCGGGATCGATGACCGGGTCCTCGTCGATGTCGACGAGGACCCGGTCATCGAGGTCCACGGGTATGGCAAACAAGGCTCCGGGTACGGCTACTCCGGGGTCCGCGGGTTGAACGCGCTCCTCGCGACCGTGACCACCACCCAAGCGGCCCCGGTGATCGCGGCCCAACGCCTGCGCAAAAGCGGCCTGCGGATCACGCCGGGGCGCGCCCCGCCTGGTCGCCGACGCCCTGGCAGGCGTGAACCGGCTGCGCTGCACCCAGGCGACAGGCACGGCGAGAAAGGTCCTCCTCCGTGCCGACTCCGCGTTCTACGGGCACCCCACCGTGGCTGCCTCCATCCGGGCCGGTGCCGATGTGTCGGTCACCGTCCGACTGAACCCCAAGGTCAAAAAGCCATCGCTGGTATCGGCGACGACGCCTGGCAGCCCATTGCCTACACCGGCGCGGTCTTCGACGAGACCACCGGCGTCTGGGTCTCCAGGGCCGAGGTCGCCGCCATCCCCTTCACCGCGTTCACCTAGGGCGTGTCTGGAGCCGTGCTGGTGCTGGTGCTGTCGCACGCACAGGCACCGGCACCGGAGGTCAGGACGTTGATGCGCTCGCGGTGTAAGAGTGGGCACCGGTGCCGGCCAGCGCACCGCCCTGCACGATGAGGTACTCCTCGCGAATCGGACGGTTAGCGAAGTAGCACTCCAGGATCTCCCGGGTACCCGCCGCGTAGCGGGTCTGGGCGGACAGGGTCGTGCCGGAGATGTGTGGCGTCATGCCGTGGTGTGGCATGGTGCGCCACGGGTGGTCGGCCGGCGCCGGCTGCGGGGCCCACACGTCGCCCGCGTAACCGGCGAGCTGGCCGCTCTCGAGCGCACGAACGATCGCGCCCTCGTCACAGATCCTCGCCCGTGCGGTGTTGATCAGATACGTGCCCCGCTTCATCGTCGCCAGCAGTGCGTCGTTGAACAATCCCTCCGTCTCCGGGTGCAACGGCGCATTGATGGTCACCACGTCGCAGTGCGGCACCATATCCTGCGCGCTCGAGTGGTAGGTGAGCCCGAGCTCCTCCTCGACCTCGGCAGGCAGCCGGAACTTGTCGGTGTAGTGCAGCTTGACGTCGAACGGTGCAAGCCTGCGCAGCACGGCGGTCCCGATCCGGCCGGCCGCCACCGTGCCGACCGTCATGCCCTCCAGGTCGTAGGAGCGCGCGGCGCAGCCGGCGATGTCCCAGCCGCCATCGAGGACGTTCTGGTAGGAGGGCAGGTAGTTACGCACCTGCGACAGGATCATCATGACCACGTGCTCGGCGACGCTGATGCTGTTGCTGTACGTCTCCTCGGCGACGGTGATGCCGTGCTTGATCGCCGCGTCCAGATCGACGTGGTCGGAGCCGATTCCCGCAGTGATGGCGAGCTTGAGCTTGGGTGCCTTGGCGATGAGGTCGGCGGTGAGGTAGGCGGGGAAGAACGGCTGGCTGATCACGACCTCGGCATCGGCAAGCTCCCGCTCGAAGACCGAGTCCGGCCCGTCCTTGGACGAGGTGACCACGAACTCGTGTCCCGCCTTCTCCAGGTACTCGCGCAGTCCGAGCTCACCCGATACGCTCCCGAGAAGTTCGCCCGGAGTGAAGTCGATCGCCTCCGGAGAGGGCAGCGTCTGCCCACTGGGATACTGCTTCAACGTGGGAACACCATCCCGAGGATAGGTCTTCGGGTACCCGTCCGCCGGATCGTCATAGAGCACACACAGAACCTTTGCCATACTGACTTTCTCCTTAGAATCTGGCCGTCTCGCTCGACGGCGACCGGTCACACCCGTTCTGACAAGGGTGTGACCTGGGTATCCAAACTATGCCCGAGAGCGGCGTCAGGTCCAAGCGTTGCTTTCGATCGGTTCATAGCTCAGACCTATCGAGAGGCATGGTGTCGAGCCCATTCGCGAGGCGAGGTCAGCTCTCGGGCTGAGGGTGTTTCAGGTGTTGCCGCGCCGCCCGGTTCAGCTCGCCGGGTATATCCACGAGGCGCGCAATGTCGAGCAGCGCACGGGCCAACATCGGCTCCGGGTCACGGTCAGCCAGTACGAGGCCGACCTGGTAGGACCGCGGCGGCCGCTTCAACGGCACAAGGCACGTACCCTCGGGGACGCCGAACATGTGGAGCCAGGCGTGGACAATGATCGTGGACAACCGCATGGTGTCGACGTGGGCGTAGATCGCCGAGACGGTGTCGGTCTCGACCACCGGGGTCACCGTCACCCCGACCTCGGCGAAGTTCCGGTTGAGAATCCGGCGGTTCTCCATCACCGGGGACAGCAGACACAGCGGAGTCGACGCGGCCTCCGCCCAGCTGATCGAGTCACGTCCGGCGAACTCGCCGTCGCACGAGGTCAGCAGCAGGTAGCGCTCCCGGTACAACGGCACCACGCGCACGTTGCCCAGCGGCTCGCCGTCCACATAGGTCATTCCGATGTCGAGGTCGAACTCGCTGAGCCGATGCACGATGTCCCTCGAGGACGTTGATTCGACGAAGACCCTCACCAGCGGATGCTGCGCGTGCAACGGAGTGGTTAGTAGCGGCGCGACCGTCGATGCCGTGGGAATAACGCCGATGCGCAGCACCCCGGACAGCCCGCCGCGCATGCTCACCAGTTCTTGCCTGAGCGCGGACTGTTCGGCGAGGATGCGGTGCGCCCACGACAACACCAACTTGCCCTCCGGGGTGAACCCCTCGAAACGGTGTCCACGCTGGACTATCTGCACACCGAACTCGGTCTCAAGCTTGCGGATGCTCGTCGACAACGTGGGCTGCGAGACGTGGCATGCCTTGGCCGCGCGACCGAAGTGGCCTTCGCGCGCCAAGGCGCTGAGGTACTCCAACTGGCGCATCAGCATGAAGCATGGATACCCCGAAGGAGGCGGGACGTAAAGGCGATCAGACTCGATCCCGCATTGGGGTCACCTGCCGAGGCTCGGGTCTTTTCCGCCTCAGCCTGAAGAGGTTCTGGCCTTGAGTACGAGCTCGTAGCCTTAGCCTGGCCGCTGCTGGTCGCCACCGCACCCAGACCGCCCTCCAGGCTGGCCATCCGCTCCTCGAACGCCGCCACGGTGGGGTTGGAGATCCGGCTGTAGATGGTTCCGTACTTCTGCAACGCGAACAGGCTGGCGGCGTCGGCGGTGTCCTCGAACACGAAGCTGCTGCTCTGGTAGATCGGGACGGCGCGCGCGCCGGTGGTCGGATCTGGCCCGCCACCGGCGTGCACGGCTCGGGTGGCAAAGCCCCAGCTGCGATCGCTCATGTCGTCCTTGCCGGGCCTGTCGAGGATGGCAGCCTCTGCCGGGAGTCAGACGACGGTCAGGGCTGTGCGCACCGTGGTGGGGTTGGTGAACAGGTCCAGCACCGGGCAGTGCGCGTCGACGGCCGCCTGCAGCTCGGCGTACCGCTGGGGCGTCTCTGGGCCGCGGACCTGAACGGCCACCCGGACCTGGCCGAATCCGGGGCGGGTCGCCTCGTCGAGACCGAAGAACCCACGCGCGTCCAGGTCACCCTCGATCGAGATGTCGATGTCCTCGACCTCGATGCCGAGCTTGACGGCCCAGACCCGGTAGGTGACGGCCTGGCAGGAGAGCAGGCTGGCCAGGGCGTACTCGACCGGGTTCGGGGCGCCGTCCTGGCCGCCGAGGCTCGCCGGCTCGTCGCTTTGGACCGTGTGCCTACCCAAAGCGATGGTGGTGGTGACCGGCCCGGTGGACGAGCCGGCTGCCTTGAACAGCGCTGCAGCGGCGGCCGGGTCGGCCTGGACGGCCCGCTCGGTGGCGTCCAGGACGGCGACGAGCGGGCTGGTCGTGGTCGTGGTCGTGTCGATGGTCATGGGTGTGCTCTCCTTCAGGTTGGTGCCAGCTCTTGGCGCGGCGAGGCAGTCCGGGACGATCGCGGTGACGTGCACCGCAACGTCGGTGTGCGCGCTCGTCACGACCAGGCGCTGCTGGTGGCCGGGACTGCTGGGGACGAGGTGACGCTAGGGGAGCGGACACAGGGCGCTGCGGTAGCGGCCCAGGTCTATGTGGCGGCGGCGGACCAGCCGCTCACGAGTTGATCGGACTCCCTGCAAGGGCACGAGCTTCATTACGGTCCTCATCGGTCCTGGCATTAGCACCGGCCCACGGTGGGGTGGTTGCTGCGACGTCAACGAGCCAGGTCTCTAGGTCGCTCTGGATAGATAGCACCGATGCTACCGCAGGCGAACGACGCGCGGTGATGGTCATGTTCGTCAGGCCGGCAATCGACAACCCGGTCGACCAGGTGAACCATCGACGACGTCAACGGCGCGCCAGGTCGAGTCAGCGTGATCACAAGCCTTCGGCAACACCTACTCGCAATTTCTCCTGCTCTGGGTCCCCGCCAAGCGCAAGCTCCTCCGCCCCAAGGCTGTCCGACTGGGCTAGTAGTCAGCGATCTGCTCAAGGATCCGGGACCTGCTCAGTGGGCACCACGCCGATATCAGCACCCTGGGCATCATCGTGACCGCCGCCAGCCTGCTCGTCATGCCCGCCCTCGGGGTGGCCAAACGGCGCCTGGGTGCCGCACTCGGCTCCGGGGCTACCACCGGCGAAGGCATCCAGAACTTGATGTGCGCCGCGCAAGCCGGGGCCGTCCTGCTCGGCCTCGCCGGCACCGCCGTGTTCGGCTGGTCCTGGCTCGACCCTGCCATCGCCCTGCTGCTCGCGGGATGGGCCGTCCGCGAAGGCCGCGAAGCCTGGCGCGGCGAAGACTGCTGCTAACCGCACCCGGGAACGGTGTCGAAAATGGTCGCCCCGCCGGACCACTGCGGCGGTCAGCGGCCGAGCGGTAGGCAGGCGTGTCGAAGAGTCCAGCCCCGGGCGCGCGCGTGCAGCGTGGTCGCGGTGAGCGGGGGGACGTCGATGCGCCAGAACGACTCCGGGCGCGCATCCAGGGCGATGATCAACGCTGCCCGGATCACGGCCGGATGTGTGCTGGCGATGGTGGCCTCGGGCAGCTCGGCGGCGGTGTCCAGCCAACTCCGGACGCGGTCGATCAGTTCGAGGGTGGATTCACCCCCGTGCGGTGCCGAGGCGGGATCGGAGGTCCACGCCGCCACCTGTTCCCCGGGGAGGTCCGTGAGGGCGTGACCTGCCCACGCGCCGAGGCCGAGGTCGGCCAGCGCCGGCTCCGCGATCGGATCGAGCCCGAGGGCACGAGCCGTTTGGGTGGTCCGCAGGGTGTGGTCGCACAGCGCGCGGGCGGATGGGCGCATACCGGGGGCGGCGTGTTCGGCGGCGGCGCGGGCAGCGTCCTCGAGTGGTTCGTCCACCGCGCACCGTCCGGCCCGCAGCGCGGTGGTCATGGCGTGGCTGATGAGGGTCAACTTCGCCGGCGCTGGGGAACTGATCCCGGGCTGCGGGGGGTGGTTCAGAGCCGGGCCGTCGTCGGCGGCGGGGTGGCCGGATCGCGCAGCCGGGTCGGTGGGCGCTGGGTCCGCAGGGCGCGTTCGGTGAGGACGCCGAACACCAGCCCGAGGGTGGCCCACAGGGTCAGCTGGATGGCGCTGGAGGCGATCCGAAACTGCCACAGCACGTCGGCCCGGAAATCGGCGGGGGTCTCATCGATCACCGGCAGAACCGCGTAGGCCACCCCCACCACGACCACACCGCCCAGCGCCGCCAGCAGGGCCGCGTTCCACGACCCGAGCCGCGGGGCCAGAGCCCGCGCGAGCACCGTGCCGCCGATCACCACGACCAGCGCGATCACCAGCATCACGACGTACCACCGGGTGCGGTCGGTGATGGTCTCGGAGTTGCTGGTGCCCGGCGGATTGGCTGGGTACTTCAGCGCCGGCAGGACGTACACGGCGAGGAACCCGCCGGCGGCCACGGTCAGCGCGGTCCCCCGCACCGACAACGAACCGAGACGGCCCTGGGCGAGGGTGTAAGCCAGGGCGAACAACCCACCGAGGGCGACACCGAACACGAGGGTGTCGGTGGCCAGACCCAGGGTTGACTGGATCGTGCGGCTGACCAGCTCCGGGGCAGAGTCCCCGGCGGGGGTTGCGGCCTCTTCGAAGGAGATCCCGGCGTTCAGGGGTCCTTCCCCGAGCAGGCGGGCGACGAGGAATGCGAGGAACCCGGCGAGGAGACCGACGAGCATGCCGCGCAACAGCAGGGTGCGTGCCATCTCGGCGGCTAGCTAGTGGCAGGGGAAGCCGAGCAGGTGCCGAGCGTCGTGCACGAATTCGTGCACCATGTGCCCCGGCACCAGCGACGTTGCCCCCTGATCAGCGCCCACGAAGTACAGGGCCAGCAGCAGGAACGCCACGAACATTACCCAGGGCGCGAGGGCCCGCAACGGAATGATGGGCAGCGCCGGCACGGTCAGCGGGCGGGGGACGGTAGCGGTATAAACCATGAGAGCCTCCGAGGAAGTTCGCGTTCCAGTCGAAAAAAGACGGGGTGGTGCGGTGGCACCGTCCGGTGGTGGGTCTGACTCGTGACCGCCCACGACAGGCGATCATCCACAGTGGCGCGACCGTCCGGGTTCTCACCGGGTTCCGACCACCGAACAGCGATGAGTGAAGCCCACAGATCCCGCCCCGTCAAGCCCGAGTACCCCGTTCTGCCGAGCGGATCATCCGCAATGTCGACCCATGCGGCGCACAGTCGCGGTCACGGCTGGGCGCGCGAACCGCCTCGCAGTGCTTGCCGGGACCGCACGTCAGCGGCCCCTACACCCATCACCCGGCCACCGGTCCGGTTCCCCTTGTGCATCAACTTTAGCCATGCCACACTCTTGTTGTGATCATGGCGAAAACAAAAGAGCATGCTGTCTCCGCCGCAGTCGAGGACTACCTCAAGACGATCTACAAGCTGGAGTCGCGGGGCGGTGGCGCGGTGACCACCACTGCGCTGGCGCGGCGGCTGCAGGTCAGCCCGTCCTCGGCCTCGGCCATGCTCAGAAAGCTCGACGCGATGGGGTTGGCCACGCACACCCATTACCGCGGCGTGCATCTCACCGACAGCGGCCGCCGGCTCGCCCTGAGGGTGCTGCGCCGCCACCGCCTCCTCGAACTCTTTCTCACCGAGACGCTCGGGCTGTCCTGGGACCGGGTGCACGAGGAGGCCGAGGTGCTCGAGCACACGCTGTCCGCTGAGCTCGAGGAGCTGATCGCGGCCAAGCTCGGACACCCCGTGCGGGATCCGCACGGCGATCCCATCCCGACCCGGGACGGCCAGGTGCACGAGGAACCCACCGAAAGCCTCGCGTCCCTGCCACCGGGGGCGATCGGACAACTCGTCCGGGTGTCCGACTCCGACCCGCAAATGCTGCGCTACCTCACCGCCCGCGGGGTCGCCCTCGGCGACCGCGCCGAGGTCGTGGACCGTCAACCCTTCGGCGGACCACTGCTGGTGCGCTTCGGCGACGCAGTGCAGCCGATCGGTGCTCAACTGGCCCAAGCAATGCGCGTCGAGCTCCAGCGGTGACCAGACACAACGGTGTCCACCGTGATCGCACCCCGCTACCTGCCCACCCGGGGGCCCGCACCGCGCCACCGGCACCGGCCGGGGACGAGCTGCCCGCGGTGCTGAGCCCGCTGCAACACGTGCGGGCCCGCGGCCGGATACGGGGAGTAGTGGCCTTGTTGGGGCCGGCCTTCGTGGCGTCGGTCGCCTACGTCGACCCGGGCAACTTCGCCACCAACTTCCAGGGCGGCGCCCAGTTCGGCTACACCCTGGCCTGGGTGATCCTGCTGGCCAACCTGATGGGCATGCTCGTCCAGTACCTCTCCGCCAAACTGGGGGTGGTCACCGGGATGAACCTCGCCGAGCTGTGCCGCACCCACCTGGGCAGACGATGGTCACTCGGGTTGTGGGTGCAGGCCGAAATCGTCGCCATGGCCACCGACCTGGCCGAGTTCGTCGGCGCCGCCATCGCACTGAACCTGCTGTTCGGGGTGCCCCTGTTCGTCGCCGGGCTGATGACCGCGGTCGTGGCCTTCGCCGTGTTGTCCCTGGAACAACGCGGGCACCGCAAATTCGAGCTGGCCATCATCGGACTGCTGTTCATCGTCCTGCTCGGCTTCCTCTACGACTTCCTCAAGATCGGCCCCAGCCTCCGCGACGCCGCGAGCGGTTTCATCCCCACCCTGCACGGCACCGACAGCATCCTGCTGGCCGTCGGCATCATCGGTGCCACCGTCATGCCCCACGTCATCTACCTGCACTCCGCGCTCACCCAACGCCGTATCCCCGGGCGCGACGACGGCGAGAAGCGACAGATCCTCCGCTTCCAACGCCTCGACGTGATCATCGCCATGAGCGTGGCCGGGATGATCAACCTGAGCATGCTGTTCGTCGCCGCCGCCCTGTTCAACAAGACCGGCCACACCGACGTCGACTCCATCGAAGCCGCCCACG
>JAABUH010002246.1_pt1 | contig 18960 bp, 14 predicted proteins | sample 5559121 | NCBI WGS metagenome assembly JAABUH01 (sample SAMN10711871, study PRJNA513364) | rock metagenome | isolation source: Antarctica rocks | place: Antarctica: Victoria Land, Battleship Promontory nord | collected 2015-12-28
GGGGCAGATGATGGGGTCAGATGAGCTGCAAAGGTCGCGAGCCAGCTCGCTCAGTCTGCAAAGTACCTAACCTCGGTGAGGTGACGATCGCTGAGGGGTCCCGTTAGAAAACGGATGATAGAGCACGTTAGCGTTCGGCTCCTCACACCCAGCGAAGAAGGCAGTCAGTCCAACCGCAGTTTCGGCCAAGGCCGTCCGCGGCCCGAAGCTGCCTGCAACCAAGATGACCGAAACGCAGGTTATTCGGTATATGGCCGAGCAGATGGAAGTTCCGCCCAAGCAGGTGGCCGGCTTCTTCAACCTGCTGATCGAAACGGCGACGGCTCAGACCAAAAAGCTGGGTGAATTCACTATTCCAGGTTTGGGAAAGCTCGTGAAGGTGCAGCGTGCGGGGCTGATCATACGCAACCCGTCTACGGGTGAGGCGATCAAGATCAAGGCGAAAACGACCGTCAAGTTCCGGCTCGCCAAAGCGGCCAAAGATGCGGTTGTGCCCCGCCCATGACTACGTCCTCCACCACACGCCGCGAGTTCCTCACCACCGCCGCCGCCCTTGCCCCACGCGCAGTCCTCGCACAGCCGGAGAGGGAGCTCGCCCAGGACCCCATGCGCGCGCGCAGCTCCACCTGCTTCCCGCGAAGAACTGGATGAACGACCCCAACGGCCCCATCTTCTTCAACGGCAAGTACCACATGTTCTTCCAGTACAACCCCAAGGCCCCCGTCTGGGGAGAGATGAGCTGGTACCACTCCGTCAGTCCGGACATGCTCCACTGGACGCACCTGCCCCTCGCCTTCACCCCCACACCGGACAGCCCCGACGCGTTCGGCTGCTTCTCAGGCTCCGCCATCGCGGTCGGGAAGGGCGTCTACGTCGTCTATACCGGCACCAGGGAGAGCACGAAGGAACTCGCCACCGCCGCCATCCCGGCACAGACGACAGGCGCCGGCGTCGTCGCATCGCTCCCAAAGGCGACCGGTGAGTTCCTCTTCTACACCAGGTCCCGCAAGAGCTCGCTGCAGCTCACCCTTACTGCCGGTGGCGCCGAGCTTACCCGCCTCCTGTACTCGCCCGAGAAGCACGCTTTTGTCATCGGCGGCCACGAGGTCCCGCTTGAGCCCGAAGACACGCCCAGCGTCCACGGCTTCGTCGGTGGATCGGTAGTCGAGCTGATCCTGGGCGAACGCATCGGCCACACGCGGCGCTTCTACTACAATGACAAGGTCGCGCCGGATGTGGCGATCATCGCTACTGGGGCGGCCGCCGTCGGCCTCGAAGCCTGGAAGATCGCACCTATCTCGCCCAACCGGCTCACCACACCAGCCCGCACGTAGCACCGGAGCCGGAGCAGAATATTGAACCGCTATCTCGTTAAAGCAAGCACAGTCGGCGCGCTGGGTGGCCTCCTCTTCGGCTTCGATACCGCCGTCATCGCAGGCACCACGCAGCAGCTCACGGAGGTCTTCCACCTCACGCCCACTACCCTGGGCCTGACGGTCTTCATCGGCCTCGTCGGCACGGTGATCGGAGCCATGAGCTCGGGCGTGCTGGGCCAGAAGATCGGCGGGCGCGAGGCGCTGCGCATCATGGCGATTCTCTACACAATATCGGCCGTCGGCTGCGCCTTTGCCTGGAACTGGGATGTGCTCATGGTCGGGCGCTTTGTCGGCGGCCTCGGCATCGGAGGCTCGTCCGTGCTCGGCCCGGTCTATATCGCGGAGCTTGCCCCGGCGAAGTGGCGTGGCCGCATGGTCGGCCTCTTTCAGATCAACGTCGTCGTCGGCATCCTGCTCGCGTATCTGTCGAACTACATCATCACCACGCGCAATCTCGGCGCTATGCAGTGGCGTTGGGAGTTCGGCGTGGCGATCGTGCCGTCGATCCTCTTCCTCATCATGCTCTACGGCATCCCGCGCAGCTCGCGCTGGCTCGTCACCACCAACCGCACCGCGGAGGCGCGAGAGGTGCTCGAGCTCATGGGCTCGCCCAACTCTGCCGCCGAGCTGCAGGAGATCGTGGACTCCATCCACATGCAGGCCGGCCAACCGCAGGAGCCGCTCTTCAACGGACGCTATAACAAGCCCATTTTTCTCGCCGTCTCCATCGGTCTCTTCAACCAGCTCTCCGGCATCAACGCAATTCTCTACTACTCGAACTACATCTTCGCCTCGGCTGGCTTCAGCTCGAACTCCGCTGCGCTCCAGACCGTCGGCGTCGGCTTCGTCAACCTGCTCGCCACCACCCTCGGCATGAGCCTCGTCGACAAGCTCGGTCGCAAGACGCTGCTGCTCATCGGCGCGCTCGGCATGGCGGTCGCTCTCGCCGGCGTGGCCGTGGTCTTCCACACCCAGACGCACGGGGGTCTGCTCGTCTGGCTGCTCGTGATGTTTATCATCTTCTTCGCCATTTCGCAGGGCTCGGTCATCTGGGTCTACATCGCAGAGGTCTTCCCCTCGCGCGTCCGCTCGAAGGGCCAGAGCGTCGGTTCGTCCTCGCACTGGATCATGAACGCGATCATCGCCGGCGTCTTCCCTTTGATCGCCGCGCGCTCGCAGGCCGCCCCTTTCGCTTTTTTCGCGGCGATGATGCTGCTGCAGTTCATCGTCGTCCTGCTTCTCTATCCGGAGACCAAAGGCCACTCGCTCGAAGCGATTCAGGCGCAGTTCGGCATCCATTAGATCTCTCTCGGATCCCCTTGCGGCTGCCATCGCGATTCGGAGTTTATCAATGAAAAGCGGCGTCAGGTCTGAATGGAGTGGGCCGTCAAGGAAGATTCGTCACCATCAAGACCCCCACGTTAGCTGTGCGAACGCTCGGGAGTACTCATGCTGCCCGGATGCCTGGCTCTACGCACAGTTTGGTACATTGGGGCTCTAGCGAGAGCGGTTCGTACTGTCCGTGTGAAGCGCGGGCGACTTCGAGCCTAACGCGGGTGCGTTCGATAGCTTCACCTCAGCCAGGCTCGCCATCACGTGAAAGAAGAAGCGGCTCGAGGTGGTGCCGGTATCGATAGATTCGGTGAGGACTTAACTCGACACCCTGCTTCTGAAAATGGCCTCAAAAGCTTACGATGTACGTTCTTGAGTGTTGCCGCGACGGATGATCTTCTATCGTCCGTCGCGGTCCTACAAAACATTTCGGCATGGGTATTAGGACCGTTCAGTTGCGAGTTCAGGCAGCAGTCGGTTGACCACGCTGTAATTGATGGCAGTCCGAAACTCCGAGCTTCCCCATTCAGATTCAACTCCGCGGCTGCAATATCGGAAGAGTCCGCCGGGCTCTGTTGCATTAACTCAAGAACAGCGGATCGACATACAAGTCGTTGCATTGTCCGTCATAGCGGAAGGTTCTCACAAACGGAGGTTTACAAGAACACCCCAATAGCGCGGCCCGCTTATTAGCGTCTCTTTTCGCTATCGAGCATCCTCATCAGAGGCTCGGCATAACGGGCGCCTGCAACGGCGTCAGGTGGAATTGCCTGCTCCAAGCGACGAACATCCTCGTTGGAGAGCTGAATCTGCGCTGCGCTAAGTGCCTCCTCAACTTGGGAAGCGCGCTTTGAGCCTACAACTGGAACGTAACTCCATCCCTTTGCCAGCACCCACGCGATGGCGAGCTGGGAATTTGTTACGGCTTTTCCTTTGGCGATCTCGCTCAACGAGCTTACGAGTTGCAGGTTGTGCTCGAAGTTGTCTCCCTGCAAACGGGGCAGATGAGCGCGTTCGGGAGCTTTGCGGGCGCTACCGCTCAACAAACCATGAGATAGCACGCCGTACGCGGTCACGCCGATCTCCAGTTCCCGGAGCAGAGGGAATATTTCATCCTCTGGACCTCGGCTCATCAAGGAGTATTCGATCTGAAGATCAGAAATAGGGTGGGTGGCATGAGCGCGCCGGATTGTATCTGGGCCAACTTCGGAGAGTCCGACGTAACGCACGTAGCCTGCCTTCACGAGATCACCGATCGCGCCGACGGTATCTTCAATGGGCACGGTAGGGTCGAGTCTCGCTGGCCGGTAGATATCTATATAGTCGACTCCCATGCGTACGAGCGAGTAGGTGACGAAGTTTTTGACCGCCGCTGGGCGCGCGTCCAGACCTACAAACCTTCCATCTGGAGAACGAAGGCCACAAAACTTCACCGAGAGCACTGCTGCATCACGCCGGTCGTGTATCGCCTTGCCGATGAGCAGTTCATTGCGACCGCCACCGTAGAAATCGGCGGTATCCAAAAGATTGACCCCACCCTCCAGCGCTTTGTGAATCGTGGCGATGCTTTCCGCGTCACCTTCGGGGCTGGCATGGCGAGACAGCGCCTCACATCCGAGTGCGATGCTGGAGACTTCGGGACCATGCAAACCAAGTTTTCTAAGATGAGAGCTCATCGATACACCACCTGCTACTTACAAGAAATAAGATGTAGGACAGGAAACGTCAAGGAGGCCACGGGCCACGGTTGGAATTCCCATAGTGGAATTGCGAATGAAGGTCATCGAACCAGGTCTGCGCGGGATGCGTCAGCAGGGTTTCGACAAGGTACCCCTTTTCGATATCGCTAAGGATCTCGGCGTCACTCACGCCCCTCTCTATACGCACTTTGCCGATCGCAGCGCTTTGCTGGATGCGATAACAGAACGTTGGCTCAATGAGACGTCTATTGTCCTGGACGATGTCTGCCGCAGCAGGAAAACTCCTCTCAAGAAAATCGAGGAACGGTTCGTCGCTATCTATCAGATGAAACGTGATCACATGCTGGTGGACCCCGAACCGTACCGCGCATTCGACCTCGCGGCTTCTCTCGAAATACACTTCGTCGTAGAGCACATAAGACGATTGATGACCCAGCTGGAGCAAATGTTGGAGGAGGCGCTGACCTCGGCCATGGTTCCTATCCGTTCAAGCGAGCCGCCGAGGTCTTATTTGCGGGAACCGCAGCCTTTCACCACCCGAAGCTGGTCATGCAGGCTGCGACTCTCAATCGCGAACCGCTGCTGCGGAAGATCGTGCAATCTCTTCTGAAGGGCTTACAGAAATGACGCTCGCTAACGGGAAAGCGGCTTCTCTGTAATCGCGAGGTATGCCGTATCGCCACTTTAGCCTGCTTGGGACCGGCAACTTACGCTTCGCTGAGCCTAGCCAGGGAAAGCCGAATGGGTCTCTTTTCAGAGCCTGAATGACGTCAATGTCTACGTGTTGCCGGACGCTGTTCAACAGAGGAAAGTCCGATGGCTCAACCCTGATTGTGGCAAACGGGAGGATTGAGGGAGGCGGTTTTGGAGCGCGATGGCTATCGTTGCCGCGTCTGTGACGCCTCGGGCCGGGACAAGCGTTCCATTATCGTGCACCATCGTGTGCCTGGAAAATCGGTTCTGAATCTGATGCTGTCGCTGTGTCCTGGCTGCCACGCAAAGGTTCACCGCACTAAAGCCGTTCTTTCGGCAATGCCGCCGCTTCTGCTGGGGCTATGGCGAGAACAGCACCCGAATGGGCATGAACAGGTCCAGCTCGACTTCACTAGCAAGAAACCTGCAGCAAAGCCGGTCCGCTTGTTTCCAGAAGAGCTCGAGATGGGTTCAATAGAGAGGATTCGGACGGAAACTTCCGAGAGGCGCGTTTCAGAGTACCTCTGCCGATCGTCGGACGGGTCGGATTTCACGTTTTCCCGGAACAGGACTGTCATGGACTGGAAAGGTGTTGCCATGCGGTTACGGAGTGATCGATGGGTTTGAGAGAAATCTGCTTTTCCACACCATCAACCCTGACGGTGAAGGGTAGCCAGTCGCTCCGTGTTTCCTCCGTCGAAATCCCACATTATAAGGGGTGACCATCGCGCAAACCGGCTTGAAAAGCGGGTCCTTTCGGGTCTACCCCGGCGATTGCCTCAGGCGAGAGAGCATGGGGGAGAGCTCCTGTGCATGGTGGACATCAGTTTGTCTGCGGAGCCCGAGCTGTAACGTTGCGGGTGCGATGAAATATGCGAAAGACCGGTGGCTCCCAGGGACAAGGCGGGTAGTGCGACCGGCGGCGCTGCTGCATTCAGCAGCGTTGAGCTTTGGTCGATCCCATGAAAGCCCTTCTGTCGGTTGTTTTCTTGGGCGTTGGGTAGGACGGCTCGCACTGTAACTTTTCAAGCATGATAATCCTCGATGGCCGCGATGCGGCGGCACCTGATCATCCTGTTGTCGATCCCCTGATTCCAAAGCGAAGGAACGCCGTCATTTTGCAGAGCCTCAAAGAGAGTAGGTGACATGCCTGGGCCGAAACCCGTTACACTCAACGCGTGGAAATGAAGATCCTTTTTGTATCTATCCTGGCGACCGCGCTAGCCCCGACCGTCGTTGCCCAAGACTGCAAAGAGTTCTTCGGCCGTTGGGACATGACGGTTACCCCCGCCACCGGCAAACCTTATCCGCAGTGGATGGAGCTTACGGATAACGGCGGCAAAATTGAAGGTCGCGTTCAGCCGAGGGGCGGCGCATGGCGTCCGATCGCAGGCGCCCACATGGAGTCGGGCAAACTGATCGTTTCAGTGGGGGAAGCGGGCCCTGGGTCGGCAATTAACTGGGAGCTCACGTCTCCCAGCTCAGGCAAGCTAACCGGCGTAGAGAAGCGCGGTGACGACGACGGCTCGATGCTCGCTGGCGTGAAGGCGCCTACACTTGATCGGCCAATGCCGAAGAAGTGGACCACGCCCAAGCCTCTGTTCAACGGCAAAGATCTTAGAGGTTGGGAGCCGATCGGAAATGTCGAGAACAACAAATGGGTTGCCCGCGATGGCGAGCTGGTGAATGACAATCCCGAAGTGTCCGGTCAAAGAACCCACGCGGCTGCCAACCTCATGACCACAGAAAAGTTCCAGGATTTCAAGCTGTATGTTGAAGTGAACTGCCCAGAAGGTGGTAACAGCGGCATCTATCTGCGCGGTCGGTATGAGTTACAGGTGGGCACCGAAGGGGGCAAGCTCCCCACGCATGAAATGGGCGCGATCTACAGTTACTATCCGCCGCCAGAGGGCTCAGAACTTGGTCTCGGAAAATGGACGACCTTTGACGTCACCCTGGTCGGCAGACATGTGACGGTTTTGCGCGATGGCAAGATGTACCACGACAATGTCGAAATTCCTGGCCCGACCGGAGGTGCTCTTGACAGCAACGAGGCCGAGCCAGGACCCTTCTTTCTGCAGGGTGATCACCACGGCGTGATCGCTTACCGCAACATCACTATTTCCGTTCCGGAAAAGTAAGGTTCTGTCTTGAGTCGCGTGTCTGCTGGCTGCTTGTTCCTGGTGCCCGTCATGTTCGATCGAGAGGCAGCTATGCGGAATCCAGCCGAAAACGGATAATGCAGGAGCAGAAGTCGCATTCGACCTCGTTGATGCCGGAGAGCACATCCGGCACCGGAAAAGTCCGCAGGCACTCTGTGCAGGTAACGCAATCGTGCCTTTCTCATTCTTCACCCACATCGCGGCTTTGGTGGGCTTGCAAACTCTGGGCCGCGTGGGGAGCTCATGCAGCAGTTCCGAGATGTTCGCGAACAGTTCCTCAACCCGGTATTACCTTTGGGAAAAGAAGGCATCCGCGAGCACGCTTTCGGGCACTTGTGAGGCCAGAGAACTCACCGGATATCACGATGACGGGGATCACAGCGAAGCACCGGCGCACGACAGGCAGGAACTCGAATCCGTTCATGTTGGGCATGCGGAGGTCCGAGATGATTTCCGCCTGGTCAAGACGAATCCTCTGACCTCCGCGGCACCGTAACAGAGGTGACCCGGAGCGATGGAACCAAGATGCATGTTAGGTTCTATGGTCCCGCGGACGGTCCGACTCTGGTCCTGACGCATGGATGGGGAACCAACAGCTCGGAGGTACTAGGCAGAGGCGGTACCTCGCACAACTGTTCCATCTCATTGTGTGGACCTGCCCGAGCTGGGTGAATCTAAGCAACCACGCGATCGCGACTACGCGTTGGAGAAGATGGCAGTAGACCTCCACTCCGTCGTTGCGCTGGCGAACGGCAAGCCAGTGGTTCTGGTTGGACACAGTGGGGGAATGATCAACCTGACATTCGCCCGGCTCTATCCCGAACTGTGTGGCACGCAACTTGCGGGGACCGTGCAACTGGACACGACTTATACGAACCCAGTGCGAACCACAAAGAACAGCAGGGCTCCCTCGCGATTCAAAAGCAATCGCGGAACCACTGCTCCACACTGATTGCTCTTTCTCCGTTGGTCCATGGGATCGACTGGCTCAGCTACCAGGAGCGCCTCACATACCTCCGAAACGCCCAGAGCTCCTTCGCCGGGGCAGAGACTCGAGGGGAAGTTGACCTGCTCTCAAGATCTCAGGCTGAGGCGTCCCCTGCTATCGTTGCTCGGGGAACGCTCGCGATGTTTCCACTGGGACGCTACACCGGTCTTGGAGCACTTGAAGATCCCTGCCCTCAGGAGGACACGACCACGCTTCCAAGTGCAAGCGAGACTATGCACAGCGCGATCTCTCGATCGGACCTACACCCCGTCCATCCAGGTGCACACTACGCGCTGTTGGAGCAGAACGAAGCCGTCGATTCAGCCATTGCCGCGTTTGCGTTTTCCATCCTGAAGTGAGTATAAGCGACCGGCTCTGTTGCGTTAACGGCCCGGAGGCCGAGGCTTGTTGCGGAGAAAGTAAGCCCTCGCGACGAGATGGTGCTCTATGCCAGGAGTGATCGAGCGTCGCTTTCGGTTCGAAGGCTTTGCTGACGGCGAGCTTCAAACGAAAGAAGGAGGGTGAAGATCCGGGCATGTTGAACACACGCTTGGATGCTGCCTGGGCCAAGCGTAAATTCCCCTTTCTTGAGCTGTCCCCTCTCTGTACTATCGAGACAAATAAGCTCTTCGCGCCCCGTACCCATACGGGTGCTCCAAACGCAACCTAAGCCAATGGCAAGAGATCCATCGAAGGTCCCAAAACTCGCTGACGTGGCCCGCGCTGCGAAGGTAGGAAATGCGACGGTTTCAAGGGCTTTGAGCGGGGGCAAGAACGTAAGCAGCGACGCAATGAAGCGGATCTTGGATGTGGTCCTCGATCTCGGGTATCAGCCCAACCGAGTCGCCCAGAGTCTTAAAGGAGCATCTTCAGGGATTGTGGGAATGATCGTTCCCAGTCTTTCGGACATGTTCTTTTCGAAGTGCGCCGAGGCCGTCGAGAGCGTCACCCGAGAACGCGATGCTCTGCTCGTCCTTGTGGCATCCCACGATGAGGATACAAACGTTCTGAGCAGTTTTCAGAGACTGCTCCTTCATTCATATCGACGGCCTGATTCTCGTCCGCTCCGAGCTGAAAAACGGTGCGCTGATTGAGAGCCTTCGAAATTCGCGAGTACCCATCGTCGGCATCGATAGACCGCTCAACGAAATCGGATGCCCGTCGCTCGTATGCGAGAACTTCGAAGGCGCGCGCATGGCTACGGAACATCTCCTCGCGCACAACTACAAGAGAATCGTCAGTGTCCAGGTCAAGCCGGAGCTTTACACCATGCAGGAGCGCCTCCGGGGATACCGTTCCGCCATGGCGAACGGGGGCAAGAGGCCGATTGAAGAGATCATCGGGAGCCGAGAGGATGCCGTGAGAATGCTGAAACGGCATTTGGTCGAAGGAACTCTTTCGGTTGGCATATTTGCGAGCAATAATCTGACTGCACGATACATCTGCGAGGCGACGCACGTCTTGCAAGTCGCCATCCCGCGGGAGTTTGCGATTCTCAGCTTTGACGATTTCGATCTCGCCGACACCCTCACGCCTCCGATGAGTGTGGTCCAGCAGCCGGTCGAGGACCTCGGCCGCTCCGCGGCGAAGCTCCTGTTTCAGCAGATGCCCGGATGGAGGAGCCGGCAAGCAGGCGAGGGCGCGGTGCCTGTTCAGCTTTCACCGCAGCTCGTAATTCGGGGGGCCTGCGGATGTCATCCTCAACGGCGTACGACAACGATCGAGGCCTCCAGCTTCTCTCGTAGCCACCGGCCACTGAGAGCCCTCACTGATTGGACTGAGTGACTCTGGCAGCGTGGCGTTCTTTCGCGGCGTGCTCTGCGATCTCTAATTGTTGAAATCGACGCTGGGCCTCCGCAGCTCGGGGCAAATCGCCGAGCGCACGATAGGCCTGAGCGAGAAGCTGCTGCACCGCGGGCTCATCCGGAGCGGCCTTTTGCGCGATCTCCAGGTCCGCCAGCGCTTGTTCCGGCTTCTTGGTTCGCAACAGCATTCGGGCACGCTCTGCATGGGCTTGCGGCAGTGCCGGACAGAGTTGCAACGCCCGATTGACTTCGGCCATCCCAGCCTCGGGCGGCTCTCCCATCTCATCGAGGGAGTCCGCTAGCTTCCAATGTGCGATGCAGTTGGCCGGCTGTTTGGCGAGGAGGCTCGTGAGCTCCTGGCGTGCGTGCGCCCAGTCGCCCGTGCTCCAGTAGACGTTTGCCAAGTGCTCAAGTGCGGATGCGTCACCCGGCGAAGCGGACAGCGCTTGCTTGTACGCGTCGACAGCTCCGGGAGTATTCTGCATGCTTTCCATAATCTCGCCGGCGAGCTCGTGCGCGAGCGGCGTGTTGATATCGATCTTCTGAACCTCGGCGAAGGCCTCCTGAGAGAGCTCAAGGTGAATCTTGCCGAGGAGGTACCATGCCTCCTGATCCTTGGGGTCCGTCGCCAAGATCGCGTTGAGCTGCACGACGGCATCCGAGGGCCGCTTGAGATCAAGAAGTACGTGCGCAAGCGTGACGCGGGCGAAGCGATCGCCGGGCAGCGCTTCGACCCCAGTCTCGAGTGGAGCGAGTGCATTCGCAGGCTGCCCAAGCTGGAGGTAGGATGCACCCAGCATGACGTTCGCCGGAGCCATGCCGGGATCGATCGAGAGACCCTTGCGGAGGGTCGTGACGGCATCAGGGTAGCGTCCCAGGTTGTAGTAGAGCCGTCCAAGGTTGTTGTACGCAGCGCCTATAGAAGGATCGAGCTTAAGTAGTTGTAAGTAGTCGGCAACCGCCTGATCGTCTTTGCCTGCCTGTTCATCGGCGTGCGCCTTCCTGTAGAGCTGCTGGACTACCGGCGACTGCGCTAGGCAGTGCTCTCCCCCAAGCATGGTTATGAACAAGCAGAGCAGCAGGGGAAATCTCGTCATGGGTCCAGAAGAGTATAGAGCGGTCCGCCTCGCGGTGCTCGTCTGGATCACTCCCAGCCAGAACGCCTGCTGAACGTGTCAGCGACAACTCATCCCCGAGGCAATTCAGACGATCGGCTCAATGCGCTTCCTCGGGCAACGGCGTCTGATTTGGGGTGTCTTTTTCGGAGTGCGAACCAGCAATGCGCTGCACCTCGGCGAACTGAGCCGCGGCTGCAGGCATGCTCCCGAGGCGCCGATATACCCTTCCTAAAAGAAAATGCGGCTGCTCGGCCCCCGGAGCCAAGATGGTTGCCCGTTCCAGCGCCGCAACGGCCTCGGTGTTTCGCCCAAGCGCCTCGAATGCAAGTCCGAGTTCCTGATAAGCGAACGGATTTTGGGGTCCAAGGTCTACAGCCTCACGAAGCAGCGGCAACGCGCGGTCCGCATGATGCTGCGAGAGCAGCAATATCCCGAGATCAAGATAGGGCTGGGGATCTCGTGTGGAAGCTCCTTTTTGCCAAGCGATCGCATTTCGGTACGCCGCCTCCGCATCTGCTGGGCGGTCCAGCTTTTCAAGCGCGAGGCCCAGGTTGTACTCGGCACGGATGTCGGTCGGCGTGAGCTGAAGGCGCCGCTCAAACGAAGCAGCAGCCGCAGCGGTGTGGTCCAGGTTGTACTGCGTTCGTCCGAGCAGATACCAGGCGGTTGCGTTCGCGGGTGAGTGCTCTGTCGCATACAGAAGCCATCTCTCCGCATCGGCATAATCCTTCAGCAGAACGTAATCCGATGCGACAACGACGAGGTCGTCGTCGTTCGGTTGTCGGAGTCTCGCCGCCGCCGTGTACTCCGCCAGGGACTGGGTCGCGAGCTGCTCGCGGAAAAGAACATACCCCAGCAGAAAGTGTGGCTCCGGGGTCTGCGGTTGGCTGGACAGTAGCTGCCTGAGTTCCCGCTCTGCCCCCTTCCAATCCGCGTTCTTGATCGCAAGGCCCGCGGCCGCTAGATTTCCTGACTGTAAGGCGCCCTCTTCCGCGTGCGTCTGTGCAAGACTCGGCCGTGATATCGCGAGGACAGCGATCAGCACCGCCGGGGCGCCGTGGAAGACGAACCGAAGCCTTTCGACAATGCGCATGAGAAATCCTACCGGGAAAGTGGAGTCGCTCGAGACGGAAGTGCACCAACCCACGCCACTTTACATGCCGAAACCAAAAAAAGGACGCCTCAAGCTTTCGATTCGCAGCGCAAGATTCGCGAGCGATCAGCACAGAAGAACCACCGGACACTTGAGGCGCAGAGAATCGTCCGGGATCTGCGCGATCTGGTCTGACCTCCGCCTCGAATCTGAGACGTTCTGGGATACTGTCATGTAAAATCAAAGATGTCCTGATCGTTGTCTGCGCTCTGATGGCATGTTCGAGGAACGATCGAGTGTCGTCTTCGAGGATGATTCCAACACTTTGTTGCCTTTATGCTCAGCACGTTTCCGGCTCATGGTGATGTCGCGGAACGCCCTCCATCCATCCACACTCTCGTCCCTTAATCTCGCCAGTTTCGTCTAGTCCGCCACGCCGCCCGGCACGCCTTTTCAATCACCGACGCTTCCACTAAACTTGCTCGCGTTTCTGAACTTTCAGTTTCCTCATCAACCGAGGTTCTATGGCCCGTCCTGAGATCGTCTGCTCCAAGAAGTCGTGGCTGCTCGCGGCCATCGCCGTCATCTCCCTGGTCAATCCCGCAAAACACGCCGCAGCCCAGACCATGACCGCCCCCGACATCACCAAGCAGCCCACCCTTTACGTGGTCCCCTATGCCCACCTCGACACCCAGTGGCGCTGGGAGTTTCCTCAGGTCATCAGCGAGTACCTCCTCAAAACCATGCGCGTTAACTTCGACTACATGGATAAGTACCCGCACTACGTTTTTAACTGGTCCGGCTCCAATCGTTACCGCCTCATGAAGGAGTACTACCCCCAGGACTATGCCCGCCTCAAAGGCTATGTTGCCAAGGGCCAATGGTTTCCCGCCGGCTCCTCCGTTGAAGAAGGCGATGTGAACCTCCCCAGCGCCGAATCCATCTTCCGCCAGGTCCTCTACGGCAACACCTATTACCGCAAGGAGTTCGGCAAAGCCAGCTTCGAATACATGCTGCCCGACTGCTTCGGCTTTCCCGCATCACTTCCCACCATCCTCGCCAGCTCGGGCGTCAAAGGCTTCTCCACCCAAAAGCTTAATGCGGCCTGGCAGCCCGCGCCCCTGATCGGCGGCCCTGATTCTCCTGAAAAAACTCCCGAAGGCATCCCCTTCAATGTCGGCATCTGGAAAGGTCCCGATGGAGAACAAATCCTCGCTGCCCTGAACCCCGGCGGCTACGGCAGCACCATCGACTCCGACCTCAGCAAGACCCCCACGGCCCCGCCGCCACCGCCGCCCGGCACGCCTCCGCGCCGCAGCCGCACCCCTGACACCGACTGGGTCTCCCGCATCGACATCGACGGCAAAGCCACCGGCGTCTTCGCCGACTACCACTACGTCGGCACCGGCGACATCGGCGGAGCCACCAATGAGGAATCCGTAAAGCTCCTCGAGGCCACCGTCACCGGCGGCGAGGCAGTCATCCCCAAAACGTTCATGCCCGGCACCTCCGGCGCATCCGGAAACATCGTTACCGAGGGCAATCCCGTCAAGATGGGCGACGGTCCGGTCAAAGTCATCTCCTCCTCCGCCGATCAGATGTTCTTGGACATCAAGCCGGATATGCAGACCAAGATGCCCAGCTACCAGGGCGATCTTGAACTCATCAATCACTCCGCCGGCTCACTCACCTCGCAGGCGTACCACAAACGCTGGAATCGAAAAAACGAGCTCCTCGCCGACGCAGCTGAAAAGGCCTCCATCGCCGCCTCGTGGATGGGCGGCCAGCCCTACCCTCAGGAGCGCCTCAACAATGCCTGGACCCTGGTCATGGGCGGCCAGTTCCATGACACCGGAGCCGGCACCGCGACCCCTCGCGCCTACGAGTTCGCCCAGAATGACGATGTCATTGCCTCTAACCAGTTCGCTGACGTGCTCACCAGCGCCACCCAATCCGTTGCTTCGGTCCTCGATACCCAGGTCCAAGGCACCCCGATGATCGTCTACAACCCGCTCAATATCGAGCGCCAGGACGTAGTCGAAGCCATGCTTCCCGCCGCTTCCAAGGGAGTCGAAGTCTTCGGTCCAGACGGCCAGCAAGTTCCCGCCCAGGTTGAGAACGGCAAGCTCCTCTTCCTCGCCAAAACCCCCTCCGTCGGCTACGCCGTCTATGACATCCGCAGCGGCACGAAGTCCGCCCCCTCCGCTGAACTCAAAGTCAGTCCCACCATGCTTGAGAATGCGCGCTACCGCGTCACCATTGCTCCCGAGGGCGACGTGACCAGCATCTTTGACCAGTCCATCAACAAAGAGCTGCTAGCTGCTCCCATGCGCCTGGCTATCTCCAACGACGCCCCCAGAAACTGGCCAGCCTGGAATATGGACTTCGACCAAGAGCAGGCCGCTCCCCGCGCCTACGTTGCCGGCCCAGCCAAGATCCGCGTGGTTGAGAATGGCCCCGTCCGTGTAGCTGTCGAGGTCAGCCGCGAATCCGAAGGCTCCAAATTCACGCAGACCGTTCGCCTCTCCGCAGGCGAAGCCGGCAACCGTGTCGAGTTTGGCGAATCAATCGATTGGCGCACCCTTTCCGCCAACGTGAAGGCCGTTTTCCCCCTGGCCTCCGCTAATAAGCTTGCCACCTATAACTGGGAGGTCGGCACCATCCAGCGCCCCGCGGCCTTCGATCGCCAGTTCGAGGTCGCCTCCCATCACTGGATCGATCAGACCGACGAATCCGGCTCCTATGGTGCAACCGTCCTAACCGACGTCAAGAACGGCTCCGACAAGCGCGACGCCAGCACCATCCGCCTGACCCTTCTCCGCTCTCCCGGTGGCGCTTCCCAGATGAAGGGCGCCTACACCGACGAGCTCAACCAGGATTGGGGCCATCACGAAATCCTCTTCGGCCTTGCTGGCCATTCCGGCGACTGGCGCAAGGAGCAGACCGACTGGCAGGCCTACCGCCTCAGCACTCCTCTGATCGCCTTCGCCACCGCCAGGCACCCCGGCTCCCTCGGCCACAGCTTCTCGCTGGTCTCGGTCGACAACCCCGCCGTGCGCCTCCTGGCGCTCAAGAAATCCGAGATCAGCGACGAAGTTATCATCCGTCTCGTTGAGCTCCACGGCCAGCCAGCCCCATCCGTCCACGTCAAATTCGCCGGCCGCATTGAGTCCGCCCGCCAAGTCAACGGCCAGGAGCTTCCACTCGCAGGCGCACCACCCACCACTGTCACCGGAGGCGCTCTGGACATCTCCTTCACTGCCTACCAGCCCAAGACTTTCGCCCTCAAGCTCGGCGCAGCCCCGGCTAAAGGAGCAGCCGTCACCTCCCATCCCGTCACCCTCACCTACGACCTCGCCGCGGCCAGCGAGGACGACACCAAATCCACTGACGGCTTCGACCAGAAGGGCAACGCCCTGCCGGCTGAGATGCTGCCCACCCAGCTCGCCATCGACGGAGTCAAGTTCCAGCTAGGCCCCGCCGGATCCGGCAAGCCTGACGCCGTGACCACGAAGGGCCAGTCCATCGACCTGCCCTCCGGCGATTTCAACAAGGTCTACATCGTCGCCGCTTCCGACAACGGGGATCAGCAAGCCACCTTCAAAGTCGGCCAGCAAGCCACCAGGCTCACCATTGAGGATTGGGGCGGCTTCATCGGTCAGTGGGACACGCGCCTCTGGAAGCCCCGTCCGGACTCCGTCACTGAGGGCGGCCGCCGCGGCAATCCAGAGCATCAGGTCGCCCTCCGCAAGGACTGGGCCACCTCCGCCACTCACGCCAAGTGGGATCTCAAAAACTCCGGCTCACCCGACTGGTCCCCCAGGTATCCAGAGGACTACCTCGGCCTCCGCACCGGTTACATCAAACCGGCCACGCTCGCCTGGTACGCCTCTCACCACCACACCCCCGAGGGTCTGAATCAGCCCTACGCCTATAGCTATCTCTTCGTCTACGCCCTCGACGCTCCCGCCGGAGCAAAGACCCTCACCCTGCCCTCCAACCCTAACATCCGCATCCTGGCCATCTCAACAGCCAAGGAGGAACCAGCCGTAAAACCGGCCCAGCCCCTCCACGATACCCTCACCCTGACCACCCCCAAAGAAGCCATCGAAACCCCAGCCCAAACCGCCGCGATGAAATAGGCGTCGGCTGCTCAGCCGAGGGGCCTCCCAAGCCCCTCGCCGCTTTCCCTTCACCCCGATCCGCCCTCGAATCCGTTCCATCGCCTCCGCTTCCCTTACCTCACCCACATCCGCATCAAACCCGTTCCAATACCGCCGCACAACGTCCACGGCTTCACTTTCTGGTCCTACGTCAGCGCCGGTACCTACCTCCTCGTGCTCCTTTTTTGGTCCGTGCAGATGTCTCCTTTACACAAACGAATCCCAGATCCGAAGCGCGATTATAACCAACACTTCTCGCCTCAGGCCATCTATACCTTCTTACCTTTTTCACGCATGATAATCATCGATGGCCGCGGTGCGGCCACACCTGAGAATGAGAAGGGTTCTCGTTGACCTGAAGAGTGGGTGCGGTGGAGACTTCAGGTGCGAACAGGTAAAGGGTCGCGGACTTATTGGTGGTTCGACCCCGAATGATAATCTGACCTGCCGGCGGCTCACGTACACCTGACTGGTGCCTCTTCTAAGCCCGTAGAACAATATGCCCAACTCGCCGCCGGCTGCTTGTCCGCGCTGGAGGAGCAGATGATCGAAGCGATTCTGGAACGATGCGCCGGCATCGATGTCGGCAAGAAGTTCGTCGTGGTCTGCGTCATGACCGGCGGCGCAAAAGACGAACCCCGTACGCAGATCAAGAAGTTTGGCACGATCGTCAGTGAGCTTGAGAGACTTGCTGATTGGTTGGTCGCTGAAAAATGCACTCACGCCGTGATGGAGAGCACCGGCAGCTACTGGAAGCCGGTCTTCAACCTACTTGAGGCCCGCGTACACGTGATCCTAGCGAACGCCGCGGACGTGCAGAACAGGCGCGGCCATAAGACCGATCCGAACGATAGCCGGTGGCTGGCTCATCTGCTTCGTCATGGCATGATTCGGCCAAGCTTCATCCCACCGCTGGCGATTCGTGAACTGCGAGACCTCACGCGCCGTCGCCAGGCAGCTGATCGGGGAGAACTCACGGGAGCGCAACCGGGTTCAGAAGGTGCTTGAAGATGCGAACGTCAAGCTCGGAGACGTGTTGTCGGACGTCTTCTGTGTGTCAGGCGAACTGATGCTCGCAGCGCTTCTCGATGGTCAGATGAACGCAGAGCAGATCGCCGATCTGGCCAAGAAGAAGGCCCGCGAGAAGATCCCGCAAATCACGGCTGCCGTTGCGGACCATCGGTTAAGCGACCATCAGCGGTTCCTCATCCGGCATGCGCTTCGTCATCTTGAGTTCCTGGACCAGGAGGTTGAGGCGCTCAATCAGGAGATCCGGCGGCGCATGGAAGACCGAGCTCTTGCCGAAGCGTTCCATCTGCTCCAGAGCATTCCAGGCATCAAGGAAGAATCCGCCGCCAGCATCCTAGCCGAGATAGGCGCTGACATGGAACAGTTCCCTACAGCAGCGCAACTCAGCTCCTGGTCCGGGCTGTGTCCGGCGAACCACGAGAGTGCCGGCGTTAAGAAGAGCGTTCGTACGAACCGAGGAAACGTCTGGCTCAAAACAACGCTGACGCAGAGCGCATGGGCGGCCACCAACCGCAAGGGATCGCGGCTCCAGTCGCGCTATCACGCCCTGAAAGCCCGTTGCGGAAACAAGCGCGCCATCGTGGCACTCGGACACACGCTCCTCAAGACCATCCACGCAGTTCTCTCAGCAAAGATGCCCTACCGAGAAGATCCTCTGATCACGCGGGACGACCGGCATGTCGAGCGTGCTCAGCACCATATACGCTGTCTGAAGAAGCTCGGATACAACACGTTTGCGGTCGATTAGAGGGCTGCCTATTCTCAGAACAATGTCCTTTATCATGCGTGTAGGGGAGGAGGGAGGGAGCATGATTTGTAAAGTGCGATGGTACGCATTGTTTCTATGCTTTAGTTCCATTTACTGTTGCGCGGATGGATCTGGCTGTAGTACCGCGGTGACAACTACGTCCTCGAAACCGCAGGAGATCTCGGACGTGTTGACCACGCTGGCAAAGGATCTCCAACTCTCCATCTTAGCGGAAGTGCATGCTACCAAACCCGTTAACCTGCCGGACGGAGCGATGCTCCTAAGGGATGTACTTCATCAGTTCGATCCCAGTCTGCGTTGTGAGGAAGTCGGCAAGACGTTACACATATATGAGCCAAGCGTTCTTAATATACCGGGCAATTCGCTAAACTACATCTTTTCCTACTTCGCGATGCCTGCAGATGTTGACCACCTGCGTCTGATGCTTCAAGCGCGTCTTCGTGATGAACCCTTCAACGGAGACGACAAGCATAAGGTTTTAATGAAGGAAGGGTCCGGATATGTTGCGACCGATGGAGCACGTTATCCGCTTCAGAAGGAAGTGTTTAAAAACAAGACGGGTAGAGAACTGCTCCTAAGAGCAGGATCGGAACAGGTCTTCGTTACGCTCTTACAGTTTCCTCCTGAGTTGCCCAGAGTGACACCTAAGGAACCTCTGTACAGGTATGCGTTTTAGCTGAGGTTCGAGCGGTTGTGCTTGGTTGGTGAGCTATTTGCGTCACACCGGGCTTT
>JAABUH010002247.1_pt1 | contig 18952 bp, 20 predicted proteins | sample 5559121 | NCBI WGS metagenome assembly JAABUH01 (sample SAMN10711871, study PRJNA513364) | rock metagenome | isolation source: Antarctica rocks | place: Antarctica: Victoria Land, Battleship Promontory nord | collected 2015-12-28
TTCCGTCGGAAACTGTGCTGGTGCAGACCACGCGCTGTCCCCGCTCGGTGCGATGCACTCCCGCTCCCACGTCTTCAACCGTGCCCACGAACTCGTGACCCAGGGTCGTGCCGTACTCGAATCCCGGTGTCAGGCCGCGGACTGGTAACAGATCGGCGCCGCAGATGGCGGTGCGTGCCACACGGATGACAGCATCACCGGGTTGCACAATTGCCGGCTCAGGAACATTCTCCACACGGACATCGCCAACACCGGCCAGAACAACTGCTTTCATGCGAGCTCCTCAATTTCGACAAGGTAGCCGTCCGGATCGACACAAAAGAACCGGTGTCCTCCCCAGGAAGGTGAATACGGCTCGGCCAGAAATTCAACTCCCGCCGCCTGTAGCTCTCCGTACACCGCCAGGCAGTTCCTCACTTCGAGGACCAGTATGACCGGAACCTCCGACCATTCGGCAGGGATCATCATCAGGGTGTCCAGCCGATCGGGCGAAGGGTGACCTTGCTCAGCCAGCGAGAAGCGTACCCCATGGCGCGTGAGTGTGGCATACGGCGGATCGTCGTAGACGGCATCAACTGTGAAGCCCAGTTTCTCCACGTAGAAGCTGGTGGATCGCTCGACATCGGTCACGGCGAGAACGATGCCTGCCCTGGTTACGGCAAAGTGTGCCATTAGTGGCGGGTATGGCCGCCATCGGCCACCAGCATCTGTCCTGTTACCCACCCAGACTCCTCGGAGGCGAGAAAGGCAACCGCAGGTGCGATGTCCTCTGGCATACCACGGCGCGGAATCGCCTGCAGCATCTGCACGAAGTCGAACGCTTCCGCATGCGGACTGGCCAGTACACCTTCCGATGCGGTCAATCCCGGGGCCACGGCGTTGACCGTGATGCCGTACTTGCCGAGTTCCGTGGCGAGTGCGCGGGTGAATCCGTAGACGCCGCCCTTGGAGGCAACATAATGCGCCAGGTTGGGCGTGCCGGCATCAATCACGTTCGAGGCGATATTGACGATCCGCCCATACTCCCGCTCCCGCATGGGGAATTGGACGGCACGACAGGTCAAATAGACCCCATCGAGGTTGACTGACATGATCCGCCGCCACTCCTCAAAGGTCACATCATCCCACGGCGTGAACGGCACCAGTGCACCCACATTGACCAGAGCGTCGATTCGGTCATACTTGCTCAGAGCTTCGTCCACCATGTGTTGAACCTGGTCTGGCTGGGACACATCGACGGTCACGGCGATAGCATCGCGCAACTCGGACGCAGTTTGTTTCGCGCCTGCACCGTTGATGTCAGCCGCGACGATTGCCGCACCCTCCTCATCGAGCTTCTGCGTGATTGCCTTACCGATGCCCTGTGCGGCTCCGGTCACGATGGCGACGCGGTCTTGCATATGTTGCATTGTTGCTATACCTCGTAGTAGTTCGGCGCGAGACGGTACGTCTTGAAGCTGTCAAGATCGTGGGAGAAGAAAAGGTCGGCATCGTGCTCCCGCGCCATCTCCTTCACCCGGCGAATCGATCGCACACCGGCGACCGGATCGATGTGGAAGCTGGAATTAATCTCCTTCTCCAGACTGAGCGGTGTGTACGCCGCGTCGAATATAAAGAGCATCGGCTTGCTGTTCTCGGGGCTGACGAGCAGCGAATAGTGTCCAATGGTGTGCCCCGGTGTCTCAAAGAGCTGCAGTCCCCTGGCAATCTCCTGGTCACCCTCGATCGCCTCGAAATTTGCCGCGTCGTGATTCCATTGCTGGTCGGAGTATCCTAGGCGTTCAAATGGCTCGCAGTTCCGGCCCTGGTTCAGTTCCCTGCGGTGCAGGACGACCCTGGCTTTTTTTAGGTGTCGATTACCCCCGACATGATCGAAGTGGAGATGAGAGTTTACCAGGACGGTGACATCATCGGGCGAGTACCCGGCCAGCTTGAGTTGCTCGGGAATCGTTTCGTTTGACTCTTGCTCCGGCTTCTCAAAGGGCAAGACGCGATTCACATGCTCCAGATCATAGCCCGTATCGAAGAGAAACAGACCCTCGGGGTGATCGATCAGAACGCTGTAGACCGGAAACCGAACCTCCTGACCGGGTCCCATATTCCAGTAAATGTGGGAGTGGTCGAGAACCAGTGTTCCGCTGGAGAGCAGGTAGATTTTCACGATGCCGTCTCCTATGCGCTCTCGAGCGCCTTGCGCACCGCTACCAGTTTGCGTGCTCGTGCGGCTCCCAGTTCCTGTATCCGTTCCGGCGTGTAATCGTACAGCCCGCTACCGGTCTTCATTCCGAGTTTTCCCTGTGCCGCCCGTTCTTTGATCGTGCTCGAGACGTCGCTCGACTTGGACAGATCCGGGTTGAGGTACGAACCCACATTCTGATAGGTATCGAGACCCGCCATGTCGAGCAATTCCATCGGGCCAATCACAGCGAGCTTGTAGCCAATGCCCCAACGTACGTTGAGATCCATGCCTTCGGGAGAGATGATGCCGCGATCCACCAGGTCCAGAGCTTCCCGCATAATCGCATAGAGAATACGATTCTCGACGAAGCCCGGCACCTCTCGCTCAACCACCGGGTGATAGCCCACGCGCTTTACCAGTCCCACCGCGGTGTCGATTGTCTGCTGGGAGGTCTGATCGCCTGGAATGACTTCGATCATGGGAATGAGGTGCGGCGGATTCGACCAGTGCATGCCGATTATCCGCTCGGGATTGCGGGCCACACTGGCTATGTTGGTAATTGGAATGCCGGATGTATTCGAGGCGATGATGGTATCGGGACGAACCGCATCTTCAATCTGCTTGAGGATCTCATGCTTCATCTCGATTTTTTCCGGGATGGCTTCCACCACCAGGTCGGCGTCCCGCAGTGAATCGGCAAGATCGGCGGTAAAGCGCAGGGACCCGCCCTCTACCCGGGTGGTGTCCAGGCGATCCAGCACGCCGTCGGCCAGTTGTGCTGCCGCCCTGGCCCGCTCCAGAGCCTCTTCTTTGATGTCGTACATGGCCACCTCGATGCCGGCGCGCGCCAGTACCGCACCCATCCCTGGTCCCATGATTCCGGTGCCAATGACCGCTGCTCGTTTGATCCCAGATGCGTGAGCGGTGGTCACTTCAGTTGCGCTGTCCGTGCTTGTCATGCCTGCTGTCTCCTCTCGTTGATACTGGTCCAGACCCGTTCCGGTGTGAGGGGGAGTTGGTTCATGTGGACGCCGGCATCGGCCAGCGCGTTCACAATGGCAGCGGGGATGGCGGCCAACGCGCCCTCACCACAGCCCTTGGCGCCAAAAGGTCCCGGTCCATCCCCATTCTCCACCAGGATGCAGGCCATATCGCGGGGCAGGTCCAGGAAACTGGGAATCCGGTAGTCCAGCAACGAGTCGGTGACGAGATGTCCGTCGCTGAAGATCATCTCTTCGAAGAGAGCATTGCCGATGCCTTGCATCGTCCCACCCTCGTCCTGCCGTTCAACCAATAAGGGATTAATGGCCGTGCCGACATCGGCGACTGTTGCCGTCTTGAGCAAAGTGATAAAGCCTGTCTCCGGGTCAACCTCAATCTCGGCGCCGCCGACACAGACTTCCCAAAACACCGGCCCCTCGGCATACGAACCGGATCCCTCTGGATGCACCTCGCCGTGTCCGATAAGCTCACCACCGGCAAGACCGAAGCGCTCGGCAATGAGGCGAGGAAACGAAGCGGGATCGATTTTTTCAGAGCCGGCGATCTCGACCAATTGAGCCCGCACCTGGGCGGCCGCACGCTGGACCGCCAGGCCAGCAAGTGTGGTCGACCGGCTGGCGCCGGTGGAGCGGTCGTATGGTGTGAACCGGGTGTCCGTACCGCGAACGACCACGAGTTCGGCCGGCATGCCGAGCTCCTCAGCCGCAATTTGAGCAAACACGGTGCGTGGTCCCTGGCCCAGCTCAGTCGTACCCACCAGAACAACGACCGCTCCATCGGATTCCATGCGAACCACCGCTGTTGAGACTGGATGCGCCCCGGCGGCCAACAAGCCGACAGAGACGCCACGACCGGTCCACGGGCGCTTCGGCTGTCCCCAGCCGATGCGGTCGGCGACCTTGGTGACGTCGCCGATGAGATCGGCATCGAGCGGTTTACCACCGCGACGAATTTCTTCACCCGGAGTCAGCAGATTAATCCGGCGTACCTCGAGAGGATCCAGATCCGCGCGTCGTGCGAGTTCGTCGATCTGTGATTCGCCAATCCATTGCATATGCGTGGCGCCAAATGCGCGGTATGAGCCTGAAGGCGCGGTATTGGTGTACATGCAGCGGGCATAGACTCGGTAGGCAGGCCAGCGATACGGACCCGGCGCGGCATCTCCGGCCGTTGCGGTCACCCGCGGTCCGTTGTCGGCGTACGCCCCCGTGTCGAGCCATGCCTCGACCTCACGTCCCATGAGCACGCCGTCTCGCGACATAGCGGTGCGCATGCGGCAGCGCATGCCATGGCGGCGAGTTGTCGCCATGGACTCATCCACCCGGTTCTGGATACGTACGGGACGGCCTGCCTTGCGCGCCAGGGCAACGGTGATTGGCTCCATCTTGGTGTATGACTTCGAGCCGAAACCGCCGCCAAGATACGGAACGATCACACGCACGGAGTTCAGAGGCACCTCAAACAGCGCCGCCAGTTCGGCACGGACCAGAAACGGGTGCTGACAGGTGGCCCACACGGTGATCTCGTTGGCCTCCACCTGGGCGATGACGGTGTGGGTCTCCATGGCGTACTGATACACCGCCGGAAACGTATACTGGTTCTCGACAATGAAGTCGGCGTGCGCGAAGCCTGCTTCCACCTCGCCTCGATCGATGTGGTAGCTGTAGCAAATGTTTCCGTCGCGTGGCGGCAGCGTCCCGAGGCCATGGAAGAGACCGGGACGCAGCTCTCCCTCGTGAACCAGCGGCGCCCCCGGCGCCACCGCTTCTTCCACGGTGCCGACCACAGTCAGACCGTCGTACTCAACCTGGATGGCGGCCAGCGCTGCGGTGGCCGTTCCCTCGTCTTCCGCCGCCACGGCAGCCACCGGTTCGCCTGCAAAACGAACTTTGTCAACGGCGACGATGGGACGATCCTTAATAGCGTGACCCCAGTAGGGGTCGATATCGGTCAGGTCGGAGGCGGTCAAAACGCACACAACTCCAGGCATGGCCTCTGCCGCAGAGGTATCGATCGACCGGATGCGTGCGTGCGGCATCGGACTACGCAAGACCTTGCCGTGAAGCATTCGGGGCACGAGCATGTCCCCGACGAACTGCGCCTGACCGCGTAGCTTCTCGGCGGCGTCGCTGCGCCGCATCGAGCGTCCCACCTGTTGCCGGGAACTCCGAGTGACATCAACCTTCATCGCGTTGTCGCCCCCCTCCGGTCGGACACTAGATCGCGCACCGCGTCCACAATGCCGCGATAGCCGCTGCAGCGGCAGAGGTTGCCTGATAAATTGCGCTTGATGTTCTCTTCGTCCGACGTGAGTTCGCCGGAGTCCAGAAGTGATTTGATGGTGAGCAGCATCCCCGCCGTGCAGAATCCGCATTGAAAGCTTGCCTGCCGGCTAAACGCGTCCTCGAACCGGGCAAACTCGGGCAGTTGAGTGAGACCCTCAATGGTCATGACGTCGCGTCCATCGGTATCAGCTGTCAGCGTGCAGCAAGAACTGACCGCCTCACTATCAAGCAGGACGGTACACGCGCCGCAGACCTCCATGTCGCAGGAGCGCTTGGCGCCTGTGAGCCGTAAGCGGTCGCGCAGTGTGTCGAGTAACAGCTCTTGCGATGGGGTCGATAGTACGACAGCCTGGCCATTGACGGTCAGTTGTACGTCGATCTCAGTCATCGTGGGGCATCCCCACGTCCCGCCCCGCGCGACGCACTTGACGAATCCACGCCGCCCAGTAATCAAGGACCAACTCATCGTGATATTTGTCGGGATAGAGCTGCCGCGTCCAGGCGCGTGACATCGCCCGATACTGGCCGAGACTGCGGGCAATAGACTGCAGCCGAAGCGCACGCTCGAGGGTCAGGGCGGTAAGCACCGCCCACGGCACATCTTTCCCCACTACCAGCACTCCATGGTTTCTAAGAATGAGCGCGGGACAGGAGCCGAGACTTGCCGCCACTGCCCGGCCTTGGTCTGCTGCCTGAACCAATCCGGGTGAGTCTTCATAGTAGGCAAGACCGTCGGCAAACAGGACTGCATCATGGCTCAGATACTGTAACTCGGCATCAGTGGCGCCGAAAGCCGTGCCGTAAAGCGGATGACCGTGAATGACCGCCCCCACGTCCGGGCGCACCTTGTACACCTCGGTGTGAAGCGTGGCCTCCAGGTGCATTCCGGGAGAGTCGAACCTGCCGTTATCGTGCAGGTCGAGCGGGATGACGTCCGCCGGCTGGACCTCTTCGAACACCAGACCCTTACGCTTGATGTACGCCGTGTCCTGTCCTGGATGACGGGCACTTACATGGCCAAGGGTTAGGTCCCCATAGCCTGCCTCGCCGGTGAGGATGCGGCAAGCCCAGGCGACCTGTTCCTGGAGTGATTGCATGGTCACGGTCATGATCAGCGGCGTTCCGTGGGCGGATAGTCAGGGTGAGGAAACCCGAAGACCATGACCACATCCTCGTCGCCCGTATTGACAACTGCGTGCCAAACCCGCGGTGGGATCAGCAGGGCGTCACCGCGCTGAAACTGTACGATTCCATCGTCCAGGCGCAACTCTCCCGCGCCGGCCACCACATAGGCCACCTCTTCGGTCTCGTGTGCCACCGGTTGCAACTCGGTTTTTGCCGTGAACACCGAGTAACCCAGGGAACTGCGGTTGCCTGTGCTCCTCTTGTCCGTGATGAGCATCCGACTCCAACTGCCGTTCGGGAGTGGAATCGCCTCCACATCATCGAGGGCAGTCACGGTGATCCCACTCACAGTGCCCACGCCCCATCGCGCAGAATCCACGTCCCGTCGTCGACGATCTGTAAACTGGCGTTCAGAATGACGCCGTCAAGGTGTAGGTTCGAGACGTTTTGCCCGCCGGGATAGGCGTTGTGGTTATCGCCTAGGGCAAAGTGGACGGTACCCAGGCGTCCCTTTTCAGATGGGGATCCGTAGGGCGAGCGTTCGCTGGTGCCAAAGGCAAATTCGCCAATGACCTCGGCGCCTGGCACACCACGGATCACGTCTCGCAGACGCTCTGCTTCGGATCCCCCCTCGATACTGGTCACGCGTCCGTGCTCGACGGTCATGGTAATAGGCTTCTCAACTTGGCCGGGTAAGCCAATGCCAAGCATGACTCCATCGACCACGAAGACGCCAGCCGTCTTGTCCTCGACCGCAGCAAAGGCGACCTCGGCCCAGAGAGGGACCGGTCCCATCATCTGGCCACGACGTTTGATCGGCGTTACCTCGAGAGAGGGACGGCCCTCAATAGAGACCGTGATATCCGTGCCGTTTGGGGAGGTAACACGGCAAAGCTTTTTGCCCTCAAGCGCTTGCATGGCGTCGCGAGCGCGTTGAGTTGCCTGCTCGATCATCTCGCCGGTAAGGTTCCAGGCGCCCATCCCTTCCTCGACGGAGGCGATCTTGCCGTTGTTGGCGCACGTTTCCTTCACGGCGTTGACATGGGCAAAGCGATTGGCCCATTCCAGGTTGGTGATGATGATGACCTCATCGGAGTTGGTCATCGCCGTGTGGAGATTGCGGGGCGGAGCCATAGGGAAGTGAGTATCGGCGCGACCTCGCCGTACTTGCTGTTCGTTGTTCATGACCACGGGCCAGCCACCCCGTTCAACCACGACCTGGGCGATGGCGTTGGCCTGCTGCAGATGCTCATCGTCGGTGATGATCGTGACTACGTCATCCCGCTCTACCGACATGCAGGTATCGACGACCAGCGTCGCATCCCCCGTTAAGGTGTCGGTGTCTACCACGGTTGCCATCCGAATAACCTCCCGCGAACCTACGCTACGTCCGGACGAGTTGAGGGCCAAACATGGGCAAAACTTCCTGGGCAAACCGCTCGACCTGCCCTAACTGATCGAGGGCTCCAAACCTACATATGAAGTGGTCAACGCCGCGATCGGCGAATTCGTGCAGCCAGGCGCCAATCTGGTCCGGTGTCCCCACAGGTCCCCAATTGGAGAGATCCATCGACTGCGATAGTTCGGGGTAGTACTTCGCGATATACTCGCCAAAGTCCCGTCGAGCGGCTTCCTTGGACTCACCTATATTCATCGTGACTTGGTAGGAGATCACGTAATCGTTCAGATCGCGTCCATACTGCTCGGCTGCCGAGCGTAAATAGACCAGTTGCTCGGTCAACTCTTCAGGATGCTCAGCCCGGCAGCAGGTCATCCATCCGTCGCCACACTCAATCACTCGGCGGCACGCAGTCTCCAGACGCTTCCGCATCTGCTCGGAAGGAGCATCGCCCACCAGGCGAGGATTGGATACAACCCAGATCGGCGGCGGCCTCTGGACGGGAAGAAGCGGCCCCATCTCAGTGCCTGAGTAAAAGGCCACGTCATCGTACTGGAAGAACTTGCCGTGGAAGTCGGTCTTCCCCTCCGTCCATAGCTGACGGAGGATATGCATCCCCTCCTCCCAGATTGCCCCCTTCTTCCCATAGTCGAGTCCCAGCGCCTCGAACTCACGACGGACTCCCTGCTCAGGATTACCGGCGCAAGCCCCAAGAATGGTGCGTCCGTTCGAGATGACGTCGAGCGTGGCCCATTCCAGTGCCAGGTACAGGGGATTCCGTGTTGATGACACAAGGCAGGCAGTGCCCAGTTTGACTCGCTTGGTGCGCTGCGAGATGGCGGACAGGAGCGCGATGGCCTCATAGCGCGGTTTAGAGAACAGGCTGTCGCCCACCCAGACAGAGTCAAAGCCGAACTGCTCTACCGCCTCGGATAGGTCGAGCAAGGCGTGAAGATCATACTCAGGGGCGATGAGGGGCTCGCGATTGTTGAGATTCACGCCGAAATGCAGGGTGCGGTTCTCGGTCATGCATCCGCCTCTTCAGCAGAATCGCGCTCGGTCAGACCAAGGTGAACAAGTTCATCATGGGGAGCCGACTCCAGTCGAACCTGCGGAACGTGGATGTGGTCGCTCAGCAGACGAACTGCACGGTCCGCATCCCGAGCCTCCAGCGCGCGCAGAATCTCTCGGTGCTCGGCAATGGATACTTCCAGGTCACCGCGCAGCGCGACGGAGCGCAGTTGGTAGCGACCGATTTGTGCCGCGACCTGCTGGTAGAACTTCCAGAGTTGCCGGTTTCCACAGATCTCCACGAGCCGATCGTGGAAAGCTCGGTTTGCGCCGAAATACGACTCGACATCGTCATGCTGCGAGTGCAGTGCCATCTCGTCGGTAAATCCTTCCAGGGCGCGCAGCTCATCCGCGGTGACCAGGGGAACGGCAAGACGAAGAGCATAGGTCTCCAGCGCCTCGCGCACCTGGTAGGTCTCGATAAACTCCTGTTTGGAGAGGGAGCGCACCACGGCTCCGTTTCGTGGGCGAATGGTGACGAGCCCCTCGGAGGAAAGTCGTCCCAGGGCTTCGCGAACAGGACCACGACTTACACCGAGCGACTCCGCCAGCGCGACCTCCAGTAATTCGGTACCGGGGCGTAGCCGATAGGCCAGAATCTCGTTTCTAAGATGTTCATGAACCCGCTCCCAGAGCGTTCGGTTCTCAAGGGGGGGCGACGATCCCCGGTCGCCCTGCCCTGCCACTGTTTCGAACACCATGCCTTCGAACTCCCATCACCCTTGAACTTGTTGTGCGCAGTTCTATACTAGGCGGGTAAACTGTTGACTGTCAACGAGAAACCGTGTAGGCTAGACGCGTAATGATCTTCGACTCTCATATGCATGTCGGCGACTTTCCGCTTTTCGACGTCTCGCTCCACCGAGAAGGTCTGGAGCAGACGCTGCATGAGAACGGAATTGAGGGTGCAGTCGTGTTTCATCCGGACAACGCGTACGTCCGCCAGGTAGTGGCATCGGTCCGCGGCGTTTACGGCCTTGTTTGGGCCAATCCACGCCTGCCGAACTATCTCGAGGAAACTCTGCGCTTCCTCGATGATCCCCTATTCCTTGGCGTCAAGCTACACCCGCTCCTCGACGCGTATCATCCCAACGATCCTGCAGTACATCCATTGATTGAAGCGCTGATCGAACGTGACCTGCCGGTGCTGATTCACTCGGGACACCCCATCTTCACGCTCCCTTGGTCGATCGAGGAGCTTATTGTGAACTTCCCGACGGCGAAGGTCATCCTCGGGCATATGGGTCACGGCAACATTATCTATATCAACGCTGCGATTGATATCGCGGCCCGCCACCCCAATGTCTATCTTGAGACATCCGGCATGCCCATGCACACCAAGATCGCGGAAGCTGTGCGACGGGTGGGTCCCGATCGCGTGCTGTATGGCTCCGATGCGCCCTTTCACCACCCGCAGGTCGAGATCCTCAAGGTGCGGCTTAGTGGGCTCCTGCCTGAACTCGTCGAGCGTGTCCTTGGCGCTAACGGCCGCGCTCTATTTCAGGTTCCGAAGAACGATGAGCGGAGTACTGGCACACGACCGACGCGTGAAGAGAAATATCTAGAAGATGACCGCATTCGTTACCAGAATCGTTAATGACCACAACAACCGAAAGGGAAAGGCAAAGGAGGATTCTCACATGAAAAAGCGTTTGGCTGGCAAATGGCTTACCGCCATGGCAGGGGTTGGACTGCTCACGGGAGCGCCAGCGAGTGGCGTGGCGCAGGCGACTGGCTCGGCTTCCAGGGTGACCCAAATCTCGATCGCGACTCCGGAAAAAGCTACCGACTACGGGTGGAACCAACAAGGCGTGCAGGCCGTCAAGCAAGTTGGACAGACCGTTGGCGCCAAAGTCGTTATTAACGACGGTGTTGGGTACGACAACACCGAGTCGGTGCTGCGCCGCCTTGCCACTGGAGGCGCCAGCTTCATCGTGGCCCAGGCAAGTGGCTATAACACAATCGCGCCCCGCATCGCGCAGCAGTACAAAATTCCCACCATCACCTACGACAGCCCAAAGGACTTGCAGAAGGGTCTGGTGGCCGATGTTGAGACCTCCAGCCAACAGGGCGCTTACCTAGCAGGAGTACTGGCTGCTCGCACGACGAAGACAGGCATCCTTGGCATCGTCATCTCGGCTGCCGACACCAATTGGTACAAAGAGAGCGGCGGCTACATCGTCGGCGCTCGCAGTGTCCGGCGAAACATCAAGTTCATACGGGCGCAGATCGGTCAGGCCGCGTACGATGATGCCGCCGGTGGTAAGCGGGTGGCGAAGACCGTGATCGCCGCCGGTGCAGACGTTGTCTTTGGCATGGGCGATGGCGCATCTTTCGGGTATCTGAACGCCGTAGAGACGGCGCACGTCGGTCACAAGGTGTGGTTCATAGATGTAATTGGCAACAAGGCTCCAATCGACCGGAATCATGTTCTGCTGTCATCGGTGATCTGGAATTTTGAGCCCACATTCATGCACGCTGTGCGCGACATCAACGACGGCAAGTTCGGCACCCACGACTACAACCTGAACGCCTCAAACGGCATCCATCTGCTCAAGTCGAGGTATATTAGCAACCCCCTATGGAATCACCTGGAAAGCATCCGACGGGGCATCATCGCCGGTAGGATACATGTTCCGCTGACGCCTACGGAGTCCGCAGTTCGCGGCCTGTGCAAGTGCTAACCCTCCCGATACGGGATTAGATCCAAGAGGAATCGTAAGAGGCCGTGAGTCATGAGTAAGAGCCCACGAGTTCCGATATCCTCAGCCAGGAGGTCGGAACTCGGGATTCACGGCGAGATCGCGATCACGCTGGTGGGGATCACGAAACGCTTCCCTGGCGTCCTGGCAAACGACAACGTGAATCTCGCCGTTCGTTGCGGCGAGGTTCACTGTCTGCTCGGGGAAAACGGTGCTGGTAAGTCTACCTTGATGAGTATCCTTTCGGGAATGCAGAGTCCAGATGCGGGACAGATTCAGGTGGACGGGCAAGCGGTGGCGATTGATTCGCCACGGCGTGCGCTCGATCTTGGAATCGGCACGGTCTACCAACACTCCGCACTTGTTCCGGCTCTAACGGTCCTTCAGAATCTCATGTTGGGGGAGAGCCGAAGTGTAACATTGCCGATTTCCCGTGCCCGCCTCCGCCTTCAAGATCGGGCGGAGATGCTCGGGGTGGCAATCGATCCGGATGTCGAGGTACAGCGGCTCTCGTTGGGGGAGCAGCAGCAGATCGAAATCATCAAGGCACTCTGGCGAGGATCGCGCGTCCTGATTCTCGATGAGCCGACATCGATGCTGACGCCGCAAGGGGTCAATGATCTGCAGCAGGTTCTGATTCGATTGCGACAGCAAGGCCTTGCGATCATCTTCATCACCCACAAGCTGCACGAGGCCCTGGCGATCGGCGACCGCGTCTCGATACTTCGGCAGGGACGCATCGCCGCAACGCTCTCTCCGGAGATACTGCGCTCACGTACCGCCGAAGCGCTCCAGGCCCTGATTGTGGAGACAATGTTCGGCGAGGAGGCCCGCGTGGTTGGACAAACGGCCGAGTTGCAAAGCGAACTCGAGGGCGCGTGGACGCAACGCGCACTGCCCTCGGATTCAGTGCTGCAACTTGTCGGCGTGTTCGCCCGCGGGGACAGTCAGTCCGGTGGCATTCGCGAGCTCTCTCTCACACTCAGGCGTGGCGAAATTCTGGGCGTGGCAGGCGTCGACGGAAACGGGCAACGCGAACTGGCCGAGGTGATCGCCGGCCAACGACCGCTCGCCAGCGGCGACATTCTTCTGGAAGCACGCTCCATTGCCCGCTTGAGCGTAGCGGCGCGGCAACGCCTCGGCCTCCGCTATGTGACCGACGATCGATTGGGCGAGGGCATTGTTCACTCGCTGAGTGTGGGCATGAACCTCGTTCTCAAGCGAATAGGGCAGGAGCCGTATTGGAAGCGCGGTATTGTACAGCAAGGAGAGGTTAATCGCCTGGCTCGGACTCTCGTGAATGAATACGATGTACGAACTCCCACCGTGGCCACGCGTGCTGGCACACTCTCCGGTGGAAATATCCAGAAAGTCTTGCTGGCACGCGAACTCTCGTTCGATCCCCGAGTCGTCGTTTACCACAAGCCAACCCAGGGTCTGGACGTCAAAACCACGCGCGGAGTGCGGCAACGCATTCGCGACCAGGCTCGCGATGGTGTTAGTGCCATTGTGATTTCCACCGACCTCGACGAACTTCTCGAGTTCTGTGACCGAATCACAGTCTTGTATCGCGGACAACTGGTTGGTGTCGTGGAGAACAGCCCAGAGGCGGGCGGGCGCATCGGTGAACTGATGATTGGAGGACGGGCAACATGACTGAAAGCGTCGAGACCTATCTAACGGGCCCTGTCCAGGTCGAAGCCGCCCTTGAAGAGGCGCCAGCGCGGCAGCACTGGCTGTCGCAGGCGGTCTATGCACTGGTCCGCGGTGTCGGCCCAGTGTTGCTGGCGATCCTCGCCGGTGCGATCTTGCTGCTCGTCCTGGGACGCAATCCAGCAACCTTTTACGAGAATATCTACCAGGGGGGGATCACTCATGATGCCTGGCAGGACAGCATTATGCGAATGGCGCCGCTGCTACTGATTGCAGCCGGACTCATCTTCATATTTCGAGCCAACATATGGAATCTGGGTTACGATGGTCAGTTTTTGCTGGGCGCCGCAATGATTGCTGGGATCGGACCCAAACTCGAGGACCATTGGCCGTACTGGCTGAGCTTGGCGCTGCTCTTCGTAATCGCAGCTGTCGCGGGGGCTCTCTGGACCATCATTCCAGCTCTCCTCAAGGCGTACTACGGGGTGAACGAGATTATAACCACCCTTATGATGTCGTTCATTGGGATCAGCCTGGCAAACATCCTCATCAAAGGCCCGTTCCAAGACTTCTCGGTCAACGTGCCCCAGACCAGCGTCTTGCCCTTCGCCGGCATGCTGCCAAACATCCCCCACACGAGGATCCACTGTGGCATCCTGGTGGCTGTTGTAGTTGTTCTCGTCGTGCACTACGTGCTGACACGTACCGCCTTCGGATTGCGGCTGCAGGTCTTGGGTGCTAGTCCTCGGGCGGCGATTCATGCCGGACTCGGGGTGAAGCGGCTCATCATCATCGCCTTTTTGGCGAGTGGAGCACTGATCGGAATGGCATCTGCACCGGAGATCCTGGGCGTCCAGGGCTACGTGCGAGCGGACTGGAATCCGGCCTTTGGGGACGCGGTGATTCCCTTTGTGTTTCTGGCACGCCTCAACGTGCTAGCGGTAATTCCCTTCGTGGCCTTTTACTCAATCCTTGCTATTGGTGGCGAGCAAGCAACGCAACAGGCGAACCTGCCGACTGACTTTCTCCTCGTGATCGTCGGTTTGATCCTGCTCTTCATGACGATTACCGAGTACATCGGTAGGAGACGCACCCTGGGAGGCAGTTACCTGACCCCGGGGCTCTTGCGGGCCCTGAAGCGAAAGGAGGTATCAGCCATCGACACCCAGCCATCACCAGATCGACTGGATGGCTAATGGCTGACAGCTACCATGCATGAACTTCTGCAGCAGGCGGTCATCATCGCTCTAATATCCGGCGGCCTGGTCGCCGGTGTCCCGCTCATGTTCACAGCCCTCGGAGAGATGATCTCCGAACGTGCTGGCGTGCTCAATATTGGGCTCGAGGGGATGATGCTATTCGGCGCATATGCCGGCTTTGTCGGTGCCTATTACGGCAACTCGAGTTGGATCGGGTACTTGACCGGAATTGCGGGTGGAACGTTCGTTGCCCTTTTCATGGTGGTGTTCTGCGTGTGGTTGGGCCTCGACCAGATCGTTGTCGGGATCGCCCTGACCATTGCCGCCGAGGGCGCTACAAGCACCCTTGATAATGCCCAATTTAGCGGCAGCCGGCCGCGCCTGGGATCCTTCCCCAACGTCTCGATCCCTGGCCTCTCCCACATTCCGGCGCTTGGGCCGAGTCTGTTTAGCCAGCCTCTGCTCGTGTACCTGGGCTTCGCGCTCATCGCGCTCGTGACTTGGATTTTCCATTCCACGAACGTCGGTCTCAACCTGCGGGCAGCGGGTGAGAAGCCCGAGGCACTCGACGCGGCCGGGGTAAGTGTCGTTGTGACCAGGTCGTGGGCGGCGTTGAGTGCTGGCGCCCTGGCCGGCCTCGGCGGGGCCTATCTTTCGATCATTGGGGCTGGTGTCTTTGTTCCTTTTATGACGCACGGCCAGGGCTTCATGGGCATTGTCCTCGCCATGCTCGCTCGCGGCCGGCCGATTTGGGTGGTTATCGGCTCCTTCCTGTTTGGAATGTCGCTCTCGTTGACCACAGCTCTCCAACTTGCCGGCATCAATATCCCGATCGATGTAGTGAACATGTTGCCATTTGTCGCTGTGATTGTGGCTCTGATTGTCTTTGCCCGGCGCTCGTACCTGCCTCCATCACTCGCGCTCCCGTACAGCCGCGGCGCTCGTTAGAGAAGGAATTCCGTATGCGCAATCCTGACTTCACGCTTAGCGCCGGTCCCACCTTCGCATCGGCACGCACGTTGGCTGCCCTCGGTTCGCCGATTATGTATCACTATGATCCCGCCTTTCTGGCGACGTTCCACCGCCTGGAAGGCAAGGTGAAGCAGATCCTGCGAACCGAGGGCGATGTAATCCTGATGCAAGGTGAAGCAGTGCTTGGCCTGGAGGCAGCGGCTCGCTCACTGGCGCGGCCAGGGATGGGAGTGCTCAACCTTGTTTCCGGTGTGTTCGGCAAGGGCATGGGATTTTGGCTGAGAAGCACAGGTGCCGATGTCCACGAAATCGAAGTAGCGTACAACGATTCAGTGGATCCTGCTGTCGTCGCTGAGTATCTCGATGCGCATCCGGACATTCAGCTGGTTGCCGTCGTGCACTGTGAGACTCCCTCCGGAACGCTCAATGACGTGGCCCGGATTGGTCCAATCGCTCGAGACCACGGGTGTTTGACCCTCGTGGATTGCGTGGCGTCTGTAGGCGGTACGCCCTTTGAGGCAGACGCCTGGCAGCTCGACATCTGTGTGTTGGGTCCGCAGAAGTGCCTGGCCGGACCGGCCGGCATGTCCCTGATGAGTGTAAGTGAGCGCGCCTGGACGGCGATCCGTGACAATCCGCAGGCGCCGCGATCCTCCTTCCTATCGATGCTGGACTACAAAGAGCAGTGGTTGGCTCACGGCAGGTTCCCATTTACTCCATCTGTCTCTGACGTTTTTGGTGTGGAGGCTGCATGCGATCAATTGCTCGAGGAGGGCCTGGACGCTTCCATCATGCGGCACGAGCGGGCCGCGCGGATCTGCCGAACAGGGATCAAGGCCATGGGATTGCAGCTCTGGGCATGTAGAGAGGCCATCGCGTCGCCCACCGTGACGGCTATCGCTCTGCCTGATGGGCTCACCGATGTCGAGGTGCGCAGGCATGCCCGTGAGCGCTACGGGGTTATGCTCTCCGGCAGTCAGGGTGCTGGAAATCTGATCCGCATTGGACACATGGGCCCCTCCACGCGATCGCTCTATCCCATTGTCGGGCTTCTGGCGTTGGGTCGCACGTGCGCCGACCTGGGTGTGCCGGTTCAGATTGGCGTGGGCATCGAAGCAGCCATGGATGCCTTAGCCAGCGAGCAACCGGTGGGGGCATGACCCTGCCGCCGTTTACCCTGCATTGTCCAACAACCATGGACGAAGCCGCTGCATTACTTGACGAATACGGCGACGACGCGGCGTTTTACTGCGGTGGGACCGAAATGATCTTGCTCATGAAGCTGGGCTTCGCCGATTACGGGCATCTGATCGATCTCAAGGGACTGAGCGAATTGCGCGGGATTGAGGGCGGGGACGATGGGCTGCGCATCGGCGCGGCGACCACACATCGAGCGCTGGAGCGATCTCCGCTCGTGAGTCAGCGTTTCCCGGCCCTGAGCCGCATGGAGCAAGGGGTTGCTAATCTGCGGGTTCGCAATGCGGGGACGATCGGTGGCAATTTGTGCTTCTCCGACCCTCATTCCGACCCGGGAACTTTTTTGCTTGCCGCCGATGCCACCGTGACGTGTTGTCGTGGCGCCGCAACCCGCAGCATGTCCATACAGGACTTTGTCCTCGGACCATTTCAGCCGGCTCTAGAGTCCGGGGAGCTATTGACCGAGATACACGTGCCCTGGTTGCCTTCCGGGGGAGTAATGGCCCACCTCAAGTTCTCTTTCCGCGAGCGACCGGCGGCGACAGTCTCCTGCATGGTCCAGGTCGAGAGCGGAACGATTCGAGAAGCGCGTGTGGCCGTCGGGTCGGTGGGTCCGGTGCCGGTCCGCGCCATCGAAGCGGAAGGATTGCTCACCGGCCTCTCCGCCGATGAGCCAGATGCCTCCATCATTGAGTCCGCGGCTCGAGCCGCCGCCGAAGCGTCGGGTGCCACCGAGGACCTCAATGGGTCTGCGGCGTACAAGCGCAATCTTGTTGGGGTCATGGTGCGACGCGGGCTCACGGGCGCCCTGGCCCAGGTGGTCGGCGCCCGGTAGGGGCTCGATCCTGCCGTGAGCTGGATTTGTTCGCCGAGCAAGAGGGGCAGGACATCGCGGTCACTATTGGCGGCATTATCTCAAACGATGATGTCGCTCAGCTTACTGCCATGGGCACCGCCGTGGTTTTCGGGCCTCGTTCCTCTACCGGTGATCACCGCCAGGGCGATCCGCTCAGCGGGAAAGGAACGTGGCAGTAGATCGAGGTTGAGCTGTTGCCGCTCGCGCGCGATGAAGGCGCTCGTGTCGATTCGCTGGGCCGCACGGTGATCTGTATTTCCGGCTGGTTACGCTGGACGTCTTCCAGGTCGGCTGCAACGTCGAGGTCGCCGATTGGTCGGTCTGGGAGCGCCTGAGTCAGTGTGCGCCAGGTAGCGCCGCGTGATGCCCCACCGGTTCCAGGGTTGCAACGGCCTCACCGTCCTGCGCTATAAGGAACGACTCGCCCTTGCGACGGACCCCACTCAAGACCGACGCGAGTTCCCAACGCAGCTCAGTCGCGGGAATGTTCGCGTTCATATCTCCACCATACGTGTCCTCGGCACCGCTCGCTCTGACCCTATCTCTATCACGAGTAAGGATCGATTGACGACGATTGTGACGACGGAACTGAGTCGCTCATATCGCCCATGTCACGGACGACAAATGAAAAAGGCCTGTGAATGGTGGAAAAGCGCACTCGTGGCATACATGTCACGCCAGTCACAGGCCAGAATCATTCTGAGCTATAGGGATAGAATCTGTGCGAGTGGCGCTTCTGTCCGCGATCCATTCAAAGATGACCATCGGATTCACTCCGCGCGATCTGGTGGCAACCGTCGACCTGGTAATCCCAGGCTCGAAGCTTGAGGTTACGGATCACTACGCTTGTGCCGTGCATGGTCGCGTGCCCGTTGCCGTTCATACTTCTGCAAGATCAAATAGTATAGATAGTTCGAGAAGTCTTCACGTCTCCACTGCTCGGCTAGCTTCGATCCTGACATCCTGGCTGGATGCTCCTCCGCGATCTTCGGCTACCCGACGCGCGGGATCTTGGGGAAGACTTGATACCGCCACGAGGGAGCGGGACCGACCAATAGCCATGAGGAAGTGGGCGGTAGTAGGCTGCCAGGTCCTTGTCACCGTGAACCTGGCAGACGGACGAACCAGCGGCCTATCTCGGACTACCAGGCGTTGCCCTCGGCGATTTGTCGAGTTGGATCTTGTGGCCGTCCATCCCTTCTGATGACGGACGGCGGACGCCATATGGCCGTACCACTACACGCAGACTGCAGACTGCAGACTGCAGCCTGTTGCCGAGCCCTCCTACCCCCAGATTGCTCTCTTGGCCGCT
>JAABUH010002250.1_pt1 | contig 18943 bp, 14 predicted proteins | sample 5559121 | NCBI WGS metagenome assembly JAABUH01 (sample SAMN10711871, study PRJNA513364) | rock metagenome | isolation source: Antarctica rocks | place: Antarctica: Victoria Land, Battleship Promontory nord | collected 2015-12-28
CCTTCACGGAGCAATAACATGGAGCTGGCCAAGCTCCTCCGACTTCTACACGAAGCAATGACAGAGACTATAGGTCGGCTGACCCACGCTAGAGGTCGGCCGACCATGCAGAATGTCCGAGCATGGTGGGGTGACCATGGGCATAATTCCGCTTTCCTGAGCTATTGGTAATTTAATCTTTACTGTCTAGCTACAGTAGAGCCTAGAGGTTATCAAAAGTTTGAACGACATCGAGGTGCTGCGTGGTGGTGAAGCGCTGCGCGTTGGCCGCGTGCAGAGTTTTCACGACCTCGCAGATCTCGATAACCTCAATGCGCATGCTACAAGCAATCTGCACGCAGATGAGGAAGTCAAATAGAACGCAGAACTACGAGGGAAATCGCTTATGAAAACCATCCGATTCAGTACCTCGTCGCCGAGTCGTGTTCGCGACGGCGAGAACTGGGACAGGACACCCTCGCGTTTGGCCTGTTGGAGGTGATTAGCAGGAAGAACTCGGATCACGGACATCCTTTAGACCTACATGCTAATTACGTATAGGCCTCGTTAAGACTGCGTGTCTGTTACTACGACACAGGCAACTCACGAGCCTCGTTAAGTTCGACACGGGCAAACTCGAGAGCCTCGTTAATACCGTTTAACAGATGTTCAGACACGGGCACCCTATACGTGGGCGGTACGCTGGCGAAAAGACTTCGTTAAGAGAAGAGGGACACAAGCGGGTTAGTAGAGAATGATCGGACTACGCTGCCTGGTTAGGAGTGTAGCAGACGAACATCTCTGCAAGACACGGTCGGTCTGCACGAGGGAGACCTCTACAGATAACGCGAAACAGGTGAGCCGCACGCTTTACGCGGAGCGAGCGCCTGCGAGGCGTGGTATACAATGGCGGCGACTGTCGGCCTCGAGAATCTCACCCCTTCACTGGGCTCTGACTCTCGGATGCCTTGGTGGTAGGGTCAACCCCTAGCCGAAGACACCGTCTGTATAGCCCGAGAGGACAGTAGCGCGTGCCGGTGTGGTTAGAGAAGGAATCGACTGCGATACGCATGCGTATCGCTGGCGAAACGCCTGCGACCCATGCTTAAGGAGTAAACTGCCGGAATCTGGGCAGCGAGAGGTCCCGTCCGCCTCGAACTGTGAATCTGCCGCGAGGAAAACTCTCTGAGTGACCCCTCGGGCCTTGGGGAAACCAGCATAGGGGTCGTCGTGCCTTATGTATATTGCATGCGACGTATGCAACATATTTCCGGTAGGCGCCAGAAGTGACTCATCAACACCTGCGTCTACACAGGGGTCGGGCGAAGCCTCACAGCGCATTACTGACGCAGCTACGAACCGGAAAGATTGGCTTCAATAAATTCCTACACGAGAGACGTGTACCCGGTGTCACAACGGCGGCGTGCGAGTGCGGCGGTGGCCGAATGTCGGTCAAACATGTTCTGTTAACATGTTCCAGATGGAAGACAGAAAGAAGGTCAATGCAACGGGAGGAAAACACCACCGACTTGAAAATGCTCTTAGGAACCGCGAGCGCGGCGACAGCGGCGATTCGAATGGTGCTCTCAACGGCCATACTGAGCCAGTTTCAAGCTGTGACGCCACCGAGGAGTCAGATGGAAGGAGGGGAAGGTGAAGAAGGAACAAGCCCATAGAGTTCTCGCATTGGGAACACTTACAGTATAGAGCGCAGAAAAAAGTGGTTTCATAGGCGGAAAGGGCGCTGCGCTAGAGCGACGCCCGCTACATTATATAGAATCTCGCATAGGCCCACAATGGGTGTTGAATCGAGTAAGAAATAAAAAATATAAAAAATAAAAAATAAAAAAAGTGATTGTCACCGTTTTTAAGAATAATCTGATCCACCCGGTGCTTCTGATTCATAATTAAAGGATTAATATTCTTTTCTACGAGTTGTACGAGTATGGTTTGAATTTTTAAATTTTTGTGGGTATGAAAGCTTATCTAATCAACTACGTTAAACCTACGGAGGCCAATTGCGGATTCCGAATAACTAGGTTTCTGACCTCGTATGCACATACCCCTTTAACCGCCACAAGGTCGGCCACCCCCTTTGATCAGATGGGGTACGGGTGCTTAATAAACCGCGCTGTCGCCGACTCGCCGAATCCAAATAAATGTTCGTATGCTTAGTCATTGGTGGGGTCCCCCTACGAGTATTGTAGATCATAGGGGTGGCCGACCTTGTGGCGGTTAAAGGGATACTCGTATGCACGGGGTTCCCGCGCAAACGGGGTTTCCGCGCACTTTAACCTAGAAAGGTTAGCAACAGATAGTATCGGGTTTAGCGTGTTAAAAATAGCACTAATATAAATAGTTTTAGTTAGCGTGCGCGGAAACCCCGTGCATACGAGTACCCCGGCGGTTAGTTATTTCCGCTCCGGCCGAAGCGGCTTGGCGCTAGGGGTATTTATCCTTCCTCCCACTTCCTCCTTCCGGAACTCCTACCTACCTAGATAGCTTCAACCCCATATACTATATGCCCCATATGACCTCGTATTCCAACACGTTGTTGAAACAATTTCTTTCGTTTGTGACATTTTGATTATTGTCAAAAGCTAGTAACCCTTCCCCCGCCCGGATCAATTTCTGCGCATTGACTACTTGACATACCTCGAAAGACATGATTGTAGCTCTGATGAAGCTGAATTCAATGCTTCAGAAATATCGGAAAAATATGCAGAAGTGACCGCTCACCTAGTAGGCTAGTAGCAACTCTTTCCCCGCCCGAATCAATTTCTGCGCGCTGACTATCTCACATACTTTGAAAGGCATAATTGTAGCTCTGGACGTGCGAAACCAAGTTGAGAATATGAAGAATGAACGGTCGAGAATCACTGGCATTCACAGCTACGCTATCCCAGGGGACAGGAGATAGATTGGGAATGGCGGGAGGTTGTACTGTTGGAAATAGGGAACAGTACTGTTACCCCTGTGGTTAGTAATCTCCGCATTGATCCGGCGCTAGTGGATGGGTATTTACCCTTCGCCCACTTCTTCCTTCCTCCATAGTTCCTATGTTGGAATACGAGGTCATATGGGGGCATATTGATATATTGGTTGTTGCTGTTAGGAGGCTATCTAGGAGGTGGAAGGTGAAAACTCGACTGGCGGGCCCTAGCCCTACCAGCCCTATGAAGGCGGAGATTACCATCTCTCCTATTTCCAACACTTGGATGCTCTCAAATGAATGCAGGAGAAGCAGGGGCATTTACTTAGTGAAGCCGGCTTAGTGGTAAGCACGCTCAGGGTACAGTATGCGTGTTCAGAACTTGGGGGTCGCGCCACCGGGAAGGCTCCTCGTCGACTATTGTTCAGCTGTCATATGAGTAAGGCACATTTTTTTAATTATTGAACCGTTGAAGTCGCCTCGGCCAGCTCTACAATTCATGTCATAGAAAGTACAGGGCCCGAGGGCAGATCGACGCACATCTAACTTGATGGGTGAGAGACGAAAACTTGCCTAACGCTGGCGTAAGTAATCGCAATTTCGTTACTTGCAGCCCTTGACTGACCTCATCATACGTAGCCCATCAACTATGGTTCCCTCGCATTCTCTTCTTCAGGAGTCACAGTGACCGTCTTTTCTGAGTCCGATTGTAAAGGATATTTTGGAACCGCAGTTGTCAACTATGAACAAGATATGTTTTTCCAGGACCCCAACAAACCCTTAAATTTCCTTTCTTTCGAAATATCTCGTACCTAGGAGAACAAAGAGCAGCTGGATATAAGCCACTTGGGCCAAGATGATGGTCAAACCCAGACTTGAAGCTGTGGCACTTATATAATGAACTACCAACATGGAACGACTCAAGGCTGTCATAACAATTCAAATCAAGGACCGGCTAGTTGTTTTCGGTTACGGCACTATTAGCTGCAGGCGCTCAACCAAGAGCGCTTCTTAGATAGTACAGTGTTAGAACGGACGGAGTCTCGATCGTTTGGAAGCACTTGATTTCGGGCGCAAACATACAGGTTACATTTTCTCTGGACGCTGTCTGCTTTCATGTCGATGCAATGAGACTCTTCGCGAAGCTAACATGCAGTTTGTTCGACCATTTGTTGTTTGGGAACTCGTAGCATTTTCTATTAGCTTTAGCAATACAAAACATGCAATCGAATAAAAGTCATGTTCTGTAGGTTCGCCCGTCCTGGAATAACAATTACCCATATAGGCCAAAGATCTTTAATACTCTAGAAAAAGATGAATATGTTTCAGAAAATGAATAATGCACGAATAAATCTTATTTTCATGACGCAGAAATGAATGGCTTACACCTGTTTTCGAATGGGTAGATGGTGACGAGACGTCTTACAGAGTTTTTCTGAGTCTCGAGATATGGGTGCAAGAAGTGACTGCCGCTTGCTCTAGCCGTCATTCAGCCCTTGCGACAACCGATGTTCTATTCAGAATTGAAGCCATTCCCTGTCGTACGGAAGGGGCAATGATTTACCACAAATCAATGTTCTGCCTTCAGAAGCGGCTGATTCTGGTCTCTATAAGAACAAGAATGTTTTTAAATACGGTCATCTTTGCTGATTTTATCAATTTAACCTTTTACACATCATTCTCAAAGGCTGTCAACCACTGCACTTCACGATGTCCAGTGTCCGGCAAAAAATATGATCTATGTTGGGGTCGAATGAAGGCTGGTACATCCCTTTGACTGATCCTCAGTCAGCAGCTCTGTTACACCATCAAGGTAAAAACATCGACATCTTGCAGCAAATCATACGGAACTTCAGCGATTTCAACAGTACTTTCACCTCGACTGTCATCTTCTATACCAGCAAGATTTGCGTTGAGGATGATGAACTCATGTTCTCTTACATTCGTACAGTGCTTGAAATCCTCGTTCTGTTCTCCATCACGACCTCGAATTTTGATTGATGGGGTGGCTCAGGGCTTGTACGCACAATATGCCTTGGATGCCTGTGAAATAATAGCTGGGAATCGGTGGGATGGATGGCTATCGAAATCGAAGGACTCTTCTATGGCGACTGCAGCAAATACCATTGAGCTGAGCAGCGTACTTCAGGAGCCTAGCTACTACTTTCATCTGCCGCCTTTGCAAAGCGACACTGATAGCGATCGTACGAAAAGTTCCATACCCGATTGTTCCAACATTCAGCGAATGGCGCTTCCCTCACCAAGGACTTCACTCCAGTAGATGCAAAGCCATCATATCAATCTTTCTCGAAATTCAATCTACCTCGCTCTTCAGGCGCGTGACGAATCATGTCGCATGACCGATTGCAAAGAGGGCACCCAGATTGCGCACCTATGTCCTCAAAAGAAGCGGATTGGTGGTACCTCAATTCAATGTCAAGATATAACAAGAATTCAGCAAGCACCTCCGACGATCTATTTAATACGATTCTCCTTCGAGCCGATCTTCACATTGCATTCGATAATCCCAAATTCGTCTTCGTACCCAAACCATTCTCGCTCAGGTCTCCACAACTAGTCACCCACTTGGTGGAAGCGTCGGGCGTTGACTCCTGATGAAGGATAACATGGATTCCTCAAATGATGGCTTCGTCTCATGAGAGAAATGCGCACAGTTCTCGAGGACACGGTCTCAGCCCTAAGAAACGCAAGACTGACGCTCAAGCGCTCAACGATAGCGATGTGAGCTACTCGGCGGGCGAAGAAGAAGAGTCGTCACCCCGAAAGAGACGTCAACTTTCGAATCGCACATTGGACGTTCCGACTGCACACCACTCAGAATCACTCGAACCGTCCCAGAATTCATCGCATTCTCCCGACTTGCTGAACGAAATCAGCCAGAGCGAGAAGATAGAATCAAGTCTCTCGACTTCAGACACGTTCTCGTCACCACATCTTCTTGGCCATTCAAACCGAGATGTTGGCCCTACAGCAGATACCAGTGCTAACGTAGCGCTCGCACAAACTTGGCTGGCAAAGGAACGCCTCCGCTCTGATCCTAGTGAGCAATGGAAAAAGGATAAAGCTTGGGCAGACGAGGAATATTACGTTTTTTGGTGGGAATGCAAGGCGGTGGCTTGAGATCTGTGGGGGGAATTTTCAGGATGAACTAGAAGAGAAGGCGGTAACTTGAGTCTTTCAGATAGCGAAAATTCCCAATTTTCTTCCGCGGGGCTAGATGCAGTTTCCAAACGGATATCATGGGAAGGAGCAAAATAGCAAAATCGTACAAGACATTGAATATAGCGCCGGCCATACCAGAAGCGTCAGTATTAAGCGCAGTGACCGTCGATGATCAGTCTGTTTCATATCATGTTGCGTTTTCGATTATTAGTTAATCCAAATCATTAAGAAGTAGAAGTTGACGGAATCAACATGGCAGAGCAGCGGGAGCTGACTAACCCGGAAATGTGAGTAGGAACCCGATTCCATGGTTGGAAATGAGAAACAAACAAACAACAACTTTTATTGGCGGAATTTTAATTAGTCTCATTACTTCGTCATCGCGCACATTCATACATCTCAAATGTACATAGCCGCTCTTTTCCTACGAAGATATTCGCCTGCATTAACAGGCTTCCACCTCGGTGCCTGGTCTCTGCAGCAGCACAGAAGAGCTTCCACAACTGTGGCATGGTCAGGAGCACTAAAATAAGCAATACTCTATCTTTGGGGAATCGCCACATCTTTCCGCAGTATCGTTGAATTTGAACCCTGTAAGCCCTGTTCCTTCCAATGAGGGGGCTCTGACACCCTATGAACCGTAAAATCGTCAGTAGGGCAATTCCTAGGGTCATCTTGTTTGACTTTTACCATAACATCAAAATGCTCAGCTATAAAATTCGGCAACTCTCATACTCGAGAGCTGCGGGATGTTTATGTCTTCAAGTTGAACAACCTCAAGGACCACTTAATTTTCGAGATTCCGGAAGCAGCGTCTCAACATGGTAAGGGAGCTTATTTATGTCTACATTGCATTCCGAAAGCTGCTATTATTGGATCTAATAATACACAGGAAATCGAAGACGGTATGCAATCGACGTATTAGACTAGCCACAAATTACGGGCGGTACTAACCACCATACAGAGCGAGAATCTTGGAAATACCAAGAGTATTACCATCCTCTTGACGGATATAGCGGTGACGACTACGAAGCCGCCGAGGCGGATTCTGCCCTTGACCCATTAGCCTGTAGCGATGCTCAAGGCGGTAGGATTTAGTACATTTGAACGAAGCCCTAGCAATCGAATAAGCGTTACAATGCTGTGCAATAGAAACCTCTAGCGAAAGAAGGATCGATAGGGTGTGAAATCCGCTGCACTATCGTCCTGGGGTAAGAATATCCTCGAGACTACCGTACCCGTAACCTATTACCTCTTAAAAAGGCTCTTATACCCCCATCATTGGGTTCGAGGGATTAGCCTTTTCTAGACGAAATCCATTATGTTCAGCCCATAGGATTATGGAACAGACGCTTTAAATTAAGATTCCACCCACTTGACTCCCTTGAAGTGACCAATGGACCAAGCAGTCGACGCTTGGAAATTTGACTCATGTGTGGGGATTGGCAAGGCACCTTGTAACGACGCAAAGAGAGCAGTCGAAAGACGAGCGATATCGAGTGTGGATAGATGTTGCCCGAGGCATGGAATACATCCACGCTCAACGTATAGTACACCGCGACATAAAACCACGAAACATATTATTCGACGGAGGCGGTCGTGGAGCTGTGATTTGTGATTTCGGAATTTCGGCTAAGGTATACCAGGAGCCGGAAACTTTCGATGGAGGAACACCTTGCTATAAGCCACCTGAATTTCTCTTCAACTCACCCGCAGGGTTTGACTCTGACATCTGGGCTTTTGGCGTGACCATGCTCTTTGTTTTCCGCCTAATCCCCCTACCACAGGGCAATTGGAAGATTGCGGCCGTGAACCAGGATCTCGATGTCCGCCGAAAGATGATCGATTGGCTCCATGACATTCGAGACGTCGTCAAGGTCCTCCCAGAGGCGCTGTTCCCTCTCCGCGCAATGTTAGCTGAAAATCCCCGAAAAGAATCGTGGCGGCTACCTTGGCTGAGGATGCTCTCCTTCAGCCTCTCCATCGCACGCTTCTTAAGTGATAGCGACTCGGCTCTACGGGGCGAGTAAGTGCATGGAGCTTACGAGACCGCTTCGAATGCAGCTTGCTTGCTTCCATTGCAAAATGATGATCATTGATAAGCCAGGAACTCAAAGCGGCCGCAAGACGCGTTGGATCGTTTCTATGCGTATAGTGCTATTGATTGACCAGGGGTTGATTATACAATCTGGCAAATCTCAGCGCAAATACAATTCGCCCCTTTAAAACAGGCATTATCAATCTTGACATGGCCGACTCTAAGGAAACGAGAACTCAGAGCCTGAATGGTTGCCATATATCCTCTCAATTATCTTTCTGCGTTTGGCCAAGTATTTGTCTTTCAGCCTCTTTACAGAGACCTGTCCGACTTGTTATGCGCTGCAGCTCGGTACGAGTAGATGGAACAACGCACCACATTTTTCGTCCAACGTTTTTCTATAAAACCTATTTTAGCCAATCTGTGGATGGACAAGATGATGGGGACCGACATTTCAATGACATTCGGAGCACATCGTATGTGCGTATCCTGATATTTGGTACACCATGCCTTTACGATGTATTTTCGGTGCTGACATTTGTGCTTGACTTCTGTGTAATCACGCATCCTTTCTCTGGACAACCTGAGTATGGGAGTTGAAGCGGGAGTTGAAGCGGGAGTTGAAGCGGGAGTTGAGTAGGAAGTATCGTTGGAAAAGACTGTCTTTTTCTGGACACAAAATGACAACCAGCAACCCTTTATTCCCGTTTGCGCCATGCTGCTGGACATTCGACACTATCAAGATCGTCATGTACCTAAACTTAATTGAAACTAGTATCAGAGAGATATCAAAGATAAATCGAGTTGATGTATTAGCTTCCCACCAAGTTCTAGGGGGGCACTATATGTGACAGTACATGCATAGTAAAACCTCAACGGTCTGGTCGATTACCTGAGCTAAACCAAGGTTCGTCTTCCCCCCGAAGCTGTGCAAATAGCCGTTTTAAAAATTTGCACTTTTAGAAGCCACCATCATTGCATTATTGGCATGACAAGGATATTACCACTCTCCCATGACTTAGCACCATCCACTCTTAGCGAGGACTTTGTGCGGTTCATTAAGTATCCACGCCACGGCTTACAGGGGTAATTTATATTCATGAGAAAGCAAGCACCTCATCTAGACTCTATCACCACCTCCCGCGCCCCTTCTAGACTCGTTAGATAGCCCCTTCCAAAATTGCGTTCGTCGCTCGTCGGGCCTGGAGCTCAGTAGTGCCCATTTCGTTGGCTGTGGGTTTGGATTAGGGTCGTAAGCAAGTAACACATATATGCTTGCAACAGTTTGTCTCGCCATCAGACTTGACTACAGCCATTTCCCCACATCCACAACACTGTCGTCGTATTTTCAAACGAGTCTTCTTTTCAACCCTTCTCCCAGCCTCCCGCGCCTGTTCCTCAGTCCTTTGCCTGGCCACTTTGATCTCCTTTATCTCGACCATCATATCGCTCATGTCAATCTCTTCTTCTTCTCCCTTTTCTTCAGGCGCATGTGCGACCTTCTTTCGGCTTTCCTCATTCTCCCTTATTGATGTCGTACTCCGTCGTTTGCGTGGTTCTTTCTCAGGGACTTGAATTTGAGGCATCTCTGGTGAAAGCTTGCTCTTCGGGTAGATATGGACTGACAATGTGAGCACCATAGCAGCTTCCAGGGGAGTGTACCGCTCATACTTGCTCTGAGGATAGCATGGAGGACTTTGAAGGGTAGTTCATAGATACAGGTTATCAGATAGGAGGGAAAGAGAGACTATGTGTAATTGTGTTTTGCATCCCTTATCGAGGCTCTGATACTATGCTACTTTCGAACACCTGCCATTGAATCGAATCGCCAGAAGTCGCTTTGTCGAGTATTTCAGAAAGCATACGACTATCTCCAGGCTCAACGCCTCGTTCAGATAGCTTGCAAGACATGTCATTATGGCGGGTGCTTGGACTTGTCCCTGGCCGTGTCCCCGGGCGTGCCCCTGGACGTGGCATTCCCCTATCCTCTCGGCTTTCATACCCCTCCTGAACTGTTAGCTCGAGCTCCTCATCGTCCGGTCTTGCGGGCGCACGAGAGATCCGAATTACGGCCGTGCGGAAGGATAGGCCCATAGCGAAACGTGCGCCACAGGTGGTCATACATGCAAGCACTATCTGTCCATCGGATTTGAAAATCAGCGTAGGACACGGAGGCAAAAGTATGTCACTGGACTGACCACAGGAATAATTGCAAAACCTTCGTCGTACACGTGAAGCCAGCCTAGGACCAGAAGGGCAGAAGCAACGACCAACATCAAGCAAAGGCTCAGCGCCTCTACCAACACGAGTCTCCATAGCAGCTTTCTTTCCAAGCATTTGCGGCATGCCGAAATACCTCCAGCCAGTAAAAGCATATATTCGACAGAACAAGTGAGCAGGAGAACCTTAAAGATGGTGCACCGATCGTTGTGGCTGCTGATGAGACTGCGGCCCAATTAGTGACTCTTTTGCCAAGCCACGGAGAAGCAAAAGTCACCAGAAAGCCAGAGCAATCTTTAGGACGAAGAACACGAATACCAATGGCCTGGTAAGACGGTAAAAAAGATCCATAATGGGCAAGATTTGCCATAATGCTATGAGCTGCGACCAATTTCAGCATACGCGCATGATAACCAACATACCACATACTTCGAATGTTGGCGGTATTGCCAATGAAAGACAAACTAAGATATCAATCGCGGTTGCAATAGCTCCGCCTGTTGAAAGATGTCAGCGTCATTTATGCACAGGAAATTTTGTTCTCACGTGAGATCCAATGTAACTGCAAGGCGCTCAAAATGACGAGGGCAACCGCAAGAGGTAGAAAGGCAATGCAAACACATAATTGCAGTGAATGGTGCCGCTCTGTACCCTGCACCAAAGCGCCACAGAGCATCAAGCATGCAGCTATAAGGGCGGCCGAAAAGAAGCCCAACTGGATAACCTCAACACTGGCCATATTGGCAAATGCAAGTCGCCGTGGACTGCAGGTAAGGTAAAATGTATTGGGACAAGCAATGAAGGAAAGTAAGGCAAAAGGATTAGAACCTACAGCTGAGCGAGAATATATATGTTACTTGGGGGAAATAGTACCTCCACAGAACGCATGGTGCATCTTTTGGGTTCACAGCTTACCTCCTCGCTTCGACTCAAATACAGAGCCAGCCGGCAGATTGAGTAGATCAAAGCCATGTTGGGAGATGCTGTCGTATGCTTTTCGGCGGCGTTTAACAGATGCAAGAAACCTCCAGCAATATGGCTAACCCGATGCGTCAAAACCTTGTCGTAACAAGTATTCTACGGAAACGGCTTAGTGGAATTACCTACAAAATGCCCCGCGAAATTTCTTCCTCTTCTCTCATCTCGCACGAAACTATGCATTGTTGCCTTGAGCAGGTAAAGCAAACTTCTTCGTAAGTAGTTCTAATTCTGATTCAGTCCATCAGCTGATTTAGTAACAGCTCCATCGACTACCTCGTGCGCCAAGGATGGACTGGTATTGCGGAGCCAGTCCAACCTGAAGTCGATCTCAATCTCTTGCTGCCAACTTTCATCAATTTCTTAGCAGAGTTAGACACCTCTGGCTCCGCCTCTATTCGACTTGGTCTTGTGCCATTCACAAGAGAAGACTGCAGCTTCACATACCACCGTTATACCATCCACGCTGCGTTACGAGGGCAATCGTCCGGCTCGGTACCTAGCGATGCGAAGTCGGAAGTGGCCAGGGTCGCTCAGCGCATATACGAATCAATAAGCTTTAAATCGGGCCGGTATTCTTTTGGCTTTCGTGCAGAGGAGTGAGTGACTGATGAGTCACAGTACGCTTCGCAATGGCTGATATATCCTAGGGTGCAGTTTGTTAACGGGGACTCTTTGGGGTGGCCAGTGGAAGGTACCGGAAATTTGTCTGATGACAACGCGATCGTGATCAGCGATCATTCGCAGTCTAGACAATCAAAACGACGAAAACGGGGAGACCAAAAAGCAGGTGTAGGATGCAATGTCGCCGAGACCGACTTTTCTGTATCGTCACCGCTGAGCGTCACCTCCAGGCGCGAAAGTCGTAGCGACATTCAACGGGTTCAAGCTTCTTACGTCAAAGCGCACCAGTCTGGAGCTCTCAAGAGCAATCGAGTACCAACATCATTTCGATCCGCGGGTGATGCCTGGGACCCATATTCATTACAAAGTCGGAATGATGTTATCAAGGCATTATTGGATCGGCCCACACTCGAAAAGGTCCAGCAGCAAGTCAAGGACATTTTCTCAAAGGTGCCCAAATCAGTAGACTGGGAGTCTGCAACGAAGAGCAAACAGCTCACCCCTGAGGACTTGCATAAAATCATTCGGATCAGCACTGGGGATACCCGGGACAGTAAGGGACAGTCACCGCTCTCAGATCCTTCGATGGAGAGTATGATAACGAATTTCCGCCAACATGCAGGATCTTTGAGAATTCAAAGGGGTGTCTATCGACATGCTGAGCGGATCGCTAATTTCATCGAGTACTCGCTCATGCGAATCCAAGAATTCATGGACGGCAGGGGCAAGAAGGCTTCTAGCAGAGTGGGAATCCCTTTTCAAGACTTTCATCGTTTTAAGGCTGACGATGACAGGCGAACGAGGCTATGAAAGCAACTCAGGAAGGAAGCAGCGACTGGCAGAGGCAATCTCGAACATTCGCTTCTTTTTGTCACAAATTGTTTGCAGAGATTACGTGGGGCCAGAGAGAAGTAGCATTATTCCTACAGCTAAGTAAGCCTCCGATGTAGCCCGAGATGACGCTATCTGTTGATCATATTGTCAGATCCTCGAAAACTTCGGCGCAATTTTAGTTTGAGCTGTCCAGCATTCTATGGAGAGTTGGTGTACACACTCCGCACTGAGGAATATAAGGGGAAGTCTTTGTCAGTGGAAGAACCTGGACCTATCCCAACGTTCCTTGATATTCTGAAAGGCATTTTAGGAAGTAGCATTAGGTGAGGATCAAAGCAGATCAAGTCAATTCGAATGCTGACTTTCTGATAGCGAAAAGGTGATTCGTGATGCCCTTGGCTATCCAGAGAATAGTCCCGAATCGCTGCAAATTCAAATCAGGTCGAAACGGCAGCGGCAAAACATCACAGAGCCTCCGTGTCAAGAACACCTGCAACAAGTGGAGCTCAATTTGAATCCTACCCTGGATACGTTGAGTTCAAGCACCGCTGCCTCTCCAAATCCGTCTCAGGCGTTCGCGCAACGACGAGAGCTTGATTTTAGCCTGCCGCTGGATCTGTCGGAGTTTGACTTGATATCACCAGATACGCTGAGGTCAGACGTACGTCCCAACCATTCTTCCTTACAAAACTTTACACAACGACCAGAATTGGACTTTCTCCTGCCACCTGATCCGAGTACCTTTGAATTTGGTACTCTGTCTCCGCAAGAGGTGAGACCAGACGGACTTCTAGGAGGATCCTCCCAGGCCTTTGCACAACGATCAGAGTTCAATTTTACTCTCCCAACTGGTACGTTCGGGCTCGGCTTGAGTGACGTGCCACCTGATACGCTGCTATCAAGTGCGAACATTGGGCATCAGGTGCCTCAGGACTTCGTACGACGACCTGAGTTTGATTTTAACCTACCACTAAACTCACCTGAGATCTCCCCTCAAGCATTCAGACAAGCATTGCAAGTCAACTCCAACGGCACGACCGAGCAGCATTCGTTTTCACCATTCCCTCAACGATCGGAGTTCGACTTCAGTCTCCCAACAAATATGCCTGAGCTGGCATTCACTAATCCATCATCTAATAATACGTCGGCCTCCGATACGACTCTTGAGTACGCTTCACCGCAAATTTTGGTACAGCAACCAGAGGTCCATCAGGTCATGAGATACGCGACATCCAATGGATGTACACCGATGCCACAGTTCGATTCCAATTCACCAGATTCATCGAGGACGGACTCAAATGGAGTCACGGAGCAGAGCGCATCAAGGAGTTCTTTTCTCGGATCGATGGATCTCGGACTTGGACAAACCTGTTGGGTACCCTCTGCTACAGAGCATTGCAGAGATCAAAGAGTCCCACTCCAGGCGGCGAGCCAATACACTACGAGGGGAATCATGTAAATTTAAACACCCTATTATATATTCCATGAATCCGCAGTATCTTGACCCTCAAATACAAACGCTCATGATCGAAAGGCATCACAAAGAGGCAAATATCAAATATATGACAACTTGATGAGCATAAAACTTGAAGACCCTGTTCCTAAGGATTCAAACGCCGTTTCTCCATTCCACACAAGCACGTCTCCTTCTTCCAAACGCAGTGGGTGGTCAGGACGAGGGAGCGAGTTCACAGTCTCCTTGTCGTAGACCCCATGCGATCCCTGAATGTATTCTGGCATTCCGTTGTGCGTCCCAATAGTCTCATCAAGCCCGATTGTATAGAAGTATGTTTTCGCAGGCCCCCGACCTGTTAGCTTGTTTGGTTGGTAGATGCCGATCAAAGAATCGACACGGTATGAGTCCGACGGGAGGTACGTTTCGAATGGAACGACTCGCTACTGCAGTCAGCTTGAGGGCTCATGGCGTGAGGCAGTTGCCACTCACTTTGATCTCCGCTAAAAGTGCCTTGCACTCATCGGGCCAATCTTCGAATTTCTCGAAGATGTTCACAAAAACCACGTCTTCTTCCACTGATTCACGCCTGTCTTTGAGCGTCTTAGTAAGAGCTTTCCTAGCTCTTCGCACGAGCTCTGGATCCACACGCTTTCGCAATATCGTGTAGCTTGTTCCCTCGTCCATATTGCGCAGGAGTTGCTGAAGGCGGTGGTGGCATTCGGGGTACTGTGGTGGATTAATGATGATGTAGATTTCAGGCTGAAGTTGCGGGGCCAGGCGCAGAAGCTACAATTTTTGAGGCTTAATGCGATTGGGCTGCCCTGCCATTCTCACTAGCTCCCAATTCTTTCCGCTATTCTTTCAGACTTGCAAATGTCCTCAACGATGGAACTCATTCGGCACACTCCAATGGGAATAGAACATACACCGGCGGTTTTTGCTATCGCTGGCCCAGTCATACACTGGCGGCAATGGCATGGTGGATGAAATTGAGATCCATATTTGGTCAAAGTCTTACTGTTGGTGAGCGTATATATATACAGAAGCAATCCTCTGCTCTACTTCTTCTTTAATGAAGCTCAAGGAGGCCTCCCTGCTATTTCTTTCACATCTTCCTTCGACTTCCGTGAGCTTGTAAAGCTCATCCATCCTGCTACTAAAGTATTTGTCTCTCTAATCCATTTATAGATTCTCGTATCGGCCTCTACGTCCCTGCCGTCTACCATGAACTCAGCCACCTCTTCGAACGGGCCAACCCTTTACCCTACACTGGTCGGCTACATTGAGACGGACCAAGACAAATCCTCAATCATTGACGCTTGCCTGTCTGGAGATTTACATCATATTCCGCGCTTCCCTCAACAGCATGAACTACGGCACCTCATTCGAAGTGGGAATATCTTCGTTTTTGCAGATTATCCAACTGGGAACGGACATTGGAATGATGGCAAAAGTTGGACACTTGTGGGATGGGAAAATGGACTGCATATCGAACGGGAGCACGATGGACCCCGACGCCCTTATGAAGAAGTCAGGGACCCTTATTCACGAAGGGGTTTCTCAACATTTCGTCTCCTACTACAAAATCAAGCATATTTTGAATGGGACGTTGAAGAGACCTTCGCAGACCACCAATCTTCGAACGGGTTTTGCTTCGTTGGGAAGTGGCTCGTCCCCTCTGATCTTGAAGAAATAGACACGGCATTGTTCGACAGGCGGCGACGGGGCGATGACTTCCTCAGGGAAGACTGCGGGAATTCTCAATTCAACATGCGCACCTGGTTAGTACTTTTGGTAGACGTTTTATCCAACTCAACTTCCTTGCGATTCGTTACGCATATATATATATATATTTCTAGCTTGATCATTTGAACCCCCGTCGCTCGGCCGTCGATGTTTTCATGCTGTTAAGCGATTACAGCTGTGCTATGTCAATGTTCTACGGGACCTGATTGGAACCCGGGTCTCAATCCGGTAATTCTAAGTGTCATTAACTATAGCAATCACTCAACGCGCTCTTTTAACGGTCCCAGAGGTTCTCATTTGATCTCATTTCAAAATTCTTTTTGTCGATTAGAGATTAATACCTATATCTTTGGATTTCCATATGCAAATCCTTCCTATAGTCTGAAGATTCAATATAATTTCACTTTCGAACATACCTCACTACGACATCTTTGCTAGAGCTTCACACAATGTTCTGCGGCTGCGGTATGGCGTTCGGCTGGCGCAGACACGCGCTCGAGAGAGTGAACGAAGGAGAGTCGAAGAAAGCCCCACGCCGAATTGACCTTCTCCATGATTCCACTATTACCCGTCAAGGCAACTCGCTAGAATATATCACTAGCCTCAACGATTGAATAGATCAATGTCGTGGTGAAAGATCTGGGGCACCATCACCCGAATAAGGGGCCGAGCTGGGCTCACAATGCGAGGCTAAGAATGAACGGGCGAAGTAGGGGTGCTTGACCTAGTTGGAAAGGAAGAATCACGCTCCATTATCGCTTGAGAACGGAAGGACTGAGTATTCTGAAGCTGAATTTTTTTTGATTAGATAGTCAACGATTTCAGCGCACTCGCATTCGACGCACGCCTTTCATTATCTCCCTTTGAATCAAAATTATAATTATTTTGATATCAACTGAGTGAGTGCACAAGCGTTACTATTATTTAGAGAGCTACTTATTCGATCCAGATTCCGTGACATCCTCTGCTTCGTCACATATATAAACCTTGAAAGTGACGTTATTTTAGGACTGGGTATATAGAAGCTGCAATCGACTTACCTTTCCTCGCGGGTTTTCCTGCATGCTCGGCGTTTTTTTGCGCCTGCAAGTTGTTGAAGGTAGTGACAACACATCTTCTGGTTGTCCTTCTGAATCCGAAATTTGTACCTGCTCGTATGCAAAACTAAGATTTGTCGAGGAGGAGCGTCTTGAGAGGGAAAGCCTGCCAGCATGACTTGGTACTTGTTGGCTGTATGGCGGAGTGTGGATTATCGATGACTTAGATAGGTTTTCGAGAGTAGAGAGATCATGGAGGATTCTAGCGTAAGCAGTCCTCCTGGCCCATTCCACAGCGTTAGAAATGCTCCGCCTGGCTTCACGATAAGTTGCTAAGCGAGGAGAGTGGAGAGACCATGACTCTAAGGTCCTCCCATAGTAAATCACGTCTCCGTTTATAGACCTTGAAGGCCAATGGCAATTCAACTGGGCAACCTCAGCTGTAAGCGCCATGGTTATTACAATGGCTTGCCCGAAGGACAGTTCTGGTGAGCCGGTCCTCTTCTTTAGCTCGAAAAAGTTATTAATCATAACGGATGCATTATGTAAATTCTGACGTCTAGCCTTGCGCAGTTGGCCTGCAGCACCTTTTCCCTCAACTGTGAAGACGGGCCAGTGAAGGTTATCGCTTGGTGATGCAAAGGACTTTAGAGTTTTCTGACCATTTCTAGGGATAATTGTTAGTGACGTACCCGCATAAAACTTTTCAAAGGTCTTCGAGGTCCAGCCGATTGCTTGATCCGGCTTCGGGGGCGGCAGTCTTGGTGTGAGGTGAGGGTGTAACGGAACGCACTTGGTCCAAGGCTGGTCATGCTGCCAAGCTACGCCAGGCTCGTCATTCCACTTGTCCTTCAGGAGCTTGGGAGATACTGAAGCCATAACCGCAGCTTCATTACCAGTATTGACCACTCTCCTTCGAAAGCCCCTGTGCTCCGTTGGAGTAGGCTCGGGGGAGTCTCTGTCTTGTCCGAGGACCCTTTGAATTTCTTCCCAATTATTCGGATATTCATCAGACATCTCTTCTGTATCTGCGTCGAATATTTTGCGGCGACGTAATTCCTGCTCAAATGCGGGGAAGTCAGGAGTGATAGTGGAGGGAGTCGATAGTTGCGACTGGTCCTCGGAAGTGCTCGCTTGCGAGCTTATATCAGCTATTGATCGTGACCGATGTTGCGATAGATCTCGCATTTTGCCAGTCCCAATACCTCGTCCAGCCTTTTCCATGACGGCCTTTGTAATGACGGGCGAAGGCGGCAGCCGAGCTCTTTTGGATGGATATTCGTAGGGTATCTTAGTGTCGATATCGAACTTTCGCTTCTTTGTCGCCTTGGAGTCGATAAGGGAACCGCATGCCGTGGGCTCAGGGATCCACGTCTCGATGGCTTTCCGTTTTGCCACCGTTGCCGAATCCTTCAAACCATTCACGCAAATTGGCATGTGGTCAGATAGCAACAGAAACGTTGCTTACAGCTAGCGAAAAACGAGACTCTTTTGGCTCCAGATTTGCGTGTTCTCGTTGAAGACCACGAAGAAGCTGTACGCGCGCGCTGCGGCGACGAGGCTTGAGAGGTTCAGCTATATGTGGAGAGCAAGGAGGTAGATAGGTTGGTTCAAGTAGTCCTGCTGGGGTTGGCGTCGGTCGGGAAGTCTAGGTTGCTAGTGGTGTGACTCATAGTGTCCACTAAGTCGGACACGGGGCATAGATCGGGTCGGGTAATTGATGTAACTGGGGATAACGGTTCTGCTGGAGCAATACCCTGCAATTCCTGCAGGCTACAGCGCCAGCCAATAATTATAGGCGATTCTAAGTGGCTAGGATTGCCAACTACTACGCGTGTAGGTGCGTCGCCAAATCCCTACTATTGCTAAACCGTCGATATGGCTGCCACCCCAGGATTACGGCAGCTAACCATATG
>JAABUH010002251.1_pt1 | contig 18932 bp, 36 predicted proteins | sample 5559121 | NCBI WGS metagenome assembly JAABUH01 (sample SAMN10711871, study PRJNA513364) | rock metagenome | isolation source: Antarctica rocks | place: Antarctica: Victoria Land, Battleship Promontory nord | collected 2015-12-28
CGCGCCCAGAGGCGCGGCCGTGGCCCCGGTGCCAGCGCGGGCAGGTACGGGCCCGGGGCATTAACAGTACGGGTCAGTCGGGGCACGGGCGCCGGCGTTGGTGGGACCTGGGAGGCTCGACCACTGGCTGCAATGGCGCATCCGGCGCATCACTGTCTCTGGGCCTGAGCAGGGCAGCGCGTGCAGCCTGCCCTGCATATAGGGTTGTGTCATGCTGGCTGGCTGGCGGCCCGGCTGTGCACTCTATGCAGCGGATGGGCGTCTGCTGCTCTTGATTCCAATGTCAGGCCAGCCCAGCCCTGGCGAGTGGTGTAGGTGTTTGTTTTGTTCGCGTCTCATGTACAGCCCTTCCACGTGTACTAGTGTTCACTTCCTGCCTCTTTACGGTTACGCTAATGCATGTCATGACGCACAGTCGAAGGGTGTGCATGCCGCCCATCTTTCTCGCTTGTTTCCGGGTGCTGCGCCTTGTCAGCAAGAACGTGCTTCAGCAGTAGTGTTTGGCGCAGGATGTGCTGGGGTGAAAAAGGCAGTTCCGCAGCCTTCTGCCTGCCAATATTACGCTTCAGAGCAATTTACATGCCAAGACGCAAGACGGACAGCTGAGCAAAGGATACTTTAGAGGACCCTCATCACCGTGACCACACCTGTGTGTTTGCAAGAGGCTCCTTTTCGCATGGAGCACCCATAGAAAAGTCGCGTGGCACTGCTGGACGACCCCGCATGTCTCAGCTCGCACAGAACTACTAACAGTGCGGGACATGCGTTCTGACGTCTGTTCGGACATGCGATGTGATGGTGCATCATGCCCTGGAGCTAAATACAATCTCTCCTGGGATTGCCTTCCCCGACTACTCGGCAGGTGCAAAGGCTCACGCAACAGGAGGCATATGGTACACGTTTTGATTAAAATGCGCCTCATGACAGACCCGCCCACCAGGCTGCCCGACACAGCATGCATGCGCTGGCCTCCCCGCAGCTCAACCCTCGCTTGCTGCGGCCAGCAGCCTCCGAGGTACAGGGTACTGCGGCTCCCCTGTGGAGCGCGCCATGCACCGGGGCGCGATCAGTTCGTGCACTCCGATGTTGGCCCACTCCAGGAGCTCGTCGGCGAACGCGAAGCGGTCCAGCCCGTCCCAGGACGGCGCTTCCACGCGCTGGCAGCCTGTGGGCGCACCAGCATCGGCGGCAAGCTGCTTGCGTGCGCGCTCACAACTTCGGTGCTTTGACACTTACCAGCATGTCTGACATGCCCCAGAATGAAAGTGAATGAAAGGCCCTGTGGGTGCGCGCGCCTTTTGACGCACCCAGGGCGTATCTGGTTACAGCCTGTTTCAGCCAACTAGGGCTGTTTAGGCAGAGAGGTGCCTGCACTCCCATCGCGCTCTGCAGCAGCAGGGCAGCCAAGAAGTGAACAGGTAGGGACAGACCAGCCAACAAACTTTTTGTATGCGTAACTCGCCTTTATGAGCACCCGGAAGGGTCAGAAAGCGGGCCCGTAATGCCCCTCATGCATACGGCCATGAGGCGTGAAGCGTGGGCGCACTGGCCAAGCGGCTGGCCGGGCAGCGGCACAGCATGTGCGCAGGCGGCTGCAGCGCGCGCGCGTGCGTCAGCGACAGCACCGCGCCCTGCATCACCCGCATGCCTGTTGCGCGCTCCAGCGGCCGCAGCTCCGACCGGCGTACGGCTGTGTCCCTGGTCATTGCTCAGGCAGTCTGTTAGGGCATTGGCATGCAATGCAGGGTGCACCTGTGCACGCTCTGATGCGTGTCGATGCGAGTCGATCGGCTAACACTTGTCCACCATGGCCTTTGCCTTGCGCTCAGCAGCGGCTAGCCTGGCTGCGCAGCAGCACAGCACAGCGCCCCTGCGCTGCATCAGATGCGCCGCTGCTCGGTCAGGCTTCTTCGGCGTGTCGCCAGTGCAGGCAGCGCGCCTGCCGAAGCTCGGTGGCAGGCCAGGTTGGTGCCTGACTGTAGCTCTCTGTATCTTTTACAGCCTCAAGCCATTGTTGTTGCACGCAGCAACAAAGGACCCAACTTACACCTGTGCCTGTCCCGTGCAAAGGGAGGACAGCTGGTATTGCCACAGTGAGCCTCTTTGGCGGCGCAACCGTCACAAAGGACAGCATCTATGACTACAAAGTCAAGGTCCGGGTGATCAGCTTCCAGTGCAATTCTCTCGTGCCAAAGCACTTGTCAAGCATACGCGCTGAAATTATGGTGAATGCTTGCAGGACATTGACGGCAGGGACGTGGAACTCAAGAAGTACGCCGGCAAGGTGTTGCTGATTGTCAACGTGGCTTCTCAGGTGCAGCACAGTCTTTGCCGCTGCTCTCGCAGGTTGCTGCAGAGCAAGGCACTTTATTCTGGCCTCCAATGAGAGCGCTCTTCAGTGAGCGCTCTTCACACTGGCAGCAAGCCTTGTGCACCTGTGCCTTGTGCACTCTTGCTGGTTGACTGCTTCAATACACTGACAATACGTGTGCTTGTCAGTGCGGATTCACGCCGCAGTACAAAGAGCTCGGCGAGCTGTATAACAAGTACAAGTCGAAGGGCTACGAGTGTCTCGCGTTTCCTTCAAACGCGTTTGGCACGCGCCCGAGCAACAGGCTTGCAGCGGCCTGGCAGCTTAGCAGATCGCAGCGCAGGTGCCTGTATGCCACTGGCCGGGGTGACATGGCAGTGCATTTATGCAGGTGGGCAGGAGCCAGGCAGCAATTCGCAGATCAAGTCTTTTGCGCAGCAGCGGGGGGCCAAGTTCCAGATGTTTGAGAAGGTCGAGGTCAACGGCAAGAACGGTGAGCGCTGGCACTGACATTGCTTACACCCCCCATGGCTGCTGCATCCTGCTGTTCAGGCCTGCAGCAGGCGCCTGACGCGCGCACCTTGCACCAGCAGCTGAGCCGCTGTACGACTTCCTGAAGAAGAAGCAGAGCGGTCTGTTCGTGTCCGACATCAAGTGGGTGAGCATGCGCGTGTTGCTGTCCTCTGGCAGCTCTTGATGCCTGCCGCTGTGCTGCCGCCTTCCCATGCTGTGCTGCATGAGCCTTTGTAAGCTGCACTTTATCCAGACCCTAAGCTGTGGCGCGCTGCGCAGAACTTCACCAAGTTCCTGGTGCGCCCGCGCTCCTTGTGCTGCGAAGCACGCGTGCGATGCATGTGCGCTGTGAACAGTGCGTCCAGCTCCCTGACAAGTGTGACAGGAGCCTGGTTGCCGTGGCTTTGCCAGGTGGACCGGGAGGGCAACGTTGTGCAGCGATATGGCTCCAGCACGACGCCGCTGCAGATCGAGGCCGACATCCAGAAGCTGTTGTGAAGAGAGCTGTGCATTGCACCTGCTGGTGGATGTGCCTGGGCCGCGCCCTGCTGAGCCAGCCTAGTCTTCTGTGTACGGGCTGCGGCATGCGTCGTGCGCGCGTTCTGTGATGAACCTCCCTAATGTGATAACCTCCACATCCAGCATGGACGAGCTCTTGCACGTGACGCACTGCCAGCACCTTGCGTGCTGCACCTGATGCGGATACAGGGAGGGCGCAGCGCACCGCAAGTCCAAGAAGCGCAAGCCGCTGAGATGCTGCAGCAGCGGCAGCGAAGCGGCCGTGAGACGCGTCCCCTCCAGCACCAGTTCCTCAATCCGGCACTCTGGCCAGCTACGCTGCTCGTCTGTCAGCGCCCCGCCTGCGCACCGCAGCGGCACTTCCTGCATGCTCGCTTCAAGAAGCCTAAAAGCGCCGGTGCATGACAACCCCTCTCTGTCAAAGTGCTTGAACGCCCGCGGATGGCTCACCCTGTGCCGCATGCGATGCGCGCTCCTTTGCACTTGTGTGCGAAGGGGCCAGCCCCGCGTGACCAGTCATCCTGACAACAAGGCTCCACGCATGCACATGGACATCTGGGCCGCTCATCTCAGATATGAGCAGCAAGCGTTACAGTGAGCACCGACGCAATGCTGAGACATGCGCATGACTGTGCACCCAGAGGCTTGCGCATGCGGCGCGCACCGGACTTGCGGCACCACGCCTCCAGGCGCAGGCGAAACATGAGCGCCTCCACCAGCCCATCGCCTGCACCCGTGCTGCCCAGGTGCAGGGCACGCAGGCCCCCCAGGGCGGCCAGCGGCGCGCCCGCATCGTCCCCCAGCATCGACAGCCCGCGCAGGTCCAGCGCGGCCAGGCGCGGGCAGGCGCGCAGGCGCCACAGCGCGCCCGCGGGCAGCCACGAGCAGCCGCGCAGGCACAGGCACGTCAGCAGCGGCAGGCCTGGCGCGGCGCGGGGGCGCAGGCGCAGGCTCAGCGCTCGCTGGCGCAGCGCCCCTGCCCACCCAACCTCAACAACCTGCTGTGCTTCTGGTCACGCAACCTTGCAAAAGCACTGCAGGCCGTCAGGCACGCACTACGCAGACGCGCGGCAGCAATGCTCACAGCCTTCCGCAACCTCGTGCCTGCTTGCGCAGCGAGGGCCGCTTGTCTGCGCACCAGCGACCCAGTCGAGGTCTGTCATGCTGGACACGCCGAGCTCGAGGTGCGCGAGGCTGCTCGACAAAAGCCACAAGCTCGGTGCCAGGCCCGGCAGCCACCGTGACCGGTCGCCACAGCCGCAGCCAGCCTGTGCATGCGGCGACATGCTATCTATGGCCCGACACAACTGTCTGCAGCAGCCCAGACGCAGGCGCAGCATCGGCAGGCGCCAGAACGCCTTGCCCAACGCTGCGAGGAGCGCATGGCGGCGCTCACAAGCTCGCTGTGTCCCCGAGGGCAGCCTGAGGTGCCTGCGCAGCAGGAGGCAGACACAAGGTTGATCCCCTTTCGAAGAGCACTAACAGCTGGAGGGGGAGAGCGAAGTGGCGGAGTGGGCGCACGTTGTTATACCCCACCACACAAGGTTCGCGAGCTCAGCCTCTGGTATGTCTCCCAGGCGGTGGTCTGCACAAGCCCATGCCACGCGTGCGCCTCAGTGCAACGTGCCGCCTGCAGCCTTGAGCTGACCTGTCAGCCTATCGCGTACCTAGGCTTGTCGCATCCGAGAGCGCCAGGTACTCGCTCAGTCTAGACCTGCAGATGTCGACCAGCGTGCTCACTTGGCTCTGGGGCATAAGCCCAAGCAGTGCTGCTGCTACGCTGCTATGTCACTGCAATACAAGCTCTAACAGAGCTGTGAGACATTCACAGCAAAGTTCGTATGCGCTCGGCCTCGACCTCCAAGAGGAACGATGGTCGGTTGCTGCCTACCCGAGCTCGGGTGAACACCCCTTGCAAGCTTCCAAGTGAGCACCCCTTCCAATTGGGAGTACTGAGACTGATTGGGCGCACAGGTGTAACATCACTTGTAGGCCGTTGTAGCAGACACAAGCGCCCAGCACTCTCTAACGCAACGCACAGTTGACGCGCGATCTCTCGCCCGCAAGTGGCTGCAATGGCAGATGATGCGGACAGGGACATGCGTCGGCTGTCCCTGTCCCCGCTGGCAGCGCCCCGCGACGACAGCCAGCCATACTTCACGCCGCCCGCGGCAGAGAATGGGCCGGAGCGCAACAGCGACCTCCAGGACCTGAAGACGGTGCGGCAGGGCGTTGTTGCCTTGCACAGCGCCGACACCGCGCATTTTCTCACTGCCTTACATGCAGCACGCTGCCCATCTTGGGAGATACAATTGGTGCGACGCCTGCCTCAGCCGCTGTGTGCGGTCTGCGCAGGCCTATATCAACGAGAAGGTCGCGCCGGAGATGCTGGAGTATCAGGAGGACCTGGTCACCCGCGTGGAGCAGCAGATCAAACACCAGGTGCGCGCTAGGAGCAAAGCTTTTGCTGGCAAAGCGCTCGTGCTGGAAGTCCAAGCTGTTTGCAGCTAGACGGTGAAGCTGGTGGAGACAGAGCACTGCCCGGGTTTGAGTGTCACAGGTTGTCCTCAGAGAGCGCACTGTCCTGAGCCAGTTAGCCAACCGGTAGTCGCAGTGTCTGGGAGTGCAGTGTGACTGAGCAGGGGCTCGGCAGCGGGCCTGGCAACACGGCGCCTGCCCGCCGCCCAAGGAGCCTGCGGCAGGCTGCCGCGCCGGCCGCAGCGCACGCACTGCCCACTCGGCCCGGCCTGCGGCAGCCAGCGCGCGCGCCGGGGGCCGCAGGAGGCGCTGCTGCAGCAGCAGGGCGAGCAGGGGCCCGTGGCGGAGCTGGTGCGGCTGGTGCGCGGGCAGAGCCTGGGCCGCGCGCGCTACCTGCTGCGCGCATACCTGCGCGCGCGCCTGCTCAAGCTGGAGCGCCTGGTCATGAGCGTGCTGGACGACGCGGACGCGCTGGCGCGCCTGTCGGACGCCGAGCGCCAGTACGCGCAGGCGCGGCCTTCATTGGAAACTTTACGATTAACATTCCTCCTAGGGTAATACTACATCAAGAATAGCCGGGGGCTGATCGCCTCGCGCGCCGGGCCGCACCGGGCCGCATGAGGCCACGCAGTGTCCCTCCAGCCGGGGTGGACGGGATCCAGGGGTCGCTCACTTGGCAGCCGGGCGGCACACGCAGGCAGGAGGCGAATAAGTGCTCCTGCGAGCTGCGCAGCTCAGCAATGCACAGCGCCAGCACACACGGATGGCCGCGGCCCCTGGCGCTGCGCGCGCGCGGCGCTGCACGAGGCTTGCGGCGGCGACGCGGCGCGCACGGCCCTAACCCTACCCTACATTGCAGGACTTCTTCTTCCAGGAGGGCCGCGGCCTGCGCGAGGCGGTCATGCAGCACCTGCCGCCCAACTTCAGCTCGCTGCTGCGGCAGTCCAGCAGCAGCGCGGAGCGCGACATCATGCCCGCGCCTGCCCTGGACGCGCACGTGTTCGTGCAGGTGCTGGCCGACTGCGGCGAGGTCGAGCTGGACCCGTCCGGGCGCGCCGCCCCCGCCCGCACTCAGCGCGCGGCATGGCTGCCCGGCCGCCATGTCGCATCGTGTTCATGTTGGGGCGCTGTCAAGCGGTTCACGGCTCACTGGGCGTGCTGACATGGGCCTGCATGCGTCCTGCACGGAGGTGTCCGCCGGCGCGCTCGCGAGCGTCCCGGGCCTGGGCGCGCAGGGACCTGAGCGACACGGTGGACCTCAAGAAGGGCGACCTGCTGATCACGCGGTATCGTGGCATCCGCAACCTGCTGCACGAGAAGTGGCTGCAGCTGCTGTGAGCGGCTGCGGCCGGCGTGCCGCATCACCACGAGTTTGCAGAGCACCAGTTCATGTACATGTTTGTGCGCCGGCCTCTTGGCACTGCCTATGCAGCTTGCATGCTGGCGTTAGGACATAGCATGCATGCCGTCTTGTACTTGTGCTCGGCATTGTATGCGTGCTAGAAAGCCAGTGCGTGGTTTGGAACTTGTGGCCTAACGATCCAAGGCGTCCCGCCTGTAAAGTGGCAACCCGGCCAGTAGCAAGTCTTGCCACAACGCAATCTTTGAACCCAATTGACTGCAGATACAAGTTCAATCGCCGTGCTAAGTGAGTCAAGATTGCACCAAACGCCTGCCATGCGTACACGGAGGCCCAGGCAGGGGCGAAGATAGTGCCTTTGCTCTGAACAGGGCGCATTGGCACAGACCTGCTCAGCGCTCCTCTAACTGACTCACGCGCCCAGCGGCAGGCGACTTCACGCAGCCGCACTTGCAGACCTGCGCGCTGCGGCTGCGCGCACGGCCAGCGGCGCCGCCGCCGCCGCCGCCGGCCGGCGCGGTGGCGGCGGCGGCGGCGGCGGCGCCCTGCCCAAAGGCGCGCGCTCCGCACCGGCGCCCGCCGTGAGCTCGGCAGGCCTGCGCGGCTGCCAGCCCAGCGTGCGCGCCAGGCGGCGCCGCAGCGGCTCGCGCGGCGGCCGCACGGGCGGCAGGCTGATCTGCGCCGACGCGCGCCAGCGCGACAGCCCGCCCGGCAGCAGCGCGCGCTCCAGCACCCACACGTCCTGCACCTGCGCGCCCGCGCCGCGCGGCATGAGCGCACACCACGCAACCCAACGCATGCGGCTGCTCCACCGCCTTTCCAATGTAGCTATGTGTAAACATGCTGCCGGCGTGCTCCACTTTGCGCGGGATCTCCCACCCTCCTCATGCATCTGAGACAGGCATGGGCTGCTGAGCGCGGTGCACCTGACGCGCGCTGGCATACCAGCACGCGGGTGCTGCTGCACAGCGCCCGACAGAGCCTGCAGCGAATGCACGGCCTGCCGGCGCGGGCAGAGCAGTGATGCCTGGGAAAGAAGCGCCGGAGCGCACCGGCAGCAGGTGGTTGGGGTCGCCCGCCACCAGCCGGCCCTTCGCATCGTACGCCGCAAACGTGTGCGTGGTCCAGTAGCGCACCGTGAACTGCACATACGCAAACTTCTCGTCCTGCGGCGCACAGCAGGCGTCGGGCCGCCGCGCGGCGACGCACGCGCGTGCGCGCCATGTTGCGGCACAGCTTGCTGCGTATATGTGGTCCTGATGAGAGATGCTTGCCCTAAATTACATCACAAGGTGTGGAGACTGAGCAAGGCGCATGCAGGCACCAGGCAGTCGCTGCCGCGGATGTGCATGCAATGACACGTTTCTAGCGGCCCCGCCATCACAGCCAGACGCTGCGCAAGCACCCCACCGGCGCGCCGTGTTTCAGGTCCAGCCTGCAGCGCTGCGAGCGCGCGAGCGCGACAAAGCATTCGCGCAACCCGTGCGCATGCCAACATGGGCGTCAGCATGCTCAATCGAGCGGCGAGCAGGGGGCCCGCGCGCGCGCCTTTGGGTCCATCATCAGCAGGCGCGCTTGGAGCAGGTTGACGTCGGCGGGCGCCGGCGCGCGCGCCAGGCGCCAGGCCACGCGCGCCCAGCCGCCCTCCGCGCGCACCGCCAGCTGCCTCTTCAGGTTGCTGTAGTGCTTTGGCGTGGCGGCCTGGGCGCGGGCAGCAGCGCGCCTGAGGCGACCCCGCACCGCGCGCCGGCTGCTGCGGCTCCAGTGCTTGAGAGAGTGCAGTTCGGCTCTTCCTGCCTCTTTCCTGCTTCTCCGACAAGATTTTGCACCGCGCAGCATCACTCGGCAACATGCCGGAATGCAAAGCATCCTGCTCGCAGCGGGGTCCGCCAGCGGAGCGACCCTGCGGACAGGCGCAGCAGATGCAGGCTCGCATGATGAAACGGGCTTGGGGCAGCCCAGCACGGGCGGCAGCTGCGCCACGGCCTGCGCCGCGCCCGTTCAAAGACGCCATGGCCTGCTGCCGGTCTGCCCCGCCATGAACACGCGTGCCGGGCAAGCAAGGGCCGCGCCTGGCGCAGGACGGTGTGGTCGCCCGCGGCCAGCGCGGCGCACACCTCCGTGTACAGCGCTAGCGCGTCCTGCTGGAACACGGCCATCCCGAAGCCCGGGTTGGCGCGCTTGAACTTGGCGATGGCAAAGCCGGTCTTGATGTTTGACATCACGCCCTGCCTCAGCTCGCGCCAGCCGCTCAGCGAGAAGAACGCGCGCAGGTAGGGCCCCCAGCGCGCCACCGGCTGCTCGCCCCTGCCAGGCAGGCCGCGACCAACACAGTCAGCCGCTTGCGAGATTAGTGAGCTGGTGAGCGTGCCGAGGCCGCTCCTGTGCGATCGCACTTGAAGGGCTCAACAATCACGCCCGGGCTCAGCGAGCTGGCCTTCACAGCCTTCCTCAACACCGCTCCCTGAGCGCCGCCTGCAGCAGGCCTGCCTTGCGCAGGCGCTGCGCCAGGCGTGGACGGCGGCGTCGGGCGCCATGAGCTGCTAGCACCGGGCGACCGCGCAGGCGCGTCGCTGGCCTTGCTGCTGGCCTGGGCGAAGGAGAGCCTGCAGGCAGCATACTACTCAGCTGTCGAGCGACATCTGCCGTGAGCGAGATAGGCCAGTGGGCAAGGGCATGCCCCGCGGCGCACCGGTATGCGTCCAACACCATGTAGCTGCACGAGCACTCCGACGCCGCTGCCGCTCTGCCAGATGCAGAGAAACACATCGGCGGTGCAGACCTCAAGAGGCGCTGCGCGCTGAGCAGCAACATGGCAGCCATGCTCGTCAGACTGTCCACATCTGCCTGTAATAGCTGCCCCCAGCAACACCCACAATATAGAGGCACCTCGGAAAGCCCAAGGCAACGAGTAAGTGAGCGAGGTGCGGCAAAAACTGCGGCACTTTTCTGCTCAACTTCGCGCTCCAGTGCCCGCCCTGCAAGCATGCATGCATGGAGCGGCACTGCCAGCACTGCCGACACACCCGGCATGTGAACACGATGCACGAGGCTACTCCCAATATAAGCAACTTGGCAAGTGTCTCTCTGTCACAGCCACGCGGCCGGCGCAGAGCGCAGCGCCGCATCCTGCAGGCAGGCCCGCAGCGCGTCCGCGCCCGCGGTCCCGCACACTTTTGCAAACGCGCGCTCCAGCGCCCCCGCTTCGCGCCAGTGCTGCTCCAGCGCGGCGTCCCGCGCCAGCGACGGCGCATGGGACTCCTCGATCGAGGCGGCCCAGGGCGCTGCGTAGAGCCACTTGGCTGCATACTTGCGCGCCTCGCTCTCGCGCAGCAGCTCGCCTGCCGCGGCTCCACAGCGTGACCACGCGCAGCGCTGCGTTTGGTTTACCCCTGCCTTGCTCAATAAAAAATACGCTGCTCATGTCCAATACATGTGTAACTAAGTCACTGTTAGCCTGCCAGTCGGTCCCTTTGCACTGCAGGCTGCGTGCGTACAGCATGGAACGCCCCGTGCGGCTCTGCCACCACCGCCTCACCCACCTGGCAGGCTATCAGAATCAGTGCTCTGCACATGCAGCATCGCACGCATGCAGATTCATGGGCGCACTTGGGGCACGCGTGTCATGCAGCAGCGCCGCTAAGGCAGGCGGCGGCGGCGGCCGGCCGCGCGTCTGGGAGAGCCACAGCGTGAAGCAGTAGCGGTCGCGCGATGATGGCAGCACCCTGGCAGCACTAGCTTGAGTCAGGTTTTGACATAGGCAGTGCCACTGGCGTCACTTCAGCGCACAGGAGCACGGCAGTGAGAGCCACTTGGCACTTACATGGGCATAGGATCTTGTTTCGCTTCACATTGGGCAGCATTAACAAGCCGGGGCACCCATCTGCATGCTGTGCATAACAATGCCAAGCGCACGGCGTTGCAACGCGAGGCATGCATGCAAAGTGCTGCGTCAGGGCGGGCGCGCAACCGGTGAAGCATCGTGGTGGAGGGGAAGATGACCAGGCGGTCGAAGAGCGGCGCAATGTCCACGGGCGCGCGCGGGAACGTGTACAGGCGCAGCTGCGCGCCGCCGGCGCGGTCAGGCACCGCGGCGCGACCAGCGCATGCGGCCGACACGTGCACTCAGCGGCCGCGACGACAGCCGCGCCGGCACTTGGCAGCCCCTGCAACAACTTGTGTGAGCTGAGTAGGCCCGCTGCGTGGCTTGGCAGACATGTCTCCGCTTGCCAGCAGGCGAGGCCTGCTATCTATCATCGAGCAGATTATGTCCGACGAAAAGCAGATTCTCACAATGCTCACAACCGACTGCTTCCCTTGCCTGTGCTTGGATGTGATGGAGGAAAACTGTTGATGTCAGTGCCGTTGGACCTGTTGGAGGTGTCAGATGGGCGCCGTGCATGCACCTCTCCCCCGTCCCCCGGCCGCCAGTGCGCGTTCAGGTAGCAGATGGCCGTGACCCGCCGGCCATCCACCTCCTCATCGCTGTCCACGTGCATCGGGAAGCACCCGCCGCCACCTGCACGCGCACGCGGCTTCCGCCCTGGAGCGCACTCCTCCGTGTACGCACGCGGTGCATGCAAGGCGCAGAGGCTCTGTGACGGCAGGGCCCCTGCTCCTGCGGCAGCGAGGAGGAGGAGGGTGCCAGCATGCAAGGCGGCGCTGAGGCCGCCGCAAGCCGGAGCTGGGGAGGCCGGGCGGGTCACCCTCATTGACCTGCAGCTTGATGGCCTGCGCGTCCAGGCGCAGCCGCGGCATCAGCAGGCTGAGCATGGTGCGCAGCGTCGCGTCCGCCTGCAGCTCGGCCAGGCGCGGCGCCAGGGCCTGGACCGCCTGCGCCGCGGGTCACGCGCTCACGCTGTGCCCCTGGCGGCGGAGTGCGGCACGGACAAGGAGACGCCGCGCTGCATTGGCGGACGCATGCACACCGTCTCCAGTCCTTCATGCATGCATGCCCCGCCACCGCATCCGATGGTGCGCTGAGCGCAGGCACGGTGTCCGCAGGACACTGTCAACCCAGCGGGGTACGACCGCCCCGGTGTACTTGAGCTTGGCTTGACATGGGGACGGCGCACTGGGTCCAGCAGCTCCGCTTCCAGGATGCCAGCCTTGGGCAGCAGCTGGCGTGCGCCCGAGCGCAGGATGTGGGTCGCGTTGGCATGCAGGCGGCCCGCTCGGTGCATGCGCTGTATCTCGCTGAGCGCCGCGCCGCACCAGGCTGGGCCCAGTGCGCCGTCTATCACCTGCAGGGCGCACTGGGGCGGTGTGCGCACTTTTATTATCATAGCTGGCGTTAATCTTCTGCCAAACATGCCTCTAAAACAACTGCACCTGCTACAATGTACGCCCTGTACAAGGCACATCCAGAGGATGCTGAACAGCGAATTCACGGACAGCAGCAGATGCAGAGGCACTGCCACGTTATACTGACTCAGGCACGCACCGCATAGCCGTCGCGCTGCAGTGCCGCGCAGACTGCGGGCGTTATGGCAGCCTGGAGCGGCGCGGTGGGCACGCTCAGGGCCGGAGCAGCGCCTGGTGGCAGTGCGGTGCTAGTCACAGCGCCGGCAGCACTGGGGTCTGCCGCCTGGGCTCCAGAGCTCCAAGGCCGCAGACTGTTAGAGGCGAACACTGGGGAAGCCTGCGACTGGCCCAGCGCAACCGCTCGCCGGAACGCCTGCCAGCGCACCAGCGCTGCCTGCAACCACGCAGGGAGTCAACGTGCGTAGGTACGGTACCAAGTGACAGCATGCAGCACAAGAGTGCGTGCAAGCACGTACCAAGCGCTCGATAATGGCCATAGCTGGCAAGCCAGTGCTTGCGAATGCCTTTGCTAGACTTCTCACTGGAAGGTGCTGTGTTGGTAGGGACTCCAGTTGCAGTGTAGTGCAAGGTGTACAGGTAAAGCGCTCCGTCAATAGCAGTCAGTATTCAGATGATAGGAAAGACAAGGTCCAACGGCTGTGTACACGGTGTTTAGCTCAGCAGACGCGCTTGTGCATCCTTGAGACTTGTATCTTTTTAAAGGTACGGATTGCAAGTGCCAAGGCCAGGACTTTTGGGTTAGGGGCCCCCGGGGCATTGTATATTGCAATGCATGCGTTCTCCAGTGTGTTCGGCCGTCTGCGATGCTGGTTGATGGACGTGGAGTACATATTCACCGTGCTAATGCAGGCACCAATCGCACCACTCCTCTAAACATCGCTACATGGGTATGACACAGCGAACCTGCCCTTGAGCACAACAAACATAAACACCCATGTTTGCTCAACCTAGTCCGCACAAGCCTAAACATACCTGAAAACATGTGTGTCGACATGTGCAAAGACAACCCTCTAAATGTAATCCCCGAAGCAGCCACCCGAGACGCAAGCCTTGGCTGCACACGTGCAGCGGCAAAATCTCGCCAGCCTCTGCCTCGCATGCCGCGCACGCCCCACAAGCTGCCGGCGCGGACAACGCCACTAGTTCACAAGAGCAGCTGCGGCAGACGCAGTGGCCAGGATACGCAGGCCTCGCCAGCCTCTGCAGCGCATTGCCTTCCTTATGCAGCCGCACGGGCCGGTGAGCGGGCCGGATGCGCCTCCAGCGCCTGACGCGGCTCGCCGGTTCATGTGGTGCGCCAGACAAGGTGCGCTCCGGCGTCGCCTCTTGCAGCATGCATGCGCATTGGCCGCCGGGCTGCGCGCCCAGCAGCGCCGCGGCGGCCTCTGCGCCGCTTCAGCGCGCGGTGGCCGCCGCGTGCGGCGCCGACAGCGCCTCGAGCGCCTGGTGCAGGGGCTCCAGGCCGGGCGGCACAGGCACGGCGCCGCTCAGGATGCGCTCCGGCGTTGCGTCCTTGCCGTACGCCTTCTCGTTGGTCGCCGTGTGCGCCTTGAACTTTGCGCCTGCGGCGTCCTCGCCACTGAGCGCGACCAACCACCTGGTCGCCATAGTTTGCATGCAGCCTGCATGCGAGCACTTGACGCACAGGCGCGCCGCAGGCGCAGACATCACTGCGGCCTCGCACATGCAAGCCTCGACATCGATCGAGCACCACGCCCATGTGAGCTGGCACCAGCGCTCCTCTAGGCAGGATGCGCATCTGCACAAGAAGCGCGCCGACAAGATGTGCTGATGATGATGCATGATTTGACCCGGGCGCACCGTTGAGGTCGTGGGAGCTCTGCTTGAGCATGAGCCCGGTCGAGGCAGCGAACACGGTGGGCGCGCCCGCGGCAGGCTGCGCGTGCGCGGGGGCGCTCGCACCAACCATGACCCAGTCCTTGGCCACAAACTCCGGCTTGCTGAACTCGGCCAGGTCCTCCGCGCGGTGCAGCACGATGAGTGAGTCGACGACCTCGCCGCCTGCGCGCCGGCGCGCCTGGCGCTCGCAACAGCGCACCGCACAGGCGCGTACCGTGCATCGACGACTTGGCAGCATAGCGGCAGCACAAGAACAATGACAGCCTGCAATGGCAAGACCGCTGCGCCCTCACGTCTGGACAGCGCCGCTAGACTGGCTGGTGCATGCCAGCAGCACCCTGCCCGCAGCTTGTTGGCCTCCACCCCTGCTGGCAGGGGTGCAGGCGGGCACAGAAAAGCCCCGCGCCCCCTCCGTCGACCTCCGAGCAAGCGTGGAAGACATGCGTCCTATGTTCGCAGCCCTTCTTGCCTCGCGTACCAGGCCTCGCGCACATACAGGGCAGCAGAGCACCAGGGCCGCACCCATGCTCAAGCCAGCGCTGAGCTTGCTCACGGAGATGTACGCCGGCGCGCTCCACTTGCCGTTGGCGCGTGACAGCACAAAGCCCTGGCCGCGCAGCGAGGTCACGCCGGCCGCGGCATACGCGCTCTGCAGGAACACGTACGCGATGCCGCCGCTCACGCCCGCCGCCCCGGCCTGCTCCTGGACGTTCCTGCAGCAGCAATGAGCTGCACTGCTCATTAATGGTGCAAGGGGTCTCCCCAAGCGCAACTGCCGGGGTAGCGCGCGGCAGTGCCAACTCTAACTAGTGCACAGCCTGCAAGCAGGCATCAGAACACCGCCAAACCCAGCAACGGCGCAGTGCCCCGACCCTTCTCCACATCGCCCTGTTCTTGACCCGGCCGCAGGAGTCCCGCAAGAGGCAATGGCTTTGACACTGCACAGATGCGTACATAGCAACCAGGTTGCTTATGCAGGGGATCGAAGGCCGGAGGCGCACTGCAGGATCTTCTGGCCCAGGACAAGCGTCTGCTCAGGCGGCAGGTTGCTCAGCTGCTGCAGCTGCGAAACAATCTCTTGGTCCTTCTGCATGAGCGCGCTCTCATCTGTTTTCAAGGCCTGCTGCGACTCCCCCTGCATCTGCCCTGCCCTGGCCTTGAGCTGGCTCTCGTCTGTTGCAAAGGCCTGGTTTGCCTCGCCCCGCAGCTCGCCCATGCGGCCCGCAGGTGCGTTCTGAGCAGTGCCTGACATGGCGGCAGTGTCCCTGATACAATCCCTGCTCTGTGATCTCCCAGGTCCTGCACCTCCCAGGAGCTCCTCCCAGTCCTGTCAATGAAGCTTTGGAGGCACTACCCTAAGGCCGTTCCCTGTCTTGTGCTCCTCTCGGAAGTCTCACGAAGGCGAGCCGAAGCATTTGCTTTTGTCCACTGCCTCTGTGTAGCGCCGACCTTCCCAGCTGCGTCTGCCTCAGTGGCAACCAGTTCTATCTGGCGTGCTTGTTGGGCGGAAACCAAGCAGAGTTGATGGGCGCGCATAGCTGTGTATGAAAAGGAAGCGCAGCAGCGAGAGTGCGGACCTGATTGTTGCCCTGCGCTGCCCTCACAGGGGTGCTGCAAATCTTTCCCTTATAGGTGAGCCTACTCACCACCTCGCCTGACGGCTCTGTGCCCGGCGCGCGGCAGTGGGGAAAGACTACTATAAAATCCTCGGCGTCGCCAAGGATGCGGACGACGCGGCACTGAAGAAGGTGCGCGCCTGCCACTCCTCGCCCCTCTGCCCTGACCCGCCACAATGCCAGCCTCGTGCGGCGGCACCGGGCTCCCACTGAACTGCTTGTGCTTGCGCATGCAGGCATACAGGAAGCTTGCCGTGAAGTGGCACCCAGGTGGGGGCCCTGCAGCCCAGGCGCAGCTGCTGCAGCTGAGGCACAGGCACAAAGACTGCTCTTTTGCTTGACGCTTCCGCACTGCGTGCAGATAAGAACCCAGACAAGCCTGCGGAGGCTGCTGAGAAGTTTAAGGAGGTGCGCTGGCATATCGCACAGGAGGGTCGACGGTATGACAGAGAAACCTCGGGCTGACCAGGGGCGGAGGCGCGACTCGTGCAGGTTGGCGAAGCCTATGACGTGCTGAGCGATAAGCAGAAGCGCGAAATATATGACAGGCACTGGCCCTGGCCCTTTACCGGAGTTCGGACCATGCTGCAGCAGCGACGCTCGCCTCTTGTGTGGCGCGTGCTGTGTGAGCGTCGGAGAGCGCGGACGCGAGCGCGGCACCGCGCGCGCAGGTATGGCGAGGAGGGCCTCAAAATGGGCGGGCCGCCGCCGCCGGGTGCCGAGAACGGCGGCTTTGCCGGTGAGTCTGCCAGAAACCTATGAGCGTGCTGTGCTCTCTGGGAGTGGAAGTGGAAAGGACGGCACGACAGTGTCTAGCGACTGATGTGCCCTGATCCCATTTGCACGGTACCATGCGTGTGCACCATCGACTCCGAGGTCACTGCTGTAGGCGCAGCACATGCGCCACCAGCGGCTGCCGGCTCATAAGCGCATGTATAATGACATGCTGTGTTGCTGACGCGGCCACCACCGCGACGTGCCACAGAGCTATGTGGACGTGTGGCCGGCGTTGTCGACAAAGCGCATGGCGCTGATACGGGTGCGCACTGCACTGCACAGGCTTCAGCGGCGGGGTGCCAGGCGGCATGCCGGGCGGCGGCGGGTACAGCTTCGACCAGGAGGCCGCGCAGAAGATCTTCGAGAATCTGTTTGGCGGCGGGCTGGGCGGCGGGCTGGGCGGCATGGGCGGCGGCTTCGGCGGCGGCGGCGGCGGCGGGCCGCGCGTGCGCATGTTCCGCGGCGGCGACGGCGGCGGCGGGGGCGGCTTTGGCGGCCTGGGTGCGCGCCGCTGCAGCAACAGGTGTGCTAGGAGGCACTGCCTGTGGCGGCAGCAAAGCCGCCGACCGCGCCCACTGCGGAGCTCTTTGCTGCAAACGTGACAATGCTGCGCCACAAGCCATCTGTGCTGCGCAAACACAGAGCATGCACCCTTGCCTGCGACCAGATGCCGCCGCACAGAGGGCTTAGCAATGCCACTCCCAGCGGGGGTGTGCCGACCAGGCGTGGCAGGGCGCCAGCGGGGCAGTGGCCAGCAGGCGGAAGGTGCGGGCAGGCAGGCGGCGGGCCTGCATTGAGAGCAGGATACGCTGGCGCAGGGGGCATGTTCGGCGGCGACGGCATGGACGACGGCGGCGGCTTTGGCGGCTTTGGCGGGTGCGGGGCCTTGCTGTGAGGAGGGCGCATGTGCTCCATGCGGGTGCATGCCGGCGGCCGCGCACTCGCACACATGCCGCACGCGCAAGGCCCGGGTGCAGTCAGGCAGCGCGGCGCGCGGCGCTGCCTCCTGGCCCCCAAGCATAGGGTCTCCGTGCCACAGCAACTGCCCTGCTTTCGCCCGCGCAACTGCCAGCGGTTTTTGCGGCTGACGCAAGGCGCGCCCTTGCGCGGCCAGGTACGGTGGCGGCCCGCAGCGGCCGCCGCGCACGGTGGAGGTGCCCCTGGTCTGCACGCTGCAGGAGCTGGCCAAGGGCACCACAAAGAAGCGCAAGATCACGCGCCACGTGCTGCGCGACGGCAAGCCGCAGCCCAAGGAGGTGCCGCCAACAGCTACCTTTTTCTTTGGGGGGGTAATTTGCCATGATTCGAGCCATCGTCATCACATTGCTCGGCCCCTGTCGGCATGAACAGACGGCCAGTGGGCGGCCTGACTCAGACGCGCGCCTGGGGCATGAGCTTACGTACATACCTGTGATGCTGCTGGCGGCTGCGGTGAGGCACAGTACGCTGTGGAAGCTTCCTGCTCCCGACATCAGAGCGCGCTGTGTAATACGTGGCAGCATGCTGGGTTATGGATGCATGGTGCGAGGGTGCAACGGTTTGGGATGCTGCGGCATGCGCTTGGGTGAGGGAGCACGCGCGCACGCGCGCGCGCGCAGGAGGTGCTGGAGATCCCGGTGAAGCCCGGCTGGAAGGACGGAACGCGCATCACGTACGGCGGCATGGGCGACGCGCTGCCGGGCAAGCCGCCGCAGGCGCGCGCGGCTGCCACCCGCAGCCCGTGGGGCGGCCGTCGCCTGGGCAGCTGGTATGGAGCCGACATGCGGACCCATGGCTCGGACCTCAACAAGCGCCTCTTCAGGGTGCTGTGGTCGCTGGTGTGAGCAGGAGCAGTCCGATGCACTTTGGGTACAGCACGGCTCTCCTGTCAGGCACACTGTGTTAGGACCGCAGATTATGGGCCGCGGCCGCCGCTGCGCACCAAGGCGCCGCGCGCGCACAGGACCTGGTGTTTGTGGTGCGCGAGGCGCCCACAGTCCCACGCACTTCGAGCACAATGTGGCACTCCCGTCAGGCACACTCTGTCGCGACCGCAGCGCGCGGGCCGCGGGCGCCGTCGAGCACAGCGGCGCTGCGCGCGCGCAGGACCTGGTGTTCGTGGTGCGCGAGGCGCCCGACGAGCGCTTCCGGCGCGAGGGCGACGACCTGCTGCTGCGCGTGCGCGTGCCGCTCG
>JAABUH010002252.1_pt1 | contig 18927 bp, 16 predicted proteins | sample 5559121 | NCBI WGS metagenome assembly JAABUH01 (sample SAMN10711871, study PRJNA513364) | rock metagenome | isolation source: Antarctica rocks | place: Antarctica: Victoria Land, Battleship Promontory nord | collected 2015-12-28
CTGCATTGACTAGTAATTTTTTGAGTTCAAAGATCATCATCTTTGTAACTGTCATTTTGACAGTATCTTCGTCTCTTTCTTTCTCATTTCTCAATGAATCAATGAATCTAAGCTTTGTCATTATCATCATTCAAGATAAAACTTTGATCATTTTTAAGATTAAGAAAATCTGTAATAAATAAAAGTTGTACTACTATTGCAAGTTGCAACATTCAAGCAAAATTATTAAAGAATACTCAAATAAGAAGTTTTTCATTCTGCATATTATGAACATTTATGACAATGACATCATCAGTATAAATGAAGAAGTCTTGCTGTTCATAAGAAAAGTTTAGTCTTTGAGCTAAGTCACGCTCAGAAATCTGTATACATATTATCTTGTCTATTAATCTCAATCTTTTCACTCTCACTTTAATTATATAAAAAGTTTTCTGCTAAATCTGTCTTGAAACTCTTTAAATTCAATTCAACATTCAAAGATAATCACATGATAGTATTTTATATTTTACGTCAAGCTTAATCTAAAGTTCTTGCTCTTGCTCTGATTGATAGTGAAGTCTCTGCTTATGTCTTTATGAATAAATTCTTCGCGTAACAACATCATTTTTTCTTGCATCAATTAATTCACTTTTGCAGACTTTAAGAATTTGATGATTAAGTCGCTTTAATCAATGACATTATTCATGTCATTGAAATCACAATGATTCTTGATGAACACATCAAAAAACTATTCTTTTATATCATTGAATTAAGTCAATACTTCATCATCATGAGTCTGTCATGACTTCATCATTACGTCATTAATGTTAATTTTGAGCACAATATTCTCATTTTATCTTTCTTCTTTTGTCTTAATTATTGTTAATCATCTTTCATTAAGATTTATGATCTTAATCAACAAGAAGAAAATTTCTCATTTGAAGTTAACAAAGTAGCTTTCTCTCAGTCTCACTCTCAATTCACTTACAAGAAGCAACTCAGTTCATGAATCACTCACAAAAAGCAATTCAGTTTACAGATTATTCACAAGAAGCAATTCAGTTTACAGATTACTCATAAGAAGCAATTCAGCACTCAATTTGCTTGTAAGAAGTAATTTAGTTTTTCATTCATTTGAAAGAAGTAACTCAGTTTTCAGTTCACTTGCAAGAAGCAATTTAGTCTTTCATTTGCTTAAAAGAAGTAATTCAGTTTTCAGTTTGTTCACAAGAAGTAATTTAATTCTCAATTCGCTTGTAAAAAGTAACTCAGTTTCTCATCTGCTCATAAGAAGTAATATAACTCTTCGTTCACTCATGAGAAGTCAACTAATATTCAGCTCATTCACAAGAAACAAATTTCATTCAATCTTGTCTCTCATTTGAAACAAGAAGCTTCTAGTTGTATTTTTCAAGTCATTCAAAAAAAATACTCATCAAAAATCAAGTGTCAAAATTCTTTTTTCTTTAGAACTTTTGTTGTCTTTCAAGCAGATTAATTCAATCGATCTTTTATACAACTTGACATAGTTGAGTTGAGAGCTTGAAGCTTTGATCATGCTGCTCATGTCAAAGACATTGAAATGTTTAGCATCATTCTAAAGAAAATCAATGTCTTCTTGAATCTTGAATCAATCTTGTCTTCTAGTCTAAATTCTGACGAGTCAAAATCGCGTCATGCAACTTTAACTGTTTGTTCAAAGAACAGCTTAACTTTTGCTCAGTTTTCATCTCATTGTCAAAATAGTATGTATGATAAGAATCATCATTTGAATCTTCATCAAATGAAAAAGAAATTTCATTTGACTGCATTCATGACACAAGAAGATCTTGAAGTCTATTGACAAAGTAAGAATGTCAATTCAATCATAATTCTATCATTCAAATATTTTAAGTTTTTAAACATCTTTTTCAAGAAGAACATTAATATCTTGTCTTTGCATTAAACTCATGATCATGTCATACATTTTAAAGAAGATGCTCAATTCTCAGTCTTCACTTTGTATAACATGAGTCGTGACGAAATTCTAGAACTTCATTGTTATCTGAATGAGAATCTGAGCAAAAATTTCATTCAAGTCAGTCATTTTCAAACGATTATTTCTGTTCTCTTCATCAAGAAACTTGAAGAAGAACTTTGCTTCTGCATGAACTATCAAGATCTGAACACTATCACAGTCAAGAATTGATCTGATCTCAGAAACATTGAATCATTTAAGTTGAGTTAAAATCTTTATCAAGCTGAATATCATCTCTGCATTCAATTGACTTCAAATCAAAGAAGAAGATGAAGCTTTCATCATTTTTTGCACTCAATTTGAATTATTCAAGTATCTAGTCATACTTTTTAATTTATGTAATAAGTTTGTCTCATTTCAAAAGTACATCAACAATATTTTTCGTGAACATTTAAATAAGTTCTGTACAGCTTATTTGAATGACATCTTGATCTATTTCAACAAGAAACTCAAGCACAAGATTTATGTCAAGCTCATTTTGTGAAAGTTGCAAGAAGCAGATTTTCAGATGAATATAATTAAATGCAAGTTTCACGTCACTTAAGTTTTGTATTTAGAATTGATAATCATCATTGAAAAGATCAAGATGAACTTTTCTAAAATAAACATCATTGTCAACTGATTCATCTTGATCAACGTTAAAAACGTTCAAAGTTTTCTAAATTTCACGAACTTCTATAGAAGATTCATTTATGACTATAGTAGAATAGTTATCTCGCTCATTCATTTCATCAGAAAAGATGTACTCTTTATCTGATCTCAGAAATGTCAGATTGCATTTAACATTTTTAAGAAAGTCTTCACTTTCAAGATTATTCTTTGTCATTATAATTCAGATCACAAGATTGTAATAGAAATCAATGTTTTAAACTATGTGTTCAAAGACATTCTTTTTCAGTACGATGAGAATGAGATTTTTCATTCAATCGCTTACTTTTCGAAAAAGCATAATTCAGTCGAGTGTAACTACGAGATCTATGATAAAGAACTTATGATCATTGTTTGTGCTTTCAAGAAATGATGATCAGAGCTCAAAGACTTTATCTATTCTATTGAGATGATCACGAATCACAAAAATCTTGAGTATTTCATGTCAATTAAACAGTTGAGTTATCATCAAGCTCGTTAAAGTGAGTTTCTGTCTAGATTCAACTATCACATCGCTTATCATTTTGACAAGATTGATGATAAGTTGAATGCTTTGACACGTTGCTCAGAAAATCTCTTTAAGAAGAGAAATACATTCAATTCTTGATATCAATATCAACATCAAACAATTCTGAAAACTCATGTTTTAAATTTCAATATTGTTGAGAATCTTACTCTTGATATCTTCAACATCAAAGTCACGAAGCTTTAGTTATAAATCATTGTTTTAGATTCAGTTCAGTTACATTTATTCTCAGTTATCTCAGCATTTTTGCAAATTTTAGTTCTCATGAATTTAAAAATCGAAGAATTCAACGTTGAAAACATCAAGTCTCAGCTAAATCAAGACACTTTGAATCTTGATGAAGATTCTGCTGACATTTTCACTCAGACATTATGAAAGTAAGTTGAAATCAATGACAAATTTGCAATTCAGATAATTAAAGTGCTTCATAATGAAGCACAACATCATAACAAGATCTTTTTAATTGAGTGTGAAGAACATGAGAATCATTTGTACTTTCAAGAAAGAAAGTACATGCTCAACTCAAATAAACTACGTCTTCATATCATTCAGCTCGCTCATGATAGTATCATCAATGATCACTCAGAAAAAGCAAAAAGCTATGAACTGATCAATTAAGTTTATTGATGATCAAACATTTATAAGTATGTTCAACACTTTATATAAAACTGTCATATGTACACATGTTTTAAACTCTTTAAACAATGAACTTAAGAATGATTGTGTTTTCTTTCAATCTTTAAACATTGTTGACATGATATCTTCATGAACTATGTAAATTCTTTATTGCTCAATATCTTCATGAATATCACATATAAATATGTTTTAATCTTCATTGATCATCTTATCAAAATGAAACATTTAATTCTTATCACTTTTATGAAAGTTGAAGAAGTTATTAACTGCTTTTATGCTCATGTTTGAAAACATCATGATTTACTCAAGTTCTTCATGTCTGATCGAGATACACAATTCATCTTCAATATCTGAAAGCATATGTGTAAAATGTTGAAAATAAACATCAAGTTATCAACAACGTATCACTTTGAGATCAATGATCAAATCAAGAAAGTCAATGCTGTCATGAAGCATTATCTTTGAGTCTTTGTCAACTACATGCAGAATGACTGAGTTAAGTGACTTTCTGAAGTCAAATTCATCAATAATAATGCATCATCTTCAATCATTCTAGCATCACTCTTCTTGATTAATTTAAGTCAGAATTTACATTTAAACTTCAAGTTTTTTGAGTCTCTGCTTAAGAATTTTACGTTTCAAGCTTAAGACAAGTTAATCAATGTTGAAGAGTTCATCAAGAAGATGAAGAAACTAACTGAGCATCTACGTGATGAGATGCTTATAACTCAAATCATTTATGAATTTAATGTTAACCTTTCTTGTCGTTCTTGTTTTAAATACTTCGTTGAAGATGAAGTTTAACTGAATGCTCATAATTTCAGCATCACTCATTTCATTGTCAAGTTAGATGATCATAACATTGATCTCTTCAAGATCAAATGTGTTTTCAAGAATAATTCTCTGATCATTGAGTTAAATCTTTCAGCATTTATGAAGATTCATTCAATCTTTCATGTCATTCTTCTGAATCATATTACAAGTGACTTTCTCTTGAGTCAACATCAAAAATCTCAAGAACTTATTATCATCAAGAATGATGAAAGATTCTGATATGTAAACAGCATACTAAACTTCAAGCGTGATAGATGCTATAATTCATCTCTGCTTAAGTATTACATTAATTAAGAAGATCACTTCTTTACTTGAAAGTCTTTTCATCTTCTGAATAATTGTGAACAAACATTCAATGAATATTATTTCGTCAACTCTGTCATTGAAGAATCACATGTATTATCATGTGTGATATCTCAATGTTAATGTTAAGAACTTTAAGTTCAATTTTCATCATCTTGATTTAATCTTAATCTAATTCAGATCTTGTTTAGATTTGACTCAGATATTTTGTTTAAATCTGACTCAGATGTAATTCAAATGTATTTTAGTTTCATTTGTGCATCATCATATTAAACTGCATTTTATCTTTTTCTTACTCAAATCTGACTCAGATTTTATCTAGATCTGATTTAGACATCTTGTTTAAATCTGACTCAAATATGATTCAGATGTATTTTAATTTCGCTGTGCATCATCATGTTAAAATGTGTTTCATCTTGTTTTACTCTTCAGACATCTTGCTCAAATCTGACTCAGATGTGACTCAAATTTATTCTAGTCTCATTTGTGCTTCATCACATTAAAATGCATTCACATCAATTCTTGTTTCATTTCAATCTTCATCTTCAATTTTTTCTCATTTCATCTTGTTTCTTTTTATTATCTTGCAGAAGTTCAGTTTTGAAGAGAGAAACTACTGTCATGATGTCAGATCATCAATTCAATTTAAAACATAAATTATTGATATTTTAAATAATTTCGATTCATTGAATCTATTTTGCAGTTTAATGAATCAAGTCATTAATTTAATCATCATCATTTTAATTTAGTTTCAACAATTTTGTTTCAATCATCTCAGTCATGCGCATGAACTTTTGCAATCTTAAGTCAATAAAACTACTGTCTAGTCTTGATTTTGCTCAATTCATGTATATAAAAGTTGAGCTTTCATTCTTTTATTTTATTTTTTATCTTTCATCTTATACATTATCTGATGTATTGTCTTGTATCTAGATTCTATCAAAGTAATAATAATATCAGTCTTTTATATTGATAGTATCTTTAGTTTAGTTCAGTTTCTGACATAAGCAGACTAAATGAGCTTTAAGTTGTTTGTGAGCATCATGATGCAATGCTCAATTTATGTATTGTGAAAGTTAATCACTTTGATGTAAGTTTTTAAATTTGCTGTTTGATTATTTAGCTGAGCGAGTTAAATGAGCAATCAATATATTGTGAAAGTTGATCATTTTAACGTAAGCTTTCATTTGCTGTTTGATTATCTAGTTAAGCAGACTAAATGAGCTTTGAATTATTTGTGAGCATCATGATGCAATGCTTGATTTGTATATTGTGAAAGTTGATCACTATGACGTGAACTTTCGTTCACTGTTTGATCACATGATCATTTGATCTTGTAATCTTGTTGTTTGTGAGCATTGCAATGCAATGCTTAATCTGTATATGTGAGCATAACATGCACATATCGCGCTGTTACTGCTCTGTCAATGAGATTGTTCAGCTCTTCTGACAAGCATAGCTTGCAGAAGATTCGTAGTCAGCATCTCATATAAATAAATCTTGTTGTCGATCAGACATAGAATGAGTATATATTATGATAAAGTTAATTATTAAGAAGGTCTCAATAACTCAAGAGAATAAATTGACTATAAAAAGTTTGTCAAGTAATGTCAAATTGAACATGACATAACTCATGATATATTAAATTGAAGATATGACGTGATTTAAATGATGTTTTAACAAAGTCACAGAATCTCAAAGCTAACTCAGATCTGATTTTCAACTCAACTTTTGATTCTAGTCTTTGATTTAATTTTTATATGTCAATTTATCATGATAATGAAAATGATGTATTATCTGTTTATGAAGAAAACTTTGACTGTCATGAAGTTAACAGAGTTGTTCTTCAAGAAAATTGTTTTAAAATATGAGATTTCAAATAATATAATCATCAATAAAGATAATTTATTTTTTAATGTATTTTGATCAAAGATCTGTTTTCACATGAAGATAAAATGATAACTAAGCATCATCTTTCATTTGTAAACAGATGATCAAACAGAACAACAAAATTAAATACTGAAACATTATTTATTAATATATTATTCAGAAAAGCAAGATGATTGAACTATGCTTTTATTCATAGTTGAGTTCATGTATCATCAGACAAAGCACTCTTCGTTGAACTGTAGTTTCTTTAAAGTCATGTATGATTATAAGTTAATTTTTGACATACATATTAAAAATGATGCTATGAAAGAAGAAGTATCAGCAGCAAAAAAACATGTTAAAATGCTGCAAGATGTATAAAACATGTTGATGTAATGATTGTTGATTGTAATTCATACATTTTTGTGACATTGATTTAGACTCGACTCATGAAAGACTTTATGCTATGTGTATTAAATGAACAAAACTCTCTGAGAAAGAAAATCGCTCGTCGACTACATGATGACTTTACGTTGTCAAAACAGTAAGATTGATACTATATTATTAGTAATGAATCTATAACTTCTATTCAGCGTGTGATGCTCAAGTAAACTCTTGATGAGAGTGTCTGTGCTGTTTAATTATGATGCATTGTTTTTGTTCTGCTCTTCATTAATGATATTCTATACAATGATGTTTTGATTCAATTTTCAATTCAAAGATGAAAGACGTTTCTTTGCACTTGTGATGCTCATGATTGTAACGCAGAAACTGTGTTCTCTTGCTCAATGATTATTATTTCTTGAGCAGAGAAATGTGTGATGAAAGAAAGATGTGCATGATGAGAAAATAAAGTGTGATTGTATTAAATAACTCTTTTCTTCTCTTGATTTGACTTATTTCATGTAAACATTGAATAGATTGTTAGTATAGACGTGCAATTGCAATCATTCGATGCTTAGCTGATCGATAGTAAAGATGCGTTCTGATCATTCTCATGCACTTTCGATTTTTCACGTAGATAAATGTATGATTTGATGTCAAGTAAAGAAGATGAGTTCAAGTCTTCTCAATATATCAGCATGATTAACAAGTCACTACTTCTTCAAGCACTGTAGTCACGACTCTCAGATTCATCATCTGATACGACTATTTTATTTGATATCTTTTCATCAATTACTTGATGACACTGTCGATGTGATGAAGATGTTTCAATATCAACACAGTCAATGAGTTGCAAATTCTTCAATCACTTGTAGTCACAATTTGCAGACTCTTCATCTGAGTTGTCTTTTTCACTAGTAGTATCTTTTCATCTCTTACTGACATTGACATGTCATTAATCTTCTTCGTAAATTGATTGTGACTGTTAGAAGAGAATGTTGTCGCGTAAGTGAAAACTCTGCATGATGACTTTTCTGATCACGTAACGTTCTAACATCATTTAAACTGCGTTGAATTGAAATCTCTTGACTCTTTTGACTTCTATTCAGACACAGAATAGAATCAAAAGATTTGTAGTCAACATCATGTATAAATGAATCTCATTGTTAATTTATGTAATGATGATAAAATGCAATTAATGCTTAGACAAAATACTATAATTGAAAACATAATAATAATAAATTCATACACTTTTATGACATCAATTAAATTAACTCATGAAAAACTTTATGTTATATGTGTTGAGTAAACAAAACTCTTTGAGATAGAAAATCACTCGTTATTTATACAACTGCTTCACGCAGTCAAAACAACAAGATTAAAACTATGTATGAAATTTGTTCACGTTGATCACATGTTAGAAAATAAATATTCTAATTACTTTAAATTGTTTCAGAAGCTTCATTTTCATCATCATTCTCACTGCTGCTTTAAGATCTTTTGTGATCGCGACGATTATTCAATAGTTTAAGAAGTCAATATTGTGTAGCATTCTTAATCGCAGATGCGTTCAGTTTAAGCAGTGCATAGCAGCATAAGTACATGGTTCGCTGTCTGATGATTTCATTCACAGTTGCATCATGAACTATTCATGCTTGAAACATTTCTCAAATGCAAATAAACATTAAAATTTATGCGTTCAATTCTGATGTGAATTGCAAGAATGCTTTCAATCTTCTGAAAATTATTACGCATCTTTATCATCTTGTTGAATAAATGAGATTTTTGTGCTGAGATTGCATTGACATCTGCAATGCATTTCTTGTATTTTTTCCATCATTGCTTTCATTGATCTTTGTGATATAATGCTATTGTGATGCTATCACTTATTGAGATTGTCGTAGAAAGATCAAATCATCTGCATCTAGACTGTATTCTTACGTTTTCTTGAATAAATGTGTTCAGAAACACTATTTTCTTAATGATAGAAAAGCGAAAAATGAGATGATTAATTCTCATCAGTTGAGCATGTATAAATTTGCATGTTCATTTAGTCTCTTGCGTTCTGTTATTAACTTAACTGCGTAATGTGACTTTATTCTGCAGCCTGTTTAGATGAACATGTAATGAACTTGTATACATTTCGATTTCTAACGTTTTGATGCTTATTCTTTTGAATGCTTTTGCAACGTGATGTAAAGTCTGATTTTACAAAGTTTCTAGTCTGCGTTTCTTATCTGACAGTTTTTTCTCTTTGTCGCGCTAATATCAGACTGATGCTTTAAATGTTTATCAAAAATATGTTATATATATTGCATGCAACATACATAAAATACAATCTTTATGCTGATTTTTCTCTTAGACTCAAGAAATCACTCAGAGAGTTTTTCTTGCAGCAGATTCACAGTTCAAGATGAGCAAAATCTCTCACTGCTTAGATTTCAACAGTTTACTTCTTAAGCATGAGTTGCAAACATTTCATCAGCAATACACATGTATATTGCAGTCAATTTCTTCTTTAATCATATTAATATACACTATTGTTTTCTTGAATTATACAAATGATGTTTTCAACTAGAAATTGATTCTATCATTAAGACATTCAAGAATCAGAGCTCAGTGAAGAAGTGAAATTCTCAAGATTGACAATCATCATCATTGTATATCATGTTTCACAGATGCTCACTTCGCTTGTAAGATGTGCAATTCATCTGTTTCATGTTATCTGTAGAGATTTTTCTCATGCAGATTGATCATGTTTTACAAAAATGTTTCTATGCTACATTTTTAATCAGACAGCGTAGTTTGATTATTCTTTACTAACTTGCTTGTGTTTCTCTTCTTTTAATAAAGTTTTTTCATCAGCATATTATTTGCATATAAAATGCTTATATCTGAACATCTGTTAAATGATATTAATAAAATTCATGAGTTTACTCATGTTGTACTTAATGAGATTTGTGAATTGTTCATGTCGTAGTAACAGACACGCAGTCTTAACAAGATTTATATGTAGTTAGCATGAAGATTTAAAGAATGTTCATGATTCAAGTTTTTTCTGCTAATCATTCTCAACAGATCAAATGCAAGAATGTTTTATCTCAGTTCTTATCATCATAAATGCAGCGACGAGATACTGAATTAAATGATTTTCATAAGTGATTTCTCTTGTAGTTCTGCGTTTTATTTGACTTTCTCATCTGCATATAAATTACTTATAGCATGTGTATTAAGATTATTAATGTTTGCAAGATCATAAAAACTCTGCACATGATTAATGCACAGCACTTCTCAATCAAGCAGCGCATAAATGTCATTCAAACTTTTAATAATCTTTAAACTTTACTGTAGCTAAACAGTAGATTTGAAGTCAGCATCGCGTACAAATGAGTTTTATCGCTGATCATTGAAAACATAAATTTGAGTTCTTTAATGTTGATGATTTAATCATGCTATCAGCAAAAAATCTGAAGCAGAAGAAGTTGAACAAAAAATTATTAAATAAAATGTTAAAGTTCTTTCATATATAAGAATTTATAAACAAGCAAATGTATCATCTGAATCTTTCAATCATTTATAAAATTTATTCTATCTTTCATGTATTTTTTTTAAAGTTGTATAATTGTAGATTAAATAATGATTTTATACTTAAGTATTTCACTTTCAAGCTTATTGATGATGAATTTTTTTTATTTCTTCAAGTTTTACGTACTTATGCAGTTTAAAACTATGAAACACGATGCTACTTATTTAAATAGTAGCATTGAAGCGTGATGTATATGCTAAATTACATGTAATCTAGTCATAATCACTGCTGTATATCTTTTCATTTAGCAGTCAGATCATTAAAGTGTGCATATGAGCGCACAACATGTTTATATAATCAAGTAATCATATAAATAAATCGAAATTATGAAAGCTGATTACTTCAACATAAGCTTTCAAATTTGCTGTTTAATCATCTAGCTGAGCGAGCTAAATAAGCAATCAATGTGTTGTGAAAGTTGATCACTTCAACGTGAGCTTTCGTTCGCTGTTTGATCATTTAGTTAAGCAGACTAAATGAACTTTGAATTGTTTATGAGCATCATGATGCAATGCTCAATTTGTGTATTGTAAAAGCTGATCACTTTGACGTGAACTTTCAAAGTTGCTGTTTGATTATTTAGCTGAGCGAGTTAAATGAGTGATCAATGTATTATGAAAGTTGATTACTTTAATGTGAACTTTTATTCATTGTTTGATCATCTAATTAAGCAGACTAGATGAGTTTTGAGTTGTTTGTGAGCATTGCAATGCAATGCTTGATCTGTGTATGTGAAAGCTGATCACTTTGATGTAAGCTTTTATTTGCTGTTTGATCATTTAGTTAGTCAAATTAAATGAGCAATCTGTGTATTGTAAAAGCTGATTATTTCAACGTGAACTTTTGTTTGCTGTTTGATCATTTAGTTAGTCAGATTAAATGAGCAATCTGTGTATTGTAAAAGTTGATCACTTCAACATAAACTTTCATTTACTGTTTGATCATTTAGTTAGTCAAACTAAATGAGTAATCTGTGTATTGTAAAAGTTAATTACTTCAACATAAGCTTTCGTTCACTGTTTGATCATTTAATTAAGCAGACTAAATAAGTTTTGAGTTGTTTGTGATCATTGCAATGCAATGCTTGATCTGTATATTGTAAAAGTTAATCACTTCAACATAAGCTTTTGAATTTGCTGTTTGATCATTTAGCTAAGCGAGCTAAATGAGTGATTGATGTATTGTGAAAGTTGATCACTTTGACATAAGCTTTCGTTCACTGTTTAATTATTTAGTTAAGCAGATTAAATGAGCTTTAAATTGTTTATGAGCATCATGATACAATGCTTAATCTGTGTATTATGAAAGCTGATCACTTTGACGTGAACTTTCGTTTGCTGTTTGATCACATGATCAAATGATCATGTGATCTTGTTATTTATGAGCATTGCAATGCAATGCTTGATCTGTGTATGTGAGCATAACATATGTGTATCGCGCTGTTACTGCTTTATTAATGAGATTATTCAGCTTTTCTGACAAGCATAGCTTATAAAAGATTCATAGTCAACATCTTGTACAGATAAATCTTGTTGTTGATTTTATTGATGATGAGTAAGAATGAAAAGTAGAAAAGATTTTATAAAAGTAAAAAAGAAAGAAAATCTTATATTATAAAATATAATGAAAAAAGTATTTCATGAAATATAATTAATGAATATCAAGCAAAGATATGAAAGAAGTTTTAAAGCTTAAAGAAGTTTTTAAAATGAGATTAAAATATGAGCGAAAAGCATAATCACTCACTTTCAAGCATAAATTCATGATTAGAAAAGAAGAAAATCAACATATTATGATAATTCTCATTTCTTTAATGAAAGTGATCACATATTAATATAAAACATTAAAAGAAAAAGAAAAAGTGCAAAGATTCAAAGATGCTTGACATGAAAATGTAATTATTATGAAATCATCATGAAATCATCACTTCATTAATTATTTCTCATTGAAAATGAAATTGCAGATTTATTTTCATTTATCTTCAAATTTACATGATGCTGACTACGAATCTTTTGCAAGCTATGCTTGTCAAAAGAGCTGAACAATCTCATCAATAAAACAGTAACAGCGCGATATATGCATGTTATGCTCACATACACAGATTGAGCATTGCATTGCAATGCTCACAAACAACAAGATCACATGATCACATGATCATGTGATCAAACAGTGAATGAAAGTTCACGTTATAATGATCAACTTTCACAATATACAGATTAAGCATTGTATCGTGATGCTCACAAATAATTCAAAGCTCATTTAGTTTGCTTGTCAGAAACTGAGCTAGACTAAAGATACTATTAATATAAAAGACTGATATTATTATTATCTTAATAAAATCTAGATACAAAACAATACATTCAATAATGTACAAGATGAAAGACAAAGAGTGAAAGAAAAGAACGAAAGCTCAACTTCTATATACATGAATTGAGCAGAATCAAGACTAGACAGTAGTTTTATGACTTAAGATTGCAAAGATTCGCGCACATGACTGAGATGATTAAAACAAAATTGTTGAGACTAAATTAAGATGATGATGACTAGATTAATGATTTGATTCATTGAACTGCAAAATAAATTCAATGAATCAAAATTATTTAAAACATTAATAATCTATGTTTTAAATTGAGTTAATGATCTGACATCATGACAGTAGCTTCTTTCTTCAAGACTGAGTTTCTGTGAAATATCAAGAAGAAACAAGATGAGATGAGAAAGAATTGAAGATAAAGACTGAAATGAAATGAGAATTGATGTGAACGCATTTTAATGTGATGAAGCACAGATGAAACTAAAATAAATCTGAGTCACATCTGAGTCAAATCTGAGCAAGATGTCTGAAGAGCAAGACGAGATGAGACGCATTTTAACATGATGATGCATAGAAAATTGAAATACATCTGAGTCACATCTGAGTCAGATTTAAACGAAATGTTTGAGTCAAATCTAAATAAGATTTGAGTCAAATCTGAGTAAGAGAAAAATGAAACAAGATGAGATGCATTTTAATGTGATGATACATAGAAAATTAAAATACATCTGAGTCACATCTGAGTCAGATTTAAACGAAATGTTTGAGTCAAATCTGAGTAAGAGAAAGATGAAACAAGATGAGATGCATTTTAATGTGATGATGCACAGATGAAATCAAAATACATCTGAGTCACATCTGAGTCAAATTTTAAACAAGATGTCTGAGTCAGATCTAAACAAGATCTGAGTCAGATTTAAGCTGAATTGAAATGATAAAGATTGAATTTAAAGTTCTTGACATTGACATTAAGACATCACACATGACAGTACATGTGATTCTTCGACGATAGAGTTGATGAGATGATATTCATCAAGCGCTTGCTTACAATTATTCAGAAGATGAAAAGACTTTCAAATAGAAAAGTGATCTTCTCAATCAACATAATACTTGAGCAAAGATGAATTATAATATTTATCATGCTTGAAGTTTAATATGCTGTTTACATATCAGAATCTTTCATCATTCTCAATAATAATGAGTTCTTAAGATTTCTAATGTTGATTTGAAAGAAGATCACTTGCAATATGACTCAAAAGAATGACATGAAAGATTGAATGAATCTTCATGAATACTGAAAAATCTAACTTAATGATCAGAGAATTGTTCTTGAAGATACGCTTGATCTTGAAGAAATCAACATTATGATCATTTAACTTGACAATGAAGTGAATGATGCTGAAATTGCGAGCATTCAGTCAAACTTCATTTTCGACGAATTATTTAAAACAAGAATGACAAGAGAGATTGACATTGAATTTGTAGATGATCTGAGTTATAAGCATCTCATTACATAAATGCTCAGTTAATTTCTTCATCTTCTTGATGAACTTTTTGACATTGATTAACTTGTTTCAAGCTTGAGACATAAGATTCTTGAGCAAAGACTCAAAAGACTTGAAGTTTAAATGTAAGTTCTGACTTGAATTGATCAAGAAGAATGATGTTAAAGTGATTGATGATAATGCATTATTGATGATGAATTTGATTTCAGAAAGTTACTTAACTCAGTCATTCTGCATGTAGTTGACGAAGACTCAAAGATAATGCTTCATGACAGCATTAACTCTCTCGATTTGATCATCAATTTCAGAATAATACGTCGTTGATAATTTAACATTTATCTTCAGCATTTTACACATATGCTTTCAGATATCAAAGATGAATTGTGTGTCTCAATCAAATATGAAGAACTCAAGTAAATCATGATGTTTTCAAACATGAGCATAAAAGCAGTTGATAACTTTTTCAACTTTCATAGAACTGATGAGAACTAAATGTTTCATTTTGATAAGATGATCAATGAAGACTAGAACATATTTATATGTGATATTCATGAAGATACTGAGCGATAAAGAATTTACATAGTTTATGAAGACATCACATCAACGATGTTCAAGAATTGAAAAAGAACATAATCATTCTTGAGTTCATTATTTAAAGAGCTTGAAACGTGTGCACATGTGATAGTTTCATACAAAGCGTTGAACATACTTATAAATGTTTGATCATCAATAAACTCAACTGATCAATTCATAGCTTTTTGCTCTTTCTGAGTGATCATTAATGACACTATCATGAGCGAGTTGAATGATACGAAGACATAGTTTATCTGAGTTGAGCACGTATTTTCTTTCTTGAAAGTACAGATGATTCTTGTGTTCTTTATACTCAACTAGAGAGATCTTGTTGTGATGTTGTGCTTCATTGCAAAGTGCTTTGATTATCTGAGCTGCAAATTTGTCATTGATTTCAACTTACTTTCAGAATGTTTAAGTGAGAATATCAGCAAAATCTTCATCAAGATTCAGAGTATCTTGATCTAGCTGAAACTCAACGTCTTTAACGTTGAATTCTTTAATTTCTAGATTCATGAAAGTTAAAATTTGCAAAGATGCTGAGATAATTGAAAACAGATGTAATTGAACTGAATTTAGAGTGATGATTTGTGATTGAAACTTCATGACTTTGATGTTGAAAACATTAAGAGCGAGATTCTCAACAATATCAAAGTCTAAAACATGAGTTTTCAAAATTATCTGATGTTGATATTGATGTCAAGAATTGAATGTATCTCTCTCTTTAAAAAGATCTTCTGAGCGACGTGTCAGAGCATTCAACTTATCGTCGATCTTGTTGAAATGATAAACGATGCAATAGTTGAATCTAGACAGAAACTCACTTCAACGAGCTTGATGATAACTCAACTGCTTAATTAACATGAAATACTCAAGATTTTTGTAATTCGTGATCATCTCAACAGAATAAATAGAGTCTTTAAGCTCTGATCATCATTTCTTGAAAGCATAAATAATGATCATGAGTTCTTTATTGTAGATCTTGTAGTTACACTCGACTGAATTATGCTTCTTCGAAAAGTAAGCAACTGAATGAAGAAGCTCATTCTCATCGTATTGAAAAAGAATGTCTTTGAACACATAGTTTGAAGCATCAATTTCTATCACAATCTTGTGATCTGAATTATAATGACAAAGAATAATCTTGAAAGTGAAGATTTTCTTAAGAATGTTGAATGCAATCTGACATTTCTGAGATCAGACAAAGAATACATCTTTTCTGATGAGACGAGTGAGCGAAGTAACTATTCTACTATAGTTATAGATGAATCTTCTATAGAAGTTTGCAAAATCTAGAAAACTTTGAACGTTTTTAACGTTGATCAAGATGAGTCAGTTAACAATGATGTTTATTTTAGAAGAATTCATCTTGATTTCTTTGATGATGATTATCAATTCTAGATACAAGACTTAAGTGATGTGAAACTCATATTTGATTATATTCATCTGAAGATCTGCTTCTTGCAGCTTTCGCAGAATGAGCTTGACATGAATCTCATGCTTGAGTTCATTGTCAAAATAGATCAAGATGTCATTCAAATAAGCTGTATAAAACTTATTTAAATGTTCATGAAGAGTATTGTTGATATACTTCTGAAACAAGACAGATTCATTACATAAATTAAAGAGCATGACTAAATACTCAAATAATTTAAATCAAGTGCGAAAAACAATGAGAGCTTCATTTTCTTCTTTGATTCAAAGTTGATTGAACGCAGAGATGATATTCAGCTTGATAAAAAATATAGCTCAATTTAGATGATTCAGCGTTTTTGAGATCAGAGACAGAGAATATTGATTCTTAATTGTGATAGTGTTCAGATCTTGATAGTTCATGCAGAAGCAAAGTTCTTCTTCGAATTTCTTGATAAAGAGAACAGAAATGATCATTTGAAAGTGACTGACTTGAATGAAATCTTTGCTCAGATTTTCATTTAGATAACAACGAAGTTCTTACTTTATTGATAGATTTCAAGATCTTCTTGTGTCGTGAATGCAATTAAATGAAATTTCTTTTTCATTTAATGAAGATTCAGATGATGATTCTTATTATACATACTGTCTTGAGAATGAGATGAAAACTGAGCAAGAGTTAAGCTGTTCTTTGAATGAACAGTTAAAGTTGCATGACGCGATTTTGACTGATCAGAATCTGAACTAGAAGATGAGATTAACTCAAGATTTAAGAAGACATTGATTTTCTTTAGAATAACGCTAAACACTTCAATGTTTTTGACATGAGCAGCATGATCAAAGCTTCAAGCTTTCAACTTAACTATGTCAAGTTGTATAAAAGATTGATTGAATTGATCTGCTTGAAAGACAACAGAAGTTTTAAAGAAGAAAGAATTTTGACACTTGATTTTTGATGAATATTCTTTTTGAATGACTTGAAGAATATGATTAGAAACTTCTTGTTTCAAATGAGAAATAAAATTGAATGATATTTGTTTCTTGTGAATGAGCTGAGTATTAATTGACTTTTCATGAGCAAATGAGAAGTTATATTGCTTCTTGTGAGCAGATGAGAAACTGAGTTGCTTCTTACAAGTGAATTGAAAACTGAATTGCTTCTTGTGAGTGAACTGAAAACTGAGTTACTTCTTTTAAGCAAATGAGAAACTAGATTACTTCTTGCAAGCAAACTGAAAACTGAGTTGCTTCTTTCAAGTGAATGAGAAACTAAATTGCTTCTTACAAGCAAATTGAGTGCTGAATTACTTCTTGTGAGTAATCTGTAGACTGAATTGCTTCTTATAAATGATTCGTGAACTGAATTGCTTCTTGTGAGTGAATTGAGAGCAAGATTGAAAGAAAGCTACTTTGTTAACTTTGAACAAGAAATTTTCTTCTTGTTAATTAAGATCATAGATCTTGATGAGAAATGAGCAACAATAATTAAGACAGAAGAAAAAAAACAAGATGAGAATATTATGCTCAAAATTGACATCAATGACGTGATAATGAAGTCATGATAAACTCATAATGATGAAATACTGACTTAATTCAGTGACATAGAAGAATAGTCTTTTAATGTGTTTATTGAGAATCATTGTGATTTCAATAACATGAATAATATCATTGATTAAAGCGACTTGATCATCAAATTCTTAAAGTTTGCGAGAGTGAGTTAATTGATGCAAGAAAAGATGATGTTGTTGCGCGAAGAATTTATTCATAAAGACATAAGCAGAGACTTCACTATCAATCAGAGCAAAAGCGAGAACTTTAGATTGAGCTTAACGTAGAATACAGAATACTATCATGTGATTATCTTTGAATGTCAAATTGAATTCAAAGAGTTTTAAGACAGATTTAGCAGAAAACTTTCTATATGATTGAAGTGAGAGTGAAAAGATTGAGACTAGTAGACAAGATGATATATATACAGATTTCTGAATGTAACTTAGCTCAGAAACTAAACTTTTCTTATGAACAGCGAGACTTCTTCATTTATATTGATGACGTCACTGTCGTAGACATTCATGATACACAGAGTGAAGAATTTCTTGTTTAAACATTCTTTAACAATTTTGCTTAAATGTTGCAACTTGCAATAATAACACAGCTTTCACTTGTTGCAGATTTTCTTGATCTCAGAAATGATCAAAGTCTTATCTTGAATAATGATAATGACAAAGCTTAGATTCATTGATTCATTGAGAAATGAGAAAGAAAGAGACGAAGATACTGTCAAAATGACAGTTACAAAGATGATGATCTTTGAACTCAAAAAATTACTAGTCAATGCAG
>JAABUH010002253.1_pt1 | contig 18927 bp, 17 predicted proteins | sample 5559121 | NCBI WGS metagenome assembly JAABUH01 (sample SAMN10711871, study PRJNA513364) | rock metagenome | isolation source: Antarctica rocks | place: Antarctica: Victoria Land, Battleship Promontory nord | collected 2015-12-28
TCAGCAGCGTCATCATGCGGTAGACTGTCTCAGGCATCGGGAGGCTCCTTCGGCACGATATGGTCTCAGCACCCGTATCCTACCAAAGCCCTCCCTGTGCCCCTCCCCTTAGCGAAAACTAGAGTATGGTGATCATAGATTGATATCGCGCCCCGTATCAGAGCTACGCTCGAGATCGAGATCAATTCCATAGAGCGGCGAATTCCTAAAAAACTCCATCAAGGATGTAGCTGGCCGCGTCAAACGCTTGTACTCATCCGTCGCCAGCACGACCACCTTCGGCTGCCCGCGTACCGTGATCGTTTGCGGGCCGGACGTCACGGCCTGCTCTACCACATAGCTCAGGCGATTTTTGGCCTCCTGCAGCGCCCACTGATCCTTCATCACTCCTCCTTAGTTAGCTAGCCTGTCTAGCTAGATTATAAACGGATAATTCGATGGTTGAGCCCCCTATGGCTTTGCTGCCGATTTATGGCATAACAAGCAACAGGAGGAGTCAAGGCTATGAATGAGACCATCGTGGACCGGCCGCGGGCTGTGCGGCCGGGCGAGGAGTTGGACACGGCCAGGCTGGAGGAGTATCTGAAGGGACACATCCCCGGTCTGGAGGGGGCGCTCGCGGTCGAGCAGTTCCCCCGGGGCTACTCGAATCTCACCTACCTGATCAGAGTCGGGGCGCGGGAGTTGGTGCTGCGGCGCCCGCCCTTCGGGGCCAACATCAAGTCTGCCCACGACATGGGCCGCGAGTACCGCATCCTCTCGCACCTCGTCGCGGCCTACCCGAGGGTACCGCGCCCGCTCGTTTACTGCGAGGACCCCGCCGTGCTCGGGGCGCCCTTCTACGTCATGGAGCGCGTCGCCGGGGTGATCCTGCGCGCCACGCTTCCCGAGGGCCTGGAGGTCGCGCCGGGGGAGATGCGCAGGATCTCCGAGTCCTTCATCGATAACCTCGCCGCGATCCACGCCGTCGACTATCGCGCCGCCGGCTTGGGCGACCTGGGCCGGCCCGAGGGCTACGTGGAGCGCCAGGTGGCCGGCTGGGTCGGACGCTACGAGAAATCCAAAACAGACGACATTCCGGCGCTCGACCGCGCGGCGCGCTGGCTGGCCGAGCACAGGCCCGCCGATTCGGGCGCCGCGCTCATCCACAACGACTACAAGTACGACAACCTGGTGCTCGACCCGGCCGACCTCCCCACCATCCGCGCCGTACTCGACTGGGAGATGGCCACGCTCGGCGATCCCCTGATGGACCTGGGCACGACGCTGGGCTACTGGGTCGAGGAGGCCGACGCGCCCGAGTTGCGGGACATGCGCTTCGGCTGCACCACGCTGCCGGGCAACCCGACGCGCGCGGAGTTGGTGGAGCGATACGCCCGGATGAGCGGGCGCGATGTCTCAAACGTGGTGTTCTACTACGTGTTCGGGCTCTACAAGATCGCCGTGATCTCGCAGCAGATCTACGCGCGCTACATGCAGGGGCTCACCAGGGACGAGCGCTTCGGCCTGCTCATTCACGCCATCCGCGCCATCGGCGACACCGCCGTCGCGGCCATCGACCGAAATCGCATCGACGCCCCGGCGTAGCCGTCGCTACTTACGGCAAGAGGCTGACCTGGGGCACGTCCAGGGTGGGGTGCGGCGCGACGACGACGCGCGTGCCGAAGGCGCGCTCGACGAGCGCGGGCGTGACCACGTCGGCGGGCGCGCCGTCGGCCAACAAGGCGCCCTCGCCCAGCACGGCGATGCGGTCGAAAAGGAGGCACGAGAGGTTGATGTCGTGCATGGCCGCCAGCACGGCCAGTCCCCGCTCGCGGCAGAGGCGGCGCAGCAGCGCCAGCAGCGCCAACTGGTGCGCGATGTCCAGGTGCACCGTCGGCTCGTCGAGCAGGAGCGCGCGCGGCTCCTGCGCCAGGGCCATGGCCAGGGCCGTACGCTGCTGCTCCCCGCCGCTGAGCCTCTGGTAGGCGCGGCCGGCCAGCCCCAGCAGGTCGGCGTCGGCCAGCGCGTCGTCCACGGCGCGGCGGTCCTCCGGGCTGGCCGACTGCAGGAAGCGCGCGTAGGGCGCGCGCCCCAGGTCGACGACCTCGCGCACAGAGAAGGCGAAGGGCACGCTCAAATCCTGCGGCGCCACTGCCAGCGTCCGCGCCACCGCGCGCCTGGACCGTCCGGCGAGGGGCTCCCCCAGCAAGGACACGGCGCCGGCCGACGGTGTGAGCGCGCCGGCGAGGCAGCGGATGAACGTCGACTTGCCGCAGCCGTTGCGCCCGAGTAGCGCCACCATCTCGCCCGGCGCCACCGCGATGTCTACCCCGCGCAAGACCGTGCGGTCGCCGTAGCCGCAAGATATGTCCCTGGCCTCCAGCGCGGGACCCGCGCTTGTGAACCGTCGTTGTGGCGCCGCTGGCATCTATCGCACAGGTCCGACAACCTCGAAAGCTCTTGTCTCTCGAAGACGATAGATGTAGAAGTCGCTGTCGAGCGTGAATATCCGATTGCTGTCCAGAGCCTCTGCGGCAGCGACGAGGGTGGCGTCGGCCAAGTCCATCGGTCGATCTCGATATCGCTCCACCAAGCGTAGCATACGGCTCGGCTCGGCTTCACCGGGCGCGTACAGGCGAACGACGCTGGCGGTGATATAGCCCCACAAATCACTTTGCATCGGCCATCCGCCCAGGACGAACACCAAATACATCGCCTCGGTATAGGCTGCCCACGTCGTCACGAAGGGCAAAGGTAAGGTGGCGGCGAGAGACCGGCAGGCGCTATTCTGCGGCTGGCTTTTATCCACCAGCGCCACCAGGAGTCCGGCGTCGACCAGCACAGCCTGTGTCACACTTGCAATCCTTGGGCGCGATATTTCTCTACGATAGCGTCATGGACGCGCGCTTTCGACGGTTCGGCTGCGAGAGCGCCCGGACGGCGTTCAAGCGCGTCCGAACCGTCGAACAACCCCTGGAGAAGGTCATGCAAATGATGCTGCTCGTCGTCGATCGCGGGAGGCGTCGCGGACGGGGTAGCGAAACGGGCCGCCGCGGGGGGCGTCGCACCACCGAGAGCAACAGACAACTGCGCGACGACCATCTGCCCGACGTCCTGCTGAATGCTCACGCCACGTTCGTTGGCGATAGCGGCGACGGAGGCTTCCTGCTCCGGGGTCAGTTCAATCATGATGGTCATTACTGTATTCCTCATGCCCGTCAAATGCCGGACCATTGTCGTTGTACCATCAGAAAGTATACTCCCCGCGCTTGCGGCGCAACAGCGCGAGGAACCAGGGCGCGCCGACGAGGGCGGTGACGACCCCGACGGGCAGCTCCTGCGGCTGCAACAGCATGCGCGCCGCCACGTCGACCACCAGCAGGAAGATGGAGCCCAGCAGCAGCGACGCCGGCAGCAGCAACCGGTGGTTCGCGCCGAAGAGCAGGCGCGCGATGTGCGGCACAAGCAGGCCGACGAAGGCGATCAGTCCGCCGAGGGCGACCGCGACGCTGGTGAGCAAGGAGCCCAACACCAGGATCAGCAACCGTCGCTGCGTGACGCGCAGCCCCAGGTAGTGCGCCTGCTCGTCGCCGAGCAGCAGCACGTTGAGGTCGCCCGCCAGCGCCAGCAACCCCGCGACGCCGAGGAGGACGAGCGGCGCGGCGATGTATAGGGGCTCGCCCGAAGCGTTGCCGAGGTCGCCGAGCAGCCAGATATACATCTCGCGCAGGCGGTCGCCCAGGGTCTCGATCAGCGCGGAGAGTGCGTTGAAGATGGCGCTGACGGCGAAGCCGGCCAGCAGGAGCGTCGTACTGGGCAGCCGGCCGCCGACGCGCGCCAGCGCGTAGACGAGCAGCATCGTGCCGAACGCCCCCGCGAAGGCGGCCAGCGACACGAAGCTGTAGCCGAGCCAAACGACTTGCACCGGCAGCATCAGCGCGATGATGGCGCCCATGCTGGCCCCCGCCGAGGTGCCGACGATGCCCGGATCGGCCAGCGGGTTGCGAAAAAGCGCCTGGAAGGCCGTCCCGGCCGTTGCCAGGGCGCCGCCGACCAGGATCGCCGTGAACACGCGCGGCAGCCGCACCTGCGTGACGATGGTCAGGTCGAGATCGGACCAGGTGCGCGCCGGATGGATCGGCAGCCACTGCAAAGCCATCCCCAGCACATCGGCCGGCGCGATAGGCTCCTCACCGACGAGGACGGCGAGCACGGATACGACGGCCAGGGCCGCGGAGAGACCCGCCAGCACGAGGGCGGGCCGCCCCCACCGCCGCACGCCCGCGCGCCGGACGCGGGCGCGCGGGGCGGCAATGGTCTCGGAGCCGACGGTCAATGGAGGACCAATCCCGGGTGGATGAGGCGCGCTATCTGCTCCAGCCCGTCGACGATGCGCGGGCCGGGCCGGCTGACGAGATCGTCGTTGATACCGTAGACGTGGTGGTTCTTGACGGCGCTGAGCGCGGCGAAGCCGGGCCGCGCGCCGACGCTGGCCACACTTGTGCCCTCGTAGTAGTCGCCGAGGATGATGTACTGCGGATCGGAGGCAATGAGCTTCTCGGCCGAGAGGGCCGGGTAGGGATTGTTGATCGCACCCGCGATGTTCCTGCCGCCGGCCAGCGTGATGAGGCTGTCGATGAAGCTGCCGTGCCCCCCCGTGTACAGCGCCTTGGGGTCCAACTCGTAGAAGACGCGCGGGCGCTCCTTGGTACGGCCGACCAGGGTCTTGATCCGGTCGATGCGCCGCTGCAAGCCCGTCACCTCGGTCGTGGCGGCGGGGCTGTCGCCCGTCGCGGCGCCCACCAGGCGGACGTCCTTGAGGATGCCGGATATGTCCGAGGGGTCGGTCACGAGCACGGGCAGGCGCAGGCTGCGCAGCTTGTCGATGGACGCCTGCGGCACGATCGCCGCCGCGATCAGCAGGTCCGGCTTGAGGGCGAGAATCTTCTCGGTGTTGAGCGAGGTGTAGTTGATCACGATGGGCAGCTTTTTGGCCGCCGCGGGGTAATCGCTGTAGCTGCTCACGCCGACGACCTCGGAGCCGAGACCCAACGAAAAGAGGAGTTCGGTCACGTTGGGCGCCAGCGAGATGATGCGGCGCGGCGCCGTGGGCAGCGTCACCGTCGCGCCGCGGTCGTCGACGACGGTGATCGCGGCGCGCGGGGTCGTGGCGTGCGCCGGGGCGGCCAGCAGGCCGAGCGCCACGATAAGCGATAGGGCCAGCATGCGCAAGGATCGATGGATCATGTCTCTACTCCCTAATCTGAACGACGCCTGCGACCGACGTCTGATGTCGCATGGCAAAGGACGTACGAAGGACTACCAGAATAAAAAACCCCTTTGCCCGTAGATGGCAAAGGGGTACGGTCATGCTGTCGTCAGCATAGGCCAGACCCCTTTCTCTCGAAGGTGTGTGGCGCGAACGCTTGGCTGGTTTTCTGACTCCCGAACACGAACAGACGTGCCCGGATACAGTAGCGGGACTGTGCCGGCATCGCACCGGACTTACCCATTTAAGCGCCGCCCGGTCGGGCGGCGCGCCAAGCGCGCACGATTATAGAAAACGGTTAAGGTGCTGGGGGCAGTATCCCGCCCCGCCGCGCATCTGTCAACGTTGGTTGAGCAGGATGGCGGCGCGGTAGCGCGCGATCGAGATGTAGCGCACCGTGCGGCCGTTGTCGCTCCAGGGGTTGCCGTCGCCCGACAGCACGCGGTACGGGCGCTCGAGCCGCACGTGCTGCGTCCGGTCGGTCGGATTGACGAGCGCGATCCCGCGGGCGAAATCGCGGCGCAACACGAACGCCTGCATCCCGAGCAGTCGCAGCCCTTTGATCCTCACCTGGCCGCCCACCCGGCCCACACCGAGCGTGAAGCGGCCGGCGCCGCCGACGGGGATAACGTAGCGATGCCAAGAGGAGCGCAGCGTCAGCGGGACTGCCGTCCCGCCCGTGGCGGCGGTGGCCGCCTCCCCGGCGGCGCCGGCCGTGGCGGAGCGACTGTCGCCGGCATAGAGCCACAAGGTGGCGCCGGCCGGCCCGCGGGCGTCGAAGACGAGGGTACGCTGCGCCAGCGGGTCGGACGGCGCGAAGAGCGTGAGCCCCGCCGCGTCCGGACGGTAGCGCAGCGGCGCGCTCACGCGGAACTCCGTCGTACGATCCACCGGCCGGCCGCCGGGACGCTGCAGATGGCCATTGAACGCGGCGCCGCCGACGGGCGCCAGCGTCAACGGCAAGACGTGGCGCGACCAGTCGCCGGTCGGGACGAGCCGCGACGGCCCCGAGGCCTGGCCCAGGTAACCATGCCCGGCGGCGCGCTGCCGCGCCGTCGTCACCGTGGTCCGCGCCATGTGCCAGATCGGCGTCGTATCCGCCAGCCCCCGACGCACCAGCACGCTCCCCGCCAACACGCGCAGCACGCGCATCGCCTCCTGATCGACCAGGACGACATCGCCGCGGTGGAAGCGACGCGGGCGCGCCACGGGCACGATCGTCGCCGCCGCGTCCACCTTGTGCGTGAGCGCCGAGCCCTGCCCACCGTCGTACGCGTCGAACCACCACGGGTCGCCGTGCACGAGCCAGCCCCGGTCGTACGCCGCGTACCCCGCGCCCAACAGTGACACCCCCACCGTCGCCTCGGCCGACGCGGACTCCGGGGTCAAGCGCGTCACGTTATCGGGATTGACGATGGTGTGACCCTGGCCGGCCTCGGCATCGTAGAGGTAGGTGTCGATCGCCGCCGCAAGGGACGTCCCGGGGATGAGCGGGAAGCCCTCCATCTCGCGGCCCTGCGCCAACCCGTCGATGCGCAGGTCCCCGTTCACCAGGATCGGCCGCCCCGGCAACAGCCGCCGCGTCCGCTCCAGCAGCGCCCGCTGCCCCGCCCGCCACACATTCACCCCGCGCACGATACCCCCGTCCGCCCGCCCGTCCCCGCTCACGTCCACATCAGGGCTGGGCGGGAAGTCCTGCAGGTTGTCGTAGAAGACGCCGCGCCAGCCGTCGCGGCGCACCAGGGTGGCGACGCGCCGGGCCAGGTAGTCGGCCCAGGTCTGCCCGCGCCAGCGCGGGCACAGGCTCGACAGGTTGAGCGACCACGGGCGCACCGAGGTGACGCGGCCGTAGATGGCGCAGTTGGAGAGATCTTTGCGGTAGCTGTAGTGCGGGGCCACGCGCGCCCCGACGCGGTGCGTCCGCGGGACGCTGTAGTAGCCGCGCAGCACCCTGAGCCAGTGCCCCGACACGGCCCACACGTGCATGTTCTCGCCGTCGACGAGCACATCCTGGCAGGGCGCGAAGGGGCGTGGGTCGGCCACGGGGATCAACGTCTGCGCCCTGTTGATAGGGCCGGTGAGGGGACTGCCGGCCGTCACCAACCACCACGCGGGGGGCATGTCGATCGTCTTGATGCCGTAGAGACTGCCGGCGCAGCACAGGTCCACCTGCAAGGAGCGCTCGTAGAGCAGGGTCAGGGCGCGGGGGTTGGCCGCCGCGAGCCGGCGCGCCGGCGCGCCGCGCCGCGCCACGACGAGATCGGCGTGCGCGAAGAAGGGAACCTGCCACGCGTCGCGCAGCCCATTATAGTTGGCGATGCGCGGATAGTTGTCGCCGGCCGCGGCCGTGGTCTGGGCGACGGTTGCGGTCCCCGCCGGAGCGGGGCCGGGGGCAGGGGTCCTGAACGGTTGGAGCACGACGCCGTAGAGTACGACCGCGGCCGTCACGACGACGAGGAGGGCGCGAGCGGTCAGGCGCGCCATCGTTCTCCGTGCCTCCGTGTCTCCCGTGTCTCCGCAGCGCCCGTTGTTTAGCGTCCACAGTATGGGCAGAGGCTCCACTCGGGCGCCAGCAGGTGGCTGCAAAAGTGGCATTGGCGCCGCAGCTTGGTAAGGCAATTCGGGCAAACCAGGAAGTCATCCTGCACCCGCTCGTTGCAGTTAGGGCACAGGTGCCTGTTCTCGATCTCTTGCAACAGGGTCTCCTCCTCGAGCGAATGTTCGTAGGCCTCGACGAGGGTCTGTTGCGGGCGCAGCATGTAGTATAGAAGGAGGCCGAACGGCCCTGTGCCTAACACCAGCAGCGTAGCGAGCAGTTGTGTCACAATGTTTTGTGAGCGCTGGCGGATATCGTTGAACGTCCAGAAGAACAGCCCGGCCCACATCATAGCGATGTAGGACACGGCGGCGGAGGCGAGGATGGCGGGGGCTTGCATGCGCGGGCGGTCTCCTCGAGCGATACGGCGCCGACAGGCGCGGCGCGGCGTTGATGTGGGTAGGCGGGGCGGCGCGTTTGGCCGGTCCGATAGGTTCAGGCCGCAGTATACCCGCCGCCCTCCGCAAGGGTCAAAGGTGGAATGGAGGGCTCGTGACAAGTCGGCGGTCCCCTCGCCCTTTCTCGCCCCCTCCGCCCCCTCCGGGGGAACCTGGGGAGATGGCTCCCCCCAGACCCCCGCCAACCACGGCGCGCGCGGGCGGACGGGCTTGGCCGCCCCGACCATGGGCAGACCCCTGGTGGAATGCATCCCCTCACCCTCCAATCCTTACTCGCGCGGGCGGGGGGCGAGGGGTGGACCTCGGCGTTCTCCACAAGGGCCGGAAGGGCCGGGGATAGGGAGGCGTAACTTTCACCGCGTGTACCGATTATATAAGTGGCGCCACAAGGAGTGCGTCGCGTCAAGCCCCCCGGACGGGGGCTGCTGATGGCATCGCTGGCGCATGAAGTCGAGCGTAAGCTCGTCGAGGCGGCGCGCGAGGACCCCGTGCTCTTCGGCACGCTGTACGAGCGGCACGTCGACGCCATCTACGCCTACGCCCTGCATCGCCTGCGCGACCGTACGGCCGCGGAGGACGTGGTGTCGGAAACGTTCCACCGGGCACTGGAGAACCTCGACCGCTACGAGTGGCGTGGCGTGCCCTTCTCGGCCTGGCTGTATCGCATCGCCAGCAACGCGATCGCGGCGCGCTACCGCCACGAGCCGTCGCTGCCGCTCGACGCCGCACTGGGCGTGCAGGACGAGGGCATTGGGCCGGAGCGGGCGCTGCTCCTGGGCGAGCGCCGGCGCGAGGTGCGGGAGGCGGTCGCGACGTTGCCGCCGGAACAACAGCAGGTGGTGATCTTGCGCTACGGGCAGGATCTGCGCAACAAGGAGATCGCGTCTATCATGGGGCGGAGCGAAGGGGCCATCAAGCAACTGCTGCACCGCGCCATGCAAGGGCTGCAACGGCGCCTCGACGCGGGGACCACGGGGACGGACGAGCGATGAGCGACGAAGACATGTTCCTGCCGCCGGGTGACCGGCGCGGGGAGCGCGGCGACGCCCGTAGCAAGGCGCTCGAGAACGAACTGCGCGCCCTCTTCGCACCCGTCGCCGCCCCGCCCGGCTTCCGCGAGCGGCTCAAGGCCGACTTGCTGCACGGCAACGAGCGCCTCGTGCTCGTGGGCGCGGCTGGTGGCTCCGATCGACGACTGCCCCGGCGTCCGTGGGTCCCCGCGAGGGCTATGATAACCCATCCCCGCGCCGCCTTCGCGACCGGCGCGCTCGCCGTCGCGGCGGCTGTCGTGCTGGCGCTGTCGCTCAACGCCGCGCATTTTGGCCCCCCACTACCCAACGCCTTTGGACGTCATAGTGGCGCGCCCACCAAGCCCACCAAGGGGCCAGGTCGCCCCTCCGTTGTATCCCTGACGCCGACCATGGCGCCGGCGACGGCTATGCCGCCCCCGGCATCGCCGACGCTCCGCTCCGCCCCGCCGACGGCGACCGCCCCGTCCGTCCCGGCCATAACGCGACGGACTGCCACGCCGATGGGCGCTGTGGCTACCGCCACTGCGGCGCCAACAATGACGAGAGGGCTCGCGCCCGCCGCGGCGCCAACCGCGACGCGAGCGACAGCCAACACGGCGACGGCCCAACCAACGCCGATTGCGACCTCCCCGGCGACGACCGCGACGACCATCGTAGCCCCGTCCGCCAGCGCGACGACGGAGACCGCCACGACGACGCCCATAGCGCGCACGCCTACGCCGGCCATACGTACGGCGCCTACCGCCGCGCCACCAACCCGCGCGCCCGCTCCGACCGCGCCACCAACCCGCGCGCCCGCTCCGACCGCGCCACCAACCCGCGCGCCCGCTCCGACCGCTCCGCCAACCCGCGCGCCCGCTCCGACCCCTACCACGGCCGTACTCACGCCCACGCCGCGCCCGGCAATTCTGCTACACTCCACGCCGCGCCCGCGCGCGACGGCGCCCGTGCCCGCGACGCCCACGCCGCGCCCGGTGAGGGTGAGCAAGCCGCGGCCGACGGCGCGGCCCCGTCATCCAAACGGAATCCATAGCCTCCCGCCGACCTTGCCCGCCCGCACCACACCGGCGCCGACCAGGACTGCGTCCGTCACGCCGGCGCCCTCCGTGCCGCGCGCCACCGCCACCGCCAAGCCGCGCCCGCGCCCGCGCGCCACCGCCCGACAGGTAACCCCGACGGCCGTGCCGGTCGCCACGGCTACCCGTGAGCGCGTGGCTCCAACTCCACGGCCAAGCGCGACGGCGACGGCGACGGCGACGGCGACGGCAAGGGCGACGGCGGCCCCGACCATGACGGCGACAGCGGTCCCGACCGCCACCGCGACCAGTATCCCGACAGCTACGGCCACGCCCGCCCACAACCAACTGTTCCCGAGCAACCAGCTGTCCCTACCGGTGCCGGGCGTGACCAACGCCATCCTGGGCTCGCCGCTGCGGGACGCGCTGGGGTTCGACCAGACACAGAACGTTAGCTACACCGTGCCCGTGTCGTGGACGTTGCCGCAGTTCGCGTCCTCCCTCCCCGTGTACCCTATCGCGCGCACGCCCGTCACCACCACGGACGCGCTGGCCATCGCCCGTCAGTTGGGCGCGCGCAACTCGCTCGGCGTCATACCGGGAGCCGATGGTCAACTCGAGACGCGGGTGCAGTTGGACGGCGCGCCCTACACGCTCACCGTCTACGCGGGCTATGGCACGCCGTGGTTCAAGCTCCGCGCCCTCTCGCCGGCGCCGGGCATCCTCTCCAGCGTGCGTCTCAGTACGCAAGCGGGAGCCTGGTTACAAGAGCACAACGTGCAACGCCCTGACATGCGCCTGCTATCGGCCGGTGACGGTGCCGTGACCTATGGTCAGACCATGGACGGGGCCGCGCTGCTCGGACCGAGCGTGCTCAGCCTCAGCTTCGACAGCCGTGGCGCCCTGCGTGAGCTCATCGACGAATATATCGTGCCGCACGCGCCCATCCCGTGGCCGTCGCAGTCGTCCAACAACGCCGCGTACGACGCCATCACCGGCCAGGGTCTCTACACAGGTCCTACTACCGCGACGGTGACCGGTCCCGCGCTGGTCAGCAGCGTGTCGATCGCCTACGTCGGCGTGAGCGGCGTCAAGAGCGACTATCTCGAGCCTGTTTATGTGTTGGGCGGCGCCATCCCTACGACCGCTGGACCGAGTCCCCAGCCGTTCGACCTGTACATCTCGGCCCTAAACTCGTCCGCGGGCGACACGCCGCAGCCGTAAGTCGTGGCCCTACGGCAACCCTACGGCAACCCTACGGCACGTCGTACATAAAGAGATCTGCCGCGCTTCCACGCCGCTGCGCCAACCGGGCTACACCATCGCGGACGGACACGACGGCCGGCCGGGACGCCGCGTTGTACGCGCTGCCCATGGCGAGGCAGTATGCGCCCGTCGCCGGGATCGCCAGCAGGTCGCCCGGCGCGAGCGGCGGCAACGCGGCGTCGCGCACGAGGATATCGCCCGACTCGCAGTAGCGCCCGGCCACAGTGACGCGCGTAGCGGCCCTCTCAGCCATGCGCGTGGCCGCCAGCGCCGTGTAGCCCGCCCCGTAGAGGGCAGGCCGTATATTGTCGGCCATCCCACCGTCGACGGAGACGTACGAGCGGACGCCGGCTATGTCTTTGCGCGCACCGACCGTGTACAGGGCCACGCCGGCGCGTCCGACGATAGATCGGCCGGGCTCGACGCTGAGGCGGGGCCGCGGCCGCATGTCCTCCAGGGCATGGGCAAGGGACTGGGCCAACCCATCGACGGAGGGAGGGCGCTCGCCGCGCACGGACGCGACGCCGAGGCCGCCGCCCGGACTGAGCTCGCCGGGCCAGTAGCCCGTCTCGGTCCGGGTCTCGCGCGCGAAGGCGCGCAGGCGGCGCGCGCCCTCGACGATCGGCTCAGGGTCGAAGAGCCCGGCGCCGACGTGCGCGTGGTAGCCCCGCAGCACGAGCGCGGGCGAGTCCAGGACGCGCCGCAAGGCCTCCAAAGCGGCCCCGGTGGCGATAGGCAGGCCGAACTTGCTGTCGAGCAGGCCCGTCTTCAGATACTCGTGCGTGTGCGCGCCGACGTCCGGGGACAGGCGCAGCAGCACGGGGACGCGCCGGCCGGCGGCGCGCGCGATCTCGTCCAGCAGGCGTCGTTCGTCGTCGTTGTCGACCACGACGCACCCTATCCCGGCGGCGAGGGCATCGCGCAGCTCGCCGGGCGACTTGTTGTTGCCGTGCAGGCGGATGCCCTCCGGCGCCAGGCCGCCCGCGAGGGCTATCTGCAGCTCGCCACCGGAGACGACGTCGCAGCCCATACCCTCGTCGCGCAAGAGACGGCACAGCCACGTGGCCAGGTAGGCCTTGGCCGCGTAGTGAACCCCCGTCGCGTAGGGGATACGCCCGAAGGCCGCGTGGTACGCGCGACAGGCGGCGCGGATCGTTTCCTCGTCGTAGACATAGAGGGGCGTGCCGAAGCGCGCGGCGAGGTCGGCCACATCCACGCCGCCCAGGATCAGACGCCCTTGCTCGCTCACCCGCGCGCCGAGCGGCAAGAGCGCCGCGAGGTCCTCGTCCACCCTGCCCTAATCTCCTGTCGCGCCTTAATCCGCGCCACCTGTGCTTAAAAACGCATGGCTGGGTACGGACCTTAAAAGGTCTACCTGATCCTTCAGGGTCAGGCCCGCGGCGCTCACCTTGCCCCTTATTGCGGGGTTGCGGCGGCGAAGCAGGCCACCTTGTGCTTGGCGGTGCCGGCGAGGACGGGCAACTTCTCCTTGCAGATCGGCATGGCCAGTGGGCAGCGTGTGTGGAAGCGGCAGCCGCTCGGCGGGTTGACGGGGCTCGGCGGGTCGCCCTGCAACATGATGCGATGGCGCTTGCGCTCGGCCACCGGATCGGGCACTGGGATGGCCGACAACAGCGCGCGTGTGTACGGGTGCAACGGGTCCTCGTACAGATCGTCCGAGTCTGCGACCTCGACAATCTGCCCCAGGTACATCACGGCGACGCGGTCGCTGATGTGGCGCACTACCGAGAGGTTGTGCGCCACGAACAGGTAGGTGAGCCCGAGCTCGTTCTGCAGCTTCTCCAGCAGGTTCAGGATCTGCGCCTGAACCGACACGTCGAGGGCGGAGACCGGCTCGTCGGCCACGATAAAGTCGGGGTTCAGGGCCAGGGCGCGCGCAATGCCGACGCGCTGGCGCTGGCCGCCCGAGAACTGATGGGGGAAACGGTTGACGTGGTAGGGTTGCAAGCCGACCACGCGCAGCAGGTGCTCGACGCGCTCACGCCGCTGCTTGCCGTTACCCTGGCCGAAGTTGATCAGCGGCTCCTGAATGATGTCACCCACGGTCATGCGCGGGTTGAGCGAGCTGTACGGGTCCTGGAAGACCATTTGCATGCGGGCGCGCAGGGGGCGCAACTGGCCCTCGTTTAGCGTCGTCAGGTCGCGCCCATCCATGAGCACGCGTCCACCAGTCGGCTTGATCAGCTGCAAGATAGCGCGGCCGAGCGTCGATTTGCCGCAGCCCGACTCACCCACAAGTCCCAGCGTTTCGCCCTTGCGAATGTCGATCGACACACCGTCGACGGCGCGCACGGCCCCCACCTGGCGGCCCATGATGCCGCCCTTAATGGGGAAGTGCACCTTGACATCCGAGGCGTCGAGCAGCAGCGCGCCGGCCCCCGCCGGTGCGGCGGTTCTCTCCATGCTAACCACGGGCGCCTCCTGTCGTCTGGGTCGCCGGCTCACGGTAGCCACCGCGGTCGCCCACCGTGACCCAGCAGGCGGCGCGGTGCGTCGGGGTCCCAAGCTCCTCGAGCGGCGGCATCTCGCCTGGGCAGCGCGCGATGACGTGCGGGCAGCGCGGCGCGAACGGGCAGCCGGCGAGCGGGTGGAGCATGTCGGGCGGGTTGCCCGGGATGGGCGTGAGTTCCATGCCGCGCGGGTCGTCCAAGCGCGGAATCGAGTGCAGCAGCCCCTGCGTGTAGGGCTGCGTCGGCTCCGTAAAGATCTCGTCGACCGTGCCCGTTTCCAGCATACGTCCGCCGTACATCACGACCACGCGGTCGCACATGTTAGCGACCACGCCGAGGTCGTGCGTGATGAGCAGCACGGCCATGTTGAACTCGTCGCGCAGCCGCTTGATCAGCTCCAGGATCTGCGCCTGGATGGTCACGTCGAGCGCAGTTGTCGGCTCGTCCGCGATGAGCAACTTGGGGGTACAGGCCAGGGCCATGGCGATCATCACGCGCTGGCGCATGCCGCCGGAGAACTGGTGGGGGTAGTCCTTGAGCCGCCCCACGGCGGACGGGATGCCGACCAGGCCGAGCAACTCGGCGGCGCGCGCGTCCGCCGCGCGCTGCGAGAGCTTCATGTGCACTTTCATCGGCTCGGTCAACTGATAACCGATGCTGAAGACCGGGTTGAGCGAGGTCATGGGATCCTGGAAGATCATGGCCATGTCGTCGCCCCGCAACTCGCGCAACTCACGCTCCGACGCATGGGTGATGTCCTTGCCCATGAACGCGATGGAGCCGCCGGCGATGCGGCCGGCCGGTTTGGCCAGCAAGCCCATGATAGAGAGAGCGGTCACGCTCTTGCCGGAGCCCGACTCGCCGACGATGCCGACGGTCTCACCGGGTCCGACATGGAACGTCATGCCGTCGACGGACTTGACGACACCGGCGTGGGTGTAGAAATAGGTGCGCAGGTCGCGCACGTCGAGCAGCGGCCCATTCATGGCCGCGTTCGTGTTGGCCGATCTTTGCTGCTGTAGCTGCATTATTTCACTCACCGCTTACTCATCGCTTCAGGCGCCCTCGAGAGGCGGTGCGCCGCCTGAGTGTGGTCGTAGGACCTGGCCCTAAAGGGGTCCGGCCTATGTCATGTCGCCCATCACTCGCCGGCTCTAGGATCGATAGCGTCGCGCAGCCCGTCGCCCAGGAAGGCGAAGGCGACGACGAGGACGCCCAGCATCAGCGCCGGCGCGAGCGCCTCCAGCCAATTGATGTCGAGCTGCCGAGAGCCGTTGTAGACGAGCGCGCCGAGGTCGGGCGTGGGCGGTTGCACGCCCAGACCGATCAGCGAGAGCGTCGTCTCCGTGGCGATATAGCCGCCGACGCCGAAGGTCGCCTGCACGAGCACGAGGCCCCAGGTATTGGGCAGGATGTGGCGCGTGATAATCTTCCAGCGCGGGGTGCCCACGGTGCGCGCAGCCTCCACGAACTGCTGCTCCTTGAGCGTCAGCGTGAGCGAGCGCACGAAGCGCATTAGGGGCGGCCAGCCGACGAGACCGAACACGGCCGTGATCAAGACCACGCGCCCGATGCCGCCGAATAGGCTATCCCAACTGGACCCGAGGACGGCCACGGTCAGGAAGGCTAGCAGGAAGATGGGCAGGGCGAACACGAGGTCGGTGATGCGCGAGAGCACCGCGTCGATCCAGCCGCCGTAGAAGCCGGCGATCACCCCAATGGCCACGCCGAGGATGGTGGTCACGACCTGGCCGACGATGCCGACGGCGAGCGCAGGGCGCAGGCCGAAGATAATGGCGCTGAGCAGGTCGTGCCCCGAGTTGTCCGTCCCCAGCAGATGGCCGGGCACGGGATAGCTATCCTGGTGGTACGGGTCGCTCGCAGTCGGATCGTGCAGCGGCAAGAGATTGGCGACCGTGGTGAGGACGACGAGGACGATCAGCAGGAAGAGGCTGAACAGGGCCAGGCGGTTGGCCATGAAGCGGCGCAACGCCTCGCGGCTCAGCGAGACCGGTTTGACCTCGGCCAATTCCGCGGCGAGCGCGGCGCCCGGGCCAGTAACGGGCGCCTGGGCGGCCTCGGCGCCGGGTGCCAACCCTGGGCGGACGGTCTTATCGGAAGTAGCCATCTCTACAATCCCACCCTCGCTCTCTCGTTACACGGCCTGGGCGTATGTCAATACGCCCCTACACGCCCCAGGCGTATATCAATATGCCCCCACTCCCGCTACAGTCGAACGCGCGGGTCAGCGAGCGTATAAAAGATGTCGGTTAGCGTGTTGACGACCACGATGGTCGCGGCGAGCACGATGGTCGTGCCCAGCGTGACTGCGTAGTCGTTGGAGAGGGTCGAGCTCACCGTGATATTGGCGATGCCCGGGATGCTGAACAGCAGCTCGATGATAAAAGCGCCCACCACGAGGTAGGCCACGACCGGGCCGAGCACGGAGGCCAGCGGCAGCAGGGTATTCTTCATCGCGTGGACATAGACGACCGTGCGCTCGTTGAGCCCCTTGGCGCGGGCCGTGCGGATGTAGTCGCGATTGAGCTCCTCGAGCATGAAGCTGCGCACCGAGCGCGCAAAGAAGCCGACGAGTCCGGCGGCGAAGGTGAAGACGGGGGCGATCCAATACAGGGGCTGGGTGATGCCATGCCAGCCCGTCACCGGCAAGTGGAAGATCGTGCCCTGCAAGGCGATGCCGAAGACGAGCCACACCACGGGGATGATCACGAAGGGCGGCAGCGAGTAGAGCGCCATCATTACGCCCATGTTGAAGTTGTCGGCGATAATCCTGTTGTGGCGCACCGCGGCGATGACGCCGAGCGGGATGCCGAAGATGAGCGACACGAGCGTGGCAAGTCCACCAAGCTCCAGCGTGACCGGCAGCCCCTGCCCGATGATGCTCGTGACAGAGGTACCTGGTTGCGTCACCGACGTCCCCAGGTCGCCGTGCAGCACCCCGCCCACGTAGTTCAGGAACTGCTGCGGCAGCGGCAGGTCGTACCCCATAGTGTGTGCGAGGCGACGGTACGCGTCCACATCGCCGGCGTGCTGGCCGAGCACTGTCTTAACCGGGTCGCCGGGGGCAAGACGCACCAGGAAGAACGTGACCGCCATCACGCCGAACAAGATGAAGACCATGAAGATGAGGCGGCGGATGATGAACGCAGCGATTCGCGCCATAGCCCTCGTCTACCCCCCTGGGCGGGGAGTGCGGGAATGCACCCTCGCCCCTAGTAGTCCTAACATACCCTCTACCGCCGTTATCGGCCGTTATCGACGCCCGCAAGGAAAGGTCCTCCGGACGCGCCCTCGATGACGTGTATGTCGTCCGTTTGTCGCGCTGCGGTCAGGACCCACACTGTCGCGGATCCCGACCGCCGTCGGGAGGGACGGGTTAGCTGCTGACGGTGACGTTCGCCCAGTTGTTGCCGACCGGCTGCGGCTCGTTGCCCCAACTCGGGTTGAGCTCCATGCCATGGATCTTGGAGCTGATCACGGCTTGCTGCGCGAACTGATACAGCATGACCACGGGGGCCTGGGTCAGGATGATCTTCTGGGCCTGCGTGTACTTGGCGAGGCGCGTGCCCTCGTCCTGCGCCACGTTGCCCTGGTTGATCAACATGTCGAGCTGTCCGTTGCTGTAGGCGCCCCAGTTCTCCGCGGCGCCCGTCTTGATCAGGTAGTCCAGGAAGTCCTCCGGATCCGGGTAGTCGTCGTACCAGTCGCTGAAGATCATAGACGGGCGGTGGTTGTTACCGTCGTCCGCCCACGTGTTACCCGGCACGGCGCGCAGGCCCATGGTGATGCCCAGCGCCTTGAGGTCGCTCTGCACCTGCGCAAAGACGCGGCCGGTATCAGGGTTCTCCGAGGAGTATTCGATCTGGATCGACGCGTTCTTCACGCCGGACTGCGCCAGCTCCCGCTTGGCAATCGCCGGGTCGTAGTACGGCGCGCCCTGGCTCCGCGCGTTCGCGGTGTAGCCCAGGATGCCCTTGGGGAACCACCCCTCGAGCTTGGAGACCGCCCCGTGCAGCACGCCGTTGACGATGGCGTCGCGGTTGATGCCGTAGGCGATGGCGCGGCGGAAGTGGATGTTGTCGAAGGGCTTCCTGCTGGTATTCATCGCGATCCACACGTCGCCTAGCACGGGCGTGTTGTGGAACTCGGGGTTGCTCTTGTAGCGCTGGAACTCGGCGGTCGGCACCTGCGCGATGGGGTACTGGCCGCTGCGATAGGCGCTAAAGCCGGCGTCGGTGGTCCCGATGAAGGGGATGTCGAGCTCCGTGAGCTTGATGTTCTTGCGATTGTAGTAGTGTGGGTTGGGCACCAACGAGATCTGGTTCTTGTAGTTCCAGGTTCCGCCTTTGAGCATGAACGGCCCCGCCCCGACCACCAGCTTCGGCGTGGTCGTCAGCTTGGCGCCGGCGGGCAGGCCGTTCTTGACGATATTGGCCGAGCTATAGGTGAAGGCGTAGAGGAAGTACGCCACGGGGTTCTCGAGCGTGATCTGCACGGTATCCGTGCCCAGGGCCTTGACGCTGCTGAGCGTCTTGGCCTTGCCCGTGTTGTACGCCTGCGCGCCCTTGATCGAGTACAGATAATAGGAGACCGGCGAGGCCTCCTTGGGCGAGAGGGCGCGGGTGATGGTCCAGACGACGTCCTGCGCGGTGACGCGCGTGCCATCCGAGAACATGGCGTCGGGGCGGATCTTGAAGGTGTACACCGAGCCGCCGTTGCTGACCTTGGGCATGCCCGCGGCGAGGTCGGGCACGATATCGAACGGGTGCGTTTCATCTGAGTTGAGAGCCTCCTCACGCGGCGAGGGCGGGCGGTGCAGCAACGCATGGGTCCAGCGCATAGAGGTCGAGTGGGGTCGCCGCGTCGTCGGGGTAGGG
>JAABUH010002254.1_pt1 | contig 18925 bp, 30 predicted proteins | sample 5559121 | NCBI WGS metagenome assembly JAABUH01 (sample SAMN10711871, study PRJNA513364) | rock metagenome | isolation source: Antarctica rocks | place: Antarctica: Victoria Land, Battleship Promontory nord | collected 2015-12-28
CTCCGCCTCTTGCACCGCCTCCACCACCACGTCCGCTCCTACCCCTCCCTCCGCTCCGACTCGATCCCGCACCCGAACCCGTATCACCCGTCTCAATCGGAGCCAGGTAATTCGAAGCAGGCGTGAACTGATGTCTCGCAAGTATTGCCTCCTTGTGCGGCTATCCCACCTTATCAGCTTCCTACTTCACACTCCAGTTGGAAGAGGACAAACGTTCCGATCAAGCATCACCCTCCACCCTTCAAGCTGAGCATCATCCATTCCCGTAACTTCCTTCAACTTCTTCCTCGCTTCCCCACGTCGAGTAGCGCTATCCCTATCGAAGACTTTCGGATCTGCAAGGTAGGCAAGCTCAAGTTTCGTCTGTTGGTCCACATCGTACGTCTTGCTCGGATCGGAGGAAGGGCGAGACTATCCAAACCCTCTTCAGCCATGCTTGAGGTCTAATTGGAGGTGGAAATGGGGCGTACGACGACCTTATCTCCAATCTCATCGTCATCACCTGATTCTTCGCCATCCCCTCGGATTCGAACTGCTGGGAGACCATCATCATCGAGATCTTCGTGCCCTTCGCGTAAGGCAGCAACTTGAGCTTCCGCTTCTTCTGCTTGAGACTCGACGAGGCGGAGGATGGAAGCTCGGAGATGATCTGGTATAGCCGTTCCAATGTTTGGTAATTCCCTACGTAACTCAACACATCAGCGTTTGCCCTTCTCATCCTAGAATCCAGTAAACCTTGGGATCAACGTACGACTCGTCCTTTCCCAATCTCAGGCGGGAGATGTCCAACCCCTCCTCAGCCCAAATATTCCGTCTCTCATTCCTCACTTCCGGTACTGACATAACTTCCTCCTGCACATCTGATTGCTGATCCTTAATCGCTTGCTTCAACTCGGCAAGGTCATCAGGTAAGTCACCCGCGCCGCGTAGTATCGCATCCACGAGAGGGGCGGCTTGTTCCTCCGCTGTTGTAGCTGTTGAAGCGAAATGGAGGTGGTCGAGAGCTTCGACCAACAAGTACGGGGGGAGGTTGGGGAAGAGTTGGGTTACGGACTCCAGGCGCTTGGCTCTCGTGAGCCCGGGAATACTGCTGTCCAGGAAGTTTGGCGTACTGGGTCTGAAGACGCATCTTCGTCCCTCATCCTCCTCAACACCACAACCTCCTCATCCTCGATCCGTCCACCTTCAAAGACAGCTTCATAATCCTCTCTCAGGCCACCATCGACCAAGTTCTTCTTCCCGGATCCTGATCCTGCATCCCTCATCAGCCTCTTCAAAGCTTCCCCGCTTTGTCCACCTTGTACAGCCTGAACCAGAGCATGACAGACCAGAAGCGTATCGCTCTTCGCTCGGATCGAGTTGAGTTTTGGGTACGAATCCCTCAGAGCTGGGAGGATATAGTCGGCTTCTATAAGTAAGAGACCGAGTATCTCTTCGTGCGCTCTTTGAAGAAGGTGAAGGATCCGTACTACGATTGGAGAAGGGGATAAACGAAGTCGTGTGACGAGAGGAGGGATAACCTCCGTTCGGATCGCGTCGAGCAGATTTGGTTGAGCTTCGATCACGGAAGTGAGGATTGTGGAGATCGTGGTCGTATGATTTGGGTAGGCTATGATACTCGAGATGAGGATTGGGAGTGTGATGCTTGATGGGGAGAGGAGGGAGAGGTGGAGTAGTGCCGCTAAGGGGATTTTTGAGGATAGGAGGGAGATGGTGGAAGATGACGATTGTTTTGGAGGATGAGGTTGAGCATGGGAGAGGATGTGAAATATTGGTTCGAGGAGTTTGAGAAGGGCTGATGGGGAGGAATGAATTGATGGGTCGTTCAGATGGAAGAGGAGGAGGGGGAGTGCTCGGAGATATAGGGAAGCCGGAGGTGAAGAGGAAGGAAGTGTCGCTGTCATCGTGTCGGTGAGTCGAGCCAAAGACTAGTACTACAGCTAGACCATTCGAAGAGTAATACCATAGAGGAAACTCGAGACTATCGTAGCCGAGAACAAGTTTCGAACGGCCACCACCGCTCATCAGCTGTTTCCTGCTTTATCGTTATATGCATAGGTCCAGCCTCAGAAAGGTAATATGTACAATGATGAACAGCTCTTGGCGCCCAGCTCCATCTGAATCGTCCCTCATCCCGCCTAATGCTCATGCCCAGTCGCCTTCAGCTGTCCCTTGTCCGCCACCTCACCAACTAATCCAGCATCAGCAATTTGAGCAAAATAGAGTAAAGCACCCGCTCACCCGTCCCAAACACATCCAGCGAATCAATCCTCGTCGTCTCCTCATCCTCTTGATTACTCTTCACAAGTACATGCAAACTCCTCACATTCTGGAACCTCACGAACCTCAACTCCACCCTGTTCCCCTTGACATCCTCCGGGGTAAGCTCGATCTCCTGCGCCGGTGTGAGTGTCTCCGTGTCCCCAAAGTCCAATGAGAGGTGGTTAATGAACAGCTTCACCGACTTTGGAGCTTGTGGAGGGGAGATGGCGGAAAAGAATTGGATGGATTTGAGCTTGACCGTCTCGTTGAATGGTAAGGAGATGAGGAGTTCCGGATCGACATCTGATTCGAGGAATGAGACTCCTTTCGGACCGGCGGAGGGACCGACGATGGAGGAGAGTGGGTGAGAGGTGGATTCGTTGAGGCATGTGAGGCCTTTGGAGGTGATGCAAGGGAGGAGGGAGATGGTGGTATCGCTTGGTCCGGCGGGGGTTGAGGCGGTTGAGCTGGATGAGGTGGATGAGGAAGCGCCTGGGGCGGGAATGGGACCGGCGTGCTGAGCGACAATGGCATTGAGCTGGTGTGGAGAGGCACCTCGGAGCTGTGAAGGTCAGTCCTTGCGGGAATGAGACTAAAGGCGCATACCTCTGCGACCTCCTTGCCTGCTTTAAGGAATTTGAACGTTGGCATAGCGCGGACACTGAATCTCTGAGCAAGCTGAGACTGCTTGTCGACATCGACTTTCTCGAGTTCTCTCAGCGCCGTCCAAAGAAAGATACTGCTAAGCTCACCACAAACTTGACATGCGTGAACTGATCCTTTGTCAGCGCGGCACCCGATGAAACTGATTCGATAAACACCTTGTTCGACAATTGCTCCATGACTGGAGCGATAGCATGACAGGGACCACACCAGACCTAGGGTTCAGTCAGCATCAGTAGTCTCGGTCGAAGAGTACCGCGCACCGCGTGGAAGTCGATGACAAGGAGTTGGGTCGGAGGGAGGCTTTTGACAATGTTATCGTACTCTACTCGTTAGCTTTAAGTCCATCAAGCAGGCGTACCGAGGGTCGACCCGATTTCTTTGATGTTTGGCGCCATGACAGCGAGTTGTTTTCTCGTATGACGGTGGTATGAGGTGAGGGAGAGAAAGCTCGAATACGGGGATTGCATTGGACATGGCAACCTCCTGAAATGCTTCCGTCGGTTTGTGTGGCGGATGTGGCAAAGAGCCTTGCATGCGACACTGTGTCCGACTGAGGGAGATGAGCTTCATGGGGATAGTGACGAGCCAGATGTGCGCTGAGGTAACCAATCAGGTGTATGGTAAGCGGTATTATGAAAGGAAGGCTGAAAGGACTTGTTCATCGGGGCTGCGATAGCAAGCTAAGAAGGCTGTGGGTACTATATCGAATTTCTCATTCTTTCCCCAGTCCTAGAACTCTCACCGAGTCATGCGATACGACTCTTCATTACCCATCCACCATTCTGCAAGCTACATAAGATCCAAGGATAAGCCTCATGTGGCAAACGATCGTACCCCTTCCGGTCTACACTGGGGTGGCGAATCGTCCAACCCGGAGAACCAATCGCTGATGACGAAGAAGCGCAAACGGCCAGAGGAGCTGAAGATCTTACCGGAAGTTGATGAGAGGGACGAGGGGGATGAGGTATCCCAGAACCGTTTGACGAGGAAGAGGACCGCTTTCGAGGGCTACAGACACACCAGACCAGAAGCAGAGGGAAGCCTGGACGAGGAAAGCGCGAGTGGCGGCTCCGAAGTCTGTCTGTCGCGTATTACTGCATCCCTTTCTGCACGACCTTCTTGCCGGAATGATCCGAATCATGGGGAACAGCAGGAAGGCGAGGACTCAACATCGTTCATTGTATGGCCACATACATACAGGGAAGACTCAGATTCGGGTCAGCAACCGCAATCTATCCTTGCTGGTACGGACGGGAATTGGTGCGGGAATGAGGACAAAGTGATCCCCGTTAAATGGGAGTCGTCTTCGACACCGTGCTCTCGTGCTTCAATCGGTGGTGCATCGATCCACACGCTCTACGGCAAATCGAGCTGCATGGCTGAGGATGTTGAGCTGGACCTTGGAGACTTCTCGATGGGCGGATCCTCCCGCTACGCCGGACGGAGTGTGAGCTTGACTCGGTCAGTGACGTCTTGCAGCTATACCCAAGGGATGTAAGTGTGAGTCGGGAGATACGAGTATGGCAGGAGTGAAGCATTGGGATTTGAGTAGCTCGGAGGAGTTGTGAACTGAATCTTTTGTTGACAGCGACACATACATATGTGTAGACTTTAGGAGAGTTGCTCGTGAGCATGTCAGAAGCCGTCATCGTCCGTTGATGCCAACGAGCTAATGAACGTGCTTTGCTGGCGCAAACGAATTTTCTCCTCCCGGTTAAGAACCTGCTTCGTATACATCACTGCCCAACGATCTAGCCTCTATCCATCATAGCTAGATCTCATATCATCATGGTAAAACACATGACCTCTGAAGCCGAGATGAACAGAAGATAAAGTCAAGGCATAAAGCTTACTACGTCGTACGGGAAGACCAATCCGGTATCATACCTGGCGCCACATTTCCCATCGACGCTTCGAATCTACGTCCCCCAAGCAGAAGCCTGAACCGCACTTCCTTGAAAGGATGATTGCTTACATCGACCGACGCGTTTGAAGCGAAATCTGCAAGCTTTCTCCGTTGATTCCGCAAAGGATCAGGTATTTGCTTCTTGATCACGCCATCCGAGCGCTTCATAAGCCAATGGTCGAAGCGGTTGTCTCCGGGTAGCCTTAGTCTGCAGGTATGAGGATCGGCCAATCCGCGCTGACCAGTCATACAGCACTTCTGATCGAGCACCAAATTTTCTTACCGATCGCCCTTTTCATCGCTTAACATGTCAGACTCCCATAAAGTGAGTCCCTTCGGAAAACCGCGCCTGATAACAGTCTCCAGACACCGCCTCGGCCTCGAGCACCAAGCAGAGCAGCCCGCCAGCGAGTTCTGACCACAAGAACACGAATCATCGGACCCCAGCCAAGGAATCGCACACTTCATGCTGAAGACGAGCGGATACAGGAAGAAACTTTTCGCTGAGTCTTCCTCGTCGTTTGCTGGAATATGCCCTACTCAACGATTTTTCTCACGAGTCACGAAATCGAAGTTCGACGAGAGCAAGAAGAACGAGGGAAATGCTTAGCCTGCTAGGGAGATAGCGACGGTGCGTTGTAAGTCATATACGGTGAAGACAGGTATTATCAGTATGCAGACGTTTGCGCGGAGGCCTGGACACTTAACGCTGGTATTAGAGGTGACTTACGTTCTCGTGTTGTAACGAAGACTCCGACCTCGCCGTCTTCCTACCTTTTTGACCCCTATTTTTGCCTCTTTTCGTTGTCTTGATTGTCGCTGCACCTTCCAGATTTAGTTTGGTTCCAGACGACCAAAGTAATATCATTGCATGGACATAGAGGATCCACCGAGACAAGTCAATCTAACGAAACAAGCATCGTAGATATTAAGGTAGAGGTCCCTATTGTCATTGGCGCCCTCGCCTCGCAGCTTCGACTTTGCGACTCATTGGGATGATCGAAATGGCTACAAGTCTCTGACAATCAATCTGTTTGGTTTTGACAGCAAAGTAAGGAAGGGGTGTATAATGAGTACAAAAACGTCAACTATATACATGTATAGATTCCTGCATGCCAATCGGAACGCCTCGAAGTATTTGTAGTGTTCGACACCATGAGAGTGCAACCTTTTGTAAGCGCCGTGCGAGACGACAATGATGACGGGTTCGTGAGATGCAGCTGGGGTATGTCGAGCGAGGAGGGAGTTGAGCCATGCTGTGCGCCGTGTTCGAAAGCTGTAGTTGTCAAATACACATAGCGTAAAGATTGAGAGAACGTACACATCGCTCGGCTCGATATCCTTTGGCAGCTTCTCCGCCTTCAATCGTCGTCTTCCCTCAAGGCTGTCTAATCCCCTTTCCTTCAGTCCTATGTCCACCTTGACTTCTAATCCATGATGAGGAGCAATGACTATCTCTGCAGTCTACTCCATCAGTCCCACCTCCATCGAAGAGCTGATGAATGTACTTCCCGAGCTCTAGATAGGTTAGATGTCCATGCTTCGGTGAAGGGTATGTCTTTTAGATGTTCGGCTAAGCGACCTGATCTTCTCCTGCCTTGATCGTTGAGAGGCGTACTGAGATGGCCTTGGATGATGCCTCGAAGGTTGCGGAGGAATGGTTTGGTCCGTATCACATCGATAGTGGCGGGTATCACTCACTCGTCTGTCTGGCCATGACGAACGAAGTATAGTAACATCTAAAGAAGGCAGATAAGAAGTTTTCCAGGTGCCGAAGAAAGGTCCTTCATTCAGCGAGATCCGTGTAGCGCTATCCTAACATCGTCGACAAGGCGGATCTCCTTTTCCGAGTCAGTCCTGGTCGATGTCAGCCAGGATCAATCTTGATCAGGTCAAGCGATAATGAAGGGTTCGTCCTTCCGAGGATCGTCTCATGAGGCGATGAGTGAAGACCGGAACTGTGTTTAACTTCAATCGCGGCACTGACGGACATGCGCCAAGTACAAGCCAAAAAGTAAGCCAAAAAGTAATTCAAAAAGTAATCCAAAAAGTAATCCAACAAAGTAATTCAAAAAGTAATTCAAAAAGTACAGTAATTCAAAAAGTAATTCAAAAAGTAAGCCTCCTGCGGGGATCGAACCCGCGACCATCCGATCCGGACCGATATTCGGTAAAAGTCGGAGGCTCTACCTAACTGAGCTAAAGAGGCGGAGCAATTGGGCCATTTCGCACCTTTAATTACCGAGAATCACCTATAACTATCTGACCTATACAGGTGGTTACTTGTCGACCCAATACCGACCATGCAAGCTCGAATGTCCTTTTATTGTCAGCTCAATAACATCCGTACTTCTCCCACTCAGACTCCTTCGATGCTGTAAATGCTTGCATGTTGTACACTTCCAAACCCGCAAATAGCGGCAAGATCTTCGTGCCTCTTTCCTGCTCCAGAACTTCATGACGTAAGTTATCTCCTAATTTCCCCGCTTCCAATATATTCCCACCGATCCATTCCATACCCGTTACATCCATTTTCTTCGAAACCGAATTTCTCACCTTTCCACTTATAGTCAACACTTTGAAACTTTGAAACGATGCAGTCCATCCTTCACTCCATCATCGGTCCTGCCGGTCCTGAAATTGCCGATCTGAATGGCAAAGTCGCCCTCGTGACCGGTGGTGCTCTCGGTGAGTCCCCCTCCATCCATCCTTTGGGAACGTTCACATCTGATCGTAGACATATAGGTATCGGCTATGAAATCTCTCGTTTCCTTGCTCGTATGGGATGTCACGTCATCATGGCGAACCGTAAACAGGACCAAGGGGAAGAGGCGATCAGCAAGATCAAGGCGGAATGCTCAAAAGAAGGGAAGGAGGCGAAGATCGAATGGACTCAACTCGATCTCGGGTCCTTGAAGTTGGCCAAGGAGGTCGTGACGAAGCTTCGAGAGCGTCTCGATCGTCTCGACTTGGTGAGTCCACTTCCACCGGATACTCGCTGACGACAGCTCATCCTTTCGAGCGGGATCAATAGTAACCAATTCGGTCTTGACGAAGACGGGATCGATCGTCATTTCGGTGTGAGTCCCGGCGGGAAACGCTGATCGATTGCATTTGTCATTGAACTGACCTTTGTGAAGGTAAATGCGCTCGGTCACTACTACGTCATCAACCTCCTGTACCCTCTCCTCCGAAAGACCTCTTCGATGCCATCGACCAAAAAAGGGAGTGTCCGGATCGTCTTCGAGTCGAGTGAGATGCATAGGATGGCACCTGGAAGTGAGGACAGCAAGTCCCGAGGGGCGGGATGTCACTTCGGCTCGGAGTATGAGATCACCGAGGCGGGCAAAGAATTGGGACCGATGGAGTTGTATGGAAGGACGAAGTTGGCGATGATCCTTTACGGGAAGATTATCAGGGACAAGGTCATCAAGAAGAATGGCGATGACATCTACATGTAGGTTCGCTGCACATATGCGAACTTCTCGCTGATGTTCTTCAGCATTGCGGTCCACCCCGGCGCGGTCAACACCGACATGCAGGACCAGTGGGAAGCCGCTTACCCAGGCATCCTCGGCACGATCACCAAGAACGTGTCCTTGGCATTCGGTCGCGACCCAGAGCAAGGCTGCTACAGCGCGTTGTATGCAGCCTTCAGCGACGAGATCGTGCAGAAGGACTACAACGGAGCTTACTTCTCCGACCCGGTACGTATGCTGGATGTTATCGTTGTCATCGCTGATATAGCTTAGGGTGTGCTGGGTAAGGAGACAGCCCAAGGTCAGGACATGAACCTCGCTACGGCACTATTCGAGCTCAGTGAGAGGATGGTCAAGAGGATCGTTGGTGAAGATGCGCTGCAGAGCTGGTCGTCGTGAGGGTCTTCCTGGGTATAGCATGATTCAAGGGGATTGTATCTAATTCCTACTGCTCAACTGACAATACATGGGGTGCTTTCCTGACGGGACTCCTTAAATCAGGCAAAAGGAGTGGAAGCTTTTCAGCCTTCGAACGCACGGAACCGCTTGACTCGTCCCCAGCACTCGGTACGATTAACCTTGGAGCCAGCCTTTTGATCCATTGTCGGTCCCTTTGCCCAAGAACTGGAACGTTTGCGACTTCTCCTCATTGGTCTCTCGCAAGTAGTCGAGGACTGTGCACATGGCTTTTCACCGCAACTCTCACTCCAGCTTCGAAAGCGACTGTCACTTTGACCCCGGAATTAACTCTGACTCTGACTTCAACCCCGACCCCGACTCCGACTGACCGCCGAGCTTGCCGGGACCCTCCTGCCCTCTGGGTCAAGCGAGTCAAGCTTCGCAAATCACGAAACAACTTGGAGTAACGCCTTGAACCCTCTCACTTTGCGCTCTCATCTTCGCGAAATCCGGCAGAACATCATAGACCCTGGTCCTCTCCTAATAACGAGGACGCGACACGCTCGAACTCTATAGTGCTGTTGGAGATATTGTCAAGGTCGAATCCAGAGTGCTCGTTAGACATCCCGCTACTCTTCAGGAGAGAGCCAAAGGTCACAAGCGGAAGTGACAGGTGCTGATGCCTGCGGGAAGAGTACATATTCAATCTGTCTAAATATCGCAGTCAACGTGAATTCCTCTTCTCCAGGTGATTCGCATTTTTTTGGGAAGTCGCTAAACTTGGCGAAAGAGCGTTGATAGGATTGAAGTGTTCCAAGGAGTCTACCAGAACTCAATAGAATCGGTCTTTGACCTTTTGGTATCTACCATTGTGTGTATTGCTGTGTAGTGGTCTCCAATTGTGAGGTGTAGATCATGTGGTTATAAATAAGGCAAAAACCGAAGGGTTGGTCGAGCAGGACAGACAGATATGTGATGACGCCCGTCGTCTAGAAGGTGGCATGTTAAGGGAGCGACTACGATGATGCACGTTTCAGCTTCAGGAATGAAAGAAGGGGTCGTACAGCTGGGAGGGATAGGTGAGTCCGTCGGCCTGTACCGCTTTCGAAGAGCTCTTTCTCACACATGACCCAGAATCAGTCGTCACGGTTAGAAGAAGGATGTTCATCTGTAGAGCTACTAGCCAAATGCAGCCTCCTGTGACGAGACGAATATATACCTGTGATTCCCATCGACCTGCTTCTTTTGACACTACGCCTGAAGAGGATCATCGACTTCCCGAGCTATGGCGAATCTAGACATCCGGAATACACGACAAGCTGTTCCGAAAAGAGCATACTATTCACCGAAAGAAAGGCAAACGACAGATACGTATACGTATCGGGCTCTATCATTGTACAACATTAAACTAACGAAGGCTAGGAGTGGTCGAGTTCGTAATTGCCGCCAGTTGGCTTCGAAGGGCCTGGGCAAGGTGATGTGGTATCAAGATGGAATACAGCAAGGGCAAGCTTCCGGAATCTGAAGGATGTTCAAAGTGATTCGGGAAAAGTTCCACTACTTGAAACGCGGCAGAAAAAATCAAGTTGAAGGTTGAACCGATCAGATCGAAAGGAGAATCAGGTTGATCACACGATCTCGCGTTAATAAGGGAGTGAGATTGGATCGGACATGATGCTCTGCGACCTCTCAGACGGTCAAAGAACGATGCCAGAAAGGTAATCCGATCATCCATACACATTGAATCGTGAAGGGAGCATCATCAGAGGGGAGGTCTCATCAGCCACTAGCTATCCTGCTCCTGCAGCTGTGGCAGTCGCATCAATCGAATCAAAAGCATATCGTGGCCCTTCTGTATTACCCGTCATGCTATGCGCTCGACCAGTCCACAGTTTGCGCCTCAGACCACATCGCTTCTGTGAAGCGATCCACCTCCTCTCGTGCAGCCAGCTCCTTGTAGATGTCGTCATCTCCGGTGGAACCTGCAACGTCTTTGGCATATTTGCAGCACTGCATGATCGTCTGAGGGCATATGGTATCTGAAGCAATGCGGTCGCTGAGTTCGAAGAGGAACGAACTCGCGGGGAGAAGCTGCTTTCCGCGAAGCGAGGCAAATGCCCTCTCCCCGGGGCTCCAGAGGTTGAGCCAATTCTTGTTCTCGTCAATCAGCAAGCGAATCTGGCCCACAGACGGCCCTGGTTTCTTGCGAAGGTTCATGGATCGGTCGGAGGAGAGCTTGAGGGCTGGCGAGAAGGTCGATGTGACCCAATGAACGAGGTTGAAGGGTTCTCATTGGGTGTACTTGAGCAACTCGATCGTTGAGAGGCCTTCGGCGAATTGGAAATCTTTGAGACGGCGTTGGACCTGGTCAGTATGATGTGATCAGAGTGTTGCGGACGATATGGAGTGGGAATCATGAGTAGAGATTACCATCAGCGCGCCCAGTACTGCATGGACCGAAGTGCAAATCAGATTGAAAGGATCGGTCGTCAGAGGGCTTCAGAGGAAGATCATCTCTTACACTTCCTGAAAACAAAGGACGGACCGAGCGAATCGCCTCGTGACCGGTGCAACAGGATGCAGAGCCGGAAGAATTGGTACAAGAGGCTATATGGTGACCTAAGTCCGACAAGTATTTGTGTAAGCAGACTGGTCTACTGACCTCGGCGATTCTGATGCTAGGCCTCATTCTGCATCGTGTACAAAGTCAGCGGTACGGACACAAAGGAAGATGATGATCGCTCGACTCTGCGGCTTACCATGATGTGAACCTCAAACAGCTATCAACTCGACACCACTCTCAGCCCCAACGTCCTCTTCCGGAATGCAGTTCGCCCCTGTGGTGGACGCCGTTTCCTGATAGATCCAATCAATCTCCAACCGCCTTCTTTCGTCCCCAGACAAGCTTCTTCACTCGATGCCCCTTCTCACCGCCATCTCCATGTCCGTCATTCCAGCATTCTCGGCAGTAAGCGTCGCCATCACACCCTAGGCAGATGAGCGTCGCATCTTTGTTGCATATGCCTGAAACCGCTCCATCAGCTGAGACGCCCCATGATACCATAAAGACAAGTAGGCGAGGAAGGCGATCATTCCGAGGATGAAGACAAAGATGAAGGAGACTCACAGCACCAGCTGTCCATATCGTCATCCCGCGTGTCATCATATCCAGGTAAGGTCCAGCCTTTCCCGACTTCGCGTTTTAGCGGCGAAGGCAATTTCGCGCTAGGAGCTTGAGAAGGACCGGATAGGCCAAGGAGACGGGACATCATCGCTCTGGTCGACTTGTCATCGTCCTCTTCGGCAGGAGCAGTAGGTAGGTGATTCGGCAGGCCTGGGAAAGCAAAGTCGTGATTGTCATCGTCACTTCCGCCCTGCTTCGGCGAACTCGATACTCGGTCTCCTTCAGAAGATCCCGGAGATCCAGGTGTATTCGGTGAAGAAGTCCGAACGAGTTTCGCCTCTTCCAATGCCCGCGCAAGAATCTCTTCCTCGGTCTCCAAGTCCTCCACTCCTGCTTCACTCTGCCCTCCGCTTATGTCCCGCGAATCCTTCATGTATGGACCAGCATCTTTGAGCGCGGCAGTCGCTTCACGAGATAGCTGTCTTGCATTCGAGTCTGTTTGAGAATGCCCAGGGTTCTTTGACGCGGGATTTCTTTCGGAGAGGGAGGCCAGGAAAGCCTCAATCTGGATGACGATCAATAGTAGCAAAGAACTTCCCTGAGATCAAACACACCTCGTCATCCCGCATGTCCCCGTCGTCCTGTTCCTCATCTTCCTGCCCTTTCAGCTGCACAAATCGCCGTCTCAGGTCCGCGTCGCCTGCTGCTCCTCCCAATGGGAGAAGCACCGATACGTCAGGCAGTGACCGACCATCCGCTATCGCTTCCAGCTCGTCGTCCTCGACGGCTGCATTGCGAGCCTGCTCGTCTATAGTAGCTTGGTGCGAGATATCCTTGACCGACAGGTCAGGATCGTCTGCCGGAGCTCGTAGAGCGGCGAGGCGGCGTAGCAAGTCGTCATCCTCATCACCTGTCATCCTTCCCACATGATGAGGAACTTCAGTCTCGAGAAGATGACTGATTCTCTCGGTAATAAGCAGTATGGGGAAGCGTCAACAGCTGTGCAGGATCAGAAGCAATCTGTAAGCTTTACGTAACCATATGGCCGCGTAAGGCCGCCGCGCTTGCAAATAAAATTCCGAGAGCCACACCGGGTGTTTCCCGATATCCCTTGGCGCTAAGCTCTTCTTTCACGGCCACCCCCCCGATGCCCGTGATTGATTCTCCTACTGCTTATCGCGGTGCATGATTGACTTGTATACAAAGAAAGTAGATCGACGCGAAGGTGATCGCTACAACACAAGCATACGGACATTGCGGAATATATCCCTCAGAGGTGTAGAGGGGCTCGGCACGGTTTAGCCTCGCCGAGGGTCAACGTCGTCGCCCTGAGACCGAAGCCTGATTCAGCGGTTATTTGGTGAGTAGTCTTCCGTCAATCGTTTGTCTCAGATTGGGTACTTCGGTCTGATCTATAATGTCCGCATAGCATATCGGTCCGAGGTGACTGCATATCGAGTGAAGGAGAACCGCTCGGCGGTCCTTTCCCACCCTATCTTTCATCGCGCAGTCTACCTTTCCCGCCATGGCGCCCGCATCGTCGTCCACCACCCCCTTAGTCCCCCGCCCGCGGAAGTTCAAGGGTAGCTGGTATGATCGTAATGTCGCTGCACCTCTCGCGAAGCTTGACCCTGCGGTGTTCCTCTCGCGTCGGAGAAAGCCTTCACCGGCGCGGTCGATCTTTGTCAATACCCCTCTCCCATCCGACTATGTCGACAAGAAAGGGCGCATCCTGAAGGATCATATGTACTCGTCGAACCAAAATGTAACATCGAAGTACACCGTTATCACTTTCCTCCCCCGGAACTTGTTGGAGCAGTTCCGACGAGTCGCGAATGTCTTCTTCCTCGCCATCGCCATCCTTCAGTTCTTCCCTAAATTCTCTACCATCTCCCCAGGTCTCGTCATCCTTCCTCTAATCGCCGTCCTTGCAATCACCGCGTTGAAGGATGGTTACGAGGATATCAAGCGGCATCAGGCGGATCGAAGGGTCAACCACTCGATCGTGCATACTCTCGGCGGAGAGAATCATAAGAACGACAACCCGATGCGACCGAAGGATAAGACTTTCGTCCCGGCCATCCCGTTACCGCGGAAGTGGAGCAAGAAGCGGAGAGATAAAGCCGGGCAGACGGACAAGCTGCAGAAGAAGGTGGGAGTGCTCGCACCACCCCAAATACCTGGACCACACGGGCAAAACGCGATGGGTCTAGAACGGCAGCGGAGTCAGGTGTCTAATTGGGAGAATGATCCGGAGGCGGGGGATGATCCGAACGAGCTGGGATGGCAGAGGACGATCTGGGAGGATGTCAAGGTGGGAGATATCGTCAAGATCTATGAGAACGAGCAATTCCCCGGAGGTGAGTCGGGATACGAGGCGTAGCTGACGTTAGATCTCATCATCTGCGCGACATCAGAAGAGGAAGATGTGTGCTACATCGAGACGAAGAATCTCGACGGAGAGACGAATCTCAAATCTCGACACGGCGTCAGCGGTCTGAATCACCTGTCCAGCATCGACGCTTGCGCCAGTGCCAAACTCCGGGTCGACATGGACGCTCCAGAGGTCAACATGTTCCGACTCAACGGGGCGGTCGTTGCTCTCGATAATCTCGGTCACGACGGGGAACCATCGGTCTTTCCTGTCACGCTAGAGACATCGCTCTTGCGTGGATGCGTACTGAAAAATACCGCTTGGGTCGTCGGGATCGTCGTTTTCACCGGTCTTGACACCAAGATCGTGCAGAATTCCGGCGGCACACCTAGCAAACGAAGCAAGGTCGAGCGACAGATGAACCCTCAGGTCTTGCTTAGTCTCTGTATCCTCGGTGTCATCGCCATGGTCTGCGCCATCATCGACCACTTCAACGAGGTCCGGTGGTACCGCGAAGGCGCTTACTGGACGCTGTATGACGATACTTCCGGCGATAACCCGAGTGTCAACGGTATTGTCACCTTCGCCAACGCCTTCATCACGTTCCAAAACATCATCCCGATCTCGCTGTACATCTCCATCGAGGTGGTTCGTACCGCACAAGCCGCCTTCATCTACTGGGACCATGCGATGAAGTACGTTCATAATGGCGTTTCGACTAGGACCATTGCGCGGAGCTTCACCCTGTCAGACGATCTGGGACAGATCGAGTATATCTTCTCGGACAAGACCGGTGAGCTTATAGCAGCGACTTCGCTAATTTCAGGTACTCTCACTCAAAACGCGATGATCTTCCAGCAGTGCTCGGTCGGTGGGAGGATCTACCAAGGGGACGGAAAGACACCGAGCAACACCTTTATCAAGGCGCAAAAGTCATCCGACACTTCCGATTCCGACTCGTCCGAACACCAGGGAGATGTCAAAGTAGCGTTGGCGAAGGAGGTGCTCGTACCGTTCCATGACGCCAAGCTCGACAAGGATATCGCGGAGCAGGAATCGGAGCAGTCCCGAGTGCTCTTTGGGTTCTTCTCGGTTCTCGGGTTGTGCCATACCGTTCTCGCTGCCGAGACCAAGCCCGGAGTCATCGAGTACAAGGCGCAATCACCAGACGAGGCGGCTTTGGTGCAGAGCGCTGCGGATGTAGGCTTCGTCTTCCGAGGTCGCGATCACAACATCGTCAAGCTCGCAACGCCATTCAACGATGAGCCGGATGAGTACGAACTGCTTCAACTGCTCGAGTTCAATTCTTCGCGGAAGCGAATGTCGGTGATCCTCCGGAAGCTCGACGATGAAGGGAGAATCTTCCTCCTCTGCAAGGGCGCGGATAACGTCATCTTCGAGCGACTTACCAAGGACAAATCTCAGCAGGCGCTTCGAGAGAAGACCGATCGAGACCTACAGTTCTTCGCAAGCGAGGGTTTGCGGACGTTGTGTCTCGCTTACAAGGTCATCGAGAATAGCGTCTACGAGCACTGGGCGAGGGAGTACCAAAATGCTACGGTTTCGCTTCAAGATCGTGAAGGAGAGATCGAGGCGGTATCCAATAAGATCGAGCAGAACCTGATACTCCTGGGTGCAACTGCGATCGAGGATAAGCTGCAAGATGGGGTTCCTGAGACAATTAGCGATCTCAAACGTGCCGGGATCAAGGTATGGGTCGCTACCGGTGACAAGCTCGAGACCGCCGTTGCTATTGGATATACCACGAACCTCCTCACGAGCGACACCAACCTCATCGTCGTCCGCGAAGGCAATCATTCGATTCACGACCAGCTCCGCGATGCTCTCGAGGGGTTCTTTGGGGAGGATACGGTGTCTCGAGTCAACTCACGAGTGGAACCGCCTCACCTTCAGCGAGTCAACACCGGTGCACGATCGCTTGTCGGACAGGATAACGGAACTCGACCTGGTGGCTTCTCCCTTGTTATCGATGGAGCGGCTCTCACTCAAGCATTTGCTGACGAGGAGACTTCGGATCTCCTCCTCACGCTATCTACCCAATGCACCACCGTCATCTGCTGCCGAGTATCTCCGCTACAGAAAGCGCAGATCGTCCACCTCATCAAGGACAACCTCGGAGTCATGTGTCTCGCCATCGGCGATGGTGCGAACGATGTATCGATGATTCAAGCTGCGGATGTCGGTGTCGGTATCTCCGGTGAAGAAGGTCTACAAGCGGTCAACTCATCCGACTACGCCATCGCCCAATTCCGATTCCTGAAGCGATTGCTCTTCGTACACGGTCACTGGTCGTACTTCCGAAATTCATCGATGATCCTCAACTTCTTTTACAAGAACATCATCGGTATCGGCGTTTTGTTCTGGTTTATGTACCAGTGTGGTTGGTCGACAACATATGTCTTCGATTACGTGTACCTCCTGTTCTGGAACGTATTCTGGACTCTGCTTCCGGTCATTGCTATCGGGTTGTTCGACCGTAACATTGATGCGGATACTCTCATGGCCCTTCCCGAGCTTTACCGGTACGGCCGCGAGGGGCGATACTTTGGTATCTGGCGGTTTATCTACTACATTATGGAGGGGTGGTATCAATCCGCGGTGGTCTACTTCTTCCTCCAGTACACTTATATCTCGACAAGCGCGAGAGGCGATGGGTACGGCGTACATATCTACGAGATGTCGACGACGATGGCGATCGCCGCTGTGATGATGGCGAACCTATTCTCGGGGCTGAATATCGACTCATGGAACGGATGGGTACATTTCGCCATCTGGTTCGGACCGTTCCTCATTTGGATCTTCACCGCCGTCTACTCGATAATCACGCCGTCGTCCTTCTACACCGGTGTTTATGGCAACGATATCTTCCTCTTCCGATCGTATGCTTTCTGGTTCGGTTGGCCATTCGTCGTCATCGTCGCTCTACTCCCGAAGTTCCTCCTGAAAACGTACAGGCAGAATATCGCGCCGGACGATGTGGATACGATGCGACTTGTACGGAAGTTCCAGCCGCAGGTGGATCCTGTGACTCATCCTTTGCTCGGTGGGAAGCTGCATGAGGAGAAGGGGATTGAGGAGGAGACGGAGAGGAGAGGCGATATCCCGATGTCTCAGCTGGAGGCGCAGAGACCGACTTTCGCGCAGTCGAGCAGTGCAAGGTTGGGGATGCACCAGAGTGCGAGGGGTTCTGGTGTTGACAGTGGGCTTACACAGTGCTCAAACGGTTTCGTGCTGATGAGGACAGTGTCGACTGGTTTATACCGCGAAGCATCTCGAGGTTTCGACTTTGATATTGAGAACAACAGTATTGCTGTGAGTGTTGCGTCACTACGGCTAGTCTCTCACTGACGCTAGCAGATCCAACGCATGCAATCCAGACTCTCCGAAGCGTCCAACCGTCGCAGAAGCCCTCTCCGAGCGAAGTTTTCCCAAAATAACCGCCAAACGTCAGGCAACACGCCGTTCGGAATGTCTCGTCTCCGTGAAAGAGCCGGCTCCATCCTCAGTCGGAGACGAGCCAGCACCGCTGGTACTAATAGCACTGATCCAAGTACGCCGAGAAATAGGAACGCGGGACAAGGACAGAGGGAGAGGGATATTAGTGAGGCTGAACAGCAAGATCGGGAAGAAGGAGTTGGGGGTGGGTTTGGGACGGGTCAGAATTTGGCTCCGCCTGAGGTGCCTAGGGTGTAGTAGTATAATAGATTGAGGGTATTGGATGGGTATGAATGGATTAAATGGTTCGCTCCGATGGACATGAATGGGTTTGAATGGTTCGCTGCGATCGCTTTACTCGGTTTGTTGTGCTCTAGCTTATGGCTAGTCTTGAACTCTTCACTTGTTACAAACCTGGGTCCGGGCAGGAGGCTCAGGCCTGTTTAGTAGGAAAGCAGCGGAAATTCACGTAGGAGCTGAATGCCGAGTCAGCACCTGGGGAAGCGTCAACGGCATGCCTATGAGCGTTCGTCGCATTCGTAAAAAGCTATCCATAGTCTGCACTGCCAGAGATTACGCTACATCAAGCTCGTGAGGTCATTTCTTCGTCTTCTCTCCGTCTTCTCCCCGTTATACTCGTAAATTCTCATTTCTTCGGCTTTTTCGCTGTGTACTCGTCAGCTCGACCAAGGAACGGAGCGGAGGCATAATAGCTCACCTCCATACTTCGACCTCCCTTTCACCCTCCCGGCGACCGCTCCCAAATCCTGAGCCCCTCTTATCAACTTATACCTGTCCCATCCATCAACTCTCTTTCCTACCTCAACCACAACTCGGCCCAAAGCGGACTCACCTTACACCAGGCAAGTCTCGTACCCTCCCCCCACGAACGAGAACAACACTATGTTCCTGCAAGTTATGCCCTTCACCAGGGATATAACAGACCGTACTCTCCCCAGTAGAGAGTTTCACACGAGCCACTTTCCGGACAGCTGAGTTTGGTTTCTTGGGTTTCGTGGTGTAGACTTTCGAACAGACTCCTTTCTTTTGGAAGTGGTTCTCGAGCAGTGGGGTTTTGGATATTTTGGGGAGGCGTTTACGGGCGCCGTGAAGGACTGCGTGGAGGATAGCGGAGGGGGGGGAGGGGGAATGGGGGGAATGGGGGGAAAGGAAGGGAAGGGAATGGAAGGGAAGGGGATGGGTTAGCGTTTACTCTGACTGGACATGAATTGAAAGAGGGTATTGTGGATAGTGGATAA
>JAABUH010002255.1_pt1 | contig 18920 bp, 20 predicted proteins | sample 5559121 | NCBI WGS metagenome assembly JAABUH01 (sample SAMN10711871, study PRJNA513364) | rock metagenome | isolation source: Antarctica rocks | place: Antarctica: Victoria Land, Battleship Promontory nord | collected 2015-12-28
CACGGCCATCGGCCTCCTCCGCCGCTCCGGCGCGACCACCATCGCCGCCGCCTGCCGCTATGACGCGGCCCAACCACACGCCGCCCTCGCCTTGCTCGGCCTGGCCCCCGACAACTAAATGGCCCTGGGCTACACGTTCATCCCGCTCGACGACTTCGAGCCCCGCTCCGCCCACCACGACGACCTGCGCGCGACCCTCCAGGCGTACGCCCTCCAAACCTATGGGGAAGCGGGTCCACCTGCGCGCGAGGTGGCGCGCGGGGCGCGCGCAGCGGTCATGGAGGTTATGGCGAGGGGGGAACGTCCAGCCTGTGGAACCTGTCGCACGGCTGGGGCCGGGCGACGGCGTAGACTGACCGGCAAGCGCGTGGCGAGCGTGTCGCGATCGCCCCGCGCCTGCTCAATGCACGAGCGGGAGGGCCTGACGCAGGATGGCGCCGGCGATGGGCGCGGCCTGCGAGTAGCCCTCGCCGCCGTTCTGCTTGAACACGACCACGGCCAGGCGCGGCTTCTCGGCCGGCGCATAGGCCACGAACCAGGCGTGCGGCGCCCCGCTCGTCACCTGCGCCGTCCCCGTCTTGCCCGCCACCGTCACGCCTTGCACGCGGGCCAGGAAGCCCGACCCGCCCGGCGCCTCCACGACCGCCGTCATGGCCTGCGCCATCTTGGCCGCCGTCCCCGCCGACATCGGGCGCGCGAGGGCGCTCGGCCCGTTCTGCTGCAGCGCCTCGCCGTTGGGCGCCGTCACCTTCGCCACGACGTAGGGACGCGGCTCGGCGCCGCCGCCGGCCACCGCCGCCGCCGTGAGCAGCATCTGCAAGGGCGTGGCCAGCACGGCGTCCTGCCCGAACGCGCTGTAGGCGACGTCGAGCCTGGAGAGCGTGTCCGGGTGCGGCGAGACGCTGCTGGCCTTGACCGGCAACTCGAAGGGGATGGGGCCCCCGAAGCCGAAGCGGGCGGCGTAGTCGAGCAGGACGTGCGGGCCGAGCGCCACACCCATCGCGGCGAAGGCGATGTTGTCGCTGTACTTGAAGGCGTCGATCGTGCTGATCGAGTACAGGTTCGGCGGCAGGTTGTTGATGCTGGAGGGCAGCAGCACGCCGTCCTCGTAGAGCGGCCCCACGGCATCGGTCCCGCTGAGCACCGTCGTCGTGTCGTACTTGCCTGTGTCGTAGGCGGCCGTCAGCGTCACGGTCTTGAAGGTCGAGCCGGGCGCGTAGGTCGCCCGGATGGCGCGATCGAGGAAGGGGCTATCGGTGCGCGCCTGCAAGGTTTTCACGTAGCCCTGCTCGTCGATGCGGTTTGAGTCGACCCAGGGCTGGCTCTCCATAGCCAGGACCTCGCCGCTGCGTGTGTCCATTACGACGCAGGCGCCGGCGCCGTGCCCCATGGCGTCGCTGGCGATGCGCTGGATGCGCGCGTCGATCGTCAGGCGCAGGTTGTCGCCGATGATCGGCTCGTGTAGAAGGCGGCGCACCGTGTTGTCGACCGGCTGCAGGGTACCCTGCCCGTTGAGGTAGTCATTGTAGACATCCTCGAGGCCGGTGTTGCCGTAGCCCAACTGTACCGAATGGTAGCCGAGCAGCGGGCTGAGCGAGGGGATAGCGTAGGTCCGCACGGGGTTGCCCCCCGCGCCGAAGGAGGTCTGCGCCAGAGCCACCCCATTGCGGTCGTAGATCGTGCCGCGGTGCACGGCGAGTTGGGCTATGCCGAGGCGCTTGTTGTCCGGCCGGTTGACGAGCGTGTTGGCGTCGACCACCTGCCAGTAGAACAGAAAGCCCGCCGCGACCGCGAAGGCGGCCAGGAAGAAGAGCGAGAGGCGCTCGATCTTGCGGTCGATCACGTCCATGGGGCCACGCGCCCCCTCAAGGCCAGATCCACCGGCGCCACGCGATCCCTCATGGGCCGCTCCTGGCCTGCGCGGCGTTGGCGGAGATGCGCAGCAGCATGCCCACGATGATGAAGTTGCTCAGGAGCGACGAGGGGCCGTAGCTCATGAAGGGCAGCGTGACGCCCGCGATGGGCAGCATGCGGATGTTGCCACCAATGATGACGAGCGCCTGGATCACCAGCGCCGAGGCCAGCCCCGCGGCCAGCAGCTTGTCGAACGTGTCGCGCGCCAGCGCGGCGATGCGCAGCCCGCGGAAGGCCAGCACGAGGTAGCAGGCCAGGATGCACATCGCGCCGAGCAGGCCGAACTCCTCGCCGAACGCGCTGAAGATGAAGTCCGTGCTGTATACAGGGATGAGGCGCGGCGCGCCCTGGCCCAGCCCCTCGCCCGGGATGCCGCCGCTGGCGAGGCCGATGAGCGCCTGCACGAGTTGGTAGGACGACGGCCGGCCGAGGTCGCCGTGCGCGTACGGCCAGGGGTCGATCCAGGTGACCACGCGCTCGCGCACGTGGGTGTTGAAGTGGTAGGCCACCACCGCGCCGACGACGATCAGGGCCAGGCCGAGCAGCGAGTAGATGACGCGCGGGCTGGCCACGTAGACCATGGCCAGGAAGATGCCGAAGAACAGGAGCGCGCTGCCGAGGTCGTTCTGGAACAAGAGCAGGCCGAGCGCGAGGAGCCAGGTGCTGAACAGCGGGCCGACGTACTGCAGGGGCGGCAGGCGCAGCCGGCCCACCTTGAGGTAGGCGTCGGCCAGCACCTCGCGTTTCTCGTCGAGGTAGGCGGCGAAAAAGATGACCAGCAGGATCTTGAGCAACTCCACCGGCTGGTAGTAGAAGCCGTGGTAGCCGAACCAGCGCTTGTAGCCCTCGCCGTAGGGGTCGACGCCGAAGAATTTGGTGCCCAGGATGAGGGCGAAGCCGAGGGCGGCCAGAGTATATTTGTAGCGCGCCAGGCGCCTGTACTCGCGCACACCCAGTGCGGCGACGAGCAGCAGCGCCAGACCGGCCACGATCCCCGCCACCTGCCGGGTGGCGTCGGACTGGCTCAACGATATGATCTCGGCCGGGAAAAGCCGGCGGATCATGACGAGGCCCAGCCCGGCGAGCAGGCAGGACACGGGGAACACGACCTGATCGGCCCCAGGCAGCCGCCACACGAGCAGCAGGTGTACCACGAGCATGGCGACGAGCGCCCCGCCGAGGAGTATGAGCGAGAGGCGCATCGTGCGATCGGGCCGGGCCATGCTCAACTCGAGCATACCCCAGAGCAGCACGATCCCCGCGCCGATCAGCAGGCCCATCTCGGTGAGCCGCGGCGCCGGCCGCGCCCTACTGTTGCCAGCCGTCGCGATCATACGTTGTCCACCACCCGCAGCTTGACGCGGCCAAGATCGAGCACGTCGCCGGACTTGACCCGAGCCGCGCCCTTCAGAGGGCGCCCGTTGACGCGCGTGCCGTTGGTCGAGCCCAGGTCCTCGGCCATCCAGGCGCCGTTCTGGCGGCGCAGGCGCAGGTGTTGCGCAGAGATCCAATCGTCCTCGAGCGTGATGTCGTTGCCGGCGCTGCGCCCGATGGAGAGCGCGTCGCCCAGGGGGAAACGCTGTCCCGGCGCCAGGGCGGTCTGCCCAGCCTCGACCACCTCGAGACCAGGCCCCGGCGCCCGCCTGGTGGGGGCGCCGGTCCGCTGTGCGTCCGCGAGGGGCGCCCCGGCGGCATTGGACGCGGGCGCCCCGGGCGCCCCGGGCGCGGACGGGAGCGCGTCCATCGACGCGCCTTTGGCGGGTACCCCTCGGCGGGTGGCCGCGCGCAGGTCGCTGCGCAATGCCTGCACCACGAACAGCAGGAACAGATAGAGCAGGACGAGCAGCAAGATGCGCGCGCCGAACAGGACAACGGCCGAGCTCACCAGGCGTCACTCCTCCCGGGCAGGCTATCGCGACGACGACACCTCCCGGCTTGCTCTCTACGCGCCCCTCTATGACCAGGCACAAGACCTACCACTCGCCACTCGCTACTCGCCACTCGCCACTCGCTACTTGCTACTCGCTCAGCGCTGCCCGAAGGTCAGCTCGAGCCCGCCGAGCGAGAGACGGTCGCCGTTCTTGAGGACATGCTGCGCGACCATGCGCCCGTTCACGAAGATGCCGTTGGTGCTGCCCTCGTCGCGCACGGTCCAGTAGCCGCCCGTGTTGACGAGGCGAGCGTGGATGCGCGAAACGCGGCGGTCTTCCAACACGATGTCGTTCTCCAGCCCCCGGCCGAGCGAGACGCTGTCGCCCGCGAGCGGGTAGGCCGTTTCGTCCAGGGTCAGAGCGGCCGGGCCGGGGGCCTCGACGGGTGGGGGGGCGACCGCGGCGTCCAGGCGCGGCATCATGCGCGTGGGGTCGAGGCGCTCGGTGGGAGGCGGGACGGCCACCCCGGCGCGCGGCGATTCCGTCAGGCGGCCGACCGCCGTGACGTGGCGCGGGCGCAGCGCGGGGTCGGCGAACACATGCACCTCGGGGTCCGCCGTGGTGCTGTAGTTGTGCTCGCGGGCGAAGCGCGCGAGGTAGCGCGCCATGTCGTCCTCGAGCGAGGCGCGAATCGGCGCGAGGGTCGCGTAGTCGGACGGACTCAAGGACACTTCGTAGTAGTTCGGCACGAGCACGGAGGAAACGCCGACGACGCGGCCGGCCTCCATCTCGCGCGAGAGGCGCTTTGCGATCTCGACCGGTTGCAGGCGGGCGCGGAACAGGCGCGCGAACGACTGCTCGAACAGGCCCTCCAGCAAACTCTCCAGGCGCGTCATTGTATCCACGTGTCGCACACCAAGCGTCGTATCCCCCACGCGTCAATTATAGGCGCGGCCGGAGTACCCCACAACGCCGCCGGGGCGGCGCGCAGCCCGCGTCATGCGCGAAGAGGCGTGGCGCGCCCGGGCCGTCGACCGCTCACGCGCGAAGGGTTATGGCGACGACCACGCCGCGGACCTCGCGCGCGCCCGCCGCGCGCAGCGCCGCGGCGCCTGCGTGGAGCGTCGCGCCCGTCGTATAGACGTCGTCGAGCAGCCAGATCCGGCGGTCGCGCACCCCGTCGGGGCGGGCGACGAAAGCGTCGCGCACGTTTTCGGCGCGTTGCGCCCCGGACAGCCTCGTCTGGTCCGCCGTCTGGCGCGTGCGCTGGAGCGCCGCCGGCGCGAGTTCCAGTGGCAGCAGGCGTGCCAACTCAGCGGCCACGACGGCCGACTGGTTGTAGCCGCGCTCGCGCTGGCGCGCGGGGTGCAAGGGGATCGGTATCAGCAGGTCGTCGTCGCCGGCCAGCGGCGCGACGCGCTCCGCGAGCAGGGGAGCGAGGGTCGCCGCGACTCCGTGGCGTCCCTCATACTTGAGCGCGTGGATCGCCGCGCGGAGCGGACCCGCGTAGGCGCCGGCGGCGCTGATCGCGACGAGCGAGGGCCGCGCGCCGGAGCCGCGACACGCGTGCGGATTCCCCTTTTCGACCGGCTGGCGGCAGACGGGACAGAGCGGCAGCGGCAGCTGGTCCACCGCGCGCAGGCAGGGCGCGCAGAGCCACGTCCCGCGCGACCGGCACCCCACGCACCTGGGCGGGAAGACCGTGTCGAGCAGGCGGCGCGTGGCCTCGCGCCAACCCGATGCGCCGTGTAGCCGGGTCATGGCGCGAGTGTAGCACATTGCCGCGCGGCGCGCCGGCCCGTACACTAGATGATGCGGGCCCATAGCTCAACGGTTAGAGCGAGGGACTCATAATCCCGAGGTTCAGGGTTCGAATCCCTGTGGGCCCACCCGTAAAATGACTGCGAATAGGCTCCAATGCGGGGTCTCGATTCCCAAAAGCATCCGAGCAATTCCTGATCGACTCGGTGCAACAACTTCGAGCGACGCAACGTATCGTGTCCTATGCCATCGGGGGTCCTGGTGCGGGAAGGCAGGCGCAGGCGCAGGCGCAAGCCCTGGACTTGCCATACCGCTGGTTTTACCAGGAAGCCTTTAGCCCCCGGCCATCGCCCCCACGATCATGAAGGGCTCGGCGCCCGCCGCGATCGCGGCAGGCAGCAGAGCATCCGGTGGCTCATGGGACAGATCGTGCCCGCAGGCGAAGAACCGCACGAACGGGCGGCGGCGTTGGGTCACGTGATCGCGGATCGTCCCGCGCAGCAGCGGATACCGGTCCTCGAGGGCGTCGAGGAGGGATCGCTGCGTGGCCGGCTCCTCCACCTGGAGGACCACCTCGCCCTCGACGCGCGCCAGCGTCCGCAGGCACCTCGGGAGGCTCACGCGGATCATGGCAGGGTCTGTGCTTCGACGGAGAGGACGGCGGGGAGGTCGCGCACGATGGCGCCCCACGTGTCGCCGCCGTCGGCCGAGGCGTACACCTGCCCGCCGGTGGTCCCGACGTACACGCCGCACGCGTCGAGCGTGTCGACGGCCATCGCGTCGCGGAGCACGTTCACATAGCAGTCGCGCTGAGGCAGCCCGGTCGTCAGCGCTTCCCACACGTGGCCGCCCGTCCGGCTGCGATACACCCGCAGCTTCCCCTCGGGCGGGTAATGCTCGGAGTCGCTCGTGATCGGGACGACGTAGACCGTGTCCGGCTCGTGCGCATGGACGGCGATCGGGAAGCCGAAGTCGGACGGCAGGTCCCCGCTGATCTCGCGCCACGACGCGCCGGCGTCGTCGCTACGCATGACGTCCCAGTGCTTCTGCATGAAGAGCACGTCTGGGCGCGACGCGTGCATCGCGATGCGATGGACGCAATGGCCGACTTCCGCCGTGGGATCGGGGATACCTTCTGAGTGCAGGCCATGGTTGATCGGCCGCCAGGTCACGCCGGCGTCGTCGCTCCGGAAGGCGCCCGCGGCCGAGATCGCGACGACGATCCGCTCGGGATGGCGCGCGTCGAGCACGATCGTGTGCAGGCACAGGCCCCCGGCGCCGGGCTGCCAGGAGGGTCCCGAGGTGTGCTGGCGCAGCCCGGACAACTCGCGCCACGTCCGGCCCCCGTCCGCGCTGCGGAACAGCGCGGCGTCTTCCGCCCCGGCGTAGACCGTCTCCGGATCGGTGAGGGACGGCTCGAGATGCCACACGCGCGCGAACTGCCAGGGGTGCTGCGTGCCATCGTACCACTGGTGCGTGCCGGGGACCCCGTCGTAGACGAACTCATGACCGACCGGGGCCCACGTTTTGCCCCCGTCGTCAGAACGTTGGATTATCTGTCCGAACCAGCCGCTGGACTGCGACGCATACAACCGATCAGGGTCGAGGGACGAGCCCGTGAGGTGGTAGATCTCCCATCCCCCGAAGTAGGGGCCACTGACCTCCCAGCGATCGCGTGTGCCGTCCGCCGTCAGCACGAATGCCCCCTTGCGTGTCCCGACGAGAACCCGTACCCCGCTCATCCCGTCCTCCTTTCCATCTGGTCGCGCCATCTCTCGACGTGACGGTGCGCCCGGGCGCCCCTTCTACAGGAGCGCCGACGATGCGCCGCCATCGCGTGTGCGGACGACGCTGGCGCGATCGACACCGGCCACGCCCATATGATAGCATGGACGTTCTAGTAAAACTTCTCGAATCTTGCGCTGATGGCGGTTGTGCCGGCCGAGCGGACAGCGGTGACGAAGCCGTCGTGCTCGACCATTGCCCCACCCCCATGGGTAGCGGATGGTCAACATCGGGCCAGCCGGGGCGACGATTAGTGTTCGAACACGACCGTGAGGCAATTTGTCCCCGAACCGCGCACTCGAGCGGAATAAATCCTGCCCCTGTCTTACGATGGCGCGACGGGCCTGCGCCACTGCTACTCTTGCTACTCTTAATTATCAGCATCGCGTCGACCCCAAGACACCGATCGAGGACATCGCGCCAATCCCGGGCGCCAAGCGGCGCGCCTACCTGGAGGAGAACCTGGGCGCGCTCGACGTGGCGCTGACGCCGGACGATCTGGCCCGCATCGACGCGGTCGCGCCGCGGGGCGCCGCCAGCGGCGAGCGATACCCGGCGCAGGCGTTGCAGGCCGTCAATCTCTAGACGGCGGGGACGGGTAGATAGTTGGAGGAGAGTGGGGCGGTGAGCGTGTGATGGGATCGTTAGTACGCTATCGCACACACGAGGAGGGCCGCATGCCAGAGGTACACCCCACGCCGCGGACCGTCCTGGTGGCCGGCGCCACCGGCCGCACCGGTCGCCTCGTGGTCGTTATCGCACGGGGCGCCGGCCTCCACGTGCGCGGCCTCACCAGCGATCCCGCTAAAGAACAGCAACTCCGAGAACTGGGCGTCGACGAGATCATAGTCGGCGATCTACTCGACCCGGAGACGGCGCCACGCGCGGCGGCGGGGATGGACGCCGTCGTGTCGACGGTGGGCGCAAAGGACCGGGAGCCTGGACGCGAGCGCATTTTCACGGACGGCGTCACACAGTTGATCGACGCCGTCCGCGCCGGCGACACCGCCCACCTGGTCCTATTGACGTCCCTCGGTGTCGGCCGGTCGGCCGAGGCGGTGCAGCCCGCGTTCCGGGCCGCGCGCGGCCCCATCCTCGCGGCTATGGACCGTGCCGAGGAGCGCCTGCGCGGCTCGGGCCTGCCGTACACGATCGTCCGGCCCGGACGCCTCACGGATGAGGACGCAACCCACGACGCGCTGGTCGGCGAGGGGGGGACCGCGATCGGAAGTGGGTCCATCCCGCGAGCCGACGTCGCGCGCATCCTGGTCGCCGCTCTTCTGACACCAGAGGCGCGGGGCCGGACCTTCGAGATACTGAGCCGCGCCGGCGCGCAGACCGCGCCGGGCGCCACCGTCACCGTACCGTGGCGGTTCGGGGCGACGGCGTGGACGCCCCCGGACGCGCGATAGCGGAAAATCGGACCGACGACGCCGGTGACTCATCACGCCCATAGGGTCCCGCCGGACATCGCGCGGCACCGTCCAGGGGGGGCAACGATGGGGCGCCGGGGACCGCTAGGTGGTGGCGCGCCACTCCGGCGTACGGTCCTTGTTGGCCTCGGACAGCGCGCGCCGGACGCCGGCGGCGTCGAAGTCCGTGCCGTAGACCGGGGTACCGGGCTGTTGCCGCCAGGACTCGTCGAGTCCACCGGCGTCGACGCCATCGAAGCCAAGTTCGTCGACGAGTCGCAGCACGACGGCCTTGGGCCGCTCGTCGTCCCCGGCGACCGGCAGGGCGATGCGCCCCGGCGCGCCCGCGGGCTGGCCGCGTTCCAGCAGGTGTTGCGCATAGATATTGTTGAATGCTTTGATCACCGGCCGGCCAAGCTGCTGCGCGACCCACCGGCTCTCCGTCGTCCCGGCCTCGATCGCGTCGATACGGCCGTCGCGCTGCTGGGGGTAGTAGTTGCCCGTGTCCACGACGACCACATCCGCGGCTGCCCCGTCGAACACAGCGGACGGCAAACGGGGGACGTTTTTCTCGGGGATGGTCACGACGACGAGTTCCGCGCCGCGCGCCGCCTCGGCGGCCGAGACCGCCCGCGCGCCGGTCTCGGCCGCGAGGTCGGCGAGCGTCTCGGGTCCGCGCGAGTTAGCCACGGAGACCTCGTGCCCCAACGCAGAGAAACGGCGAGTGAGGGCGCCGCCGATGTTGCCCGCGCCGATGATGCCGATCTTCATGTCTCAACTCCTCCAAGCTGTCGTTTGCCGTCCGGGCCTTCCATGCCGCGCGCGTCTCCCTGCCCCGCTGACGATGAGCAGTTGGGCCGAGCTCCTGCTCCTATGTAGGACGCCCCGCTTCTTTCAGTATAGGGGATGGGGGTGGGCCTCATGATCCCGAGGTTCAGGGTTCGAATCCCTGCGGACCCACCCGTGAATGGGCCACTTTCGGGGGCAGGCGGCGAGGCGCGAGGCGTGAGGCTGGAATGCGTCAAGGTACCATGTACCATAGTGGACCATGGACGCGAGAGATGGGGGGAGGATAGAGAGAGATGGTACTGGTGACGCGGGCGATCCCCGCGACCGTGCGGGTCCCGCGGTTCGCGGGGGATGGGGTGATCGACGAGGTCGAGCGGGAGGTCCCAGCCCCAGGGTCGGGGCAACTGTTGCTCCGGGTCACGGCCAACGCCCTGTGCGCCTCGGAGCGACCACAGCTCGCCAAGGGGTCACACGTGACCCCCGGCCACGAGGCCGCCGGGGTCGTGGTGGCGGCCGGCCCCGGGACGCGCGTCGCCGTGGGGACGCCCGGCGTCGTCTACCTGATGGACTACTGCGGCGCGTGCCGCAGCTGCCGGCTGGGCCACACGAACCAATGCGTGCAGAAACGGGGCGACATGGGCTTCACCCAGGATGGCGGGTACGGCGTCTACGAACTGATCCATGAGACCATCTTCTTCCCCGTCGACGCGGAGCTCTCGCCGGCCGAGGCCACGCTGCTCCTCGACGTGATGGGGACCACCGGCCACGCCATCGGGCGGGCGCGGCTCGTGCGCCCGGACATCGCGTCGCTCCTGGTGATGGGCGCAGGCCCGATCGGCCTGGGCGCGGTGGCCATGGCCACGCTGCTGCTGGGGCAGGATATCCCGGTTCTCGTCGCCGATGTCGTGCCCTATCGCCTCGCGCTCGCCGAGCGGCTGGGCGGACGGCCGGTCCACCTCGATGAGACCAGCGTGGCGGCCGCCGTCCGCGAGGGCGGATTGGGGACGATCGACGTAGCGATCGACACGAGCGGCAAGGGCGCCGCGCGGCGGACCGCCCTGGACGCGCTGGGGCGTCGGGGGGCGTTGGTGTGCGTGGGCCACGGGGAGGAGCTCGCGCTCCAGGTGTCGCCCGACCTCATCGCCCCCGAGCGCGCCGTCCTCGGCAGCGAGTACTTCCGGTACGACGAGCTGGCGGCGAATCTGGAGTTGCTGCGCGCCCACCGGGCCTATCTCGCCCAGATCGTCACGCACCGCTACGGGGTCGGCGAGATCCACCATGCGTTCGAGGTGTTTTTCGAGCGCGAGACCGGGAAGGTGGTCATCGAACAATGAGCGACACGCGACCCAGCGGCGACACGCGACCCAGCGGCGACACGCGACCCAGCGGCGACACGCGACCCAGCGGCGACACGCGCCTCATTAAAGTGGCGCTCGTCGGAGCAGGGGGCTGGGGCCTGCAGCACGCGCGCATCTTCGCCGCCCGTCCCGATGTCGATTTCTGCGCCGTCGTTGGGCGAACCCCGGAGAAGACGCGCGCGCGGGCCACGGAGTTCGGGGCGCGCGCCTATATGGACATCGCGGAGATGCTGGAGGAGGAATCGCCGGATCTGGTGAGCCTGTGCCTGCCCAATCAAGGGCATTTCGACGCCACACTACAGGTCATCGAGGCGGGCTACCCGCTGCTGGTCGAGAAGCCGCTCGTGTTCGATCTCGGCGAGGCCGACCGGCTGCTCGCGGCGGCCGCGGCGCGCGACCTGTTCTTCGCCATCAACTTCAACCATCGTTACGCCCGCCCCGTCCAGCTGGCGCGCCGGGCCATCCTGGAGGGGCGGCTCGGCGAGCTCGTCTTCGCCACCTGGCGCTTCGGCGGAGAGGGGACGAGTGAGCACCCCTACGCCAACCTGATCGAGACGCAGTGCCATGGGTTCGACATGCTCGAATACCTGTGCGGGCCGATCGAAGCGGTGTCGGCCGAGATGACGAACAAGACGGGCAAGGGCTACAGCACCCTCGTCCTGGCGCTGCGCTTCACCAACGGCGCTGTCGGCAGCCTCGTGGGGAGCTACGACTCGTCCTACGCCTACCCAAGGACCCACCTGCTGGAGGTCGACGGGACGGCAGGGCGGGTGACCATCGAGGACACCGTGCGGCGGTACACGTTCCAGCCGCGCGGCGAGGAAACGGGGGAGGTGTGGCAGGCTGGCTACTTCAACGACCGCGACCGCGCGTTCCATCGCACCGTCGACGCGTCCATGGACGCGACCCTCGCCGCCTTCAAAGCCGGCGAGCCACTGCCCATACCTGCGCGGGCGGGTCGTCGCGCCCTCCTCCTGGCGCGCGCGTCGATCGAGGCATTCGAGTCAGGCTGTCGTATCCGCGTCGAGGCGTAAAACAGGTGATGAGCGCGGACATCCGGTCGTGGCGCGCACAATCGCGACACGCTGATCTTCGGCGCCGAGACGCTCGTCTATCGACGGGAAGGGGAATGAGGGGAGCGCCCGCGATCGTAGTCGTTGAGCCAGTAGAACGCGGCGACGACGAGGGCCTGGTCGATCTGGCCCGACGAGAGCAGCCCCGGCATCTCCGAGAGCGCGTGGAGTTCGACGCGGATATCTTCGCCTGGGTCGAACTTTGGCTGCGCGGTCAGCTCGACGCCCTCGGCCAGGAAGCTAGCGCACCAGTTGCGCAGGAACGCGGCGTTGGGGCGCACGTGGCCGAGTTGCGCCCAGCGCCCTCCCGTGTAGCCGGTCTCCTCGGCCAGCTCGCGCTGGGCCGTGACCAGCGCCTCCTCGCCCTCGTCGACCTGGCCCGAGGGGATCTCCAGCGTGACCGCGTCGGAGCCGTGGCGGTACTGCCGCACCAGCACGATGCGCGACTCAGGGTCGCGCAGGTCGCCGGTCAGGGCGATCATGTTGACCCAATCGGGGGCGTCGAGGATGGTGTAGCGGCCCTCCTGCCCCGTGCGCGGCGAGACCATGATGTCGAAGCTCGCGCGGAAAACCTTGTAGTCGGGCCCCGGTTCCGTGCGCACGCGGCGCCAGCCACCCCGATCGTCGGCCATGGGTCGCTCCTTTTCGTTTTCGTTAGTAATAATCCGTGAGCAGCAGCGCAGCCCAGCCCAGCAGCAGTGCGACCGCGGCGAGGAGGCGACGCGTCAACAAGGTCCGCGCGCCGGCCTGACGGGCGTGCGCGACGGCTGCGCCGCAGACGTAGGCCAGGTAGACGCACTGGCTCGCCATGTAGAGGGCGTGGTAGTAGCCCAGGGCGTTCCAGTGCCAGGGGCGCGGCATAGTCCAGTTGGTGAGCCCTTGCGCGCCCTGGTAGACGTGGAAGGCGGCCGTGACGCCCAGGCCGGCCACGACCGCCCCGGCGAGGCGCCCGCGCCGAATCGCGCCGGGGCGTGACCCCTCGCCCCAGGCCTCGAGCTGCCGGTCGAGCAACACGTTGAGCAACGGCAGCAGCGTCGAGTCGCCGGCGAGCGCCGAGCGGTACTGCAACGTGCCCTTGTACTCGTGCACGAGGGGGTTGCCGCGCCAGAGCATCCAGGCATGGCCGGCAGCGTTGACCCAGAAGGCGGCGACGCTCGTCGCGCCGAAGATGAGCAGCCCTCGCCGCGTCGCATCCCTCATCCCGTCGAACCACCTCTCCCATGACATCGTCAAAAACAAGAGTAGCAGTCCTCGTGCCGCTGGCCATGACGCCAACCTGACCTCAGGACTGTAAAGGTTGCACTGTCTCGCGCAGCAGGCGCGGATCGTCGCTCAGGATGGCGTCGACGGGGAGCGCGGCCAGGCGCCGCATCTCAGAGGGCTCGTTGACCGTCCAGGCCAGCACGCCCAGCCCAGCGTCGCGCAGCGCCGTCACGACCTCCGCCGTCACCAAAGAGTGCCGCAGGTGCAGCAGCGACGCGCCGACGGCGCGGGCCGCCGCGACGGGATCGGGGGTCGCCTCGTCGCGGAGCAGGCCGGTGCGCAGTCCCGGCGATAGGGTCGCCGCCGCCCGCACCGTTTCCCGATCGAACGACGACACAATCACGCTCCCCGTCATGTCGTAGTCGCGCAGCCGGCGCGCCAGCGCCGGGATGGCCTCGACACCCCCCTTCACCTCCACATTTATGAGTAAGCGCCCGCGCAGCAGCGCGAAAACATCGCCTAGTTCGGGGATGCCCTCGCCGGCCCACGGGGCGCCCTTGTGGTGGCCGGCGTCGAGCCGGCGCAGTTCGTCCATCGTCATGCCGGCCACCGCGCCGGCCACGCCCGTAACGCGCCGCGTGTCACTATCGTGGATGACTGCGAGTTCTCCGTCGCGCGTGAGATGCGCGTCGAGCTCGACGATCTCCGCGCCGTCCTCCAGTGCGGCGCGGAACGCGGCCAGCGTGTTCTCGGGCGCCCGGACCGACGCGCCGCGATGCGCGCCGACGAGGGGTCGATGGTCGATGGTCGATAGTCGATAGAAAGGCCTGGATGTCATCGCACGCCTACGCGCTCCCCCCACTTACAGTACTATCCACTATCGAGTAAAAATACTCTGTGGCAGGAACGCGCCGACGAGCCAATTGGGCGCGTCGACGACCTCGCAGATCTTGAGGTCGACGGCGACGCTGCAGAGCATGTAGGCATCCGGGCGCGCGAGGCCGTACGTCCGCTCCAGGTGCTCGATCATGTGGCGCACGGCGTCGCGCGCGGCCTCGAGCAGGTCGGGCGCGATGCCGTCGGTCGCGTAGTAGGGGGCGGTGTTGGCCCCCCTTGTCAGCGGCCCCGCCGTCATGAACTGCGGAGCCCGCACCGACAGGTCCTTGCGCACCGTTAGGCGCACCGTCGCGCGCATGGGCATCTCGATGGCTGTGCCGCAGACCTCGCCGTCGCCCTGCGCGGCGTGGCCGTCGCCGAGCGAGAAGAGCGCGCCCTCGGTCTCGACGGGCAGATAGAGCGTGGCGCCCTGCGTGAGGTGCTTGGTGTCCATGTTGCCGCCGTGGCGGTAGGGTGGGATCGTGGAGAGAGCGCTAGGCGCGCCGGGCGCAAGGCCGATCTCGCCGCAGAATGGCTCCAGCGGGATGCGCACCCCCGGGGCGAACTCGGCCCAGCCGTCGGCCAGGCGCCACATCTTGAGGGCCGGCTCGGGAAACTCCTCGGCGAGCAGACCGAAGCCGGGGATGATGGCTGTCCAGCCCCACTCAGCCGGCTGGAGCTCGAGGAACTCCACCTGTAGCGTGTCGCCGGGCGCGGCGCCCTCGACGAAGATCGGGCCGTTGACCTGGTCGACGCGGGCGAAGTCGAGCGTCGCCACCGTCTGCACAGTCGCGTCAGGGCCGATCTGCCCACACGAAGCGTCGAGCAGGTCGAACTCGACCACCGCGCCGGAGCCGGCCGTCGCGACCGGCGCGATAGAGTTATCCCAGGCCAGATGCCAGCGATCCCTGGCCACGTGGATGGTGCGTCCCGTCGTGAACATAGCCTCCTCCTCCTCCAAGTGGTTGATGTTCAGTAGCGCAGACTGCGGGCTGTTTGACGCCGTTTTTGGTTTAGTCGTAAACTATACAGATGTGACTGACGGTGCGGTCACCCGTGACGCGAAAGGCGCACAACAACCGGTGAGCGGCCTCATGCGCGCCGCCACGACAAGTCGGACCATATACTGGAGGAGGATAGCACATGCTCAAAGACGTCGAGACACTCGTGCTACGCGGCGTGGTCGGCGGCCTGATGGCCGGGCACGGCTCACAGAAGACATTCGGCGCGTTCGGAGGGCCGGGCCTGAAGGGGACGGCCGGCTTCATGGAATCCCTGGGCCTGCGGCCCGGCCACTACTGGGGCACGGCGGCCGCGCTCTCCGAGTTCGGCGGCGGCACGCTCACCGCGCTCGGCTTCCTGTACCCGCTCGGCCCCATCGGCATCATGTCCTCGATGGGCATGGCCTGGGGTAAGGCGCACTGGGGCAAGCCGATCTGGGCCACCTCGGGCGGCGGTGAGTTGCCCTTGACCAACATGGCGATCTCCCTCGCCCTCGCCATGGCCGGCCCCGGCAAATATTCGCTCGACCGCGCGTTCGGAATCAAGCTGCCCGGCTGGGTGGGCGCGGTCGCCGCGCTCACGGCCACCGGCGCGGTCGCCTACGGTCTCTCGCAGAGCCCACAAGAGCAGGTGTCTTCCCCCGCACAGCAGTCCGGCGCGACGGGCGACCAGGCCGCGGCCGCCGCGCAGCCGGGGCCTTCCACCGGCGAAGAGGCCGCCGGACAGAGCAGCGGCACGGCCACGACCACGGCGCCGGGCCAGCCCTCGACCGATGCCGGCGGCGGCGACACCAGCCCCATCTAGCACAGCGCGGCCCGTGTCCCGCGCGACCCACCGGCCGCGCGCGGCCGGTGGGCTGGCGACGGGCCACCGGCCCCGGCCCCGGCCGGGGCTTGCCGTCAGCCTACTGGCTACCAGCTACTGATACAGCCGCCAGCGCACGGAGCGGCCGCCGTCCCAGGGCGGGGCGTAGACGAGCATGGCGCCAGGCGTGAGCGCGTGGGGGAAGCGCAGCGTGCCCGCGATGTAGACGCCCGAGGCCAGCGCGGCGGGACGAAGCGGCGTCGCGCCCGCCGCAATCGGTGCGACTATGTGATTGCCGACGAGCAGGTAGAGGTCGCGCGGCGCGACCGCACGCGGCGTCGCAGCGTCGTTGTGGAACGTGACGCGCAAGTCCATCGCACCCGCGGAGGGGTTGGTCGTAAGCAACTCGGGCCGCACGCGCATCCCGTCGAGCGAGCGCACAGAGGTCGCGACCGGGCCGTGCGGCGCGACCAAAGAGGGGTCAGGCCCCTCTTTGGTCGCCCACACCGTGCCGTTCAGGACCGACCAGACGACGCCTACGACGACGAGCCCAACGCCGACCAAGAGGCGGCGCGTCACAAAGGCCCACGACGACCGATCTTCGTCGAGCAATCTCCTCGTGCGGCGCTCCCGCGACCCCCTAGCTCTGTCCATAGCCCCATCTTAGCACCGGCCGCGCCACATACCCAGAGTTGGGAGTCGCAAACGTTGTATCATAAACCACGTCGGGCGCCGTGGGGCGCGCCGCTATGGTGTGCGCGAGGAGGATGAGACGATGGGCGTTGAAGAGAATTTGGCCGCGGCGGGCTACCCCTTGCCGGCGCCGGCGGCGCCGGCGGGCTCGTATGTGCCGGCGCTGCAGGTCGGCCACCTGCTCTACACCTCCGGCCAGTTGCCCATGGTGGACGGGGTCCTGCCCGAGCGATACACGGGCAAGGTCGGCGCGGCGGTAGACCTGGAAACGGCGCGCGAGGCGGCGGCGCGCTGCGCCCTGAACGCGTTAGCTGCCGTCAAGGGGGTCGTCGGGGACCTTGGACGGGTCGAGCGCGTCGTCAAGGTGGTCGGGTTCGTCGCCTCGACGCCCGACTTCACGGGGCAGCCCGAGGTCATGAACGGCGCCTCCGACTTGCTGACGCAGGCGTTCGGCGAGGCCGGCCGCCACGCGCGCTCGGCCGTGGGCATGGCCGTGCTGCCGCGCGACACGTGCGTCGAGGTCGAGCTCATCGTGCAGGTGCGCGAGGGGGATGGCGGCGGCGAGGAGCGTGCGTGAAGGTTGCGCTCGTCCACGACTACCTGAACCAGGAGGGCGGTGCCGAGCGCGTGGTCGAGTCGCTCTGCCGCACCTACCCCGAGGCCCCGCTCTACACGTCACTCTACGACCCGGCGGCGATGGACCCTTATTGGAGGACGCGGGAGATACGCACGAGCTTCATGCAGCGGCTGCGCCCGTCACTACGGGTAGCCAAGGCGCTGTTGCCTCTGTACCCCTACGCTTTCGAGGCCTTCGACTTCGCGAGTTACGACGTCGTGCTCTCCTCCAGCAGCACCTTCGCCAAGGGGGTCCTGACCGCGCCGGAGACGGTCCACGTCTGCTACTGCCACAGCCCGGCGCGCTTCGCCTGGATGTACCACGACTACGTAGCGCAGATGGGGCTGGGTCCCCTGGGTCGCGCCGTCCTCCCGGCCGCCGTCGCGCCGCTGCGCGTGTGGGACTATGCCGCCGCACAACGCGTCGACCGCTTCATCGCCAACTCGCGCAACACGGCGCGGCGCATCGCCAAGTACTACCGGCGCGAGGCGACGGTGCTGCACCCCCCCATCGACGTCGCCTCGTACGCCGGCGAATCGACCCCTCTTGGCCAGGAGCCGTTCGACCAGGAGTTATTCGACCAGGAGCCGTTCGGCCGGGAGCCATACTACCTCGTGCTGTCGCGTCTGCTGCCCTACAAGCGCATCGACGTCGCCGTGGAGGCGTTCAACCGGCTGCGCTGGCCGCTGCTCGTGGTCGGCGACGGCCCCGACGCGGCGCGTTTGCGACGATTGGCCGGCCCGACGGTGCGCTTCGCCGGCCGCGTCGACGCGGAGGCTAAGCGCACCCACCTGCGGCGCTGCCAGGCCCTGATCTGGCCTGGCGAGGAAGACCTGGGCATCGCGCCGCTCGAGGCGCTGGCCTCGGGCCGACCGGTCGTGGCCTACCGCGCGGGCGGCGCGCTGGAGACGCTGGCCGAGGGCGCGACGGGGCTTTTCTTCGACCGGCAGACGCCGGAGGCGCTGATCGAGACCCTGCGCGCCTTCGAGCCAGCCGCGTACGCGCCCGCCGCCCTGCGCGCGCACGTGGCGCGGTTCGACATCGGCGTGTTCCAGGGACGCCTGCGCGCGCTGGTCGAGGAAGCGGCGCGCGACCACGCCGCGCGCCTCGACGACGCCGCGCGCATGTAACGGCGGGCGACCCCCCTCAGCCCTATAGGTACAGCTGCTATCTGCCTCGCCGTCGCTGTAGCCTCGCTGGGGTGGGGCGGCGTCCCTTGTGCCGGCCTGGCGATCGCATTCTGCGCATCTGCAGGAACGCTCCTCGCTTATTTCGGCGTGGCCTATATCTGTTGGTTGCAGGGCGCCTGCTCCTGCTGGCGCCCTTAATCCGTGGGGGTCAGTGTGGCAGGAAGCCTATCCACAACGCGGGTGTAGCACACCGTGCAATATCCACCAGCCGCACATCAGCGATGGTAATATGTGCTGGGGACTTACCCGGAACCCGGTCCCCAGCACTAGCGCACAGAGCCTCCTACCCCGCGCACTGGGGCATTTGTTGAGGTAGTCGTGCGGTTTGTAGAGATCGGAAAGGAACAGATTGATGGGACCATCACAGACTATGACCATCTCTGCCTCCGAAAGTACACCGACGAGGCCTTCGCTATGACCCGCCGCATTCCCCTCGTTGCTGAGCATTGTCAGTGGCCACACAAAAGTCGCCACTGGTGGCCATCGTGCGCCTGCTCGTTAGAGGGCAGATGGGCCAGCTCCTGCTCCCTGAAGAACAAGTTCTCCCTGTCTCGGCACGGCCTTCGCGTGGGC